>Ga0116159_1005000_pt1 | contig 10881 bp, 7 predicted proteins | sample AD_JPNAS1_MetaG_FD_89878 | JGI IMG/M metagenome (GOLD analysis project Ga0116159, IMG submission 89878) | Active sludge microbial communities of municipal wastewater-treating anaerobic digesters from Japan - AD_JPNAS1_MetaG | ecosystem: Engineered > Bioreactor > Anaerobic > Digestate | place...
AAGAGCCGCGTCATCGACGAGAAGGAAAAGGAAATCACCGCCTGGCACGAGGCCGGGCACGCCCTCGTCCAGCACCACAGCGAGGACGCCGACCCCCTCCACAAGGTCTCCATCATCCCGCGCGGGGAGATGGGCGGCGCGACCTTCAGCCTGCCCGAAAAGGACCGCTACCTCTACACCCGACGTTACTGCAAGGCGACCCTCCAGGTCATCCTCGGCGGGCGGGTGGCCGAGGAACTGTTCTCCGGAGACATCTCCAGCGGCGCCGCCAGCGACATCGCCCACGCCACCGCGCTGGCACGAAGGATGGTCCTCGACTGGGGCATGAGCGACAAGCTCGGGTTCGTCCGCTACAGCGCCGACGATCACCGACCCATGTTCGCCGACCTGGGCGGCAAGGAATATTCCGACCGCACGGCCGAGGTCATCGACGCCGAAGTCCGCGCCCTGATCGACGAGGCTTACCACGCCACCCGCACCCAGCTGGAAACCCACCGCCAGGAGCTCCAGCGCCTGGCCGCGGCGCTGTTGAAGTACGAGACGCTCAGCGCCGACGACGTGCGCCGCATCTGCGAGGGCGAGACGCTCGACAAGCCCACCGTCAACGAGCTGCTGGAGCGCGAGCACGCCAAGGCCGCGCCCGCCGACGCCCCGTCCGCGCCGACGACGAAGCCCCTCGCCGAACCCGGATAACCGCCCGCGACGCTTGCACCCGCATACGGCGCGTTTTATATTGGCGGACCGTCGCACCCCTCCACGGGCAATTCACAGGCATGCAGGCAAGGAGCCGCACATGGCACGCAAGACGGTGAACGTCGCACTGATCGGTCAGGGTTTCATGGGGCGGGCGCACTCCAACGCGTGGACGCAGGTCAACCGGTTCTTCCGCCCCGCCGCCGCCGCGGTGATGCACACCGCCTGCGGACGCAACCGCGCCAGCCTCGAGGACTTCGCCGCCCGCTGGGGCTGGCGGAACTGCTCGACGAACCTGCGGGCGGTCCTCCGCTCCGACGAGATCGACTTGGTGGACCTCTGCACCCCGACGGCCATGCACTACGCCATGGTCACCGAGGCGCTCGCGGCGGGCAAGAACGTCGCCTGCGAGAAGCCGCTGGCCACGAAACTGGACCAGGCGCGCGAGCTGGTGGCGCTGGCCCGCAAGGCCAAGGCCAGGACGTTCGTCTGGTACAACTACCGGCGCTGCCCGGCCGTGGCGACGGCGCACCAGCTCGTCCGCGCGGGAAAGATCGGGCGGATCTACCACGTCCGCGCGGTCTACCTCCAGGACTGGGCCAAACCGGAAATCCCCCTCGCCTGGCGGTTCGACCGCAAGCTGGCGGGCAGCGGCTCGCACGGCGATTTGAACGCGCACATCATCGACATGTGCCGCTTCGTCACCGGCGAGGAGATCACCGAGATCGCCGGCGCGATCGCCGAGACGTTCGTCAAGGAGCGGTCGATCCTGACCGGCGAGACCACCGGCGGATTGTCGCTGGGCATGAAGAAGGGCGCCCGCAAGGGCAAGGTCACCGTCGACGACGCGGTGCTGTTCCTCGCCCGCTTCAGCGGCGGCGCGGTGGCGAGCTTCGAGGCCACCCGCATGGCCACCGGGTACCAGAACTACCACGGCTTCGAGATCCACGGCACGAAAGGCGCCGTCCGCTTCAAGTTCGAGCGGATGAACGAGTTGGAATACTACGACGCGACGGCCGACCGCGCCGTCCAGGGATGGACCACCATCATGTGTACGCACGGCGGATGCCACCCCTACGCCGAGGCGTGGTGGCCCGACGCGCACGTCATCGGATACGAGCACGCCTTCACGAACCAGGCGTACGACATCCTCCAGGTCCTGGGCGGTAAAAAGCCCGTCGTCCCGCTGCCGGACTTCGCCGACGCCTACGAGACCCAGCGGGTGCTGGAGGCGGCGCTGCTCTCCGCCGCTCAAAAGCGCCCCGTGAAGCTTTCGGAAGTGAAATGACCGCGCGGATTGTATGAGGGTGCCGTGGATTGCGGAGTCCCATCGGGACGGAGCAACCACGCGGAAACGACGTGGTTGTCCCGCCGAAGGCGTCCCTTCGGGACTGCGGGACAAACCACGGCACCCGCGATGATCTCCGCCGCCCGAAAACGCCCCGTCAAACTCGCGGAAGTGAAATGATCGCGCGGATTGCCTGGCGCGCCCGGGGCGAGTAAAATCAAGGCGCCAATGTCACCGAACGGGGACAGATCGACGTGCTGCCGACTGCTTGCCTGCGGCGCACTGCTGGGCGCGCTGGCGGGGCTCGCGCGGGCGGACGACGCGCCGTCGACGCAGCCCGCCCCGCCCGCCGGCGCCCGCGTGACCGACGACGGGTGGTTCGCGCCGCTCCAGGCCCGCACGCCCGCGCCCAAGCTGCCCGAGAAGATCTCCCGCGCGTTCGTGATCCCCATCCACGGCGGGATCGACGACACGCTGCTGGAGGTCGTCCGCCGCAAGGCCGCCCAGTGCCGCGGAAAGGGCGCGCAACTGGTCATCTTCGACCTGGACACCCCCGGCGGCGTCAGTACGGCGATGAACCAGCTCGTCCGCCTGATCCTCGACGACCTGCGCGACGCCTACACCGTCGCCTACGTCAACCCCCAGGCGTTCAGCGCCGGGGCGGTGATCGCGCTGGCGTGCAACGAGATCGTCCTGTGCCCGACGGGCAAGATGGGGGCGGCCATGCCCATCCAGATCGGGCCCGGCGGCATCGTCGAGATTCCCGAAAAGGAGCGCGGCAAGTTCGAGTCCGCCGACCGCACGGGCATGCGGACGCTGGCGACCCACCGCGGCTACGACCCGCTGCTGTGCGAGGCGATGGTCACCATCGACATGGTGGTCTGGGTGGTGCGCAACGAGCAGACGGGCGAGCTGCGGTTCGTCGAGCCGGCTGAGGGGGCCCTGCAGGTCCGCGGCGCGCCGGATCGGACGCCGACGACCGCGCCCGCGTCCTCGCCCTGGCAATTCGTGCGCCTCATCGACGGCCCGATGGAGCTGATCTCCATGACGGCCGACGAAGCCGTCTTCATGGGCTTCTGCCGCCACGTCGCGCCGTCGATGGCGGACGTGGAAGAGTATTACCATCTCGACGCGCCGGCTGTCGTCCTGAGCGACACCTGGTCGGAGAAGCTCGTGGCGTTCCTGACCTCCCCTGCCGTCGCGGGCCTGCTGCTGATGCTCGGCATCCTGGGAATCTACCTCGAGCTCCAGACGCCCGGGTTCGGCGTGCCGGGGGTCCTGGGCGTCGTCTGCTTCGCCATCCTGTTCGGCAGCCAGTACCTCATCGGGTTGGCCAACTGGTGGGAGATCGCCCTGTTCGTCGTCGGGCTGGTGCTGATCGCGCTGGAGGTGTTCGTGATTCCGGGCTTCGGGGTCGCGGGCGTCGCGGGCATCCTCTGCTGCGTGGTGGGCCTGCTGGCGATGCTGATTCCCAACGCGCCGGGGGAGTGGCCGCTGCCGCGGACGGACCTGGCGTGGGATCTGTTCCAGACGGGCCTGCTCTGGCTGGCGTGCGCGGTGGTGGCGGCCGGGGCGGCCATCGCCGTGGCGTCCAAGTACCTGCCGAAAATTCCCGGCGCCAACCGCCTGGTGCTCGCGCCGGCCGAGGCCGCCGACGGCGCGCCCGTCAGCGATCAATCGCCGATGAAACGCCTCCGTCCGGGCGACGCGGGCGTCGTCGAGAGTCTCTGCCGCCCGGTCGGAAAGGCGCGATTCGGAAACGACCTGATGGACGTCGTCTGCGAGGGCGGCACGCTCGCGCCGGGCACGCGCGTGCGCGTCCTGCGCCGCGACGGAAACCGCGTCGTCGTCGAAAAGGCACAGGGGTAACCGCGCATGGCAGGAACCATCGGCATGATCGTGGCGCTGACGGTGGCGGCGCTGGTGCTTCTGGCGCTGGAGATCCTCACGCCCACCTTCGGCGTGCTGGCGGCGATGGCGATCGCGGCGCTGGTGGCGGGCGTCTGGCTGGCGTTTTCGCTCTCGCCGGCGGCGGGCGCGATCGTCCTGATCGCCTACGCGGTGGGCGTGCCGCTCTACCTGGTGGTGCTGGTGCGCCGCCTGCCGAAGTCCCGCGCGGGGCGCGGGCTGTTCCTGCGCTCGTCCGAACCGGGCGACGGACAGGCCGCGCCCGAATCGGCCTCCCTGGCGGCGCTGGTCGGACGGACCGCCACGGCCGAGACCGATCTGCACCCTGTCGGCGCCATCCGCGTCGACGGGCGGCGGGTCATCGCCACGGCAGAGAGCGGAATGATCGACAAGGGCCAAACCGTACGCGTCGTCCGCGCCCGCGGCGCCGACGTCATCGTCCGGCGATGCGATGCGTGACGGTGGATACTGACAAGAACTGATACCAGGCAGACTGGGAAAGGATCAATAACATGACAGCGAGCATTCTGGCGGCAATCAGCGGGGAATGGTGGGTGCTGATCGGCCTGGCGGGCATCGTGGTGATCGTCTTCCTGGCGCTGTTCATGCCGCTGTTCGGGCTGTGGCTGCAGGCGCTGGCGGCGCACGCGGGGGTGGGCATCCGCGACCTGATCGGCATGCGCCTGCGGAAGGTCAACCCGCACGTGATCGTGCTGTCGCGCATTCAGGCGGTGCGCGCGGGCCTGGAGCTTTCGACCGAGCAGCTGGAAAGCCACTACCTCGCGGGCGGCAGGCCGGTGAACGTCGTGCGGGCGCTGATCGCCGCCAACCGCGCGAACATCGACCTGACGTGGAAGGTGGGAACGGCGATCGACCTGGCCGGGCGCGACATCCTGGACGCGGTGCAGACCTCGGTGAACCCGAAGGTCATCGACTGCCCCAACCCCGCCAGCGGAAAGACCACCATCGACGCGGTCGCCAAGGACGGCATCCAGGTCAAGGCGAAGGCCCGCGTGACCGTGCGGGCGAACATCGACCGACTCGTCGGCGGCGCGACCGAGGAGACGATCATCGCCCGCGTGGGCGAGGGCATCGTCACGACCATCGGCTCGTCCGACAGCTACAAGCAGGTGCTGGAGAACCCGGACCTGATCAGCAAGAAGGTGCTGGAGAAGGGCCTGGACGCGGGCACGGCGTTCGAGATCCTCTCGATCGACATCGCCGACGTGGACGTGGGCGAGAACGTCGGCGCGAAACTCCAGGCCGACCAGGCCGAGGCGGACAAGCGCCGCTTCCAGGCCGAGGCGGAAAAACGCCGCGCGATGGCGATGGCCCGCGAGCAGGAAATGAAGGCGCTGACCCAGGAGAACCGCGCCCAGGTGGTGCTGGCCGAGGCGGAAATCCCCAAGGCGATGGCCGAGGCGTTCCGCGGCGGAAACCTGGGCATCATGGACTACTACCGCATGAAGAACATCCAGGCCGACACGCAGATGCGCGGAAACATCGCCGGCGGGCCCGGCCACAGGCAGGAAGGCGACAAGCACTCGTCATGACCGAAGGTCTGCACATCCTGGCCCGGGGCGAGGCCGGCTGGACCGAGCTGCTCATCGTCGGCGCGGTGCTGCTGCTCAGCGCGCTGGGACAACTGGGCAAGTGGCTCAAGAAGCGCGCCGAGGAGCAGGCCCAGCAGCGCCGCGACGAGGAATTGCCCCAGCCGGTCTCGCTGGAGCCGGCGCGCCCGGGGCGTCTGCGTCGCGAACAACCAGCGCCGCCCCTTCCGCAGCGCCGCGCCCCCGTTCCGCCGCAGCGCATGCCCGCGCCGCCGCCGGCCCCGCAGGCGCTGGCGGGCGGAGTGGCCGGGGAACTCCAGCGCGAGACGGCGCGCCGGCAGCGCGAGGAACTGTTGCGCCGTCGGCGCCTGGCGGCGCGCAAGCCGCCCGAGGCGGACACCACGGAAATCGCGCGGCGGCTGGTGCACGTCGCGCCGGTCACGGGCGCGGGCGAAGGCGCCGAATTCGCCGGCGCGGCGCCTGACCTGTCCGACCCGGCCGCGGCGCGCGACGCGATCGTGATGCTGGAAATCCTCCTTCCGCCGCTGGCGCTGCGGCGCGGCGAGCAATCGTGGGAGCGCTGATCGCCCCGCGCGGGAATCGCAGCCATGACCGCCCCCGGCGACGAATTCGACCGCAGGCTCCTGTCGGAAATGCAGCGGGGCGTCCCGCTGGTCCGCCGCCCGTTCGCGCAACTGGCCGACGCGCTGGGCGTCGACGAGGCGATGGTCCTGGCGCGCGTCGAGGCCCTCCGCCGCGCGGGACGCATCCGCGAAATCTCCGGCGTCTTCGATTGCCCCGCGCTGGGCTACGGCCAGACGCTCGCGGCGATGGAAACGCCCCCCGACGCCCTGGACCGCGCGGGCCGGATCGTCGCGGAGCATCCCGGCGTGTCGCACTGCTACAGCCGCGAGGGCGACCTGAACCTCTGGTACACGCTGGCGGTCTCGCCCGCCAGCCGGCTGGGTCTGGACGCGACGGCCGAACTCCTCGCCCGCTGCTGCGGGGCGAAACGTCAACTCCTGCTGCCGACGCTGCGCCGTTACAAGCTGCGCGTCCGGTTCGGCGACGAGGGCGACGACGAACCGTCGGAATCTCCGCCGGCCCGCGCGTGCGAGCCGGTCTCGCTGAACGACGAGCAGCGCCGCATCGTCCGCGCGCTCCAAGCCGACCTGCCGGCAACGAGTGACGCGTTCGCCGCCCCGGCTGCGCAGGCGGGGCTCGACGCGGACATGCTGCTGGTGCATGCGGCGGATTTCCTGGCCGCCGGGTGGATGCGGCGTTACGCGGCCGTGCTGCACCACCGCGCCGCCGGGGCAGCCGAGAATCTGCTGGCGGCCTGGCGGGTGGACCCCGCCGCCGCGGACGCCGCCGGCGCCGCCGCCGCGCAGGTGCGGACGGTCAGCCACTGCTACCTCCGCCCCGGCGCCGCCGACTGGCCGTACAGCCTGTATACGATGATCCACGGCGCCAGCCGCGACGACTGCCTGACCGCCGTGCGCCAGATCGAAACCCTCACGGGACTGCAACGCCCTGCCCTGCTCTGGACGGGCCGCGAATACGCCAAGCGCCGCGTGAGGCTCTTCGGCGACGAAGAGCGGGCGTGGGAACGCGCGCACGGCGGCGCGGGGCGATGATTCTCCGGCGCTACTTTCCCGGCTGGGAGGCGGCCGGGGCTTCCTCGCTGATCGCCCGCAGGTACGCCTCGACGTGCTTGCGATACTCCGGCGAGGCCTCCGCCGCCTTGGACTGCGCCAGCTTGCGGACCTCGTCGGGCGTGAGTTTCTCGCCGCCCTCGACGTCGGAGACGTTGCCCCCCGCGCCGTGCCCGCGCTGGAGCTCGTCGCTGCCGGGCAGGGCCACCGCGCCGGTGACGAGCTGGTCGGGCCGGACCGTCGTGTCCCCGCGCGGACCGATCTGCCCGAACCGGTCCGTGTAGTCCTTGACGAACTGGCGGAACTCCTCGTTCGTCATGCCCAGGTCCTTCAGCAGCTTGGGGTCCACCGTCCCGTCGCGAAGGTCCTGCTGCGCCTCGTCCATCGCCCGCCCGACGGACTGGAGCCGGGCCTTCTGCTCGGGCGTCAGGGCGTCCAGCGGGTTCTCCTCCACCGCGCCGCGAGCGCCGGCCGAGCCGGAATTCGGATCTCCCCCGGCCTCGCCGCTGTGCATCCCCGTCGCGCCGCTCGTGCCGCCAGGTTGCTGACCCGCGCCAGGCTGTTGACCCGCGCCAGGCTGCTGACCCGCGCCGGGCTGCTGACCCGCGCCGGGCTGCTGCCCTGCGCCAGGCTGTTGACCCGCGCCAGGCTGCTCGCCCGCGCCAGGCTGTTGACCCGCGCCGGGTTGCTGGCCTGCGCCAGGTTGCTGGCCCGCGCCAGGCTGCTCGCCTGCCCCAGGCTGCTGGCCCGCGCCAGGCTGCTGACCCGCGCCAGGCTGTTGACCCGCGCCGGGCTGCTGACCCGCGCCGGGCTGCTGCCCTGCGCCAGGCTGTTGACCCGCGCCGGGTTGCTGCCCTGCGCCAGGCTGCTGGCCTGCGCCAGGCTGTTGACCCGCGCCGGGTTGCTCGCCCGCGCCAGGTTGCTGGCCTGCGCCAGGCTGTTGGCCCGCGCCAGGCTGCTGGCCCGCGCCAAGCTGCTGGCCTGCGCCAGGTTGCTGGCCCGCGCCAGGCTGCTGGCCCGCGCCAGGTTGCTGGCCTGCGCCAGGTTGCTGGCCCGCGCCAGGCTGTTGGCCCGCGCCAGGTTGCTGGCCGTCGGCAGGTTGCTGCCCCTCACCTGGTTTCTGTCCCTCCGCAGGTTGCTGACCGTCGGCCGGCGGATTTTGCGCCCCGCCGTCCGCGGGCTTCGGTTCCTCGGCGGGTTGCTGCCCCTCGACGGGTTTCTTGTCGCCGGTGAGCACGTCCAACTTGGCCGCGTCGCGCTGGATCATGTCGAGCAGCTCTTTCGCCGCCTGCCGGGCGGCGGAGGCGTCGGCGACCTGCCGGCCCGGGGCGCTGGCGGGCGATTCGCCGCGGGCGAGTTCCTCGCCGCGGGCGGCCTCCCTGGCGGCTTCCTTCGCGGCCGCGATCTGCGGATCGGGCTCCGCGATCTTCAGTTCGAAGCTCGCGCTGCGCCCGACCTGTCCGACGCTCCCGTCGGGCAGGGGGCAGAAGTCCCTCGCCTCGACCCAGCAGGTGAGGATCTGCCCCGCGCGACCGAGGGACTCGACGGGCAGGGCGCCGTCGACGGGCGGCGCCTTGGCGCCCGGCGTGGCGAAGGCCGCCAGCGGGATCCGCCGCTCGGCGCCGCCCCCGACCGGCCGCAGGACCAGCGCGAGCTCGGCCACCCCGTAGCGCGGGTCGCTCGCCTCGCCGGCCAGCCGCAGCGTGTCATTGACCGCCAGCGACAGGTCCCGCGCGGGTTCGGTGAGCGTGACGCGCGGCGGCTCGTCGGTCAGCGGGCGGACGTCGTACCAGATCGACGCGCCGTGGACGCTCTCGTGCTCGCCGTCCCAGACGATGCGGTACTGGTCCGCCCCGGCGACGGGCACGGGCGCCGACAGGACCGTCCCGGCGACCTTCATCGCCTGTGACGGTGAGTTGCGGAACTCCAGCGACGCGCGGACGGCGTTCTGGTTGGCCAGCGCCTCCAGCTCGACGCGCATGCCGGGCAGCGCCTCGATGCGCCGGTCCGTGCTGACGGAGACTTCCTGTCCGGTGTAGGCCGGCCAGTGATAGCGCACCGTGATCTCGCGCAGGGCCGGGGCGGGCAGGACCTTCAGGCGGAAGAGCCTGCTGGTCGCGTCGTTGCACTGAACGAGGCAGGCGGCTTCGGCGGCGTGTGCCTCGGCCGCCGACCAGCGGGCGGCGAACGTCCGCGAACCGCCGTCGCTGTCGCCCGCCTGCATCGTCAGCGAATCCTGCTGGAGGAAGGTCTTTCCGCCGTCGCGGGAGATTTTCAGCGTGGCGGGCCCCTCGGGGCGGCGGATGCGGGCGACGAAGTCCACCGGCTGGCCCGAGACCGCCACCGCGCCCGAGGCGCTTTCCAGCGAGAGGATCTCCGTGCGCGTGGGAGGCGAAACCGCGTCGTCGCCGAACGCCCGCTGGAGCGACGGAAGCACCGCCTTGGGCGACACTGCGCAGTATAGCGCGAACGCGGCCGCCGCGATCCCGCAGACCACGGCGCTCCAGCGGATCCCCCGCGTCGCTACCGCGCCCTCCACGTCCGTCGCGGCGACTTCCTGCGCGGCGTGCCGGCGGATCGCCGCCAACAGCGCCCCGCTGACGCGCGCGTCGCCGGCGAGCTGGAGCGATGCCGTCAGGTCGTTGCGGAAATCCGGATGCGCCCGCTCGATCATCCGCGCGACGTACAGGTCGTTGATGCGGCGCGCCAGGGGGTAGAGGATCGTCCAGGCCGTCAGGGCCCCGATCGAAAGCAGGAACAGCCAGCGGAGCGCCGCCCGCGCCGGGCCCGAAAGCCCGCCCGGCACGAAATGGTCCGCCACGACGATTGCCAGGAGCATCCCCGTCGCCACCGCCAGCACCAGAAGCGCCGCGCTGGCCAGGCCCACCAGGCGCAGACGATGCTTGGTCATCCGCAGGGCGTATTCCAGGAACAGCTCGCTGTTGCTCTTTTCGCCGGCCATGCGCGCGCTCCTTCCCCGTCAGATGCCTGTTATTGTAACGTCCGGGAAGGGCAAAAGTTCCCCAATTCCCCCGCCCGCCGCTCCCCCGGGCAACCGTCAGCCTTCGAACCGCTTGACCAGCAGGCAGGCGTTGTGCCCGCCGAAGCCGAAGCTGTTGGACAACACGATGTCCACCTTCGCCTCGCGCGGGGTCTTGGGGACGTAGTCGAGGTCGCACTCGTCGTCGGGTTCCTCGAGGTTGAGGGTGGCCGGAATGACGCCTTGGGCGATGGCGAAGGCCGAGGCGATCAGTTCCACCCCGCCCGAAGCGCCCAGCAGGTGTCCGGTGCTGCTCTTGGTGGACGAGACGGCCAGCCCGTTGCGGGCCCAGTCGCCGAAGACGCGCTTGATCGCGCGGGTTTCGGCCAGGTCGCCCAGTTCGGTGCTGGTGCCGTGGGTGTTGATGTATCCGACGTCCTCGGGGGCGATTTTCGCGTCGGCCAGCGCCCGGCGCATCGCCAGGACGGCGCCGTGGGCCTCGGGGTCCGGGGCGGTGATGTGGTATCCGTCGCCGCTGGCGCCGAAGCCGATCAGCTCGCAGTAAATCTTCGCGCCGCGCTTGCGGGCGCGCTCGAGTTCCTCGACGACGACGATTCCGGCGCCCTCGGACAGCAGGAATCCGTCGCGCCCTTTGTCGAACGGCCGGCTGGCGTGCTCGGGGTCGTCGTTGCGGGTGCTCAGTCCCTTCAAGGCGCAGAAGCTCGCCAGACCGATGGGCGTGAGGGCGGCTTCCGACCCGCCGGTGATGACCACGTCTGCTTCTTCGCGCTGGATGACGCGCAGGGC
>Ga0116159_1005002_pt1 | contig 10878 bp, 9 predicted proteins | sample AD_JPNAS1_MetaG_FD_89878 | JGI IMG/M metagenome (GOLD analysis project Ga0116159, IMG submission 89878) | Active sludge microbial communities of municipal wastewater-treating anaerobic digesters from Japan - AD_JPNAS1_MetaG | ecosystem: Engineered > Bioreactor > Anaerobic > Digestate | place...
TCGACGAACGTTTTGCCTGGCAGACCCTGATGGGTTACGACCGCAGCGTCAATGCCTTTGCCCTGCCGGGCGGCTACTTCGGGCTCCATCTGGGACTGCTGGCGGTGGTCAGCAGCCGCGACGAACTGGCTTCAGTGCTGGGGCATGAACTCAGCCACGTCACGCAGCGCCATGTCTCCAGGCTGATCTCAAAAAGCAACCAGCAAACCCCGTGGATGATTGGTGCCATGATTCTGGGGGCGCTGGCGGCCAGCAAAAGTGCCGATGCTGGCAGCGCCCTGATGGTCGGCGGACAGGCCCTGACCGCGCAAAACCAACTGAATTTCTCGCGTGACATGGAACGCGAGGCTGACCGGCTTGGTTTTGGCGTGATGACGCAAGCCGGTTTTGAGCCGATTGGCTTTGTCACCATGTTTGACAAGCTGCAACAGGCCGCCCGTCTCAATGACAACGGCGCTTACCCCTATTTGCGCAGCCATCCGCTGACCACCGAGCGCATTGCCGACATGCAATCGCGTCTGCCATTGGGCATGCCGCAGGGTGTTGTGCCGACTCCCACCGTGTTGCACGCCATGATGGTGGCGCGCGCCAGGGTGTTGTCGAACGCCGGCATTGACGCGCTGCGCGGCTGGCAGGGTCAGGCCGACGACCCGGGCCTTTTGACCCAGCCACGGGCCAAGCAGGTGGCGGCGCTGTACGGTGCCACCATGGCTGCCAGCCGACTGCGTGACGCGGCGCTGGCACAGCGCAACCAGCAACGCCTGCAAACCCTGGTGGCAGGTGACCGCCCGGCCTTGCAACAGGCACGCTGGCTGGGCATCGAAATCGCCCTGGCCGCCAATGATCTGGCCGTGGCTCAGGCTTTGCTGACGCAGGCCAATGGTGCAGCCGCCCAGGCCACTGATTCGGCTGATCGGTCGCCCCAGCGGCCAGCGCTGTTGCTGCAAGCCCAGGTCGCGCTGAAGGCCGGAACCGACAGCGCGCTTGAGTCAGCCGCACAAGGCTTGCAAACCTGGGTCAGCCAGCAAACGCAAGATGCGCTTGCCTGGCAATCGCTGGCCAGCATCTATGCCGCCCAGGGTCAGGGCCTGCGGGCCTTGCGCGCACAAGCCGAAGCGCGGGTGGCGCAGCTTGACTACCCCGGCGCGCTGGACCGCCTGCGGGCGGCGCAGGACTATGCCGCTGTGGCTAGCGCAACAAGCAGCAGCGCCAGACACATTGACGCGTCCATCATCGACACGCGGCGGCACCAGATCGAGCTGCTGCTCAAAGAGCAAGCGCCCGACCGCTGAACCAGCATCGATAACCAACACCGGGCAGGTTGGCAAAGGTGGGTCTTGAGCCGCCGCATTGGCCGGGCAAGCGCGTGCCACAAAAACACATGCTCAAGATCACACAGCCGCAGGGCGCTAGGGTAGCGTGCCTTAGCCCACCGCCTGAATCATCTCAATCTCGCGCTTGAGCAAATCGTTGACCAAGTCCGACAGGTCAACCCCCTTGGCATCAGCTTTGGCCGACAAATAGTCCTGCACCTGCTCATCCAGATACACCGGCAGGCTAAACACCCAGGGTAAATTTGTTCCTTTGGCATCTTCTTCCGCGCAGGCGGGAATGACGAAGATGCCATAAGAACAAATTTATCCTGGAAAACAGGGCAGCCTAAATTAACTGAAAAAATGTCTTGACACTTGGGTCCAATTGACCCCTCAAGCGTAAAATTTTGCCATTCGCTTTGGAGTAACGCCATGAAGTTCGGATCCAGGATCGCCACGTTTTCGGCTATCCCAGCCATTTTGTTCGTCATTGGCCTGATCGGCAGCATCGCCGCTTTAAACCAAAGCCAGCGTGCGTTTGACCGTTACATCAGTTCCGAACAGGCAGTGGAGCGCGGCCTGACCGAAATGTATGCGCAGGGTCTGCAAATGGGACAAGCCATGCGCAACATTTTGCTCGACCCCAAAAACCCCAAGGCATATGACAATCTGAAGGCCGCCCAGGCAGACTACGACAAGGCATTCACGCGCGCCCGGGAAAGCGCCAGAGGCAGCGCGTTCGAGGCCGAACTGGAGAAGTTGCCGCCGCTGCGCAGCCAGCAAGCCAAAGCGCAAGATAAAGTGCTGGCCCTGGTGGCCGCCAGCGGCGATGCCATTGCAGTCGTCAATGCCGAGGAAACGCCAGCCTGGCGCCTGCTCAAGGCCGAGTTATTGAAACAAGGCGAGGCCGCCACCAGGAGTTCAGTCAACGCCCACCAGCAAGCCACACGCAACAGTAACCTGGCCCTGGGTATCTCTATCGGGATTGCCATTCTTGCCGCGTTGGTGGCCCTGATTTTGAACTTCAGAATTCAGGCCACGCTGCGCCAGGAACTCGGTGGTGACCCGGCTGAAGCTCGTGCTGCCTTGTCGACCATTTCACAGGGCGACTTGACCACAAGCATGACGAACAGCGGTGGGCCGGACAGCCTGATGGGAGTCATGTTGCAAATGGATGCGGCTTTGCAAACCCTGGTAGCTCAGGTGCGCGACTCGGCCGCCGGCATTGCCATTGCCAGCACCGAGATTGCCCAAGGAGATGCCGACCTGTCAGCACGTACTGAAAGCCAGGCCAGTTCCCTGGAGCAAACCGCTGCCAGCATGGAGGAGCTCAGCACCGCCGTGCGTCAAAACGCCGACTCGGCCCGCCAGGCCAATCAGCTTGCTTTGACTGCCAGTACCGTTGCGGTGCAGGGCGGTGAGGTGGTGGCACGGGTGGTGGACACCATGAAAGGCATCAATGAGGCCTCGCGCAAAATATCGGACATCATCAGCGTGATTGACGGTATTGCGTTTCAGACCAATATTCTGGCACTTAATGCGGCCGTGGAAGCGGCCCGCGCCGGTGAACAGGGTCGCGGGTTTGCCGTGGTGGCCAGCGAAGTGCGCAGCCTGGCCGGGCGCAGCGCCGAGGCGGCCAAGGAAATCAAGTCGCTGATCAACGCCAGCGTCGATCGGGTCGAACAAGGCAGCAAGCTGGTCGATCAGGCCGGCAACACCATGAACGAGGTGGTTGCCGCAATTCGGCAGGTCACCGACATCATGGGACAGATCAGCACCGCCAGCGACGATCAAAGCCATGGGGTCAGCCAGGTTGGCGAGGCCGTTACGATGATGGACCAGGCCACCCAGCAAAACGCCGCCCTGGTCGAACAAATGGCGGCTGCGGCGGGCAGTCTCAAAGTCCGCTCGCAGGAACTGGTGCAAACGGTGGCCATCTTCAAACTTGGCAGCGGCGGCAACAGTGGCCCGGCGTTGTTGCCAACGGCGAAAGTGCGCGCCCATCCGCCCACGGCGAGCCATTTCAAAAGCCCGGATCGACGGACAAGCGGTGTCGCCAAAGGCGCGGCAACACGCGCCCCCAAACCCGCTGCAGCGCCCCCGCTGACTGCGCCCAAGTCAGGCACGGCGACCAGCGCCAGCAGCGATTCGGACTGGGAAACTTTTTAGACCATCCGCAGCCACCGTCAGGCCAACCCTGAGCCATCCCGGCCAATGGACCAGGCCAGCTATCCCGCAGGCTCAGCGTGTTTCGCGACGGCGTGTTTTGCTTGCAAACCTTTGGTAAGGCATCGCTAAAGCCCATTTTGATGGAATTGTTTTATTAACTTTGAAGGAGACGTTCTGGTGGATTCCATGAAGATTTCTACAAAGCTTAGCCTTGGGTTTTTCGCGATCACACTGACTTTTTTTGTATTGGCTGCCATCACGCTCTGGCAAATTGAGTTGGTATCGCGGGCCGCCACCCGCATGGACTCCGAGACACATTTGCTGAATTTGGCCGCCACCTGGCGAGCCAACGTGCAACAGAACTCGGCACGCTCCCTGGCGGTGGCGTACTCCGACGGAACAGACATGTTGGAGTTTTTCAAGGGCCCGATAGAAGAGTTGACACGCAGCACCAGCGAAACCCAAAAGGCCGTTTTGGCGCTGGCGCAGGACGATGCCACCAGAAAACGCGCCGCAGCCGTGGGCGAGGTCAGATCCACATGGGTAACCATTCGTGACCAGGCCAACAGCCTGAAAGCTGCTGGCGACGGCGCTGGCGCAAAAGCCCTGGTGAACAGCAAGCTGGTACCAGGTACCGTCGACTACATCCGGGTAACGCAGGAACTTGTCGATGGGCAACTCGTCAACGTGCGGGCGGCGCGCACGTTGACGAGTTGCTGAGGCAAATCCGCATCACGCTCGTTGTGCTGCTGTTTGCCTGTCTGGTTGTTGCCGTATTGTCCAGCAAGAGTCTGACCGGTATCCTCACGCGGGGCATCAGCAAGGTCAACCTGGCAGCCCAGCGCATCGGGGAAGGTGACCTGAGCCAGCCCTTGACATCTGGCAGTCACGATGAAATTGGTCAACTGATGGCATCGCTGTCAAACATGCAAAGTCAGTTGATTTCGGTGGTTACGCAGGTGCGCCAGGGCGCGGAATCGGTGGCAACCGCCAGCGCAGAAATTTCGCAGGGCAACAACGACCTCTCGGCACGCACCGAGAGCCAGGCCAGCTCCCTGGAAGAAACTTCCGCCTCAATGGAACAGCTTAGCGCCACAGTGCGCCAAAACGCCGACTCGGCGCGCGAAGCCAACCAGCTCGCCCAGAACGCCAGTACCGTGGCGGTGCAGGGTGGTGCCGTCGTGGCGCAGGTGGTCGACACCATGAAGGGTATCAGTGAGGCATCCCGCAAGATTTCCGACATCATCAGCGTGATCGACGGCATCGCCTTTCAGACCAATATCCTGGCGCTCAATGCGGCGGTAGAGGCAGCGCGCGCTGGCGAACAGGGGCGAGGTTTCGCCGTGGTGGCATCCGAAGTGCGCAGCTTGGCTGGCCGTAGCGCAGAGGCCGCCAAGGAAATCAAGACCTTGATCAACGCCAGCGTGGAGCGGGTCGAGCAGGGAAACCTGCTGGTTGATCGGGCCGGCACCACCATGAACGAGGTGGTGTCGTCGATTCGCAAGGTCACCGACATCATGGGCCAGATCAGCAATGCCAGTAATGAGCAAAGCTTGGGCGTGTCGCAAGTTGGCGAAGCCGTGACACTGATGGACCAGGTAACGCAGCAAAACGCCTCGCTGGTTGAACAGATGGCAGCGGCAACGGGTAACCTGAAGGTGCAGGCACGCAATCTGGTGCAGACCGTGGCTGTGTTCAAACTTGGCGAGGGCGAACACAAGCCGACAACACTGTCTGGCAGCGCCACTGTGCACGCCCAGCCACCCATGGTCAGCCACTTCAACAGCCCTGATCGACGGACAAGCGGTGTCGCCAAAGGCGCTGCAGCGCACGCCCCCAAACCCGCTGCACCGCCGCCGCTGGCTGCGCCCAAGTCAAGCACAGCGACCAGCGACGCGGATTGGGAAACCTTCTGAACCCGGTTTAACTACATAAAACATAGCTGCCAGCGCAATAAGGACGGGCGCTGGAGGCCGATTTAACTGTTTTTTTGTGTCACAAACCGTTCATCACCGCCAGCACCGCATCGCCATACGCCTGTAGCTTGCGCGCCCCGATACCGCTGATGCCCTGCAGATCGTCGAGCGAGCGTGGCGAATTCTGCGCAATGGCGGCCAGCGTGGCATCGTGAAAAATCACATAGGCTGGCAGGTTGTGCTCTTTGGCCACCTCAAAGCGCCAGGCTTTCAAGGCGGCAAAGCGCGCCTGTTGTGTCGCATCCAGCGCAGCGGGTGCTCTGGCAAGGGCTTTTTCGGGCCGATGACGTGCCTTGCGCTCGGTTGATTTGGGCAAGGACAGGCGCAGTTGCACTGGCACCTCGCCCTTGAGAACAGCACGCGATGACCCGGTGAGCTGCAGCGTGTTGAAGGCCTGCGCATCGACTGCCACCGCGTCGATGGCCAGCAACTGGCGCAATACACCGCGCCACTGGGAGTCGCTCAGATCAGCACCAATGCCAAAGGTGCTGATGCCTTGATGACCGCGCTGCGCCACCTTGTCGGTGACTTTGCCGCGCAAAATGTCGATGATGTGCCCGGCACCAAAGCCAAAACCGCTCATTTGTTTGACCCGATAGACGGTGGACAACAGCTTGCGCGCGGCATCGGTGGCATCCCACACGTCCGGCGCTTGCAGGCAGTTGTCGCAATTGCCGCAGGGCCCGCTGGCCTCGCCAAAGTAATGCAGCAAGCGCACCCGGCGGCAATCGGTGGCCTCGGCCAGGCCCAGCAGGGCATCAAGCTTGCCACGCAAACCCTGCTTGAAAGCTTCTTCGGCCGGGCTCTCGTCGATCATGCGGCGCTGGTTCACCACGTCCTGCAGGCCGTAGCACATCCAGGCATCTGCGGCTTCGCCGTCGCGTCCGGCGCGGCCGGTTTCCTGGTAATACCCCTCAATGTTTTTTGGCATGTCCAGGTGCGCAACAAAGCGCACGTCGGGCTTGTCGATACCCATGCCAAAGGCTATGGTTGCCACCATCACAATGCCCTCCATGCGCAAAAACTGGTCCTGATTGGACTGACGCACCCTGGCATCAAGCCCGGCGTGATAGGGCAGCGCGGCAATGCCGTTGTCGCACAGCAGCGCTGCAGTGTCTTCAACCTTTTTGCGCGACTGGCAATACACCACACCGGCATCGCCCAGGTGGAAGTCACGCACAAAGCGCAGCAGTTGCTGGGTGGCGTCACGCTTTTCAACAATCGTGTAGCGGATATTGGGGCGGTCAAAGCTGCTGATGAACAGCCTGGCCTCTTCAAGCTGCAGATGTCGGGTAATGTCAGCGCGGGTCAGCGCATCGGCCGTGGCGGTGAGCGCAATGCGTGGCACGCCGGGGTACCGTTCATGCAGCACGGTAAGCGCCCGGTATTCCGGCCGGAAGTCATGCCCCCACTGGCTGACGCAATGCGCCTCGTCAATGGCAAACAGACTCAAAGCCCCGCGCGCATGCAGCGCATCAAGTTGCTCCAGAAAACGCGGCGTGGTGATGCGTTCTGGCGCGGCATACAGCAGTGTGATGTCGCCCTGCAGCAGCCGTTGCTCAACCCTTGATGCAGCCTGCCAGGACAGCGTCGAGTTCAGAAACTCGGCCTGCACACCGGCTTCATGCAGCGCGCCGACCTGGTCGTGCATCAGCGCAATCAGCGGTGAGATCACCACCGTGATGCCGTGTCCGGCCTGCTGGCGGGCAATCGCCGGAATCTGGTAGCACAGGCTTTTGCCACCGCCGGTGGGCATCAGCACCAGCGCGTCGCCGCCCGCCACCATGTGCTCGATGATGTCCTGCTGTGGTCCGCGAAACGAGGGGTAACCAAAAACCTGGCTGAGTATGGATTCGATAGACACTTTTGTTTACTATATTTATGATAGCTTCCTGCGCTTATCCAGCAAGCGCCAGGAGTCAATTTGACCCATTGCGCTGCAACCGGGAAGCGACCGCAGCGGCCCATTTTGCACCGGCTTATTGATGCCCAACTGGGCCATGGGTCAGCAATGTCGGTACAGACGGGTTCTTGCCGGGGTCGATTCTCGCCGTTCGACCCATAACTCCGGCAGGCTTGTGGCGCACAGTCGTTGGTCGAAACGGTGACCACCAGTGGCTGGTTTGGCAAATGCCTGAGCTTGGCCATTCGCTGGTCAGCAACCATGATCCTGGCTTCCTCAGTTGATCGCTTGTTCTCATCAAAATGTCCCTATGGGTATTGACTTATTCAGCTTCTATGGGGGTTACCTATTGGGTCACAGCGCTACGCACCCGATTGAACCGCTGACGGCGACTTTGAAGGCCCTCGCCGCGTCTTTGACCTGCTGAACCATTCCTTTCGTGGCCACCAAAAAGAGGCTTGTTTGCTGGATATTGGCGAGGCTTTCTTACTGCCCGTGCTGACATTTGATGACGATCACCTGCTCGCGGTTCTTGCGGGCAAGGCACAGGCAGCACCGGCGCCCACGTTTGCGCCCGAGCCTGTTGCGCGCAGTGCGCCCGGCAAGCTCTGTCTGCCATTTGCCCACCGCTGGTGGCGCACGATGCTTGCCATGGTTGCCCGCAAGGGTGACCCGGACTTTTTTTCAGTTTGCTCACCACTTGGCTCGGCATGCAGCGCCAAAAGGGCTGGCTGGGCCAGCGCGCTGATTACTCGCCTGCTACGGCGTTCGGCTTGAATTCAATTGAACACGCAGGTTGGACAATGACGGCTTGAGCTGGCGGTCAGCTTTCGTTGCCGAGTCTGCCAAGAATGCCACCCAGGGTTGCCGCCACCTTGGATGCATCGTGCTTTCCCCGGCTCCATGGGTCTTCAAAGTCATCGGCAAAAACTTGCGGTAGCGAACCGCTTGACGCGTCCATGCAGCCCTCAAGCAAATAGCAGTATCCCTTGACAACACGGGTAAATGGCACCCAGCCCCGGTTGGCAAAAAGATGCGTCAAGATACCGGGCCCGAGCGCCAGATCAAAGGCCTGCACCAATTCAGCCAGTGTCCGGCCGGTGGTTTCGGGGCACTCAAGAATGTTGCCGATGAGAATTTTTGGCACCTCTGGCCGAGTCGCCGCGATCGCGTGGGCGATGCCACCCACGCCAAGATGCGCCAGCGTACTGGTGTAGAAACTGCCCGGTCCAAACACAATTGCATCGGCCGTACCGATGGCCGCAAGCACCGCCGGATTGGCGACCGGCACGACAGCATCGGTGTCCGAGGTGGTCAAGTGCACGCGACGTATGCCAACCTGGGCTTGTTCGGGGCTCAGGGCCGTGACCCGATCCTGCCCGCAGATCAGACTGCCATCGCGCAAATCAGCGCGCAGCTCGATGCCGTCGTGGTTGGTGGATGGCCAAACATGGCCGTCGATGCCACAGAGTTTGCGGAACACACAAATCGCGGCATTGATGTCGCGGCCGTGCGCTAGATAGGCACCGGTCAGCACGAAGTTGCCGATGCTGCCACGTCGAAAGTCGAAGTCATCGCCTGTTCTGGCCTTGAAAACCCGCAGGTAGTCAAGCACTGCGTCGCGAATGTCCGGTTTCATGGTCCCGAGCAAGGGATGGATGCCGCTGGCGTAGAAGTCAAATTCGGCCCGCAAATCTGCCGCAGTCGCAACCTCGGACAAGCGCGCGTTGAAAAACCTGACAACGCTGCTGACCCGCTCCTCTCCATGGGCCAATGTCATCAGGGCCTGGCGGATGTCGCCCATCGCCAAAATGCTCAAGTGCTCTCGTAGCGCCTTGGAACTGCCACCGCTGTCCCAGGCTGGAACCACCCTGGTGATGTCATAACGCTGACGACACAGCGCCATGGTGATGTCCCGGCTGCCACTGCCTCCGCCAAACATGACGAGTTGCTTCATAAAAGTCATTCTATGGCTTGCGCGTCAGGTGTGGCTACGGATGACATCAAGTGCTAGCCCAGGCGCCGGATCGGCCAAGGTCGTCGAATCGCTGCAGGCACAACAGATCCTGGCAGCCTATCGGGCTTGGCAACGCTGCATCTGACCACTACTATCACAATAGCGAATTGGCTTTGCAATACGTTCGGTGGACGTGAAATTCCAAGTCATCATGACGGACTTGATCATTACCGAGCGCAAAATTGACGGCATGATGTCTGCCTGATTGACTGACTGACTGACTGGTTCCACAGGAAGCACTTGGCAAGCAATGTCTTCGAAATCATCGGCAGCAGCATCAATTTGATGTCGTCTGAGCTGCTTGAGCACACTTTTGATCAGCTCAGGAATGCGGTCCTTGAGCCATGCCTCCATGCTTTTTAGAGCACCATTGAAGAAGCCAAATTTGGATCGGCCTATCGCGTTATCGACCCAGTAGTCGATGGCGTCGTGGCGACGCTGGCCGGGAAAGCCCGGCGAACTGACTTCAGCAGGTTGCGCTCATCACAGCACTGTGCGCGGCAAAGCCGGGGGTGTACCGGTTTTTTTGGGCTGCGGCGAACTCGGTCACAGTTTTGCCTGGGTTTGAACCAAGCCGCCACAAACACTTGAGGCGATCAGATGGGCGATGCCTCAGTAGTCACCGACATTGATGGGGTTCTCACCGGCTACGGTGCTGAGGCGCTTAGCGTAGTCGGCAAGCCATCTCTTGCGCTGGGATTCGCTCGCCCGAACCGGGCCAAAGTGAATTTGAGGCTTCAGCACTGCAAAGCCGATAAATTCCAGAATGCCGCGCTGTATGGGTCGCAGGATAGCGTCGATGTCGCCATTGAAGCCGCCTTTGCGAAAAGCCTCTTCCGGGCCACCAGTGGTTAGTGAAAGCAAGGCACGCTTGCCGTGGAATTTTCCCCTGCCGTAAACCGCCCCGTTCCCGTAAGTGCGGCCCATTGCCAGGGTTCGATCTACCCACCCTTTGAGTATTGCCGGCAACCCAAACCACCACAGCGGGAACTGAAAGATCATCAAATCACACGCCTCGATCTTGCGAATCTCGGCTTCGAGTTCAGGTGCAAAACCGCCGTGTGCGCTTGCATGGCTTTCCTCAAGCTGCAGCTTGAGGTAACCGGGGTCCTTTGCCACCAGAAAGTTATGACGATCCGAAACCGGATTGAAACCCATTTGATAGAGATCGCTGACAACGACGGTATGCCCCGCCGATTCAAGGGTACGTTTGGCCGTGTCCAACAAGCCACCGTTAAAGCTCTTCGGTTCCGGGTGAGCAAAGACAATAAGAATGTTCATTTCGGATGTGACCTTCAAAAGTGAGCAGCGCGAAAAGCTTTTGCGGCGCTGCTCAAAGGGTTTAGCCAAGCAATAAGTTTGCCTGACTCATGGCAACGGTCGCGAGAATCGAGCCCCAACAGGCCAGTTTGTGCCGGATTTCCAGGCGGATAGCCCAACTGTTGCGCAAAAGACCGGTACGACACGAGCCGTCGCGGTCGGTTCGCAGCCGATGCGCCA
>Ga0116159_1005006_pt1 | contig 10873 bp, 4 predicted proteins | sample AD_JPNAS1_MetaG_FD_89878 | JGI IMG/M metagenome (GOLD analysis project Ga0116159, IMG submission 89878) | Active sludge microbial communities of municipal wastewater-treating anaerobic digesters from Japan - AD_JPNAS1_MetaG | ecosystem: Engineered > Bioreactor > Anaerobic > Digestate | place...
AAACAGCCGTCATCTGCATCCGCACACCTCCTCTTTTCCGGCAAGGGTCACAAAGAGAGTTAAGCACGTTGCGGTTCCCTTGGCAAGACAACAGGCCGCATAAGATCCCAAGTGGGTTTCGGGCTTCGGTTTCTTAGGCGGGAACGCGGGCGTCCCTGTCGATCGCCGCAGGTCGAATGTCGCGGGTCGCGGGTCGACGATTCCGATAGCGATCCCGACCCCGACCCCGATTTGGATGAAACCCTGAAAAACATGAAACTTCATGAAAATCAGGAATTCCCCCTGGCGTTCCCCAAAAATCCGAGCAGTGCCATCCCGTGTGTTCGTAGTTAAATAATCGATTCCGATAGCGATCCCGACCCCGACCCCGATTTGGATGAAACCATGAAACCAGAAACCCTGAAACCCTGAAACCAGAAACCCCGAAACCCTGAAAAGCGACCTGCGGTGTCGGAAACGCGGGCGTCCCTGTCGATCGTCGCGGGTCGAATGTCGCGGGTCGCGGGTCGACGATTCCGATAGCGATCCCGACCCCGACCCCGATTTGGATGAAACCATGAAACCAGAAACCCAGAAACCCTGAAACCAGAAACCCCGAAACCATGAAACCAAAGAGCGTTGCTTTCAACGCTCTTTTTAAGGCGTCCGCGGACGGTTCGGAGAACCGTCCCTACCAACGGGCGGGAACGCCCGCAGTCCGGCAAAAGGAGAATTGCCGGACAGAGTGCGCCATGTTAGACTTTCCCCGTTTTCTGAAAGGAACATGGACAAAAACACGCATACGACAACAGAAATCGGTGTGGTAACGACGCAGAGCGTCCGGCTGGAGCTTCCCGCAGACGGATTCCGCCTCGAAAAAGGCGGCGTGCTGCGGGAGATCACGGTGGCCTATGAGCGCTGCGGCGCGATCACCGCGGCCAACGACAATGTGATCTTCATCTGCCACGCGCTCACCGGCGACGCCCATGTGGCGGGCTTGCGTCCGGGCGAGAGCAGGCCGAGCGGCTGGTGGGAGGGCATGATCGGCCCGGGCAAGGGGATCGACACCCGGCGCTATCAGGTCGTGTGCGCGAACATCCTCGGCGGGTGCAAAGGCACCACCGGGCCCTCCTCGATCAACCCCGACACCGGAAAACCCTACGGCTCCGCCTTTCCGAAGATCACGGTGGGCGACATCGTGGAGGTCCACCGCATGGCCCTGCGCCAAATCGGCATCACGCGGCTGGCGGGTGTGATGGGCGGCAGTTTCGGCGGCATGCAGGTGCTGGAGTGGCTGATCCGTTACCCGCACGAGATCGAGCGGGGAATCGTGATCGCTTCCGCGGCGAGCCTGAACTCCCAGGCGCTGGCCTTTGACATCGTTGGTCGGCACGCGATCATCGGCGACCCGAACTGGCAGACGGGTGATTACTACGACAGCGAGAATCTGCCCGACAAGGGGCTTTCCAGCGCGCGCAAACTGGCGCACATCACCTATCTGTCGCAACAGCTCATGGACTCCAAGTTCGGCCGCGAGAAGCGCCCCGAGTGGCTCACGGCCGATTCCGACTTCCGGAACCGCATCGAGCGCGAATTCGGCACGTTCTTTCAAGTCGAGAGTTATCTGCAGCATCAGGGAGAGAAGTTCACCCAGCGCTTCGACGCCAACTCCTACCTGCACATCACGCTGGCCATGGACGAGTACGACATCGAGGAGCGCTACGGTTCGCTGGACAAGGCGTTCGCCGCCGTGGCCTCGCGCGTGCTGATCGTCTCGCTCAGCGGCGACTGGCTCTTCATGCCCGAACAATCCGAGGAACTGGTCACCGCGCTCGTGCGCCAGAAGAAGCGGGTATCCTACTGCCACCTCAAAGTGGCTGCCGGACATGACGCGTTTCTGACGCACACCGAGGAGTTGAAGCGCGTGATCCAGGCCTTCGTGCCGCCCGCGACGGAGTCCGGCGAAGCCGCGCCGATCCGGCAGTGGCAGTTGCGCCATTACCAGCAGGTGATCAATCTGATCCCGCCGGGCAGCCGCGTGCTGGATCTGGGTTGCGGCAACGGGTCGCTGCTGAACATCCTGCGGCAACTCCACGGCTGCAGCGGCAACGGTGTCGAGATCGACCTCCAGCAGGTCATCTCCGCCATCAGCATAGGGAACGATGTGCTGCTTGAGGATATCGACGACGGGCTCGCCATGATTCCGGACGGCAGCTTCGACGTGGTGGTGCTCAGCGAAACGTTGCAGACCATCAAGCGGCCGCGTGAGCTGCTCCAGCAGATTCTGCGCGTGGCGCGCGAGGCGGTGATCTCCTTCCCGAACTTCGCCTGCTTCGAGGTGCGGCGCGAGCTGCTGCTCAAAGGCCGCATGCCCAAAGGTAAGCAGTTGCCCTTCGAATGGTACAACACGCCCAACATCCACCTCTTCACCCTCAAAGACTTCCGCGACCTCTGCCGAAAGGACAACATCCAGATCCTCGATCTGGTCTGCCGGGGCCGCGGATTCGTGGAGCGGCTCCTGCTCTCTCTGGGCTGGAACAACCTCGGTGCCTCGCAGGTGATCGTACGTATCGCCCAAGGCAGCGAAGACGCCGCCCCGCCGCCCCCCAACCCAACCGGAAAGGGCTGATATGGAAACCTGGTTTGACGCGAATCTCAACACCCTGACCGAAGCGCTCTCCCCCTGCAAGAATTGCCCGGTCGCCAACACGGAACGCGATGTCAACCTGCCGGGCACCGGTGCGGTGATCGCCGTGCTGGACTCGCTTCTGGCCGTGCTCTACCCCGGCTGCCACGGCCAATCCCCCGTGCCGCACGAGAACGGACCCGCGCACCTGAAGGACACCCTGCGCGAAATCGCCCTGCGGCTGCACGATCAGACGCACCGCGCCTTCGAGTATGCCTGCCGAAACGCCAAATGCGAGGATTGCCGCGATTGTGAAGCACACGCCCGTCAGGCGGTCACAGCGCTGCTAAGCGGCCTGCCCGCGATCCAGAATATGCTTCAGGAGGATATCCAGGCCGCCTACGAGGGCGACCCGGCCGCGATGTCCCTCATGGAGATCGTGATGAGTTATCCGGGGCTGTACGCGATCACGGTCCAGCGCATCGCCCACGCGCTCTACGAGCAGGGCGTCCCGCTGATCCCGCGCGTGATGAGCGAACACGCCCACTCGCGCACCGGCATCGATATCCACCCCGGCGCCGTGATCGGACCCGGCTTTTTTATCGACCACGGCACCGGCGTGGTGATCGGCGAGACCTGCCGTATCGGACGCCGCGTCAAAATCTACCAGGGGGTCACGCTCGGCGCGCTCAGTTTCGCCAAAGACGAGTTCACGGGCATGATAGTCAAATGCATCAAACGCCACCCGGATGTCGAGGACAACGTGGTGATCTATGCGGGGGCCACCATTCTCGGCGGCGACACGGTGATCGGCCATGACTCCGTGATCGGCGGCAACGTCTGGCTGATCCACTCGGTGCCGCCGGGTTCCAAGGTCTACAACCAGACACCCAAGCCGATGATCCAAACCGGGTCTTCGATCCAGAACGATTACACGGTATGACGCCGCCGCGCCACCTCCCAGCCTCCGAGTTCCGTAACCGCATCCGACGTCTGCTGGCCCGCCAGCGCACACTGCGGCTGGATGCGATCCTGCTGGTCACTCCGGTCAACCGCTATTACTTCACCGGCCTCGATGCCTCGAACGGCGTGTTGTTGACCGAGCCGGGTCAGACCCCCTCCTTTCACACGGATTCCCGATACCTCACCATGGCGCGACGTCTGGCGCCCTGGCTGCCCTGCCGCGCACTGTGGCGTCCCGCCGACGAACCCGCCGTGCTGGCCGGCATGGGTGCCGGATGGCGCCGCATCGGCTTCGAGGGGCGCATGGACGCCGCGCGCTTCCTGCGCCTCCGTGCCGCGCTGCCGGATGCGGAGTGGGTTGACGTGACGGCGGAGACGGATCGCCTCCGCGCCGTCAAATCCCCTGCCGAACAGGCCCGGCTGCGCGCGGCAGTCGAGGCGAACGACCGCCTGTTCGCGAAACTGCTGCGCGGGATCCGGCCCGGCATGAGCGAGTGGACGATCCGCACGCTGGCCCGCCGGGAGGCTGACCGGATGGGTCAGGGCGAGGCGTTCGACACGATCGTCTGCGCGGGTCGCAACGCCGCGGAACCCCACCACAACCCGGATGACACGCTTCTGCGCCGCAGCCAACCGTTGCTGATCGATCTCGGGCTCAAACTGGACCACTACTGCTCGGATATGACCCGCTGTACCGTCTTCGGCACACCCTCCCGGCTCTTCCGTGAACTTCATGGCATCGTGCTGAAGGCCAACCGCCGGGCCGTGCGGGCCATCCGGCCGGGACGCCTCTGCCGCGACATCGACGCGCTCGCACGGGATACGATCGCGCGGGCGGGTTACGGCGCTTTTTTCGGTCACGGCCTGGGTCACGGTCTGGGACTGGAGGTCCACGAAACCCCCAGCCTCTCACCCGCATGCGCGACAGTCCTCGAACCGGGCATGGTGGTGACCGTGGAACCCGGCATCTACCTGCCGGGACGGCTGGGGGTACGCATCGAGGATGTCGTGCTCGTGACCGGTAGCGGCTGTGAGGTGCTCACCCGCACGCCGCATCAAATCGGCTGGAGCTGAGACCAAGCCCGAACGGGCCCGCAAAAAGGTCAAGGCAGTGTAACCCGTAGACGCAGGAAGCGCTGGGGCGCGTTGGTGACCGGCACATCGTGGCGGAAGAAGGCCTGCCACCACTCATTGCTGTCATCGCGCCGATACTCCGTGACCTGGTCAACGGTCCAGACCTGATCCAACAAATTGGTGCAGGCTTCAACCGTATAGAACGTGCCTGCGGCAAACGCCTGCTTGCCCATGCGGAAGGTGAGCGTGAGATAGGAGTCGATGATCCCGCCCCAGATCAGACCCTCCGCATCGGGCGACCACGGATCCAAACCCATGGCGTACTCCATGCCGTTCGGAATCCCGTCATGGTCCGGATCGGCCTCATCGCCGGAAATCGCGGGATCGTTCAGCTCTTCCGGAGTGAAATGCGTACTCTGCCAAGAGGCGTATCCGGCGAAATCGCCGCTGATTTCAACATCGTCCAGACCGATGCCATACCCGCTGTTGGAAAACCCTTCAAAGGCCAGCGCGTAGGTCGGGCTGGTCGCGGGCAGTGCCACCGTGCGCTGGGTCCACGAGGAAGCGGTCTCCGTGAAATTCGTCAACCAAATCCACTGGCCGTCAAGCGTGTTCCGGTAGTACAGCTTCAGCCAGTCGCGGGATGCCCCATCCGCAGCCCGGTACTCCCAGAAGGTGAGCGTCGCGTTGGTTGTGCCGGTGCCCAAATTGAGCACCGGGGTCATGAGTCGGGCGATGGCGTTCCCGTACGATGCGCCGTTGGCGTAAAAACAGGCGTTGGTTTGGGGCGAGTGGGCTGCCGCGGGCTGGTTTTCCGGACTGCCCTTGCGGAAGGTCCAGCCGAACGAACCTTTCGTGATTTGCTGGGTCCAGCCCTCAGGAAGACCGGTTCCGGCATCAAAGGTCTCGGTGAAGTTCCCTGCGGGCAGGGCTTTCACCCGCAGGGTGAGAAGATTGGTCGAGGCATAGCCGTCCCCGCCGGTCACCGCCACACGGAACACGGTTGTGCCCGCGCTTCCGGGCGTACCGCTGATCACCCCGTTGGTGCTGAAGGTGAGGCCTACGGGCAAGGTGTTCGAGACCACGGCCCAAGTGTAGGGCTCCACCCCGCCGGAAGCCGTCAGGGTCTGCGTGTACGGCAGCCCCACCGTGGCTTCGGGGAGCCATGCGTCGGTCGTGATGACCGGCGCGCTCGCGCCGTCGTGAATCAGGACATCGTCGATGCACACGCCGTGGCCGAAACGCGCGTTGCCCTCGAAAGCCAGATAATACGTCGCGGTGGGGTTGGGAAGCTGGAGTGTCCGCTGGGTCCAGACCGGCACATTCTCGGTATACTCCGCCAGCAGGGTCCACGCCCCGGCGGCCGAGTTCTTGTAGTAGACCCGCAGCTCATCCTGGCCGTCCTCGAACGCGATCATGCAGTGCCAGAACACCAGACGGATGCTGCCCGGCGCCTCGCCCAGATTGATCGGCGGCGTGACCAGCCGGGTGATGTGGTTGTTGTTCAGGGCGTACACATCCCATGTGGGCTGGAACAACGTGGCGTTGTAGCCGCCGCTGTGGGCCTCCGAAGGCTGGTTGTACTGGATGATGTTGCCGCCGCCTTTCTGGCACACCCAGTTCACGGCGCGCTCCACATACTCCTGTGTCCAGCCCGCCGGCAGATTGCCGCTGTTCTCGAAATCCTCGAAGAAAAGCGTCGCGACCGGCAGGTCCACATTGAGACTGAAAGTCCGTTCAGCCGTGGCCAGAGGTTCCTGCGAATCGGTCACCCGCACGGTGAAGAGGGCGCTCTGAACCGTGTCAACCGTTCCGCTGATCACACCGTCGGCACTCAGGACCATCCCGGTCGGCAGTGCGCCGTCGACCAGCTCAAAGGTGAACGGGCCCACGCCGTTGATCACGGACAACGCAACCGTGTAGGGTCTTTCCGTGTAGGCGTCCGGCAACTGTTCCGGCGTGGCGAAATCCAGCGGCACGGTCGGATCGAAGATCCGGACCTCGTCGAGATGAATGCCGTATCCGTAATTGGCCGTGCCCTCGAAGGCCAGATAGTAGGAGCGGGTCAGGTTCGGCAGATCCACACTGCGCAGGGTCCAGTTCTCGGTGGCGTCGGTGAACTCGGCCAGAAGCTGCCACGGCTCGAAATACCCGTTTTTGTAATACACGCGCAACTGGTCCTGACCGCCCTCCCAGTTGGCCATAATGTGACGGAAAGTCAGCCGGCCCGCGCGGGCGTCGGTGCCGAAATCGATCATCGGCGTCTCCAGGCGCGTGACGGAGTTGGTCAACCGCGTCTCCAGCACCGCCAGCCGGGCGCAGTAGACGCCGTCGTACGGGCTGTTGGGATGGCCGTAGGGGCTGCCGTTCGCGAAAACCCAGGGCTGCTGATTCAGAACCGCGCTCTGCGTCCAACTGTCGGGGCTCTGGCCGTTGTTTTCAAAGGACTCCGCGTACGGAATGGCGAAAGGGTTGCGGATCAGGAACGTGAAACGGTTGGTCGCGACATCACCCGCGACATCCACCACCGTCACCGTAAACTCGTTTGTGCCGACCGCTTCGAACGGCGGCAGCCCCGAGACCGTTCCGTCCTCCGCGAGTTCCAGCCAGTCGGGCTTAGGCGCTTCCGGAAGCAGTGCCCAGGTATACGGCGCGATCCCGTCTTTGGCCTTGAGCAGATAGCTGTACCAAGAACCGACCCGGCCATCCGGCAGCACGGACGGCGAGGTAACTGCCATCGGAGGCGGCGGTTCCATGCCCAGAACCGCCCTCCAGGCCGCCCGCGTGCTGCGCACCCAACGGGGGTCAAGATCCCGCGCCGCAGAGACCCACCGCTGCATAATGGTTTTGTAGTTGTCGTCCGGCACGCAATACTTGGACAGCGCGCGGTAGGCGATCTGTTCGCCGGCCTGCACGCCGATCCCGTTGATGTTATAGCCATAGGCGGAAGTGTCGTTCGTTCCGGATCCGCCCTCGCAGAGCAGATAGAAGAAGTGGTTCTGCACGCCGCAGTTGTAGTGCACCCCGCCGTTGTCGCCCATACCCGTGTACCAATGGGTTCCCATATAGAGTTTGGGCAGTTCATTGCCCGCGCCGACCGTTTCGGGATTGGCCGGGTCGCGCAGGTCGCGCAGCGCGGTGGCTTCCAGCCAGGAGTCCTCACCCATCAGCCAGTCGGCATGACCCGGAATCGCGTCGGGATACGCATCGCGTCCGTCCGGCTGGTTCGCGAATTCGACGCAAACACCGAAAATATCGGAAAAGGACTCGTTCAGCGCGCCGGACTCGTTTTGATACACGAGATCGCAGGTGTGGTCCGTCACGGCATGGGTGTATTCATGGGCGAAAATGTCGAGCACCGCGAGACTATCACAACTCGTGCCGTCGCCGTCGCCGATATGCATCGCGGTTCCGTCCCAATAGGCATTGGCGTAAAACAACCCCTCATGCACATACGCATCGGCCATGCCGCCTTTTCCGTCGTAACTGTTGCGTCCGTGAATCTGCTGGTAGTAATTCTGGATCGCATCCACATTGCAGGCAGCGGAAATCTCGACCGGATCCGATTCCCCCCAGTCGTTCGATTCGCGGTAAGCGTAGGTCCCCATATCGGGATAGTCGAAGAAGTCGAACGTCGAAGCGTTCAAGATGCACCAGAGCGCGGTCGGGTTGTAGAGGTAGTACAAGCCGTTTCCCTCATTCCACCCCTGCACATCCATCACCTCGCCCCCCTCGCGCTCGAGGCGGGTGCCGGTGATCGTCTCCTCCATCCCGTTCTCACTCGGAGGCGCGACCCGTTTGACGTCGTTGTAGCGGACAAGGATCACACCCTGCGCCGTATCAATCCAATAGCGCCAGAGGGCGTGAAGTCCGGCGGCCTGATCCCGCACGCGCAACGCGATCTCATAGGCCGGTTGCGGCTCGACTTCGCGGGCGTAGATCACCCGCTCGGGCTCCTGCTCCGGCGTTCCCGCAGGATAGCCCATGGCCGCCAGATCGGCCTGCGCGATCCGCAGGGCCTGCCGCGCGTCGATTCCGGGTTCGGGCGCGGCCGCGATCCCGGGCACATACTGACCGCTGATCTCATAGACGCGGTCCAGCGCGTCAAAGTGCACGATCAGTTCCGTGCCGACCACCCGCAGACCGTTGACCCGCTGGTTGAGCCGCACATGCGACATCCCGAGCCGGTCCGGCGAACCAAGGGTGCGGACCGTGAACTCCGCCGCCGCATCCGTGATGCCGAAAAGCATCGCGGCGTCATCCAGCGCCGCGATCGCATCCGCAGCATACGCCTTCTGCCCCTGGGGCTTGAGCCCCCTGCCGCCGCCCAAAGCCTGCGTTCGCCCGAGATCCGAGCCGCGGACCGAGATCGGCACGCCTTCGGCGTCGTTCCACACCACCTCGACACCCGCGCGTTCGGCCCGGGCCTGCGCCGTCCGTTGCGCCGCCGTGCGCACCCCCGCACGGTCAGCGCGCCGCTCACGCAACACGGGCGACCGCAACAAGGTCTGCCCCTCCTCGGCCCGGAACGCATGCGCCCTTCCCGCGACGAGGGCCAGGGCGAACACCGCCGCCACCGTATGCGCCCAGACAGGGCCCGCCAACCGGCGGACCTTGTCTGAGGCCGGTGCCCCACATCCCTGACGCTGTCCGTTTCTTACCACGTGCGAAACTCCGCGTATACTCCGCCGTTCCCGTTACTCCACCAGACGGACTCGGAAGAAGCCCTGTGTCGGCGCATCCTGCAATGCCTGCTGCACACGGCTGATCGCTGCGCTCACGCCCTCTTCACTTTCCGAAAGCGTGGCCGTGCCCGTGGCCACCACCTGCCAGTCGGCCGCATCCAGCGAAGGCTTGAAGAGCACTTCGTAGGTCGCCGGTCCGGGCGCGCCGGCAAGGCTCTTGATCAGGTTGCGGTTCACCCCTTCAGCCTGATCCACCACCAGTTTCCAGGTGAGGGTCGCCTCGCTGCCGGTGAGTTCCAGTCCGGTCATCTCCAGTGCCAGCGTGTCGGCCGGCGAGAGCCCCAGACCGATCTTGAGACCGTCGGAAACCCCGTCACCGGAAGTGGAGACCTTCTGGCCGTCCGAACCGAGGATCAGTTCCGCCAGATCACCCACCTCGTCACCGTCGGCGTCCGTGCTGCCTAACATCAGGGCCGAGAAGAGCGTGTTGATCCCGGTCGTGTCGCCCAGATTCGGATTGATCTCGAAGTCAGGGTCGCCGTCACTCCCCGTGGACGGACCGGACTTCGACAAGAAGCCGACGCCCGGATTCGTCTCGTACTCGTAGATATCCGGGAACCAGTCCTGATCCGTGTCGGCATCCTCGATCAGGATCGTTACCGTCGGGCTTTCCGCCAGCGGCACGAACTGGACCGTGACCGGCCGCGGATCGAACGGTTTGTCGCTGACGCCGTAGAAGTTGGCATACCCCCACGATTCCCAGACATCCCGCACGTTGTTTCCGTTGCTGTCGATGTAGGCGCGCAGGTAGTAATCGCCGGCCTCGGCACTGGGCGCCAGACCGCAGATTATGGCGTTGGTGACCACATTCGCCGTATTGGTCACGGCCGCGAGGTTTCCGCCCGCGAGGGTGTACTCCGCCACCGGCATGCCGCTGAACGCGGCGTTGTGGAACGCCTGCACCTTGACCTTGTCGGTCAGGTTCTTACCCGGACCGAAATACTTCACCACGGCCCGGACCGCGCCGTACCCGGCCGAATCCGGCGGCGGGTTGACGTCCAAGCGGTAGCTCTGCCAATCCGACCAGTTGGCCGCGGTCGTGGCGGAGTTGAACTTGGCGTTCAGCGCGCTCACACGCCAGTAGTAGCGCTGGTTCGGCGCGTAGACTTGGCCGTTCGGCATCCGCTGGCCCGCGTAGACCGGCGCGTGCCAGACGCAGTTGCCGTCGCTGTCGCGCGCGGGCGCCTGCACCACCCCGGACTCAAAGACCGTGGTCCCGGTCGAGGAGGTCCGCTTGATCTCGATCACGAAAGCCGTGTAGTTCGCGGGCATCTGCCACTTGAACGTGGTCTGCGCCGAGTAGACGTAGCCTCTGTTGGCGGGCGCCACGCACACCGCCTTGGCCCGCGCCGCATCGAAGAGGTTGGTGAAGGCCAGTGCCGGGATTCCCAACCCGGACGACGCGGTCACCACCGCGTCGGGATGCGGGAAGTGGACTTCGTACGACACCACGTTCCGCGCGAGGGTCGTGGCCCCGACGAGACCT
>Ga0116159_1005018_pt1 | contig 10865 bp, 12 predicted proteins | sample AD_JPNAS1_MetaG_FD_89878 | JGI IMG/M metagenome (GOLD analysis project Ga0116159, IMG submission 89878) | Active sludge microbial communities of municipal wastewater-treating anaerobic digesters from Japan - AD_JPNAS1_MetaG | ecosystem: Engineered > Bioreactor > Anaerobic > Digestate | place...
CGCTACCACCAGATCCTGGCCCATCCGCACGCCAACTGGGTGCCGCGCACCGTCATCTTTGCGGGCAAGGCCGCATCGGCCTACCACATGGCCAAGCTGGTGATCCGGCTGATCAACGACGTGGCAAAGGTCATCAATGCCGACCCGGTGGTGGGTGACCGGCTCAAGGTGGTGTTCATCCCGAACTACCGGGTCACACTCGCGGAAATGATCATTCCGGCGGCCGACCTGTCGGAACAGATTTCCACCGCAGGCACGGAGGCCTCGGGCACCGGCAACATGAAATTTGCGCTCAACGGCGCGCTGACCATCGGCACCTGGGACGGTGCCAACATCGAGATCGCTGAACACGTCGGGCTGGACAACATCTTCATTTTCGGCAACCGCACAGCGCAGGTGACCGAGCTGCGCGCCCACGGCTACCAGCCGCGTCGCTATTACGACAACAACTACGAGCTGAAAACGGCCATCGACCGCATCGCGGATGGCGCCTTCTCTCCCGAGGAGCCCCAACGCTACCAGGATGTGACGCGCGCACTCCTCGAATCGGACTATTACCAGTTGCTGGCCGACTACGGGGACTACGTCGCAGCGCAGCAACGCGTGGATGAGGTGTACCGGCGACCCACCGAATGGACCCGCCAAGCCATCCTCAACATGGCCGCCATGGGTGCATTTTCTTCAGACCGCACCATCCGCGAGTATGCAGAGCAGATATGGAGCGTCACGCCCATTTTTGAAGACGCACCCGTGGCGTCGTGAGGTCCATCCCACCTTGCCCCTATTTTTTTCTGAGTGAACTCCATGCTGACCAACCACTTTCTGACCTCCGATGAACGCGCCGAACTGGCGCTCTTTTCCCAGTCGCTTGACCGCTTTTGCACGGACCGGATCGAACCCTTCTACCGCGACTGGGAGAAGGCCGGCCAGGTACCACGCGAACTATTCGCACAGATGGGCGAACAGGGTTTTTTGTGCGCCGATGTGCCCGAGGCGTATGGTGGCGTGGGCGCCAGCGTGAATTTTTCGTTCGCCGTGATCGAAGTGCTGTCACGCCGCGGCTACGCCGGCTTCGTGGGTGGCCTGCAGGTGCATACCGACATCATTCCCCCCTATCTGTTGCACTTTGGCACCGAGGCGCAGCGCCAGCACTGGCTGCCGCGCATGGTCAGCGGTGAGGCGATTGCGGCCATCGGCATGACCGAGCCCGGTGCCGGCAGCGACCTCAAAAATATCCGCACCCACGCCCGCCGCGATGGCGACAGCTACGTCATCAATGGCTCAAAGATTTTCATCTCCAATGGCCAGAACGCCGACCTGATCGTGCTGGCTGCCAAAACCGATCCTGCGGCGGGCGCCAAAGGCGTCAGCCTGTTCCTGGTCGACACCACGACGCCCGGGTTTTCGCGCGGCCGCCGTCTGGAAAAAATCGGACAACATGCCGGAGATACCTCAGAGCTGTTTTTCGAAGACATGCGGGTGCCAGCCGATGCGCTGCTGGGCGGGGTGGAAGGACAGGGCTTTGTCCAGATGATGCGGGAGCTGCCACGCGAACGGCTGATCATCGGCGTGCAGGGTGTGCATGCCGCCCGGGGTGCACTGGACGTAACGCTGGACTATGTCAAGGAGCGCCAGGCGTTCGGGCAGGCGGTGGCGCAATTTCAGAACACGCGCTTCACCCTGGCCCAGGTCGCCACCGAAATCGCCGCGGGCGAGGCCTTTCTGAATGCCGGGGTGGCCGCCTACCTGCGTGGCGAGCTGTCGCCGGAGGCGGCTTCGGCCATCAAGCTGCACGCCAGTGAGCTGTTCAGCCGCGTGTCAGACCAGTGCCTGCAGCTGTTCGGCGGCTATGGCTACATGGCCGAATACCCGATCTCGCGCTTCTGGACCGATTCCCGCGTACTGCGCATTTATGGCGGCACCTCCGAAATCATGAAGGAGCTGGTCGCACGCGCGCTGCTGGGGCGCTGATGTCGGTTTCCATTAAGTTCTGAATCCAGATTGCTATGAAATCAATGACTTAGACGCGACTGAACAGAATATTTTGAATTTAGTTTTCACTAAGTTTTGAACTTTCGGTTGGAATTTTCTTTAAGTTTTGAATTTTTCCAAAGCCATGGCTGACGCCACAGCTGCGTGTCTTGTGCAAGATCGAGTAATGTGCTTCCGCATTGTTCTAGCTCCTTATTGCCACGGGTGGTTTAGATTGTTGATTTGGCGTTGTGTCAGCGGACCATCGTCGGGGTCATACCCAATGACAACCCCGGACAACCCACCCGCTGGCTCCAACAGGTACAGGCAAGGGGTTAGCGCAGGCTTCAAGATGCCTTTGATTTCTGTAGCTTTGCGCATCTGCACCACCTTTACCTGGGATGCTTCCAGGGAACGCACACAGTACTCATCCGCCCGGTCTTGATACACAGGAATGACCACCTCGGATTGGAGTTTCATCGTTTTCAGGAGATTGATCAATTCAAGGACGGTCATGGTGATTCTTGGATAGATGGAATCAGTTGCTGGATTCACATTCCTGTTCCGACGTTGCTTCTTTGGCCCAATCCCAGGGATCACAAATAGCGTTGGACTCCAGTCCCCAGTATGGAATCTCATCAAACCGGAATGAACGAGGTTTCTTTCCAGTGAAATTGGCCTCGGACGCCAGGAAACGTTCAATGAATGCATTGACCGCCTCAATCGTCACGAATGGGACGTCGATCGTTGCATGCAGCCCAATACCGCTGTGATATTCACGGCGCAAGGTCCAGTGCTCGAATACCTCGAACACCCGGCTATCGGCAACCCGCTGATTCTGGGCTTGTGCCCATTCGTATCGGGTCATGTCATTCAATTCTGGATAGCGGTAGGGTTCACGAGGGGACGTGACGTACAGGCCAGATACCGGATCTTTGGCTGTGCGCTTAAGAATGGACAGATCCAAGTCATGTGGAGCCAACTCATACGACAGGTCCCATGCACGACTTGATACCAACTCCTTGTAGGCATAAGAGACTGTCTGAAGATATAAGTTGTAGAAGATGGGCTTCTTGTTGCCCAGGAAGTAGCCATCGATCCATCCGTTTTCACCGTGAAGGTAGTGATGCGTGTAAAAGCGTCCCCCGAGCACAGGCGCAGCGCGACGGATTTTTCCCAGAACTTGCCAGTACGCACGTTTCTGCGCCTTGCGAGCACGGCGGTCGAATGGGGGTCTAGGTGGGCGACGTTGGGGCATGGTTCTTCCTTGCGGTATCTATCTACAGGGCGGAACCGGGATGGTCCTTGTTGGGCATCGTGAATCTCATGGGTAATTTCTATCGGTCGGCATTGGCTTGCTGGCTGATGTCACGACGACATTGCGCTTGAGTGTTGCCAGCAGTTCCAATGCCTTCTGAAGATCCAGGTCATTGCGGGCGCAATCATTGGGCGTCTTTCCATCCAGGTCAGGATGGGGCCGGGACAGCCATTGCTGGGCCAATGCCATGTCTCCAAAGACGTCAAAGGCATAGCCGTCGAGTTGCTCAAACCGGTGGTAGTCCGCACTGCCAAACTCCCGTCCAATGGCAACAACGTTTAGCCACGCATCCTCCTCTGCAGATCGCCAGCGCGACGCGCCGTGGAATCGACCATGGAACCTTCTGCAGATTCTTCGCTTGTTGGATCTGGCGTTCATAGGTTCGCACCATGTTGTGACTCTCCGTTTTGCCCGGTCCACGGTTCTTCGCGGGAAAGCCACCAGTCCGCAAAGCCCAGGAGATCTGCATGGCAGGAATCGGGGATGTCCAAGAGTTTCCCCGCATTGGGGCTACCCACCGGGTCACGCAGGATCAGCGCCAGGTGCACGGGTGGGACCACACCCACCAGGTAAGGGCCATAGTCATCCACAAAGGCAACCGGGCCAAGGTCCGCAATGGCCTGTGCCTTGGGACTCCCCCCAACGATCACATTGCTTGTCGTCACAACCCGCGAGATCGGGAAACCCAGATCGCGCAGGTTCTGGGCCCGGGCATCGGCGAACTTTTCGGGTAGCGCTGTCACACAGACCAAGTTGTAACCCTGGTCTGCAAGACGTTGGCAAGCTTCCAGCGCACCCGGGACGGCCGGAATCGTGCTCCAGAAAGCATGGTCAAAAGCGCAGCGGAATTGCTCCAGCTCGTTGCTCACAAGCCGCCGTGCATTCCAACGCTCCATGGGCCAATAGGCAGCTGGGTTGTTCAGGACGAGGCGTTCGCCGAAGACATTGAACCAGGCCTTCGAATATGCGGTGTTGTAGTCCAGCAGTACGCCGTCGCAGTCGAGGGCAATGGTTTTCATAGAAGCGTGGCGTCGTTGTGGATGAGTGATCGGAACGGCAAGGTTGGCCGAAAACGAAGAAGGCATCAAGACCGAGCGCGATTTTTCGTGGTCGTGGACTAATAGTCCTATGCCACGCAAAACCAGCTGGAACCCGCATGGATATTGGGTCTGCGAGAGCAGTAATCCTAGTTAGCGGAAATTTCTTTCAGTTGGACCGTTGTCGCGTGTGCGTTGTGCTTCTGGAGCAACATGAGTTAGTTCTTGTGTCCATGCGGACAATCACTCGCATACGTATTTCGTCGTCGCAAAATCTCATTGGAATCCAGCAGGAACCCGAAATGCGGCAGGCTTTCGCGATGTGGCAGGTTTGATAAGAATCTTACCGGGAGGCCACTTTGGCTTTGGATTGGGCTGTGATGACGGGCTAGGTGTTGCTATGGAGTTGTTCGGCGCAGTGCTTCATTAATTCGCCAAATTCCTCCAATTGACTTCCTTAGACTTGCCTCCTCCTCTTTCTAGCGAACCGTCACTTGTTGCACTGAAAACGAAGGAACCCCGATCATTTCTCGCTGGTCCCATCGCTGAGTCGCCAACGACTTTGTTCGATCGGCAAAAACGCTTCGATTGCCGCAGTGGCGATGACATGCGTGGTGTCTTGTTCTGCATCATGCACATTGAGTCCGCCAAGGACCGCAGTGACCTCGGCACGGCCTCGCGGAAGTTCTGCGCAGACACGGGCAATGTCGACCTTGTCCGGCTCCTGCACGCCAATGGTGACCTGCACGCGCATTTCACGGTGGTCATAGCCCAGCGACTTGAACAACACGATCGACGAATGGTGTAGGGCATCTTGCACCGCCCGGCAAGCTGCCTTGGTGTAGTCACAGCCATACAGATCGTTGCCCGACCCCATTTCCAAAATGATCCGTCTTTCAGTCATGTGCAGGCTCCATGTCAAAGGAGACTATGACCGCCGCGTTGGCGATGACGCTCCAGCCGTCCTTCTCCCGCCGGGGGATGTCCAGCCCACCCTTGACTACCCTCACTGTCGGCTGTCCGTAGGGAAAAATGCTCAAAAGCGCGTTGGTGTCCACCAGGCTTGGTTGTTGAACACCTAGTTCCACGTCGATGAACATGGCATCCCTGGGGAATCCAAAGGCATCAGCCACGTTCAGCGAGTTGTGCCACAACGCATCTCGGATGGCACGCGCGCAAGCCTCGGTGTAGTTGCGACTGCGAATCGAGGTGCCCATGCCGAATTGCGTGACGACCCGTTTTTTGGCCATTGAAGATCTCCTGTCGAAAAAATGGCTGCTGGTGTGTTGAGGTCCGTCGGCTTGGGTGACATGGACCCCTCACTGTGTCAGTGAACTTCCTGGTGGCAGACGACGAAGTGTTTGGTGGTGGTCTCGACCACCTCCCAACAACCACTGAACCCGTTGGGGATAACAAAGGCATCACCTGTCTTGAACGAACGGATTGTGCCATTGTCGCCAATCAAGCGGACATGACCCGAGACGATGTAGCAGAACTCGTCGCGATGGGTGAACGCCCGCCATTTGCCCGGCGTACTGGTCCAGGTGCCGGCTGTCATATCACCCGCAGCACTGGAGTAGAAAACGGTGCTCTCATGATGGGGGTCGCCCTGTAGCACACGATCGGGCAGATCGCGCAGGCGCCTTGCCTCGAATGCGCCGCGGTCTTGCTGGAAGTCGATCACCTGGGTGTTCTGAGACATGTCGCGCTTCGCGGGTTCTGACATCAGATCTTTTCGTCGCGCAGCCAGTACCACTTGTAAAGAAAAAACTGTCCGAAGCGCCGGAAAGGCGCGAAGGCTTCAGAACGCACCATGTTCCAGACGTTGGGGTATTCAAGCGGCGAGTTGTAAATCGGCAGATTGAATACCTCTCGCCCGGCATCCTTGCCCGCCACCCTTTCAGCGATGCGTTTGCCGGCCCAGGTTGACGACGACACGCCGTTGCCACCGTAACCAAGCGCGTGCCACACCGTCTCCTTGGGGTTTGGCTGGGTGATGCGCGGCATCATGTCATGGCTCACATCCACCCAACCCCACCAGGAGTGGTCGATCTGGATGCCGGCCAGCGGCGGGAACTTGCGCGCGATCGCGTCCGTGAGCAACTTCAAGTGCACAGGATCTTCGGCATCGGCGCCGGTGATCGAGCTGCGGCTGCCCAGCTGCAGACGATTGCCTTCGAGCAGCCGGTAGTAAAAGCGCAGGGTGCGCGTGTCCGTCATGAATGTCTTGGATTTGAAGTTGCAGGCCGCCATTTCGGCGTCAGTCAGCGGTCGCGTGACCACCGAGTTGGACAGGATCGGCAGGATCTTGTTTTTCAGCATCGGATTGAGCGTCTGCCCGGTGTAGCCGCCGGTGCAAACCACCACACGTCTTGCGCGCACGATGCCGCCCGGCGTTTGCAGGTGATGTACGCCGTTGACCGTTTTCCAGCCCTGAACCGGACTGGCCGGGTGCACCTTCACGCCCAGTTCGCGCGCTTTGCGGATCAGGCCAAAGGTGAATTTCAGCGGGTGTATCCCCACGCCTTCTTCTTCAAACATCGCACCCAGATGTTCGCGTTCGTCGCAGTGCTGTTCACGCACTTCTTCCGGAGTCAGCATGCGCGTCTTGTAGCCGAACACCTCGTTGCGAACGCGGGTCATCTCGCGCAGGTAGTCAAGCTTTTTGGGGCGATGGGCCATGTAGAGGTGGCCGCCGTCGTAGGCCTCGCACTCGATCTCTTTGGTGAGTTGCTTGAAGTTCTCGAAGCCTGTGCGCACCTCGGCGTCCAGCCGCTTCGCCACGTCCAGGCCCCAGCGCTCGATCCACTGCGCGCGGGTGAGGCGGCCGTTGGCGTTTTGCCCCTGGCCGCCACTGCGGCTTGAGCAACCCCATGCTGTCTGAGCCGCATCCAGCACGGTGGCGACAATGCCGTGTTCGCGCGCCAGGTAGAACGCGGTGGACATGCCGGTGGAGCCGGAGCCGATCACGACCACGTCAGCATCGGTGTCGCCACGGATCGGCCCGTCGTCGGGCGGCGGGCTGCCGGCCGACGCCACCCAGTAGGTCGGCGCATAGCCAGTGCCCTGGCCAGGCGTGGTGTTCACCAGCGGATCGTATGTGGGTTCGTAGGGGCGCAACACGTGGCCGCCTATGCTCGTCGAGGTCATGAAATGTCTCCTAGGTTTATGGGGCGCTGCCTGTCGGAGATTGCTAAGCACACCGACAACCAACGGGTCCTGGAACGCTTGTTCCTTGGACCAGACCCAAGCGAAGGATAGGCAGGAGCAGCCGGCACTGGTTAGGACCAGTTGCAACCATTCCATGGAACCAGCCGCGGGCGCGCGTACTCCAAAATGGGAAAACAAGGGTTAACCCGAGTGCTTGGCACTAACGAATCGCCGCCCCTGGTTCTACATCCGTAGCCGATTCGGCCTCAACAATACAACCAGTTTGCAAACCCGTCGCACTGACGACAAACAGCCGCACCCGGCGGGCTGCAAAAAACGCGACACCGACAGTAGGAGACAACATGAACAACCCGCAGCGCAGTATCACTGCACAGACCCTGGCCGATTTTGCCGATGCCTGGAATCGCCACGACCTCGAGGCGCTAATGGGCTTCATGCACGACGAGTGCGTGTTCCACGCAGTGGCCGGTCCCGATGTGCTGGGCCGAACCTTCAGCGGTCGCACCGAAGTTGCCGACGGGTTCAAGGCCGCCTGGACCAACATCCCCGATGCCGCCTGGCTGGACGGTGTTCACTTTGTGGCCGGCGATCGCGGTGTATCGGAATGCACCTTCAAGGGCACGCAGGCCGACGGATCTCGCATCGAAGCCCGGATGGTGGACGTCTTCACCTTCAAAGACGGAAAGATCCTGGTGAAGAACGCATTCCGCAAGAACCGCCCACCGCTGGCTGCCGCTTGAGCAGCCGACGCTTTCCCGGTAAAACCACATTGGCCGACCGGGAGCGCAGATTTTTTGATTCCGTTAACTCAAAAGACCGATCATCAAGTTGGCAGATTTTTTTCCTTTCCTAACCACCCCTGGAGACAATGATGAAATTCAAAACCACCCCCCTGGTATCGCTGCTTGCAGCCTCTTCCTTCTTCCTTGGCGGCAGCGCCTGGGCCACCACCTTCAAGGTCGCCGTGGGCGACGCCCAGGGCAGCGCCCAATGGGAGATGGCGTCCAAGTTCAAGTCCGCCTTTGAAGCCAAGACCGGTGGCAAACACAAAGCCGAATTGTTCCCCAACGAACAGCTCGGCGGCGAGGAGACCACGGTCAACAGCGCCTCCATGGGCACCCTGGACTTCTCGGTTCTGGCCGTCAACAACATCACGCCGTTCTCCCCCTCGGTGGGCGTGCTCACATTGCCCTACGTGATCCTGAGCGCCGAAGAAGCCAAGAAGCTGGTGACCGGCGACGTGGGCAAAGAGCTCACCGCCAACACCGTGCGCGACGCGGGTGTTCGCATCGTCGGTTGGACCTTCACCGGCTTTCGCGTGCTGACCAACTCCAAGAAGCCGGTCAAGACGCTGGCCGACCTCCAGGGCCTCAAGATCCGCGTGCCCAAGAACGAAATCATGATCTCGTCGTACCAGGCTTGGGGCATCAACCCCACTCCCATGGCTTGGGGTGAGACCTTCACCGCGTTGCAGCAGCGCGTGGTCGATGGCCAGGACAACCCCTACATCACCGTGAGCTCGATGAAGTTCAATGAGGTGCAGAAGTACATCACCAACATCCGCTACGTGTTCTCCCTCGAGCCCATCATCGTGGGCGAAGGCACCTTCAAGAAGCAGCCTGCCGATGTGCAGAAAGCCATTCTGGACGCCGGTGCCGAAGCCACCGAACACAGCTACAAGTGGCTGCTTGAAACCGAAGGTCGTATCAAGAAGGAACTGACTGCCAAGGGCATGGTGATCACCGACCCGGCCGATGGCGAGAAGGAGTGGATCTCCAAAGCCACCACCACGGTGTGGCCCAAGTACTACACCAGCATCGGCGGCAAGGACAAGCTCGACAAAGTCCTGAAGGCTCTGGGCCGCTGATCGGCTGACAGGGGCGGCCACGCGATGTGGGCGCCCCTTTTTTTCTTCCCCAGCGGGCTTGAGACACCGCCCTTTCTCTGCGCCTCGTGCGCCCCTTTTTGAGGTAATCGCCATGACGTCCCTGCGCAAATCGCTGACCTGGTTGAACGACATTGAGACGCTGGTGTGCGAATGGTTGCTCGCTCTGTTCGTCGTGCTGCTGTTCGCTCAAATCGTCGCGCGCCAACTGTTCAGCTACTCCATCGCCTGGTCGGAAGAACTCTCCACCTACATGTTTGTCTGGTTCGCCTACCTCGGTGCGGTGGTGGCGGCCAAGATGTCGGCGCACAACCGCGTCACGGTGCACATGCAGTTCATGCCAAAGTGGATGGCCAAAACGCTGATGACAGTGGCCGACCTGCTCTGGGTGGCTTTCAACCTGTATTTCGTCTGGCTCAGCTACGACTTCGTGTTCAACCGCATGAACCTGTTCTGGAAATCGCAGACCTTGGGCGTGCCGATGAAATACATCTACATGATCCTGCCGATCGCCTTCGCCCTGATGTCGGTCCGTGTGTTGTGGAACACCTACCTGAGTGTGTTCAAGGGTGAAGTGCTGCTGGATCCGGAAACCGCCGAGATCAAAAAAATGCAGAAGAACAACGACGCAGCGGCTTGAAGCTGATCACTCACCGGAGACAACACCATGGACATGTACCTTCCCGAAATCCTGTTTGGCGGCTTCATGCTGCTCTTGCTGCTGGGCGCGCCGATCACGGTGGCGCTGGGTGGCGCGGCCATGGGCGCCTATGTGGTGCTCGACAAAGACCCGATCGCGCTGGTGCAGATCGCATTCACCTCGGTCGGTAGCTTTCCGCTGATGGCCTTGCCCGCCTTCGTACTGGCGGGCGCGCTGATGGAGGCGGCAGGGATTTCACGGCGCCTGGTCGATATTGCCGAAACGCTGGCCGGCCCGATCACGGGCGGGCTGGGCGCGGCCACTGTGCTGGCTTGCCTGTTCTTTGGTGCCATCTCGGGCTCGGGCCCGGCCACCACCGCGGCGGTGGGCATGCTGATGATTCCTGCCATGACCAAGCGCAACTACGACCGCGCCTACGCCTCGGCAGTGACCGCCGCCTCGGGCGGCCTGGGCATCATCATTCCGCCCTCGATTCCGATGGTGATTTTCGGTATCGCGGCGCTGGGCATGGAGCCTCCGCCCGAAGCGGTAGAGAAGTTTGGGTCGTTTGCTTCACTGTCGATTCCAAAATTGTTCGTGGCGGGTGTGATACCTGGTCTGGTGATGGCCAGCGGCTTGCTGGTGATGAACTATTTCATCTCCAAAAAGCGTGGCTACCGTGGGCTGTCTGAAAACTGGTCGGGGGGCGATCTTCGCGCGGCACTTAGGCGCGGCATTTGGTCGATCCTGGCACCCGCCATCATTCTGGGTGGCATCTACGCTGGCATCTTCACACCCACCGAATCGGCCATCGTGGCGATTTTTTACACACTGTTGGTCGGC
>Ga0116159_1005025_pt1 | contig 10852 bp, 10 predicted proteins | sample AD_JPNAS1_MetaG_FD_89878 | JGI IMG/M metagenome (GOLD analysis project Ga0116159, IMG submission 89878) | Active sludge microbial communities of municipal wastewater-treating anaerobic digesters from Japan - AD_JPNAS1_MetaG | ecosystem: Engineered > Bioreactor > Anaerobic > Digestate | place...
CACGGCGAAAGCATTTCAGATACAGGTCATAATTATGATCTTCATGTGTTGGTAGCTGAGTATCGCCGTTCAAATATACTTTTGCATTAGGAAGCTGTTTTAGTATGCCAGCTTTTTCCAACTCCTTATACATCTGCCGTTCACGAGTCATGGACGGATTATACAGCTTACCTTTTTTGCCTTTATGCTCATGATCATTCACGCGCATAACGTCCATCATAATCTTGTACTCATCGGAGTAAAAGTCAGGCGGAGGATTAGATTTTCCGGAAGAATCAATCCATTTATTCCATTTCTCTTGATTGCACACTTGATCTAAGATACTCTCCAGTTCAGGAGTTGGCGTAGGGAGTAAAGCAATTCTTTGTAATCCTGTTATATAGAATAATTGCAGATGCTCTATAATATCTGTTTCATTCTCACCGAATATCATAATATCCCTCCTAACATAAATGAAAATTTACTTCAGCAAGCAGTTGCGATTTTTGATAATGCAATAGAACAATCAGAACATATTTCTCATGCTGAGTTGGGATCATTGGCTGACGTCAAAGGTGGAAAAAGGCTTCCTAAGGGCGTAAACTTGATTACAACACCTAATTTGCATCCTTATATTCGTGTTCGAGATCTCAATGATGTTGTATTTGCCAGTCTTTCGGCAAATTACGAATATGTTGACGATGAAACACAGAAGACAATTTCACGTTATATCACATCAACCGGTGATGTATTAATATCTATTGTTGGAACAATTGGATTAACAGCGATTGTAGATAAATCATTGGATAAGGCAAACTTGACTGAAAACTGTGTTAAGATTACAAACTTACGCGGTGTTTCGCCTGAATACTTAATCTTGTTTCTTCGTTCTCAAAATGGAGTTAAAGAGATCCAAAAAGGTACCGTCGGAGCTGTTCAAGCAAAACTCCCAATTAAAAATATTCAATCGATCAACATTCCGTTATTGCCGCAATCTGAAATGCAGTCATTAAGCGATACGTTAACAACACTCTTTAGTCAGATATCCATGAATACTGCCGAATCCAAATGTTTAGCCGGTATTCGAGACTCCCTTTTACCCCAACTGATGAATGGTGAAATTGACGTTTCAGAAGTCAAGATTTAAGCAGCAATCAGCTGTAAATTTTCATTTATCGCAGTATTTAAGGATATTCTATCGTCAATGCTCCTAAGAATCGAGCCTATAATCCGTTGTGTTTCTAAGTCAGGTAAATTGATTTCAAGGTTTTGAAGCACATCGGTTTGAACACGTTGCCTACCTGATGAACCCACCATAGATTTTATTGCAGGCTCGCGCACAATAGGGCTACATACAAGATAATAGACAAAGTCTTCGTCTGAAATGCCGTTTATTGCTCTAAAAACTATATATTCCGTAGAGCCGAAACCGACTTCATTATCCTCTAACACATTAACTTTGGCGGTTTTCCCATTTTCAAGGCAAGGAGTTATTCTTGCCATAATCGTATCGCCATTCCTGAATTTTGTACCGCCCTTATATTCTAAAAGCTCATAAGACGGAACATCTCTTGTGAAAGGTTGGAGAACAGACATATCAATTTTCTTTGCTATTACGCCTTTTTTAATGCTTTCACGAGGATTGAATAGGACAACATCACCGAGCCTTACTGTTTCAAATGTCATACCCAATCGCCCCCAACTTCTCCCTGATCTCGTTTTCAAGCTCATGGGACTTTGCGAACATCTCCGACAGCTCCGAAGTCAGACGCTTCATCTTCTCGTCAAACGGCTCGCCGTCATCTTCCTGCTCCTCAATGCCGACATATCGTCCCGGCGTAAGGATATAATCCTGTTTTGCAATATCCTGCAATGTTGCAACAGCGCAGAAGCCCTTTACATCTTCAAGCGTACCATCTTGGAACGCAGCGAATGTATCTGCAAGTTTCTGGATATCCTCTTCGGAGAAATCTCTGTGCTTGCGGTCAACCATATGTCCCATTTTGCGGGCATCGATAAAGAGCGTCTTGCCTTTTTGCTTCTTCCCCTTTGTGATAAACCACAGCGTTACAGGGATAGTGACGGAGTAGAAAAGCTGTGTCGGCATCGCAACGATACCCTCAACCAAGTCGGCTTCAATGATATTCTTACGAATATCGCCCTCACCGCTTGACTGCGTAGACAGCGCACCATTCGCAAGCACCAAACCGATCTTGCCGTTCGGTGCAAGGTGGTGTATCATGTGCTGAATCCACGCATAGTTCGCATTTCCGGCAGGTGGCAGACCATATCTCCAACGAATATCATCTTTCAGCTTATCCTGCCCCCAGTTGGAGAGGTTGAACGGCGGATTTGCCATGATAAAGTCAGCTTTCAGCGTTTTATGCAGATCGTTGAAGAACGTATCGGCATGATACTGTCCGAAATCCGCATCAATTCCACGAATCGCCATATTCATCTTAGCCATTTTCCAAGTGTCGGTATTGGACTCCTGCCCGTAAACAGAGATATTGCCCCTGTTTCCGCTGTGAGCCTGAATAAATTTTGCACTCTGTACGAACATACCGCCCGAACCGCAACAAGGATCGTAAACACGGCAGTTTTCAAACGGACGCAGTATCTCGACCAGTGTGCGAACAACACTTGAAGGCGTGTAGAACTCACCGCCCTTGACACCTTCATAGGCAGCAAACTGAGCGATACAGTATTCATAAGTGCGACCGAGCAAGTCCTTGCTGTCCTCTGTGTCGGTCATATCCATATTGGTAAACAGATCGACCACATCACCGAGAACACGCTTGTCAAGATCAGGGCTTGCATAATTCTTCGGGAGAACATTTTTCAAAGTCTTGTTCTCGTCCTCGATAGCTCTCATGGCATTATCGATGACAGTACCGATCTCTGCTGTATGAGCCGCTGCTGCAATAGTACTCCAACGTGCCTCCAACCGGTACGAAGAACACGTTTTCCATTGTATATGCATCGCGGTCATCTTCAAAGCCATCACCGTCTGCAACAAGTTCCTGATACCGCTTATCAAAAGCAGCAGAGATGTATCGGAGAAAGATCAGTCCGATGATTACTTTTCTATATTCAGCCGCAGGAATGTGTCCCCACAGAACACACGCTGCATCCCACAGTTGTTTTTCAAAGCCAATGTTGGCGTTTGTCTTATCAGCCATGCAAATAACCTCCATTGTGAAGTAAGCTTGGCGGCTTACTGTTTATCGTTTATGAATAGTTCAGGGACATTGCTGTATACAGCCTTTGCCTCTTCCTGAACGCTTCTTCTTGAACAAGCTAAAACAGACATATTTAGCTTTATACCATCTTCAGTATGCTCAACGTATTGACTTTCATGCTTGTGTATATATGTGGCAACTTCAGATGAGAAACCGTTTTTCTGTAAAAGTATGCAAGTCTTGTCTGTTGTGCCGTATTCGACATACTCATACCAGTCATTAGTAAGGTATTCCTTGTTAGTATACTTTTTCAGTTCGGTAGATACGCGCATGAAATAGTTTGATAACCTGAACAAAAGAATATCATTTATATCGTTCAAAGTTTCCTCAACCACTTTGTTATAGTGCTCTGCACAATCGACAAATGGGACGGATTCATGATTGATATAGATTTTTTTCCCACGCTTATAATTAATGGCTTCTTCAATCATATATTTTGTACCTTTTCCGAAGAGCCATTGAATTAAAAAATTAGCGTAGAACCTTAATTTACTATGAACACCATCTTTGATATACCCAAGCGTTCCTGACTCGTATATTTCCCAATCGAAAACTTCACACAGCTTTTCTAAAAAATCAAGTGTTGCTTGATAATTAATGTTTCCGTAATAGTCTACACGAGGATATTTTAGACCGCCTTCAATCGCATTAACAAGTGCACTGACTTGGTCCAGTGACAAGTTGATATCGTCGTCTGGCTCAGTCTTTCGTCCTGTAAATTGCTTTTTTATTAAGACAATGTCTTCTGCTGTAATAACATACTCGAATTCTCGACTGATTCTTCCTTTACGACCAAGCATGATATCACGAAGCAATATATTTGCTGTTTTTCGCATAAGAGCGAAGCCTTCATCTGTTTGACCATTGAGCTTTTCAAGCTTAGTCTTTCCAGCTTTTAAGCATTCGCGGATGTATTCTTTTTCTTTATCGCTGATCGTATCTACCGAAAGCATCTGAAGCTCTATATCTTTTCGGAGCAGAGTTACATAATTCTGAGGCTCAGTGTTCTCATTCGGAAGACAGACCAGAAATGCATTTCCGTACAGACTGTATTGCAGCCTTCCGACACGTCCGATAAGATTTCTGAATTCTACCGCCGACATAGGATACGAGCCGTTTTTGTAATCTGTAATGAACAGATTGTCTGCAGGAAGATTAACGCCTTCCAATAAAGTACTGGTGCAGAAGATCGTATGTACACCACCGTCTCGCTTTCGGAACAGCTCTTCTATTCGTAGGCGAATGCTGGTAGGAAGATAGCCAACATGATATGCTACGCCTCTTTCTATAGTATCGGCAAGATAGTAGCGGTCGTGTATTTCCTCTCGAATTTCATCAGCAAGGGCGATCAAATCTGGATCATTTATCACTGGGAGAGCATCCGCGTATTCTCTTGCAAATTCAACGACCTTCCATTTGGCATTGCAGTATACAAGGTTCTTTTTTTCTGCTCCCAACTCTATCAGGAAAGATTGCAATGTCATGCTCGGATCAAATGATGCGAGTGTGTGCAGTTCCTGCGTCAACGGATTATAATAGCCCAAGTTGTGTGAGCGGATATCAATCAGGAATTTTTCCTGACTGACAGGGGTGTACGTCGATGTATAATGAGTGCGCTTGCCAGCTATCACGGTGGGAACAAGCTCAAGGTAAACGCCGGGATTAGGAATATGCGGGGATGCAAATATAATGTGCGGGTGCGGTTCTTCCCGATACAGCATCTCTACTATCTGGTAGTAGAAAGCACTGCGTCCCTCTTTATCGGAAATTTTCTGTGCTTCGTCAATGAAAAGATAATGTATCGGTATATCAGGGTAGCCAATCAGTTGATACATTAACCGTTCTGGTGTCATTACACAGATATATTTGTGAGCGTTCTTATCCTGAAGAATAGCAGCACCCGCAGAGGTGACGATTCTATAGTCATGCTCACGGAGCAGACTGCCAAGATTATCTGACAGCTCCTTCGATACCTCGTTTATCAGAGCCTTTGTCGGAATGATAACAGCAAAGTTGCATTTACTCTATTTTTTGATTTGCTCTCTTATAAATGTGCGCATTACGAATGATTTTCCCATTGATGTCGGTCCGGAGTAACTGAAAAAGCTATCGCCAACCATGTGGTCAAATACCTCTTTTTGAGAGCTTAGAAAGTATTTGTCCTGCTCTGAGGGAATACGCAGATACTCTTTTATCGTTTCCTCCGATAGCCGTTCAAGGAAACCAGCTTCCTGAAAATCAGGTGTGCTGTGCTGCAAACCGAGATAATTGTTTGTGTTTGCAAGCACGGAACCCATTACATATTCTATTTCCTTGCCGCCGGGGATAAGCTGATTTAAAAGGGTGACAATCTCCTGCGCCAAAGATCGATGCATTTCACATAGGGGTACCTGTACAGATTTTGAAAGCAGATCAGCAAAAGTTAATGCATCTTCTGTGTACATCTCTTTCGGCGCAATAGTTTCAATATGAAATATCTGCAGGAAGTAGTTATGCAATAGCGCATCGTATATTTCACGCAGATACTCATTCTGTTCTAATCCGTGAAATATGGAATAGCCGAGCTTGTTGTTCTGTTCAGTCATTATCATGCACCTCCCAACAGCTCGTCCATGATCTGTTTTTTGTCATTCTCCGCATCATTGAAAGGTAGAAAATAGAAGTAATACGAATGCATTGTCAGGTTTAGCTCTGTAGCCTTCTTTTCGATGTATGGTACAGCCTCACGTATATCAGCCTTCATTTTTTCAACAGCAAGTGTGCGGAAATCATCATTGTCATCTTCGGATACATTTATAGTGTATCCTATAAAAATACCGAATGCCATATCTGGTGCTGCGGTTCGCTGCTTGCTTGGAATGATAATCTGTTTTAAATGTTCAGTAGTTTCTGGATCATAAGTGTTGTTAAAAAGTGTGCTTTCAACCATCTGACGTTCATTTTTTCGACCATTTTTAATTACCGCAAGAACTTCAAATGCGGAATCTATAGCATCGATGATACTGCCACTGATACTGGATGCTCCAAACACAAGTTGGTAGCAGATTTCGCCGTTCACTTTTTTCTTCAGTAAGTGGACACTATCACTTTTGCTTTTGAACCTATGTGCTTCTGCTGTAATCTCTACCTTACTTAGAAGCTTTGGCGCATGAAGACCGCCCTCCATAAAAGTGAACAGCAACATTTCGCCCAATTCGTTACCAGTACCTTTTTCATCTGGCTGTCCATTTTCTTTCATTAAACGCAGTGCTTTTATACCAATGCTCCGAGCTTTCTTTCGTTCTTCAAGGTTCTTGATCTGTGTGCGAGAGTATACATACATTCCTACGCTGTCAAGGAGATACTCATTAAGATATTCATATTTGAAAGCAGAGTCGGAAATATCCAAATAGTACAATCCGATACCACTTTTATTCTTTAGCGCAAATGCCTCATCGTGATTAACTTTGCGAAATACCGCCTCAAAGCCATCACAGTCCAACGTGATGTCAAGATCCTCAGTATCTAAGATTTTACATTCTTCAATTGTTATAAGGCTCCCGTCAAAGCCCTTTACATATTCTTCGGTAACTTCAGCGATGTCATTCTTTCCAGTTTTATTCTCGATTTCCGTAGCCGTGAAGTAAAAGACATCTGCAAAGAAATCAGCAGGCTCAAATACAGTCTTATATGCAAGCTCTGCTTTAGTTAAAGAGCCAATCTTTGTACTGCCATTTGCAGTAGACAGTGCCAAATCCTGTAATGCAAGAATCGCCTGCGGAATCATCTCCGCTTTCAGCAACGGAAGTAGAAACGCCTGCATTCCTTGGGATATCTTTGACAGATCTGTATTTCGCACAGGCTGAATTACATCTTTGGGAGAAAGATTGTAATCGCACGACATCAGGCGGCTGATTTGTCCGTCATCGGTTCCAATAATTGTGTACTCATCAACAGTTTTTACAACTGCTGCACAAAGGGTTTTGTTATAGACTTGTGGCTTAGCGCATATTCGCAGTACTCTTATAAAAGCCGCAAAACATAGTGTCATTAACTTACCCTCCGTTTTTCTTTATTTTTCCTCTTTTACAAAATCAATAAGATCGCCTATATTACATTCCATAACTTCACATATACTGCCAAGTATATCTAAGCTGACTGCTTCGCCTCTTCCCATTTTTGCTATTGTGGAAGAGGTTATTTTTGTTTTCTCCATTAGGTCTTTTTTCATCATATTCTTATCAATAAGCAATTTCCAGAGCTTATTATAACTGTATACCATGCTCCCTCCTCCTTCCTTTCAAAAATCCATGAGCATTGGCAGGCAGCTCAATTAATGTTCATATTCTATTATAACACAAACCTCCACATTTTTCAAGATGAAATTTGCAATTTCAACAAAAAACTTTGAGAAATCGAAGTTGATATAATTTCTTTCTATGCGCGCAAGTGAAATACAAGTCTCGTACAAGTCAAATACATTTTGTTTATTTGCTTTTTCAGGTAGAATGGAAGCAAGAACAGAACAGTCAAGTACTGTTTGCTATGAATACAGGAGGTCAACATCATGACAATTACCGAGAGAAAAACAATGGAGAATCAGGCTTATATGCTGATAAGCCGCATCAATACTCACTATGAACCGGAAGTTAGCAGCTCTGTTATGACCTTGCACGGTGGCACACCGACCAGTGTTAGCTCTTGGGAACTTGAAGCTATGCTGGATGATCTTCTCACCATCGAAAACGACCGATGATGATGTCTGCATTTTTCAATAATAAACGTTTTTCCGTTGTATGAACCTGCTTTTCTGCCCCTATATAGAAGACCTTTCGTCCAACGCCGCTGGTTTTCTCCAATGGTAATATAATACATCCGTCCCGGACAAGACGTTAAACTGTCTGCTGCTGCATACTGCGCCGAGTGATCAACGGTGGCTCAACGGTCTGTGGCAGGACAAGTTAATATGCACGGCTGTCATTTGAGCTGACGGCTGCAATCCTGAATGGAGTAATCCATCTGGAATGCGGTCTGATTCGTCATGCCCATCTGCCAGTAGAGATTCCTCCATTCGCAAGTCAAATGGAGGAATTTTTATGTCAAAACAGTTTTACCTGCCAATGCGTGATGCCAATGATCCGCACAAAGTTACCCTGATTCCTGTTTCCGAGGATGTCTATGCAAATATCACACCGGAAACAAACCGTATCCGCAGCCGCCGCCAGTATCATGGACAGTGCTGCTGCCCGAAGCAGTACCTTTGGAAATGTGACGGAGACTGCGACGTCTGTGAGTATCGTGCTGCCGGGGACAACCTTTCCCTCGATTATGAGACGGAAATGCACGGCGACGCCTTCGCAGATACATCTGATACCGAAGAAATCGTCACCGACCAGATCCTGATGCGCCAGCTTCTCGAACGGCTGAAAGAACTGATGCCCGAAGTCATCGCAGTCGGTCAGATGAGCCTTGATGAAGATATGTCCGAGCGAAAGTGTCTGGAACAGCTCAATCTGAAGCGCAGCACCTATCGTTCACAACTTGAAAAGGTGCGGAGACAGCTTGAATCCGAGTTCGGAAAATTTTTCTGAAAAAGTTTCGTCCAAAACGCCCTTGATCCTGTAGTGGGTTGTGAAGGGAGGTGAACGACACATGAACAGGAAAAAACCAAGAACTGATCGACACCCTGATGGCAATCTCTGTGGTGTCAAAGCGACTCGCAAAAAATCTGGCAAAGGAGGACAAGCATAATGGATCCGATGATGGAACTGGTAAACGCCCTGAATGCACTTACTGCTGCATTACAGAAATTCACGTCGCAGACAACTAACGCCTATCTCGACACCTTCGAGGAGATCTACAATCCCGAAAAGGACGAGCCGCAGGCAGCAGAAGCACCGAAGGAACAGCCGACGCCGAAGGACGAGCCTGTCACCTTCGTTCAGCTCCGCAGCCGTCTGTCGGAGATCAGCCGTGCGGGACACACGCAGGAGGTCAAGGAACTGATCGCCAAGTACGGTGCATCAAAGCTCTCGGATATTGCCGAAAGCGACTATGCTGCTGTGCTGGCAGAAGCGGAGGGATTGTGATGCACGGATCACACGCGATTTTGTCACCGTCCAGCAGCGAACGTTGGATCAACTGCCCGCCCTCCGCAAAGGAGAACGCGGGTGGTGATACTGGCAGCAACTACGCCCAGCAGGGCAGCGAAGCCCACCTTATGGCGGAATGGAAAGTCAAAAAGGCTCTCGGTCACAAGGTACGCGATCCTACTCCGGATCTGGAATTCTACGATGAGGAGATGGAGGAATGCGCCACCGCCTATTGTGAATTCATCATGGAGCAGGTGCAGACGGCGAAGGAAACCTGCCCCGATCCGCTGGTGCTGGTGGAACAGAGGCTTGACTTCACACGTTGGGTGGCTGAGAGCTTCGGCACTGCAGACTGTATCTGCGTGGCGGACGGCACGATGACCGTCATCGACTTCAAATACGGTCTCGGCGTTCTTGTCGATGCCGATGGCAACAGCCAGATGCGGATGTATGCGCTGGGCGCTCTGAATCTTTTTGAGTCCCTGTATGACATCGAGACCGTCCGCATGATCATCTTCCAGCCCCGCCGCGATAATGTCAGCATTGCGGAGGTCACGAAGGAGAAGCTGCTCGACTGGGCGGAGGAAGTCCTCATCCCTGCTGCGGCACTTGCGGCAAAGGGCGAGGGCGATTATAGTGCGGGCAAGCACTGCCAGTTCTGCAAGATCAAGGCGACCTGCCGCAAACGGGCTGAGTACAATTTGCAGATGGCGCAGTACGATTTTGCCGTTCCGGATACACTCGCCGACGATGAGATCAGCCTGATCCTCGATCGCGCTGACACCTTCATCGGCTGGGTGAACGATGTGAAATCCTATGCACTGGAACAGGCTATCGGCGGAAAGCAGTATCCCGGCTTCAAGGTCGTGGAAGGACGCAGCAACCGCAGATACACAAACCCCGATGCTGTTGCAGCGGCAGTCACCGATGCGGGCTACGATCCCTTTGAGAAAAAGCTCATGGGCGTGACCGCAATGACCAAGCTGCTCGGCACTAAGAAGTTCAACACCCTGCTCGGCTCTCTCATCGAAAAGCCGAAGGGCAAGCCCACACTCGTACCAGAGTCGGACAAGCGTCCGGCATGGACAATCGACGATTTCAAGGAGGAAAATGAAAATGAGTAAGATGGTTAATCCCTGCAAAGTTATCACTGGCAAAGAGACACGCTTCAGCTATCTGATCGTGAACGAGCCGAAGGCAATCAACGGCGGCACACCGAAGTACAGCGTGTCGCTCATCATTCCGAAGTCCGATACCGTGACCATTGAGAAGATTAAGGCTGCAATCAAGGCTGCTTATGAGGAAGGTCAGGGCAAGCTCAAGGGCAACGGAAAGTCTGTGCCGCCACTGAAAGCCCTCAAGACACCGCTGCGTGATGGCGACGAGGAACGTCCCGACGACGAAGCATACGCAGGCAGCTACTTCATCAACGCCAACAGCGCAACCAAGCCGGGTGTGGTCGATGCCGACTGCCAGCCGATTCTTGATACCAGCGAGCTTTACTCCGGTATCTACGGCAGAGCCTCCATCAACTTCTACGCCTTCAATACCAACGGCAAC
>Ga0116159_1005028_pt1 | contig 10846 bp, 9 predicted proteins | sample AD_JPNAS1_MetaG_FD_89878 | JGI IMG/M metagenome (GOLD analysis project Ga0116159, IMG submission 89878) | Active sludge microbial communities of municipal wastewater-treating anaerobic digesters from Japan - AD_JPNAS1_MetaG | ecosystem: Engineered > Bioreactor > Anaerobic > Digestate | place...
GCGCATGTAGCGGGGGCGGGAGAAGGCCCCGTCGATCAGGACCGCGATCACGAGGAGGCCGATGAGCGAGAGGACGAAGAAGACCTCAAGGTCGAGCGTGCGGGAGAGGACCATGAAGAAGGCGGCGACGATGAGCCAGGCTGCGAGTACGGCCGCAGCATAACACTTCTTCGCGCCGGTCATATCGCCTCTTCAATGCAGCAGGGGCTAGCCCTCATCCGCACCCACTATAGCATGAGCACTCCGTCCGTAGCAGTTGCTGTTACACGAATGGGGAGGGATGACGACACCCAGCAGCAACAGGCTTTTTATAAGGTTCTTCATGGTGGACCCCATTGCTAAACCCCGTTATATACTTTTTCATCCCGGCGGTCAACCCCATTTCGTGTTGCCGGGGAGGTAACTATCCGGGCGGTCAATCCGGTGTAGCCTTCATGTGCTTCAGGGGTATTGATACTACCATTTTTTAGAGGCACTTCAGGTTTTGCCTGCAAAACTTTATGAAGAGATATTTTTCCTTGAGATCGTGGCAGTTTACTCAAAGTTCTTCAAAATACAATTGTAGTTTGGCGATGCCAATACGAAAACAATTAATATACCTAGTAGCATCTCATTCCACCTTAACTAACTCAGCCCGGGGATTCGCAACACAGGCATTCCATGAGATTGCATAACGATTTAACTTGTATCTCGATTCCCCTCACCAATATTCCCAAGGCGGGATCAAGTGAGTTAATAGGAAAATATATATGTCGTAAGTGCTTAGTTGGCGGCAATGCAGCAGGATACAGACCTGCATATGGGTGTGATTCTGTGAGATCCGGGTGGACGCCTGCTCATGCGGAGAATACACTTCTGGTTAGATCAGCAAGGATCAATGATAGAATTCTGGCTACGAGAGAGGGGAAAAACCAACCGCTACAGGGAGCAACGAGTTATCTCAACCCCGGCCCCCGTGCCCATGTTCCGGGAGTGGCCCCGGTGAACTCCTGCGTACACATCCCTCTTGAAACCCGCATGGCTGGACTGATCATCAGACACGGCGGTAACGGCAGAGATGGGAACCGTCTTAGTGAAGAGCACCCCTGCAGTCCAGTACCACAACCACGACAGCAAGCAGACCCCATCCGGACCCTCGTTGCCATGCCGGCCTACAACGAGGAGGCTTCAATTGCAAAGACTGTTCTCGGCGCACGGCAGCACGCTGATGCGGTTCTGGTCGTGGATGACGGTTCAAATGATGAGACTGCCTGGATTGCCGGGGCGCTCGGGGCAATTGTTCTTCGTCATGAGGTGAACAGGGGCTACGGCGGGGCACTGCAGACGATATTTGATACCGCCCGGGAGATGGGTGTGGAGGAGCTCGTTGTCATCGATGCCGATGGTCAGCACGATCCAGGGGACGTTCCGAGACTGCTTGCCGAACTGCGGGTGGGGAAGGATATCGTCATCGGCTCTCGATATGCCGGGGGGAGTGGTGAAGGAATCCCGGCCTACCGGAAGGTAGGGATGAAGGTTCTCGACACGGCGACGACGCTTGCCGGAAACGGTCTTTCGATCACCGACTCTCAGAGCGGTTTTCGGGCATATGGAAGGAGGGCGATCGAGGCGATCCGGATTAACGATGATGGGATGAGCGCCGGTTCTGAGATCCTGATTCAGGCAAGCGACCACCGCCTGCATGTCGCCGAGGTGCCGATCGAGGTCCGCTACGACATCGAGGGAACCTCAAGTGAGAACCCGGTGTTGCATGGCGTCGGTGTGCTGATGAATGTTGTGCGGTTGATCAGCCTCCGCCGACCGTTAATCTTCTTCGGGATCCCCGGGACGCTCTTTGCTCTTGCCGGGGTTGCTGCGGAGATCTACACGTTTTCCGAGTATTATCGAGCGGGGACATTTCATTATATTATCTTTACGGGCGGGTTCTCGATGCTGATCCTCGGGTTGTTGCTTGCGGCGGTGGGGGTGATCCTGTACTCGCTTGTGCAGATTATTGAGCAGAGAAGTAAAGCAGATGTATCAGTCGCTTTATGGTAAAACTTTGATGGAACAAATTGTTTTAAAGATATGCGAGGGTGAGGAATAGATGAAAATTGCATATGTATATGATGCATTATATCCATATATCAAAGGGGGGGCGGAAAAACGTATTTGGGAGTTAGCAACTCGCTTGTCTGACGAAGGTCATGAAGTCCATTTATTTACAATTAATTGGTGGGACGGAAGTGACACTATTGTTAAGAACAATATACATATTCATGGTGTATGTCTTCCACAAGAGTTCTATTACCACGGTAGGCGATCAATAAATGAAGCTTTATATTTTGCGTTTCATGTTTTGAAACCCCTTTTGAAGCATAATTTTGATGTTATTGATTGTCAACAGTCTCCGTATTTCCCTTGTTTTTCATCGAAAATAAGTTCTTTATATACCAGATCACACCTTGTAATTACGTGGCATGAGGTTTGGGGGAACTATTGGTATGATTATTTAGGAGCAATCGGAGTTCTTGGCAAATTCATTGAAAAGGCTACTGCCCGCCTGACACAGCATAATATAGTCGTATCGAATTCAACAAAAGAGCACTTAGAAGGCCTCGGATTAAACAGTCAGTCGATTGAGATCATATATAATGGGATCGATCTCCAAAACATTAGGAACATCAATCCATCTAGCGATAAATCAGACTTAATTTTCGTTGGAAGATTAATTAAAGAAAAAGGAGTTCTCACATTAATTAATGCGATTCCCGATGTGAAAAAAGAATTTCCTGACGTAAAATGCACAATCATAGGGGATGGGCCTGAGAGAGAAAAATTAGAGAAACAAGTTAATTCCCTTAACCTTAATGAAAACATATCGTTTTTAGGGTTTGTCGAAGATTATAACGATGTGTTGTCCTATATGAAGTCGTCTAAAGTTTTTATGATACCCTCGCAAAGAGAAGGTTTTGGTATTGTTGCATTGGAGGCTAACGCGTGTGGACTCCCGGTTATTACAATCAAGCATCCCAGAAATGCGATCTGCGATTTAATTGATCCTTATAAGAATGGATATATTTGTGCTTCTTCTCCTAGAGCCATTTCAGATACAATTACTGTAAGTCTAAGGCATTACCGCTCGATGAGACATAATTGCATCTTAACAGCATCAACTTATGATTGGACCGATGTTACTCGTCAGATTGGGAGTTACTATGAAGAGCTTATATCTTAGTGTAATAGAAGGGTTGGATTCGGAGCGATTTCATGCGAGTTGCAATAATTACTGATTGGGAATGCCCATCGGGGATCTACTCCTTCTCAAAATCCCTTATTGAGCAACTTAATTCACGGATTGAAACAACTGTTGTAGGAGTGAGATGCCCCCACTTTCTTGATCCTATTTACTATTCCCATGATAATTTTTCCTTAAATAATTTTATGCAGTTTTTATCTGTTGTTAAGCAGATACGATCTGCGAAAAAACAATCTGATATTGTTCATTTACAGGAACCCATGTGGACTTTTTCCTCTTTAATCTATCTACAGATCTCTTTAGTGAAAAAAACAAAGATTATTACGACAGTACATGAGATCTATCAAGATAACGAGAAAAAGAATTGGTTACTTAAAGTCTATCGGACCTTCTGCGAAAAGATGATTACAACATGTTCTGATGCAATAGTTGTTCATAATCAGGATCTTGTGAAATACTTCCACAAAAAAGGTGCAAAAAGCGTATTTTTTATTCCTCACGGAGCCCTATCCAATCCAATTCCGTTGGATAAAGATGAATCCAAACATAAATTAGGATTAGAGGGAAAAAAAGTCCTCACCATCTTTGGTTTCATTAACCCTAGAAAAAATTACGATGTCATCCTTCAGATTTTGCCGGAGCTGGGTAATGATGTAGTTTTGTTAATTGCTGGCGGTCTGTTCGAACCCTGCTCAAAGGAGCAAAAAACTTGTTATGAAAGGTTAACTCGTGAAGAAAATACAACTGGGCGTGTAAAGGTAACAGGTTATCTTGATGAAGCAGACCTCGTAACAGCGATCTGTGCATCAGATATTATGTTATTTCCCTATCGTCATGAAGTCCAATCGGGAGCACTGAACTTAGCTCTTGCATATAATATACCTTCAATTACATCTGATCTACCTTATTTCCGTGGGATCAAAGAGAAATATAATTGTATAGAGATCGCAGAAAGCAAGTATGATTTTTTGGAGAAAATAAGAAATCTCTTGACGTCGCAAAGTTGCATTAACAAGTTAATAGTTAATTCACAAAAATATTGGCATGATAACAATTTTGAATCACTTATTGACAAATACATACGTATGTACGATACGATTCTTGAGCGATGATTCTGATAGGGAGTATACAATTATGAAAATTTATTGGTAAATAATACAAACAAAAAATTTGGAGGAGCGGAAAAACATATGTTTACTTTTACAAAATTATTCTTAGAAAACGGGCATCAAGTTGGTATCTTTGGATCACAAAGATTTAATGCAAAAATGGGTTATGTTTCACGAATTTGCGACATTTGCGATTGCCCTCCTCTTGCTGATATATTCAAAGCATTTCAACCGGATATCGTGCACCTCCACAAAATTAACCTTACATTGTCCTCGTCTATTCTAAGAGAAATTAAGCGTTTCAATATATCAGTTGTCATGACCATCCATTATGTCTATCTGGATAATTGGTACATTGATGATAAAAATCGGCCCTATTCTCAAGAATTTAACATTAAAGTATATTCCAAAGTAATCAACAGTAGGACGCCATAAGGTGATAGCATTTGAAGAGCGCTAAACGTTTATTCATTGTCACAAGCCCTAGACCATTGGCAGGGGTGACGCCATTTACTAATTTTATCTCGATTTTATGTCATATCACTCTTTCTTTATACGTGTTTACGGGAAATGAAGGTAGATCTGTCTTAACGCAATTTAATGGAGTTACTGGATGCTCAGTGGAGTATGTACTCTCCCATAATTATTTGATGAGAATTTTTAAGTATTTAAAATTACAAATTCAAATCTCGTTGACCATGATAAAACGCTATAATATGAGTGACATATTCATGTTTTTCATGGCAGAAGGGTTGTTTCTCCCTGTGATTATAGCAAAGTTGTTAAACAAAAGATCAGTATTATGTCTTGCATCTTCTATGCCAGAAATGGCAGTTCATACATTCAACGATACTCCGCCCTTGAAAATTTTCAAAAACATAGAGTACATTTCGTACCTCTTTTCAGATAGGATCGTTGTTTACTCTCCGAGGCTAATCTCGCAATGGAACCTCGAGCCCTACCGCCACAAAATCCTCATCGCCCACCGCCATTTCCTCGACTTCAACACCTTCACCGTCACCACCCCCCTGCCCGCCCGCCCACCCCTTATCGGCTACATCGGCCGGCTGAGCGGGGAGAAGGGCGTTCAGCATTTCGCCCGGGTTCTGCCGGCCATCCTCAACGACCAGCAGGATCTCCGCGCCTTCATCGGCGGGGATGGGCCGTTGAAAGAGTCAATCGCGGCCTCCCTGCAGGAAGGGGGCGTCACCGCCCGCATCGACCTCCCTGGCTGGATCTCGCACGACGATCTCCCCGACTACCTCAACCAGCTCCGGCTCCTCATCCTCCCCTCCTACACTGAGGGCCTCCCGAACATCATGCTCGAGGCCATGGCCTGCGGGACGCCGGTGCTTGCGACGCCGGTCGGAGCGATACTGGATGTTCTTATAGATGGTAAGACAGGATTTATTATGGAGAACAACTCACCGGAGTGCATCGCGGAGAATGTGAAGAGAGCACTCGACTCCCCGGATCTGGAGCGGATCGCGGAGGAGGGTCGGCGGTTTGTGGAGGAGAATTTTACGTTCGAGCGCGTGGTTGAGAGGTGGAAGGAAGTGCTGGAAGAGATCTAACCAATTTGCAGGTTGGATTTTAGATTATTGATCATCGTTAGTCCACTGTGACTAATTGTAAAGCCCCTTCACATTGCATAATCGTTGGCAAACGGTGAGCACATGGATATTGTTAATCGTATTGCATTTCCCTTTGTATTAGCGTTTTCAGTGATCATAGCCGATATCTCCATACTCCTAGATATTCCGATATACCGGCAAATATTCGGCTTCCTTCTTATTACCCTGATTCCAGGTTTACTGATTATCCATACCCTGAACCTTAAATTTACCAATCCTTCTAAAACAGTGCTCTATTCTGTAGGGCTTAGTGTTGCTTTCACGATGTTCCTTGGATTTTTGGTAAATTTCATTGGCCCGCTGTTTGGTATTGATGAACCCATCTCGACCATACCGTTGTTAGTGGCTCTAAATATCACTGTTTTAATACTATTTATTGCATCATTCATCGTGAACCCCCTGGGCTACGAATCTCCATTTGATCTCAGGGAATCTGTAACCTTATTCTGCTCACTTCAGGGCTTATTTTTGCTACTTATCTTGTTATTGGGGATCATTGGGGGGTTTGCAGTTCAGTACTACACTTGGAGTCTTTTTTCAGTGATTGCAATGTTCCTGATTGCTATTATTGCTGCGCTTATTGCTTTTGGTAGATTCTTTGAGGAAAAACATTATACAACTGCTCTTTTTGCCATAGGTTTAACGCTTCTTCTCGCTCGCACGCTTACATCGCCATATCTTGCAAATACGGATATCCATGTTGAATTGTTTTACCAGAAGCTTACAGAAATTAACGCTTATTGGGATCCCAGCATATATCCACATACCTGTAATACCATGCTTAGCACGGTGATTCTCCCGACTGTGTATTCCGCTTGCCTTGGAACAGATGTTATGCTTGTATATAAGGTAATGTTTTCGATATTGTTTGCATTGGTTCCTGTTGTCCTTTACCATGCGTTTAAAGGGCTATTAAAACCGCGATTCTCGTTTTTTTCTGTATTTCTATTTATATCATTTTATGCATTCTTTTTGGTATTAACTTGGTTGCCGAGACAACAGATTGCAGAGTTATATCTTGCTTTACTCGCACTTATGCTTTTTGAAAAAGAAATTCGACCATCCATTCGAGGATTTCTAACCATCGCATGGATTTCATCGATAGTTGTATCGCACTATGCCACGACGTATATCGCTCTATTCTTCATGATATTAGTAACCATTCTGTCGTTAATCTTCAGTGAAAGGGTAACCTTGATGACGTTATTGATAACAGTTTTTGCAATCATAACAACCGTTTCTTGGTATATGTATGTCTCATTATCAATAACTTTTAAGACCATTATAAGCATTGGTCAAACGATCTCTATAGCAGTGTGGGATGAGTTGTTTTCTTCGCATGCTATAGACCCGTTTGTTGGAAAAGCAATGGGTGATGGTCTGCTCGATCTGCCACTTTGGCATGCTCTGGGTCATATATGGCAATATGGCACTCAAATACTTTTAGTAATAGGTTTTGCTTATGTCACTTTGAAATATGTGAAGGAGAGATCACACCCTGAACTCACATTTTTTTCGGCTGTTAGTATGCTGTTTCTCTTTATGTCAATGACCCTCCCCTACTTTGCAAGCAGTCTAAATATGGATAGAATCTATCATATCGTCCTTATATTTACCTCACCGCTCTGTGTTATCGGTTTGCTATATTTGATAGATCAGATCCCTCTAGTTTGCAAGACCGCCGCTCCTCAAAAGGAAAAGTTAATATCAATATGCCTTGTGCTCGTTTTCGTGCCATACTTCTTGTTTAACTCCAGTGCAGTGTTTGAGGTGACGGAAGATAATAATAATCTTGCCTTAAAGATTGACTCAACAAAGGATTACTCTCAATATTACTCAAATGCTACGTATTTTTTCCTTAATATGAGAATCCCCGGCGAAGATGTTGTTGCCTGTAAATGGATATCCACCTTTAGAACTATTGGTTCTCCGATCTATTCGGATTGTTTTAGAGAATGTGAGTTATGGGGTTATGGTCTCATCCCATTTAATGATGTGCGCGGAAGAGAATACCCCCCCAGTATGGGAGGATATGCTTTCATAGGGCGTCAAAATATTATTGATAATGAGTATGTCTCCCCCGACGAAACCAGAGTTCATAGCAGTGTGAAATACGACTTTGATCAGATCCTAGCTCATTTAGCCCCCCGGGATCTGATATACTCGAGCGGAGCGGTTATCTATAAATGAGATTTAGGTTCGGTTGCTCCCGAAGTTCCTGTTATCAAAACATTAAGATATACTTTCTCCACCATACCGATGATCTTATCCCATGTATACAACTTTGCCTTCTCTCTATTATTGATCGAAATTTTATTTCGCACCTCATCACTCCGCAAAAGGATCAGTATTCTATCTGCAATCTCATTAGGGTTCTTTGCGTTGACGAGGTACCCGTTAACTCCTTCTTCTACAATATCAGGGATCCCTCCTACATTCGTCGCGACGATGGGCAGTCTTGCGGCCATAACTTCCAAAAGCGCAACCGGAAGCCCTTCGGAAAGGCTTGAGAGTGCAAATATGTCTGCCTGGCACATGAGTCGGGGTATATTTTCCTGCGGCATCCGACCTGCGAATTGTATGCAGTCGCTTAAATTCAGTTTTTCCACGAGTTCCTCCAATCTCGACCTCTCGTCACCATCGCCGACAATAACCAGTTTAGCATCCGGCATCTCCTGATGCACAATAGCCATCGCTTCGATCAGATACTGAACCCCTTTCACCGGGTGCAACCTGCCTACGAAGATGATTGTCTTCGCGTTCCCTTTCCTCTCGTTTTCCGACGAAACTATAAACCTCTCTAAATCGACACCATTTGGTATTACAGAAATATCCCTATTACATATTTTATGCATTTTCTCCTTCATATCTGCCGTCAGGGCGAGGACTCCATCTGCGTTCTGGAGTATGGGCTTTGAGGTCATCCGGGTAAACTTCCTAGGGAGATAAATATCAGACCCCTGTCCCCAGACAACATATGGGATCTTCAGGATTTTTTTTGCTGTCAGGGCAGGAATGCCACATAATAGACTCTGGGCGTGGAGGATACTCGGTTTGATTTTTCGTATCTTCAGGCATATTTTCATCCAGAATATGATTATACCAACAAAACGGATCTTTGGCCATGTTATCCTGTGAATAAAGAAACCGTTCTCCTCACTGAGTTCAGGAAGGCCTGCATCATGCGATGTTATCACATGAACCTCATGCCCCCTCCGGGTCAAGTAGTCCGCCAGATTATATGTGGCTATCTCTGTTCCGGCAAACCATTTTGGGGGGAAGAGGCTTACGAGGATTGTAATTTTCATGTTATCCGTATCTCTTCAATCCTTTTGAGTGTTCTTTCTTCCCACGACAAGCATTATATTGCTGAAAGGATTTTCACCAAATGTATTTACCATTCTTTCGATCATCCGATAAGTTTTCAGCCCAATTATCCTATCAATAGCATTTGGAAGCATTATCAATCCATCGTCCATCCAAAACTCAATTATTTCTATCTCTACCAGTCTGAGGAGTGATATCATCTCTGATTTGGAGGGTTCATTTTTTTTATATCTTTTCCCCCTTACTTTTGAATATACTTTCATGGGGAGTCTGCATGCGCTGTACTTATTTGGGACTAATATTATGCAGACCCCATTGTCCTTTAATACCCGGAAAATTTCCTTAATTGTGGCACCTCGATCTACAAACTCGAATAATCCCCAACTGATAATAACATCAATTGAATTAGTTCTAAGAGGGATACATTCACAGTTTGCACAAATGAGTTCGAATTGAGGATCTTCCTTTTTAGCATATGACAACCACTTATAAGCGATATCTATACCTATAGTTTTTTCATTAATCTTTCTGACTGTTCTCGTCGAGTTGCCAAAACCGCAACCGAGATCTAAAATAATGCCATTTCGGCAGTATTTTTCGACTACGTTTTCAAAAATGGGTAACCAATGCTGATGTGTGTAGTACTCCCCGGGTGACTTTAGGTAACGATTTTCATACTCTGAAGGGTCGATTTCATTGTAGTCCATATCGCAAGTCTCCAACATAAATTTGTTTCAGAATATTAACCTGCAGAATCTTTACTATCTTTAAGCAGCTTCCTTTTTGATAGGAGGATCGTGGTTGATATTACATACGACATAATAGTTGAGATCACTGCTCCATTGATGCCTAGAATTGGTATTAATGCAATGTTTAGCGCAATATTCGCTATTGCCGTTGATAAGGCTGCATAAGATACTAGTTTCACCCCTTCGATTCCAACGGAGCACATTAGCCAGTCATAGAACTGATTCACGGGAATGACGATCGCTAAAAGTGCAAATAACAATGTTAAGGTTGGATCCAAATAGTAGTCCGGTCCATATACCGATAAAATGATACTGCCAGATATAAGTGCAATTGGAAATGATATGGCGATAAACGCTATAGATATTTTGTTTACTTTATTAAACAATACATTTTTATCACCGCGACTCGATGCGAAAGGGAAAAAGGTTGTCACAAATATTGTTGAGATTAAGAACAATACTGTCGTAAATGAATAGTAATATGCTCTATATATACCCACTTCAGATATTGTTAGATAATAATTAATCATCAGTTTATCGATGTTCGAATAAAGAACATAAGAGATCCCTCCTAAGAGAGAATATATGCTATAATGACTTAATTCTCTTATCCAGTTTTTATTAACTTGCGGTTTCAGATAATTTCTGGTGATTGAAAGAATAATTCCTCCTATCATACCATATGCGAGCAACATAGAAAATAACGGTGATTTAAACGAAAGATCTTTGCATATCAGGGTAAAGAAAAGAAACGCGAAGAATAAGGTCGCAGAATGTACCGGCATCAAC
>Ga0116159_1005049_pt1 | contig 10796 bp, 10 predicted proteins | sample AD_JPNAS1_MetaG_FD_89878 | JGI IMG/M metagenome (GOLD analysis project Ga0116159, IMG submission 89878) | Active sludge microbial communities of municipal wastewater-treating anaerobic digesters from Japan - AD_JPNAS1_MetaG | ecosystem: Engineered > Bioreactor > Anaerobic > Digestate | place...
CGTCCGAGAATATATATCCGCCACCGGTGGCCGTGGTGGCCGTGATATCCATAACTTCCCAGGTAGCCACTTCGGGGAGTCTGATCTCCGGTGGGGTTCTGAAAGAGACCACCGCCCCGTAGGTGATGCCCTTACTGTTTTGCGCATATGCCTGCGCGTAATAAACGGTGTCAGGGATGAGTCCGGTCAGCAGGCTGAAGAAACCTCCCGTTCCGGAACCGTCGGTGGTGCAGGTGCCTGTGACCGAAGCGTTCTCCCGGAGGCTCAGGCAGACACCCCGCGCAGTGACCGGTGCTCCACCGTCGCTGCTGACGATTCCCCCGCACAATGCCGTGGTCTCCGTTATGTCCGTTACTTCTGCCGTGGCGATCCGCGGAAGGGTGAACAGAATCCGGGCCGTTTGAGACCCAACGGGCAGACAGGTGCCTTCGGTCACCTCAGCACGGAAATAACCTTCTCTCAGGGGATTCACGGTGAGGGTGTCCCCGGAAATACCGGCTGCGGTAACCCAGGTCAGGCTGTCGGTGGATTCCTGCCATACCGCGACCCCCCGGTACTCCCCGAGTACCAGTCTGACCAGCGAATCTCCTTCCAGCGAAATGACACTTCCGCCTTTCCTCAGCTCCTGCCCGGCTGCCGGAATAATCCCAGCCATCAGGAAAAACAATAGTATATGGTATATCCGCTGCTGCATGGTTGCTGAATATTCCGGATTACCGGATGATCAGTTCTTTGCTGATAAAAACCTTTTCTGAACTTATTCTGACTAGGTAAATCCCCCCTGACAACCCAGGATGAAGAACAACCGTCCGCTCTCCTTCGAAATTGCGGAGGATTTCCTTCAGAAAAATCCTGCCGGAAAAATCGGTCACCGCCAGTTCCATCTTATGGCAGGGAGGACCGGTAATGTATATCCGGAATTCGTCGTTCCCGGGATTGGGAAAAATCAGGACATCAAATGGCACCAGTGAACCGGCAAGGATGCTTTTCACCGCTTCACGCTTTACATTGACGGTGAATGGCACGGCGAAGCGGCACCCGTTCCCATCGGTGACGGTCACCAGGTAAGTGACGGTATCTTCGGGGGTGGCAACTGGGTTTTTGACGAGGGGATTGTCGAGTGAATTTGCGGGCGACCAGGTGTAGCTGTATTCTCCCGAACCGCCACAGACAGTCAGTCCGCTTCCCAGAACCACGGACTCCCCTTTACGGATCGTGGTATCATTCTCTGTAACGGAATAGCTTAGCTCAGGAGGCTGCTCCACGGAAAGCACAACGACCTGCTGCGCCGTGACCTGCCGTAAAAGCAGCACCGAAAAAATGACGAGGAGTTGGCGCATTCGCATGGTGTAATATGATGTTGAAAACGTTCCTTCTCTGATTCCCAGTCACTGTTCCCTGTCAGGAAACGAGCTTATCAACCCGGGCAGATCCCCTGACCATCCCCAAATTTAACCAAACTGCGGAAGGTTTCAAAATTGTACAAAAAATAAATCATAATTCAGCGTTCATAAATTTGTTTTACGAGAATATTCTCATTATATTTGTAGTGATAAATTTCTTGAAATGCCGAGACGTAAGTTATTGAGGAAAGTGATGGGTCCTCCGAGGGTTAAGGGGTTTTTGCCAATGGGAACAGAAAGCCATGGTTCACCTGTTCTGATGGGTTTTGAGGAGTATGAAGCGATCAGGTTGTGTGATTTTGACGGGTATCACCATGCTGAGGCAGCTCGGATCATGAATGTTTCCAGGCCGACTTTTGCCAGGATTTATGATGAAGCCCGGCGGAAGGTAGCCCGGGCGTTTATCTCGGCGGTGCCCCTGGTTTTTGAAGGTAGCATGATTTATTATGAAAGCGAGTGGTACCGTTGCGAAAAATGCCGGTGCAGGTTCAACCATCTGGAAAAGACGAAAGCGCCGTCGCGATGTGCGTTGTGCGGTTCGGGAGGAATTTCACCTGTGAAAGACGCAGTGAAGCAGGAGGAACATGTGCTCCGGTGCATTTGCCGGGCCTGCGGCGAAGAAAAAGAGGTTCCTTCGGGTATGCCTTGTAGTCAGGCGGTATGTGACAAATGCGGATCCCGTATGATCCGCAAGGGCCGGCGGGCAGGGTGGCAGTGATGGTGAGGCTGCTCTGGAACGGATGGCATGAAGTGATTCTCTCAGGGAACAGGAAAACGAAAAATATAAAAAGAAAAAAGATATGAAAGTTGCAATTACGTCGACGGGAGATTCTCCCGATGCATTGGTTGACCGCCGTTTCGGGCGGTGTCACTTTTTTGTGGTCTATGATACCCTCACGGGGGTGAGTGAGTTTATCCCGAATCCGGGGATTGATCATCAGGAAGGTACCGGGGTTGCTGCAGTGAACCTGATGGCGGAAAAGGGGGTTCAGAAAGTGGTTTCCGGAGAGTTCAGGACCAAGGCAAAATCCCTTTTCGACCAGATGCAGGTTCAACTGGTTTCCGTTCCCCACGAATCGGTGACGGTCAGGAAAGTCTTTGAAATGCTCTCGGAAGCAGGAGAGTGAGGTGGGGAAAACATTGTGTATGTATATTTATAATTTAAAACTTTTTTATTATGCCAAGATTTGATCAGACGGGTCCGGTGGGACGGGGTCCCATGACGGGCTGGAAGATGGGCCGTTGCACCAATTATGGTGCCCGGCGGAAAGAAGAAGTTGTTGAAGGCAGCCAGACGACGGAGGAGCCTCTCTCCAAGAAATTCCGGGGCAGGGGTTTCGGACGCGGCCGGCGTGGCTGCTCTTTCGGGGAGTCCCCGTCTGCCTTTAAGAAGTAGCTTTTTCCGGTTGGCTTCGGTTTTATGACCGGGGCGCTGGTCACTTTTTTCACCGGGGTGGTTGTCCGTTTCAAAAGGTCAATGGTGTTCCCCAGTTTCAGACCGAGAAGGTAAAAAACAGAAGAAAAGAGCAAAATTGTTTTCATGGCTTCGTTATCAATCTCAAACGAAGTTATGGCAGGACACCTGTTTGCATGACAGTTTTTCGGTAAATGGTGCTCTTTTTCCTGCGAATGGCTGTTTTGCTCCGTTTTCAGGAAAATCCTATGCCGTGAACTGACAAAGGCATCGTTTTCCGGTTCCTCATCTTTGCTATTTTTGCGGGACATAACGAAATAATGAAGGAGAGAATAAAGCGCGTCAATGTTGTTACCATGGGGTGTTCCAAGAACCTCGTCGATTCCGAGGTATTGCTGAATCAGCTGGAACGCGGTAACTGGACTGTGGCTCACGATTCGGGGGAGAGCGGCTTTGACGCCGTGATCATCAACACCTGCGGATTCATCCACGATGCCAAGCAGGAGTCGATCGACATGATCCTCTCGTGGGCCGATGCCAAGGCCCGCGGCGACGTGGGAAAGCTCTACGTGATGGGCTGTCTTTCGGAACGTTACAAGACGGAACTGGAACAGGAAATCCCCGAAGTGGACCGTTATTTCGGCAAATTTGACCTGAAGGCTGTTGCAGGAGAGCTGAAAGTCGCCCTGCAGCCTGAATTTATTTACGAAAGGAAGATTACCACACCTTCCCACTATGCCTACCTGAAGGTTTCGGAAGGGTGCAACCGTTTCTGCGGTTTCTGCGCCATTCCCATGATGACGGGCCGTCATGTGTCGCGATCCGTGGAAGAACTGGTGAAGGAAACCCGTTTCCTGGCATCCCGGGGGGTGAAGGAATTGCTGCTGATCGCACAGGACCTCTCCTATTACGGTCACGACCTCTATGGGGAGAGCCGCCTGGCGCAATTGACCGGTAAAATTGCTGAAGTGGAAGGGATTGAATGGATCAGGCTCCACTATTTCTATCCTTCCCGGTTCCCCTTCGATATCCTCCCTGTCATGCGTGCCAATCCGAAGGTACTCCGCTATATGGACCTTCCGCTACAGCACATCTCCGATCCTGTGCTCAGTGCGATGAAACGCCGGATTTCCCGGGACGAAACGGAAGCCTTGCTGCGCCGGATCAGGACGGAAGTCCCCGGAGTGGTGATCCGTACCTCCCTGCTGGTGGGCTATCCCGGGGAAACAGACGCCGATTTTGAGGAGTTGCTGACGTTCGTCGAAGAACAGCGTTTCGACAGGCTGGGCGTTTTCCCTTATTCCCATGAAGAAGGGACCTTTGCCTTCGAAAACCTGGTCGATGATGTTCCCGAAAAGGTGAAACAGGAGCGGGTGGCACGCCTTATGGAGTTGCAGGAGGGAATTTCTGCGGAACTGAATGAGGATAAGGTGGGTATGAAGCTCAGGGTAATCATCGACAGGGAAGAGGGGGAGTTTTACATCGGGCGCACCCGTTTTGATTCCCCGGAAGTCGACGGTGAAGTCTTTGTAAAGCCGGAAAGGAAACTTCTCCCCGGAGAATTCGCGGAGGTCCGCATCACTGGGGCTGACATCCATGATCTCTACGGAAGGTTGGTCACTGGCCGCGACGAACATTCTTAACCTCACCCTCAATAGGCGATTATCCCATTAATCTAAACCTCAACTTCAGTTTATTTCCCGATGCGCCATCTGCGGTTTATCGGTTTTATCGGGAAGATTCCCTGGCTGACGAATTTGATATCTTCGATAGAATAGAAGGCTTTGGGATTGTAATTGCGGATGATATCCTCGACCTGTTGGATTTCGGCCCGTTTTACGATGGTGTGGATGATGCTTACGTTTTCGGTACCTCCCCTGGCGGGGTGGTGTGTAATTCCGTAGCCCGACTCTTTGAGGGCTTCAATAAGTTGAGAGGCATCCTTCCTGGTGATGATCTGGATTTTGACGATTCCCATGGCCAGTTTTTCTTCCAGGAGCAATCCGACCAGGTTGCCGGTGGCGAATCCCCCGGCATAACCGATGTAGCAGAGCCAGTTATCGAGGTTTTGCACCACTTTGGTCATGGTGACGATCCAGATAAGCACTTCGAAGAATCCCATGACGGGGGCCCAGAATTTCTGTCCTTTGGCTACCATGACGATGCGCAGGGTGCCGATGGTCACATCGCAGATCCGGGCCAGGAAAATCAGGAGCGGCAGGACCACATAGGTAAAAAGTCCGCTGTCGTAAAACAGCTGAAGTTCTGTCATCCGGTAAAACTAAGTATTATAAAATCAAATATTTGCGCCGAAGGTATCTCCCTGCCGGATATCGCCGGTCCGGATGCCTTTTGCCAGCCAGCTTTTGCGCTGGGCGCTGGTACCGTGGGTAAATGAGTCGGGGACGACATATCCCTGCGTCTGTTTCTGAATGCGGTCATCGCCGACTGCCGAAGCGGCATTGAGGGCTTCTTCCAGGTCTCCTTCTTCCAGTATGTTAAACATTTTCTGGGCATGGTGAATCCAGACGCCGGCAAAGAAATCGGCCTGCAATTCTAGTCTCACGGTGAGCTCGTTCCTCTGGCTCTGGCTGCGGGCGCGGTTTTGGGCAGCGGTCACCTCATTCATGGTCCCCATCAGTTTCTGGACATGGTGTCCGACTTCGTGAGCAATGATATATGCCACGGCAAAGTCGCCGGTAGCGCCCAGTTTTCGCTGGAGGGCTTCCAGATAATCGAGGTCGAGGTATACCTTTTCGTCACCCGGACAATAGAACGGGCCGGTGGCAGCCTGGGCGTATCCGCAGGCCGAATTAACAGCCGAGCGGTATAGCACCAGCTTTGGCTCCCGGTAGGTGGACCCGTACTGCTGAAAGATCTTTCCCCAAACCTCCTCCGTATCGCCCAGCACCACCGAGACAAATTCGGTCATCTCCTGCTCTTTCTCGCTCAGGGGCACATCCTCCGTAACCGTCTCCGTCTGACCCTGCCGCATCTGCAAGACATCCAGCGGGTTCCCTCCCAACAGATAAACCACTAACGCGATGGCAAGGGTTCCGATGAGCCCCCCTTTCAACCCGATGGACCGGCTTCGGCTCCCACGCATGTCCTCGACGTTGTCACTTTGTCTTCTTCCTTTGTATTTCATGGGTTTTAATTATTATGTTGTCATGGTTCATCATCATGGTTGGTGCAAAATCGTGCAGGGTCATTTCATAGCCTGTTTTTATTGCGTTAAGCAAAATTAATCTTTTTTCAGAATTCCGAGGTGAAATGGAATTTTATCGCCTTGAATTCATCCTGTGCCATTTGCAGGATAAAGGCCGAATCAGCCATGAAGACATCCCTTCCCCTTTTGTCAATGCACATTTTCTGGTACTTACGCTTCTTGAATTCATTCAGGATTCCGGGATCGGGAGATTCGATCCAGCATGCTTTGTACATAGAAATCGCCTCAAAACGGCATTTGGCCCCGTATTCATGTTCGAGGCGGTACTGGATCACCTCGAACTGGAGCTGTCCGACCGTGCCGATGATCTTGCGGCCGTTGAACTGGCTCGTAAACAGCTGGGCCACTCCCTCATCCATGAGCTGGTCGATCCCCTTGGCCAACTGTTTTGATTTCATGGGGTCGGCATTTTCGACATAGCGGAACAATTCGGGTGAAAAACTCGGAAGCCCCTTGAAATGAATAATTTCTCCTTCGGTGAGGGTGTCCCCGATGATGAAATTGCCAGTATCGGGGACCCCGATAATGTCACCGGGAAAGGCCTCTTCGATGGTCTCCTTCTGGGAAGCCATGAATGCCGTCGGGCTTGATATGCGGATCGTTTTTCCCTGCCTTACATGGGTATAGGTGCGGTTGCGTTCGAAATATCCCGAGCATACTTTCACGAAAGCGATGCGGCTCCGGTGATTCGGATCGATGTTAGCATGGATCTTAAAGACGAAACCGGTAAATGTCTCTTCCCAGGGATTCACTTCCCTTTCTTCGGTGTAGCTGGGTCGCGGCCAGGGGGCGATTTTCACAAAGGTCTCCAGCAATTCGCGGACTCCGAAGTTGTACAGGGCGCTGCCGAAAAATACGGGCGCCTGTTTGCCGGAAAGATAGCGCTCCTGGTCAAAGACGGGGTATACCCCTTCCACGAGTTCGAGTTCGTCACGCAGCAGGGCTGCTTCCCGCCCGATATGGTTGTCGAGTTCAGGATTGTTCAGATCTTTAAAGAGGATGGCGGGTTGGATCTCCTGAATGCTGGCATTGAAAAGCTGGAGGCTTCTGTCGAAGAGGTTGTACACCCCCCTGAAATTGTCGCCGCTGCTGATGGGCCAGCTCAGAGGCCGCACATTGATGCGCAGCATCTCCTCGATCTCATCGAGCAGGGAGAAGGGATCACGGGCGGGACGGTCCATCTTGTTGATGAAGACAATCACCGGGGTCTGCCTGATACGGCAAACGTTCATCAGCTTTTCGGTCTGCGGTTCCACCCCTTTGGCGGCATCGATCACGATGATGACACTGTCGACAGCCGTGAGGGTCCTGAAAGTGTCTTCCTGGAAATCCTGGTGCCCCGGGGTGTCCAGAATGTTGATCTTGTAGCCGTTGTATTCAAATCCTATGACCGATGTGGCGACGGAAATGCCGCGCTGCCGCTCTATTTCCATGAAATCGGACACCGCCGTCTTTCTGATCTTGTTGCTCCTGACGGCTCCCGCCACCCGGATGGCTCCGCCGAAAAGCAACAACTTCTCGGTCAGGGTGGTCTTCCCCGCATCGGGATGGCTGACGATGCCGAAGGTGCGCCTCCGCCTGATCTCTTCGATAAAATTCATATTCATTAATTGTTAAGGCATGCAGAGATGTATCGCCAGTATTTTCTGTGAAACCTGACGCTTCGTTTCCCGATCATCCTGTGAAAGCTCTTTGGTTCATCGTCAGGGGCAAATTTCCAAAGTTCCCGGTCTTCATACAAAGCCGGCACTTCGGGATGGAATTGCGCCCCGAAGACGTGCGGGTATTTAACATGTGCAAGACCCTCAATGATTTTTCCGTCGGGAGACAGGGCGGTCACTTCAAATCCTGTGCCGGTTTTTGCCGGTGACTGGTGATGACTGCTGTATATCAGGGGCTGGCTTCTTCGGGCGGCTTTTATCTGCCGGCTAAAGAAGGGATGCCCGGTGAACCGGAGGGTGTGGAAGTTGATCTCCATGATTTGTTTGTCTTCGACGGTCTCCTGCCAGTAATTGCGATGGAGGTTCTCCCTGTCTGTTTCCAGGGTCTCCGCGGGTCCCTTTTTCCCGTATACCTGTGACGGAATGTCCTGGATGAGGGTGCCGCCGGTAGCGACATTCATGGTTTGCATGCCGAGACAAAAACCTGTTACCAGGTACCGGGGCTTCTCCTCCAGAAAAGGCCGGAATTCCGGATTCCGGGAGCCCCCCAGAAGATGGAACATAAAGGAGATTTCCATGGAATGGCGGCCGGGATCGGTTACCACGGAACCCAGGTTCTCCTCTCCGTAGATCTCCGGCTGGATATCGGGTCCCCCGAAAAAGAGAATTCCATCCGAGCGGTCGAACAATCCCCTGAAATCGGCCGTACACGCATTTTCCCCAAAGAGAAGCGAGTCGGGCAAATCGCCGCTGATTTTATAAAGTGAAAATCCGGCATCGGGATGTTCCCGGAGGTAAGCCTCGCTTTTGGTGAAATCATACGCCTGGTTCTTGTGATAGACGCCTACGAACCGCGTTTTTCCCGGGTCAACCCTGAAAATTCCCTTTCCGGTGAGAAAACGGATGATTTCGATGTTTTTGACGGTGGGATTGGCCACAAGGACAACCCGGATGCCGGGACGCACATCATGGGGAAACCCATCCTGGTCGCCGCCCGAAACCCCTTCATTTGAGCTTCCGGAGAAAAAAAGTGTGGATAAAATCATTGACAGGAGGATTTTGTACATAACCTTTTTTTAAAAGTCAAATATAAACAATGCCTTTTAAGTTACTTTATTTAAATTTGCTCAATAAACCAAGCTCTATAAAAAAATGTCGTTTAAAATATTCACACTTCAGTTGACCGGCAAAATCGGGAATGCTGAGAAGATAGAAGCGGCCCGGAAAAAGCTGGAACAGACTTATCATGCCTTTCTGGAGGCGGAGCGTTCGGCGGAACTGGAACGGTTCCGGGAACTGCAGAAATGGGTTGCTTCGGGAATCCCCGATCAGCGCAAGCGTGAACTCCAGGCGGAGGTTTTCAAGGGAAGCCTGGAATACAACCAGCTCAGGGAGTATGAAAACCTCAAAAAGAACAAGTCCTTCACCGATTACTTCAAGGTGGAGGGGTCCCCTGAGTTGACGAGGTTCCTGCGGGTCGACGGGTCAGACAAGCTGAAGAATTACTGGGAGATGAAAGATTACGCCGAGGGGGAATACCTGCAGGAGCAGCGTGAAATCCTTTCCCAGCGGTATGCCGGTTCCGCAGAAGAAAGGCTGGTGAAAGAACTTGCCCAGCTAAAAAAGAACAAATCCATCGCGGCTTACTTCAGGTTGAAGGATTCTTTGGCGTTGAAAAAACACCTGGAATTTGCCAACAGCGACAAACTGAAGCGTTTTCTGGAGCTGAAAAACGTGCCAAAAACCGCCAAAGAAGCCCGGAAAGCATTTGCCCTGATGAAACAGGATCCCGAGATCAGGCAGTTTTTCAGGATGGAGAAGTCGCAGGATCTGAAACGCTACCGCAAAATGGAAGGGCGTCATGTGCTGGAGCGTTATGAGGAATTGATCAGGGAAACAGGGAAGGACGCATTCAGACAGCGGATCGCGTGGCTCAAGGATCCCAAAAAACTGGAGAAAAGCGATTCATGGAAAAAATTTCTGCGCTTTAAAGAACTGGAAAAGAGCAGCGACATCGTATTTTACAAGAAGTTCAAGAAATCACCGCTTTACAGGAATTATCTCGATGTGAAGGATTCTTTCGATCTGGCGCGTTACAACGAGTTGAAGAAACTGATAGCTTCGCCCGAATTTCTAAAGCGCAAAGCCTGGCTGGAGGATGTCCACAAATGGGAAAAGAGCGAGGAATATGCCGGGTTGGAAGAACTGGAAAGACTCAGAAAACATCCCAAAGTGGTTCTTTACAACAAATACAAGGATGCCGCCGATTTCGACTTCCTGAAGAACTGGGAGGTTTCTTTCAGGGATACTTTCGAAGGCAGTGAGGTATCGCCCCGACTGTGGACCTTTAACACTTTGTGGGCCGAACGTCTCCTTCAGGACAGGTACTCGCAGCAGGGTGACCTGCAGGGGTATACCGGCGGAAAAAACTGCATGGTACGTCATGGGAAGCTGGTTGTTCAGGTGAAAAAGGAAAAGACGGCGGGAAAGCAGTGGCAACCCACCGTGGGGTTTGTTCCTGTCGATTTCGGATACTCTTCCGATCTCTTGTCCACAATAAACAGCTTCTGGCAGAAGGAAGGGATCTTTGAAGCCAAGATAAAATTCTCCCCCTTTCGGGAGGTGGTGAGTTCCTGTCATCTTTTGGGAGAAGAACCCAGTCCGCAGATCACCCTCCTGGAGATGGGGCCTGAATGCCGCATGGGCGTACTTTCGATGGTGGATTCCGGGAAACCAGTTTTTAAGGGTATTGGCATCAAAAACCTTAAACCCGGCAAGTTTTATCTCTTCAGGGTGGAATGGGAAGGCAGCCGCTTCACCTGGAAGATCAATGATCAGGTGGTTTTTGAAACTCATCTGACGAAGCCCGATGCTGCGCTCCATCTCAACCTGGCTTCGCTGGTTGTCAGCGAGATTGCCGCATCCCGGCTGCCGATGGGATTTGAGACCGACTGGATCAGCTGTTACCGTAGAAAAACGGTTTGAGGAGGGGAGGGTCAGGGGATCCCGGAAGTTATAATCCCCGTTTGTTAAAGAGGGTATACCCGAAATTGAACATCAGGAACCATTGTGTTCCTCTCTTATCGTAG
>Ga0116159_1005053_pt1 | contig 10787 bp, 6 predicted proteins | sample AD_JPNAS1_MetaG_FD_89878 | JGI IMG/M metagenome (GOLD analysis project Ga0116159, IMG submission 89878) | Active sludge microbial communities of municipal wastewater-treating anaerobic digesters from Japan - AD_JPNAS1_MetaG | ecosystem: Engineered > Bioreactor > Anaerobic > Digestate | place...
TCACCGCACCCACCAGCGGCACCGTGATCGCGCTCGACCCCGACATTCCGCCGCAGCGCCAACGCGTCAGTTTCAGCGCACAGGGCAGCAACCTGCACTGGCTGATGGATGGCCGACAGTTTGCCAAAGGCCCGACCGCACAGTGGCTGCCCTGGCCGGGCCGCCATCTGGTGCAGTTGGCTGATGGACGTGGCCAGGTGCAGGACGAGATACGGCTCGAAGTGCGCGGGGCTGGTGTCAAAGCGCCACAGCGCAGGCCGCAAACCACACCTGAGCGGCAATGATGCCAGCTTGCCTGGCGGCAGGGCGACGAATTCGGCAACGCCTGGGCTGAGGCCGCAACCCTTGCCCGTTCACTTGTCCAGATCCCAATCTTTCGCGCCCGCAGCCACATTTTCTCTCCAGGCTTGCCTTGCAGCCAGGCAATGGCATCGCCCGAAAGCTGGTACTGCCATGTTGCACGGGTAACCCGGTGCGATTGTTTGCAATCGACGCTACCCGAAGCACAAACCTGCGGATTTTTGAGAGTTACAAGAACTTTCGAAAAATCTGATGTGATTTCTGGTCAGACTACATAGAATTCAGCCCGGCCTTTGTATGTCCTGTGTGAATTGCTGGAGTCTTTGTGTACTTTGATTTTCAAACACGTCGATGCGGGGTTTTGCTGCATCCCACCAGTTTGCCGGGGCCGCATGGCAGCGGCGACTTGGGCCCCAATGCCTATCGCTTTGTTGACTGGCTGCAAAGCGCCGGCCAGACCCTGTGGCAAGTATTACCCCTTAACCCGATCGGTGGCGCGGGCCACTCACCCTATTCGGGCGTTTCCGCCTTTGCCGGCAATCCGCTGCTGATTGCCCTGGAGCCGTTGACCGAGCACGGCTGGCTGGCCGCAGACCTGAACGTTGACACAAGCCAGTTCAATGACCTGTGCGTGAACTTCGGCCATGTCGTTGCCTGGCGCATGCAGCAACTGCACAGCGCCTGGCAGGGGTTTTGTCGTTGTGCGTCGGACACCGACCAGCTTGCCTTTCGGGGCTATTGCGAGAGCGAAAAAGCCTGGCTGGAAGATTACGCACTGTTCATGGCACTCGACCAGATCCACAATCCGCCGGATCAGGCTTTCCGCCCTTGGTGCGAGTGGGATAGCGCCCTGGCACAACGCGACCCCCAGACCCTGCAAGCGGCCCGGCTTGAGCTGGCTGGACCGGTCTTTTTCTGGCAGTTTGTCCAATGGTGTTTTGACACCCAGTGGCAAGCGCTGCGCCGCTACGCCCGGGAGCACCAGGTTTTTATCGTTGGTGATATGCCGATTTTTATCGCGCACCACAGTGCCGATTGCTGGGCCCGACCGGACCTGTTTTTGCTTGATGCGCAGGGACAACCGTCGGTGGTGGCGGGCGTTCCGCCGGACTTCTATTCGCCGACCGGCCAGCGTTGGGGCAGCCCGCTGTACCGCTGGGATGTTTTTCAGCAAGAGGGTTTTGCCTGGTGGATTGCCCGCATCCAACGCCAGCTTGCGCTGTCCGATGTGATCCGGATTGACCACTTTCGTGGCTTTGCTGCCTGTTGGGAGATTCCAGCAACTTGCCCCACAGCCGAACATGGGAACTGGATGCCAGCACCGGGTCGCGCCTTGTTCACGGCCATCCAGGAGGCGCTGGGGAAACTGCCGATCATTGCAGAAGACCTCGGGATCATCACGCCGGATGTGGTGGAACTGCGTGAAGCGTTTTCTTTTCCGGGCATGCGCATTCTTCAGTTCGCCTTTAGCGAAACCGCAGACAACGCCTTTTTGCCGCACAACTACACACCATGCACAGTGGCTTACACCGGAACCCATGACAACGACACAGTGCTGGGGTGGTGGAGCAGCGCTACCGAGCGTGAGCAAGCCTTTGCCCGAATTTACCTCGGCGGTGAAGAACCGCAGTCGCACTGGGCGATGATCCGTGCAGTGCTGGCATCGGTCGCGCAAACCGTCATCGTCCCGATGCAGGACGTGCTGGGGTTGGACGGGCGCCACCGCATGAACACACCTGGCCAGCTTGGTGCCTGGCACTGGCGATTTGCCTGGGACTGGCTCGACCACGCCACCACCGAAACGCTTGGCTCGCTGAGCGCCACCTATGGCCGTGCACCAATTGACCGCCTGCAATTGCCAGCCTATCCGGTCGGTCAGCCCCATCCTTGAGCAGCGCCGAAGCGTGGCGCGTTAGTCACTTGCATTGAGCCAAGCCCGGGTTGCCGCACCGCCGGTCAAACCGCTGCATGAACCCGGACTTCTCAACCGGGCAAGTCAGGTTGAAGCGTATGCAGCGGAATGTCGTGCGCCTTGGCCAGCAGGTTCAGCTCGGTCTGTGTCAGTTTGCGGACAAAGTCGGCCACTTTCTGACGGGTGGACGCTTCTGACATCATGGCCATGCCCGTCCATTCAATACCGGCTACCGCGCAAAGTGTTCTCGCAAAGTGTGGTTCGAGTGCCGCCATCGCCACCCGGCCGTTCAGGCAGGGGTAAACCTGGTAACCGGCATGGCCACCGCCCAGCAGGGTGCCGGGCAAGGTGGCACCCCAGGTGCGCGGCAACGCCAGATGAGCCGTTGCATCTGCCAGCGCGACCTCAATGAAACTGCCCTGCCCGCTCTGCTTTTGCATCAGCACCGCCTGTAGCACTGCCTCGCAGGCCATCAGTGCGCCGCCCATGTCGGCATACAAGGTGGCGGGCAAGTCCAGACCGGTGACCAGATCGTTGTCGGCCAGATAGGTGAGGTCGTGGCCGGGCTCCTCGGCACGCCCGCCAGCAGAACCCACAATCGAGACCATGGCCAGCGCCGGGTAGCGCGGGTGCAGTGTCTGCCAGTCCAGTCCGAGCTTGGTCAGGGCACTCGGGCGAAATGATGCCAGCAACACCTGGGCTTGTGCCAGTTCGCGCTGCAATGCCTTTTGTCCGGTGGCCGATTTCAGGTTGATGGTCTTGACGCGAATGCCAGCGTGCAAGGCATCGTAGGCACGGCGGCTGTAAACACTCATCGGGTCGCCGGTGGTGCCTTCAGGTGCGTCAACCGGGCTCGGGGGTTCAAGCTTGACGCAGGTGGCACCCATTTTTTTGCAGCGCAGCAAGGCGGCCGGGCCGGGCAGATTCAGGCTGACGCTGAGAATGCGCACACCCTGCAGCACTTGCAGGGACTTGGTCGTTGATTTGAGGCTTGCCATGGCAGGTTTGTGTGATTCAAAAGCCCGATTACAACAAATTTCAGCCATCCTGATTCGGATTTGTTCACGCCGTTGCCTGGCCTTGATGGAACAAATAGCTATTAATATCGTAGCTATCAGCGCTTATTTCATAAGGTCTGGAGGCCAAATACTTATGAAACTCCGGCACCCAAAAGGATTCGATTCCATCCGGTCAGAAAGAGGCCAGCCAGCGTGCATCCCAAATGGTCGCAGGCAGCAGTCGATAGGCAAAGTCAACCCGTTGAAGATGCCAAAAAAAACAGTTGGCGCGCCAGCGGCCCAATCGCCCGATAGCTGGGCTGACACGCATCCTGCAAGATTTATACTGATTTGTCCGCTACGAAAAATCTTGCGCGCGAAACCAGCGCGCAGATCCGGACGTGCTGGCGCTGAACATCAGGGACCTAGCGCTGCCATCTTTCATTTCTTGGATCTGCCATGACTATGCCAATGACGCTATGGAACAAAATCGGCCTGAATCTGAAATTGCAATTGCTGATTCAGGGCTTTTTGATTGTGATTCTGGTTTCTGCCCAGCACTGGGTTTCCCGCTACATTGAGGATCAGTTGCTCAATGCGGCGCGGGAACGGACCATGGTTGTCGGCGACGGTGTCATCAATGGGCTCAACACCATGATGGTGGCCAAGATGACCATTCTGGATCCGGAAGCCCGGGCGCTGTTCATCAAGAAGATGGGCGCTTCGGAAACAATCAAAGAGGTAAGGGTTGTCCGAGGCAAGGGTCTGATTGATCAGTATGGGGCAGGACTACCCCAGGAGCAAGCCGTTGACGAGCTGGACCGGCGTGTTTTGAGTACCGGGCTCATGGAATTCCAGACGGTTCATTCCGCCAATGGTGATGTGTCGCTCAGGGCGGCGCTGCCGTTCATCGCCAAGAAAGATTTTCGCTCGTCCAATTGCCTGACTTGCCACGCCGTGCCCGAAAACACTGTTTTGGGAATGACCAGCATCACGGTGGACATCAACAACGATATTGCCAAAATTGCGCAGGTCAACCGGCTGATGTGGCTTGGGCAACTGGTGATTCAAATCGTGCTGTTTTTTGTCATCGGCCTGATCGTTCGCAGTCTCCTGCGAAAATTGGGCGGCGAGCCGAATTACGTGATTGACATTCTGGAACAGATCACCAGAGGCAACCTGTCCAGCGACATCCGCACGCGCAGCAACGACTCGATCAGCCTGCTGGCGAACGTGAAAATCATGCAAGGCGGTTTGCGCAAGGTGGTCGATGAAATGCAGGCAGTGGTAACAGCCGCTGCACATGGCGACTTGTCCAAACGTATCGAGCTTGATGACAAACATGGCTTTGCCAAAGATCTGAGCATGCATGTGAACCAGTTGGCAGACGAGACCATGCGCATCAAAAAAGCGCTGGACAACGCTTCCACCTGCGTGATGATCGCCGATGCCCAGGGCAGCATCATCTACCTGAACACGTCGATGACTGACCTGTTGCAAGGTGCCGAGAACGACATCAGACAGCAACTTCCGCAGTTTCGCGCAGGTGAGGTTTTGGGCAGCAGTTTTAGCCGGTTCCACGCCAGCACCGGGCAAGCGGACTTGCTCAATAGCCTGAGTGGCAATTACAAGGCTGACATCACGCTGGGTGGCAGGGTGTTTGGCCTGGTTGCCACACCGGTGTTCGACGACAACCAGCATCGGCTGGGCTCAATTGTGGAGTGGCGCAACCGCAATGATGAAATTAAGGCCGACGCGGAGGCTCGCGCCAATACCCGCATCAAGCATGCGCTGGACAAGTGCACAACGAATGTGATGATCGCTAACGCCAGCCACGACATCGTTTACATGAACGAGACGGCGCAGCTCATGATGCAGCGCAACGAGGCAGAGTTGCGCAAGAGCCTGCCCCACTTTGACGCGTCGAAATTGCTGGGCACGAATATTGACCTCTTTCACAAGGAGCCAAATCGCCAGCGCTTGACGCTGGCTGCCCTGCAGTCCACCCACCGGGCTGAGATCCGGGTTGGCACGCTGTGTTTTGGCTTCATCGCCAACCCGATTGTTGATGCCACCGGAAAGCGCGTGGGCACGGTGGTCGAGTGGCTCGACCGCACCGCCGAGGTCGGCGTGGAAGGTGAGATCGCCTCGATCGTGCAGGGTGCAGCCCAAGGTGATTTCAGCAAGCGGCTGATGCTTGCGGGCAAGAGCGGCTTCTTTGAAAATCTGTCGGGCAACATCAACCAACTGATGGATGCCAGCGAAAAAGGCTTGAGTGATGTTGCCCACGTGCTGCTGGCCTTTGCCGAAGGTGACCTGACCCAGCGCATGGACGGAAATTTTGGCGGGCTTTTTGGCAAAGTCAAAGACAGCGCCAACACCACCGCCGAGAATCTGACGCGCGTTTTGGGCGAAGCGCATGCCGCTGCCGCTGCCCTCACCGGCGCTGCCAATCAGGTCAGCGCCACGGCGCAGTCCTTGTCACAGGCGGCCAGCGAACAAGCCGCCAGCGTGGCAGAAACCAGCGCCACGATGGACACGATGTCAGCATCCATCACCCATAACAGCGACAACGCCAGGGTTACCGATGCCATGGCCAATAAAGCAAGCAAGGAAGCCGTTGACGGTGGCAAAGCGGTCAATGCCACGGTGCTGGCCATGAAGCAGATTGCCGCAAAAATCTGCATCGTTGATGACATCGCCTACCAGACCAATCTGTTGGCACTCAATGCGGCCATCGAGGCGGCTCGCGCCGGAGAGCACGGCAAGGGCTTTGCGGTGGTTGCAGCCGAAGTTCGCAAGCTGGCCGAGCGCAGCCAGCAAGCTGCCAGAGAAATCGGCGAACTGGCCGACAAGAGCGTTTCTACCGCCGAACACGCGGGCAAGCTGCTCGACGAAATTGTCCCCAGCATTCAAAAGACCAGCGAACTGGTGCAGGAAATTTCCGCGTCCAGTACCCAGCAGAGCGAGTCAGTGGTTCAGATCAGTGGTGCCATGGGCCAACTCGAACGGGCCACGCAGCAGAATGCCTCGGCCTCCGAAGAGCTGGCCGCCACCAGCGAAGAGCTGTCCGGGCAAGCCGAGCAGTTGCAGCAGAGCATTTCGTTTTTCAAGACAGGCGAGGTTTCGGCCCGGAAGTCCGAGCTTGCGGCACCAGCCCCGGAAAGGCGCAAGCAGGCAAGCCCATCGAAAGTGACGGTAGCTCGGGTTCGCAATGATTCGGCTGGCAGTTTCCGGCCCTACTGACGGGTGTCAATCTCGATGACAGACGGGAGCGATGGGATATGGGTCAGCTTTTCAGCATCATCGGAATTGAGCAGAATTTGAACCCTCAGCCTGGTCGCGATACAGCAAGACCATCGCGGCAACGATTGCTGCCTTTTTTATATGAATTTTGTGGCTCCAGCCCTTATGGATGGGGCGCTACCAGCTATATTAAATGCAGCATCGCAAGGTGCCCGACTGCAGGTCTTCCCGGGTTGACCAGTACTTGCGGCAAGTCGGCGGACAGCACGGGAATCCATGATATTGCCAGCGTGCCGAAAAACCTGGCCAGCACCGCCGGTCGCACCGGGCGCGCAACATAGCGAATCGGCTTGTCAAACATGGCCGAAGCAAAGTAGCGGTTCATCCCGGCCGGAGGGGCCAAAAATCCCGTCTTTACTGTCCATGCAAACGTCAATCCACCAGCCTCTGAGGCGACACCCTCTGGCTGCGGCCAATCGCCGAGTTAGGCAGTTGGACTGGTCAAAGCCGCCCAATTGTCCCGGAGCAACTCTATTGAATCACCCTGCTTTTTGAAGCTGATGTGAACAGCAACCCAGGGCTGGAAAGTCTGACACGCTACTGATCCATCGCTGCATGTGTTGTCAAGGTTTGCACGAAATGGCATAGTGCCGCGCAGAGTTGGCAGCATCTTGCGCCAACATCGACGTTATTCGTCAGACCCGTGGCAACAATCTTGGATAATCGAGGGATTTGAATGGGCCTATCGTCTTGCAAGCTACCCACCATAGCCAATCGTCTTTGATATCGATCATCTCGTCCGACATGCGTGAGGTTGATCGGGTTATCGCCCAACGTCTGGATTCTGGCGTGCCACTAGTGGGGCAGGTGTCGCGCTATATTATTTCTGCTGGCGGCAAGCGACTGCGCCCGGTCTTGCTGCTGCTGATTTGTGGTGCCTTGGGCTTCAAGGGTGTTCAGCGCTTTAACCTCGCCGCCGTGGTCGAATTCATTCACACCGCTACCCTGTTGCATGACGATGTGGTGGACGATTCCTCGCTGCGACGTGGCAACGCCACGGCCAATGAGACTTTTGGCAACCCGGCCAGTGTTTTGGTGGGGGACTTCTTGTACTCGCGCGCCTTTCAGATGATGGTTGATGCAGACAATATGCGCATCATGCAGGTGCTGGCGGATGCCACTAACATCATTGCTGAAGGCGAAGTCATGCAGTTGATGAACATGCACAACGCGGCCCTGGATGAAGTTGGCTACCTCCAGGTGATTCGCTCCAAGACAGCAAAGCTGTTTGAAGCCAGTGCCCGAGTGGGTGCCATACTGGCCGGCGCATCACACGAGATTGAGGCCTGCTGCGCGGATTATGGCCAAGCCATGGGAACCGCCTTTCAGGTGATTGATGATGTGCTGGACTACACCGGGGATGTGTCGGTCATGGGCAAGAACCTGGGCGACGACCTGCGCGAAGGCAAAACCACCTTGCCGCTGATCGCTGCCATGCAGCGCGGCGACGCGGCACAGCGTGAGCTGATCAAGGTGGCCATCGAAACCGGCGATGTCAAAATGATCAAGCAGGTGGTGGCTATAGTGCAGTCAAGTGGTGCCATCGATGCTGCCAGGCGAGCTGCAATGCTGGAGGCCGAGCGTGCCGCCGCCGCCGCCAGTCAGCTACCAGAAGGACCCCACACAGCCTGTTTGCTACAATTGGCAACTCAACTGCTTGAGCGTCAATCGTGATGGTCAGGCAAGTGTTTTAATCGGAATGTAGCGCAGCCTGGTAGCGCACTTCGTTCGGGACGAAGGGGTCGGAGGTTCGAATCCTCTCATTCCGACCATATAAATCAACGGGTTAGCTCAGAATACTAGCTAACCCGTTTTGTTTTATCGCTCTTAGTCAGATTTTGGCCTAACTATTGGCCTAACTGCCTAAGCATCCATGATGTTAAGGGACAATATAAGCGACAGGATCGAACATGGATTTACCGGCGTGTTTCTAAGTTAAACACACCGACCGTCCGGTTGCGTCTAATTTCAGCCGACCAAAGTCCTTTCCTGTTGGACTCCAATGCAGCGTAAGCCGTCCTTCGTCAAGGGCAGCTTTGGGGATGTCCAGTTTCATTCTGGTCAGAGACCGCACGTTACCGTAAGCCACGAATGCTTCTGTGCCTAGACAGGACGCTCGACAGGCGGACGGCGTTCTGTTGCGTTAAGGGCTGGTGGTCACGAAGAAGTTCGATAGTAATCATCTGATCAGAAGGAAAAAAATCAAAATAGAGGACATCAAGAGTGTCCATGAACCAATAATGGTTTATCAAGACACCCACGTTGTTCAACAACGTCTAGCGAATAATCTGATTGCCCTCGTCGGATGACATCTAATGATCGGGAGCACCCAAATGGGTTCGGATTTCGGCGGAATCAAGTATTACCAGGTCTTCAGGGGCAAACTTATGTACTCACCAAATCAGGTCTCGAATAGGCGTCAGATACTTCAAGCAGGGTTTGTCGCTGCGAGCACCGTTGGCCTCGCAGCATGTGGAGGAGGTGGCGGCAGCGCAGCGCCCGCGCCTGCTACACCCGCAGAAACAACGCCGCCCACCCTCGTCTTATCGACACCTGTCGAAGGCGCGACGGCCGTCGCTCGAAACTCAGCCTTCGACTTGACCTTCTCCGAGACCGTCGTTGCAGGCACGGGTGCGGTAACGCTCACCGGCCCGCGAGGTGCCGTGCCGGCTGCGGTTGCGGTCAGTGGGAGCAAAGTCACGGTCTCGACGACGCGACCGTTAGGCTTCGGCGAGGCGTACACGCTCGCAGTCACTTCATCGTTGCACGACGCAGCCGGGAATGCGCACGCGGGCTCAGCCATTCACTTCACTTCACTATCCCGAAACTCCGCGATGGGGCTAGGCGCGATGCTGTCCGACACGTACCTCCGATACCGCTTTTCGCAGCCGAGTACGAACCCGTGGGATGTCATGCCCGCGCTGGTCGATAACGGCATCGGGCGGGTTCGCGTAGGCGTCACGACGCTCAGCTACCCGGAGCTCCGTGCACGTTCAGATTGGTACAACATGACGTTCCAGAACGGCTACTGGTCGTGCCTCGAAGTCGCTGGTGCGACGCTGAAGAACGCTGCGGCGCAAGGCGCTCTATTGCACGCGATGCTGTACTTCAGCGATGGACCTGCTAACGCTGGCGCTCAAACACGGCCAGCCGCTTGGGCTGGCTTAAGCGAGGCGGATGTGATACTAAAAGTCGAAGAGCACGCTCTCACCGTGGCCACCTACTACAAGTCACTCGGGCTATCGATTGATGTGTTCGAAATCGGCAATGAAATCGACTTCGGCTTTTGCGGCTGGGTCCTTGGCAGCACGGTGCCGGTGACGCCAGGCGCCGACCCAGTGAACGACCCCGTCTGGATGCGCGACCATCTCTGGGTCAATGCGGCACCGCTGCTCAAAGCGGGTATTCGCGGGGTTCTCGCCGTGTACCCGGACGCGAAGATCATGCTTCACTCGGCCGGCTTTGGCTATAGCACTAATAACGTCGCTGCGACAGGATTTTTTCAATCTATGACCGATCTCGGCGTGCGCTTTGACATCGCCGGCTACAGCTTTCCGTACATGTTCGGCCCCGCAGTTGCGCAACCCTATTTCGCGCAAGCCGAGTTCATCAATGCGTTGACGCGCACTTCATCGACCTTCGGCAAACCAGTGCAGATCGTGGAGTTCGCGTACCCGTCCTCGCCGACTGGCGCGACCCTCACGCCGGCGAGCGCCTACCCATTCACGCCGGCGGGTCAAGCGGCCTTCGTCGCGGATTTCGCCGCAGCGGTACGTGGGAAGGTCGAGGCGATTCACTATTTCTATCCGGACTGGTATGCAGGCTTTGACCCGACGGCACCCAACCTGGAAAGCGGCGGCCTGTTTGAGTCGCCGGGTGTACCTCGACCAGCGCTTGCCGTATTCAATGCAATTGCGGAGGGGCGTCAATGCCACGAACTTAAGCCCATCAAGCCTTGTAAGCGAGCTTGGGGTGCGGCTTGACGTGATTTTTCGGCCACTGCGTTTTTCTGCCCGGCCTGCGTTTCACTGAATTGGCCCCCAGTAGCGCAAAGGCTTTACCCAGCAACACTGCCACACTGCCACACTGCCAAACTGCCACACTGTCCAAAGCCAACACTATGCGCGGGATCAAGCGCTGCATGCAGTTGCCCGCATACGAGCGATTGCATTGCCGATTCTCCTCATCAAGATCAGCCGCATCCTGTGCGCCCATTCACACCAGCGAATTCAAATTGTCTGCCAGCACCTTGGCCTGCACATCGATATGCA
>Ga0116159_1005072_pt1 | contig 10759 bp, 13 predicted proteins | sample AD_JPNAS1_MetaG_FD_89878 | JGI IMG/M metagenome (GOLD analysis project Ga0116159, IMG submission 89878) | Active sludge microbial communities of municipal wastewater-treating anaerobic digesters from Japan - AD_JPNAS1_MetaG | ecosystem: Engineered > Bioreactor > Anaerobic > Digestate | place...
TATACGAAAATATAGAAGAGTGAAATTAACTATGGAAACTAAACAAAAATTTAAACCGAACGAATGGTTAGAAAACGAATCTTTTATGTCAAAAATCGATTTTCATAATAAATACTATATTGAAAGTCTTGGTAAAGTTTTAGCTTCATATATTAAAACAGTTCCTATTCCTGTATTAACAACGTGGGATCCAGTAAATAAAAGAATATATTTTCACGTAGGGCAAGAAAAACGTTTTTTTGAGGTTGATGAAAATATTAATTATTGGGACTATACTTATCTAGTTCATAAATGGTTATATCAATTTTTTCCAAGATTTGAAGTTGAAGAAGAAAAAGAAGTAGAATTATCTGAAGAAGAAATTTTTGAAAAAGTAAAAGAAGGAATGAATTTGAATGACGCTTTATTACTTAGGAAAAAAGCTATTGTTAAAGATATCGGTGTTATAACAAAAATTCATATTACAAATGATGAGTTTGTTTTAAATAGAAATGGGTTTGAGACAATAAGAATTTCTGGTTCTTTAGAAAATCCATTACCGTTGTCAAGTTTTCTTAAACAATTTAGGTCTCTAACTGACAATAAAGAAAAACGAGATTTTATTTTAAAAAATAGTAAGGAAATAAAAGAGTTACCAGAAGAAAAGAAGCAAATTATAATTGACTATCCTTCTCAAATGATGAAGAATTTTTTTACTATTAGATATGATGACTTAAAAAAAATGAATATAACAAAAATTTATGATAATGTGTATGAAATGGGTAGATTTAAATTAGTATTTGAATCAAGCGACTTAGCAAGAGATTGTTTTAGATATTTAAAACAAAAAAAGCTTGAGGAAGGAATTGAAGTAGATTAAAATTTTATAATTTAAAAAAGGAGCTCTTGTGTATAAGATAGATTTTAAATATGGGAGTTTTGTCATAAGTATACATATTGATAAATTTGATAATGATACATTTGAAACTTATGTTACATTTCTTAAATCTATTTATATTTCGTGGGATAAAAATATTTGTTTTTGGAAAGTACCTTGCAATAGAATTGACGAAGTATTAATATGGTTTGAAAAAAAAGACTACGACTATATGTTAACATCTTTAGCAAAAGAAAAATTTGATGAATTTAAGAAAAATAGTTTTATACCAGAGACTAAATTTTTTAGAGGTGTAGATGTAGATTTTACTGTATTAAAAAATTGTACTTTGTTTGATTATCAAAAAGTAGGTATTAGATGGTTGTTACAAAGGTCAAGAGCTTATCTTGCTGATGATGCTGGATTAGGCAAAACTATTCAATGCGTTGCTGTAATCAGTCAATTATATAAAGAAAATAAAATAGATTCAGCATTTATTGTAGTAAGAAATGGATTAACTTATAACTGGTTTAGAGAAATATGTACATATTCAAATGTATTTTCAGAAAAAGATATTATTATCGTTGACAATAAAAATAAAATAAGGATTTTCAATTCTGTTACAGACAAAAAAATAATAATAGTTCCTAATCACCTTTTAGGTGATGTATTTGCTTCATATAAGAAAAATTATGACTCGGTAAAAAAACTTTCTGATTTAAAATGGAATAAAGATTTAGTTGATGTAAAAAAAGAATGGAATAAAAATTCTATTGCATTAATTATTGATGAAGCACATGAATTAAAAAATACAAAAGCAGTAAGAACAAAAGCAATTCTTTCTCATAAAGATATGTTTGAATATCGTTATTTATTATCTGCAACTCCTGCTATTAATAGGTTTGAAGACTGGTGGTCAGGATTACACATTTTAGATAAAAGTATATTGCCTTATTCAGAAAATGCGTATAAAATATATATATCTAATGATATTGGAAATAAATTTTCTTTATATAATATTATAACATATAATCAGAGAAGAATAAATGAAGTAAAAGATAAAATTAGTACATATGTACTTAAAAGAGTTAAAAAGGATTTACCTGAAGTAAAAACAAAACAAATAATAAAACCTATATACTTAGAAATGACATATAAACAACAAGACCTATATGATTCTTTTATTCGAAATGAAGTGATAAGGCTTAAGAAAGAATATGATATTATAACTAGAAATTTAATTCTACAAAAATTTCCTTATTTAATACAAATTATAGATAATCCAGAGTTGCTATTAGGAAAAGTACAAAACCCAGATGTTGAGTATAAACTTTTAAAATGGAAATTTGAGGAAGATACTCGTTTGATTTATTTGAAAAATGCATTAGAAGACTATATTGAAAATTTACAAGAAAAAGTTATTGTGTTTGATAATCATCCTCTTACTTTGAATAAACTTTCAGAATTATTTAAGAAATACAATCCTTTATTGTTGCATGGACAATTAAATGAGTCCAGTCTTCAGCGACAAGAAAAAATAGACTTGTTTAATGATAAAAACTCAAAATATAAGTTATTTTTGATATCGACGCAAGTAGGTGGTGCAGGATTAAATCTTCATCATGCATGTAGAAGAATAATATTTTATACATTACCGTATGATGCTACATTGACAAGACAAGCCCAAGATAGAGTATATCGAATTACTTCAGAATTTGATTCTATCGTAGAAATGTTAGTGATAGACCATTCTATTGATACTATTCGTTATACAAGAAATGTTTCAAGAATTGAATTAAATGATGCTTTTCTTAATAAAGAATTATCTGATAAAGAATTAGATGAATTATTTTCGGGTGCATTTCTTACTAATAAATAAGAGATTTGCTTTTTTAAAAAAGCTTGGTTCTAACCTTTATCTCTGAGGAAAGAACATCTCTAATTTATTATAAGAGGTGATTTGTATGATTCGTACTTGGAAACGTGCCGCAACCTATATTCATATTGTTACATCGGGTGACGCGGGTGAAGGTTCACTTACTTTAGATATTGCTTCAGGAAGTGCACCAACTGATGATTTTTATTTTATAGGTCAAGTTCGTAGAAGCGGTGTTGATATCCCAGGTTTTGATTTTGACTATGTTTCTGGTACTGGTTTTCTTACAGTATCGAATACAGGCTCAGCTAGTTTAACAGAAAATGATGTTGTTACTGTTATGGGTGCTTGGGTAAAGTAATTGTAGTTGATGAAAGTGTAAGCTTCTGTTGTAATATACAGGAGCTTACACAAGTTTTTCGAATCAAAAATATGAAATGATATAAATTATTTTTAGGAATAAAGACATGAAAAGATATAAATCATTTTTTGAAGAAATTAGTCTTTCTATTTTGCCAATAGGAAATTTTAATTTATCTACTGGTTCTTCAAAATATTTTAATGTATATGAAAACTGGGATAAAGGTGCAGCAGAAGTATGGGTCAGTCTTCATGATGAAGTACCAAGATTTATTTTTACATCAAATGAAAACCTTTCATATAAATTTGGTACTAGAAAAAGTTTTAAACATGACCAAACAGGAAAATTTTTATTCGATGCTGAACTAGTAGATTTTGCAAAATTGAGTGATATTAAAAGAAAACTTTCTAAGTATGGAAAGGTTGTTCGTGCTTATGTTTATAAATAAATATTTTTCGTTATGAATATGAGAATTATTTTTTACAGATTAATGATGATCAAATTCAAATAAGGAGCGCTATGTGGATTATTTTAAAGAATTTGAGAATAAATCAATTTTACATATTTCTGACTCTGACCTTGATGGTGTGTCATCTAGAATTGTAGGTGAATGGTATTTAAAACCATATAGTAAAATATATACTCCTTTAAATACAGGAGAAAGACAATTTACTGACTTTGACTTTTCATTAGCAGAACAATATGATATTATTATCTTTACTGATATTGCTCCTCCTTCAATTGAATTTATAGAAAAGTTAGGTAAAGAAAAAGTTTTTATTTTTGACCATCACCAAACTAGTAGAGATGTTCTTGGTGATTTAGATAGGTATGTTTTTTCTTTAGATATGTGTGGAGCAAAATTGTTTTATACAGAATTATTGAAAGGAAGAAGTAGAAGAAAAGCGATAATTGACAGATATATAGAACTTACAAATATTTACGATATGTGGAAAATTGAGTCAGAAGATTGGAATTCAGCAAAATATCTTAATTACATATTATATGGGTATGTGAACTGGAATTTTGCTCATATTCAAAAAGATACTGAAAAATATGAAAAATTTATAAATATACAACTTAGTAAATTTGTTCAATACGATAACTTCTTTTTTACAAATTACGAAAAAAGATTAATAGAAAAAGCTTTACAAAGAGAAGAACAAGCTTACTTAAATTCAAAGAAAAAATTACAATTTAGAATAGATAATGAAGGAAATACATACGCTTATACTGAATGTAGTACTAAAGTAAGTATTACGGCTTCGAAGTTATTAAATGAGTTAAAGGATAAAATAGTTTATATAGCTATTCTTAATACTTTTGATAAAAATGATTTAAAAGTCAGTTTAAGATCTTTAGGAAATTTTGATACAACTTATATAACTGAAAAATGGACTGGTGGTGGGCATAAAAATGCTTCTGCATTTAAATTTCAAAACAATGAAGATTTAGAAAATTTTAGATTGGGTAAAATTCATTTAATTTAATTTTTATTATTATATTTTAAAATATAAAAAAGGAACATAACAATGTATAAATTTGTAGATATTGAAGGAGAAGAATACGCATTTATTGATCCAAAATATAAAAAAGAACTTGCAAAAAAGAAGTACGAATATTTATTACAAAAAAGTGAAATTCCAAAATTTTATTGGACAATAGAATTTTCTGACTATAAAGGCGAAAACAGTAAAGATAATTTAGAAAAAGTTATTCAATACGCAAAAAATATAAATGATAAAAAATTTGACCATGTACATTTATATTTATACGGAAATAATAATTCTCAAAAAACTGCGATAGCTTGTAATGTAGGGAAAGAAGCTATAAAGCAAGGATTAAATGTTAAATTTATTCTAGCAGGATCTTTAATTGATAAATTAATTAAAGTTCAAGGTTACTCTTATATTGAAGAAGTTGAAGATGAAATTAAAAAAATTAAAAATTCAGACGTTCTTATAATAGATGATATTTTTGATCCTAATAAAAGTATTTTGTGGAAAAATCCTGACAGTGCTTCTCTAGTATTAACAGCGTGGGATATGTTTATTCGTGAGATGGTTTCAAGCAATACGAAAATGATTTTAACTTCAAATATTGCGATTGACATAATACCAAAAAAATTTGGTGAGTCTATCTACCATTTAATAGATAGAAATTTTATTTGTTTGAGTTTTTTTGACGATATTAAAACATATAGGAAAAAGAAATTTGATAATCTTTTTGATAGTAAAATGTAAATAAAAATATTTAATTTTAAAAATAAAAGGAAATAATGTATGAAAGATTCAATTTACAAAATTTTGCAAGAACGTTATTTTATTCCAGGCGAAAAAGAATGGGATGATATTGCAAAGAGAGTAAGTTGTAACAATTTAGAAATTTACCCTCATATCTCTAAAATGGAATTTATACCTTCGTCCCCAACTTTAATGAATTGTAACACAAATGGTTATAAAATAGGAACTTTATCATCTTGTTTTACAATGAAAATTGAAGATAGTATTGAAGGTATTTTTGAAGCTGTGAAAGAAACCGCAATTGTAACTAAATACGGTGGTGGCATTGGGTATGATTTTTCAGACTTGCGAGGAAGTAACGAAATTGTAAATGGTATTGGTAGACTTTCTTCTGGGCCTTTACCATTTATAAACGTATTTAATAGTGCTCTTGATGGTATTATGCAAGGTGGTATTAGAAGAGGTGCGGGAATGGCGATGTTAGATATAGACCATCCTGATATTTTAAATTTTATTTCTGCTAAGTCAAAAATTAATGTTTTTTCAAGATTTAATTTTTCAGTAAGAGTTTCAGATGAATTTTATTATAAATTAGAAAATGAGCCTAACTCAATTTGGCTGGTAAAAAATAGAATAGATAAAAAGCTTTTTCCTTTAAAAGATAGTTTGGGCAAAGAAATAACTGTACAAGAACTTTGGAATATTATTATTGAAAAAGCTTGGGAAACTGGTGAACCCGGTATATTTAACTCAGGCATTGCTACTAGACAATGTACAGTAACAAATGTTGACTCTCATGTATTAAGTAATCCTTGTGCTGAGTACATATCAATTCCTTATGGTTCTTGTAATCTTGGTTCAATTAATTTTTCAAAATTTGTTTATAGTAGAAAATTTAATTGGGATTTATTTGAACAACTTATTGTTAAAGCAACTTCTTACTTAGACTCACTTATAGATATAAATCAATATCCGATACAAAAAATAAAAGAAACTACTTTAAAAATTAGACCTATTGGTCTCGGATTTATGGGTGTCGCTCATGCGTTATATAAAAAAGGAATAAAATATAATTCAGAAAAAGGTTATGAGTTTATTGAAAACGTTACAAGGTATTTAACTTTACGTTCAATGAAACAATCAGTTGAACTTGCAAAACAGTATGGAGCGTATGAAGCATTTGATTATAATATTTATATGAAAGCAAATGAAAGATTTTTTAATAAAGGAAATTGTAGAAACATTGATGTTGATGTTTTAGCAAATGATATAAAAAAATATGGAGTACGAAATTCTGTAACGACTTCAATAGCGCCGACAGGTACAATTAGTTTTATAGCTGATACAAGTTCAGGAATAGAGCCTGTTTTTGCTTTATCATATATGAGAAAAATAGAAAAAAATAATAAAGAATATGAAACAGTATATATTTCAGACTCTGTTTTTGAAGAGTATATAAATAATAATTTTGATGAAGAAAAAAGAAAAGAAATTTTAAAATATATAGTAGAAAATAAAGGAAGTTGTCAAAAATGTTCTTTTATACCAGAAGAAATTCAAAATATTTTTGTAGTCGCTGGTGATATACAACCATTAGAACATTTAGAATCTCTATCAAGATGTGCAGTTAATTCGAGTACTTCAGTAAGTAAAACTATAAATCTTCCTAATTCAGCAACAAAAGATGAAGTTTCTAAAGTGTATATTAATGCTTATAAAAAAGGAATTATAGGAGTTACAGTTTATAGAGATGGCTCAAGAGAAGGTATTTTACTACACAAAACTGATAAAAGACCAAAAGCTATAGTATATCATCATGCGCCAAAAAGACCTACTAGAGTTGAGTGTGATGTTCATCGAATTACTTATAAAGGAGAAAAGTGGATTGCTTTTGTAGGATTGTGTGAAGCAGAAGGTGTTGATACAAAAGTTCCATTCGAAATATTTTGTGGTAAAGTTGATGATGTAAATCTTCATCACAAAATAACTAAGGGGTATTTAATCAAAGTGGAGTCTGGTCATTATTCTTTTGAATATGATGGTGAAATTCTTATTAAAAACATTTCAAAAACTTTTAATAATGAAGATAATGATGATTTTGCTCGTTCTATATCTCTATCATTAAGAAGTGGAGTAATGATACAGCATATTTGTGATACACTAAGTAAGTCGAAAGGTGATATAACTAAATTTAGCAAAGTACTAATGAGAATACTAAAATATTATATACAAGATGGAATGGCAGCTTCAGGTAGGTGTGAAATTTGTGGTAATAAACTTGTATACAAAGAAGGTTGTATCAGTTGTATTAATCCTGAATGCGGTTATTCTAAATGTGGTTAATAAGGAGTTAATATGGTAACTTTAAAAAAAGCATTTAAAAAATATGGTGTTGATAATGTTAAAGATTTATTGTTGTATCCTTACATGAAATATAAGAAAGAAAATCCTGAAAATTTGTATTATATATTTTGTTTGATGGCTTTATATTTAAGTGTGGATTCAAAAATTTTACATGACTATTCTAATTTTGTAGAAGAATTAGAAAAAGACTTGATGGAGTCATTAATAAAATTTCAAGAACAAAAAGGAAATAAATTTTCCAAAGAACAATTAATTTTTTTAAATAAAAAAAGTCTAAGTTACATTAAAGGTGTTTTATGAAAAAAATTATTGTAATCGAAGGTTGTTTCCAATGTATTTATCGAAAAGAAAATGGGTGGTTCGAATATGTTTTTTGTACACACCCTGATGCTTCAAATACGCAAATTTTAAAATTACATGCAAAAGGATTTCCAAAATGGTGCCCATTAGATAATTACACAAAAAGTAATTCAGTATGAGGTAATTTATGAAAAAGAATATTTTAGTATTTGTAAAAACATATTATAAATTTTTTATAGTTATACAGAACTGCCAAGAAAACCCCGTCCGCTTGCGGCGGGGATGAATTGGTAAAATAATTTGTTTGAAAAGGGAAAAATATGGTTATAAAATTATATCATGGCGACTGCTTAGAGATAATGAAAGATATTCCAGATGGTAGTATTGATTTAGTGCTGACCGACCCGCCGTATTTAATTAATTACAAAACTAATCGTAGAAAAGATAAAACTCATAGTTTTTGTAATACTATTATAAATGATAATAATGAGCAGTTAATTATTGATTTTATCTATGAAAGTTATAGAGTTTTAAAAGATAATACAGCTTTTTATTGTTTTTGTAGTCCAGATACAGTTGAATTTTTTAAATATAGCATACAACAAGCTGGGTTTAAAATAAAAAATATAATTGTGTGGGTAAAAAATAATTGGACTGCTGGAGATTTAAAAGCGCAATATGGCAAACAATATGAGTTAATAATTTATGCAAATAAAGGAAGACGGGAATTAAATGGGAAACGAATTTCTGATGTGTGGTATTTCGATAAAGTTGCTGGGAAAAAACAATTACATCAAAATCAAAAACCTTTAGAATTAATACAACAAATTATTGAAAAAAGTAGTAAAGAAAATGATTTAGTTTTAGACCCTTTCATTGGAAGTGGAACAACAGCAGTAGCTTGTATAAACACAGGGCGAAACTTTATCGGCATTGAGCTTGATGAAACATATTTTAACATAGCAAAGAAAAGAATAGAAGATGCAGAAAAAAGTTTAAATAATTTTCAGGAGGCATAATATATGGAAAAAAAACAGCTTGTAGTTCCAGTTGAGGTTTATTCAAGAGTTGTTGGGTATTTTAGACCTGTTAATCAATGGAATAAAGGCAAAAAGGAAGAATTTTTTGAAAGAACGACTTTTACTATAAATTCTTGCTCTTCATGTCATGAATATCAAATTTATGATGATTTATGCCAATAGTTCAAAAACAAAGGAGATTTTTATGATAAAAATACTAACCCTGAAATACAATTGCACAAAATGCGGCAAGCCTATGTGCGACAACGTCAGCTATGATAAACAACGGTCTATAATCAGAATAGAACCGTGCGAAAATTGTTTAGAACAAGCAAGAGAGTAATCATATGGAACTACCAAGAAAACCCCGTGGGCTTGCCCTGTGGAGTGTCACAAGTTTAATTATTTTATTTATTTTTTTATTGTATAAAGGAATTCATGTTAACTTTATAACTAAAAATTATAGTGAACATATTCAAAATCGAAATCAATTAAGTATTAATTTATTTATTTCAACAGGCCATGTCGAATGGAAATATAAATTAATTGGGAATACAATGGAAGAATATTGTATTGAGCGGTCGAAATTATCGCCTGAACAATCTTATTTTTCAAGTCGAGAGATCGAATACGGTTTATTTAAAAATAAGTATTATTTAATATATCCTGAATTTCAAAATAGGTAATTTTCAATGTGTACTAATAATATAAGATTTGGAATTTATAAAGTAAATAAATGGCAAATAAAAAGAAAAAATTTCTTAGGATTGTTATAGGAGCTGATATACATGCTGGACACGTGGCTGGATTAACTCCGCCGCAATGGCAATACTCAAAAAATGATAAAGACCCAAAAAGAGCAAAATTTGCTGTATATCAAAAATATTTGTGGGATTTTTATTCTTCTGTTTTAAAAGAGTTGCAACCAATCGACTTATTTATTTGTAACGGTGATCTTATTGATGGTAAAGGTGAAAGAACAGGTGGTATAGAACAATTTGAATTAGACAGAATGATTCAATCTGAAATGGCTATAGAATGTTTAAAAGAGGCAAAAGCAGAAAAATATTTATTAACTTATGGAACACCTTATCACACAGGGAAAGAAGAAGACTGGGAAAATATGATTGCAAAAGAAATGAATTGTCATATAGGTGGTCATGAATGGGTTGATGCAAATGGTCTTATATTTGACATCAAGCATCATATCACTAGTTCTTCTGTTCCTTACGGCCGTGTAACTTCTGTTAAGCGTGACAGATTTTGGAATTTATTATGGAGCACTGACGCTAATGCTCAACCAAAAGCTGATATAATTATTCGTTCACATGTTCATTATTTTGAATACTCAGGCACTGCAAATTATCTTGCAATTACAACACCCGCGCTTCAAGGATTTGGAAGTAAATTTGGAACACGACGATGTTCTGGTTTAGTTGATATAGGATTACTTTACTTTGATATTTATGATAGGAATAACTGGTCATGGAATTACAAATTATTAAACGTTCAATCTCTTGCTCCAACTCTGTTTATTGTGTAGCAATTGATATTGCAGAAGAAGAGTTTCAGTTATTTACATTGAAAAGAGAATTTGATTGTAATATACAAAATGTAAAAAAAATTGATATTCATCCAACAATGAATACTCGTAAGAAAAAGGAGATTAAGTATTTAATATAATATATTAAATACTTAATCTCCTTTTTCTTACGAGTATTCATTGTTGGATGAATATCA
>Ga0116159_1005075_pt1 | contig 10757 bp, 15 predicted proteins | sample AD_JPNAS1_MetaG_FD_89878 | JGI IMG/M metagenome (GOLD analysis project Ga0116159, IMG submission 89878) | Active sludge microbial communities of municipal wastewater-treating anaerobic digesters from Japan - AD_JPNAS1_MetaG | ecosystem: Engineered > Bioreactor > Anaerobic > Digestate | place...
AACATCATCGCAACCTCTTCTACACCGCCGTCACACGCGCGCGAAAGACCGCCATTGTCCTGGGCGACGCCTGGGGCATTCGCGAGTGCGCGCGCAAACGCAGTACGGCGTTGAGGCAGACGTTCTTGTCCCTCGCGCCGGGCTGGGAGGAATCCAATGGGTAAGGTCGTGTACATCGCGGGACCGTATAGGGCGAGCAACGCCTGGGACCGCGAGCTGAACATTCGCGAGGCCGAACGGCTCGCGCTCGAAGTGTGGCGCATGGGGCATGCCGCGCTGTGCCCGCAGAGCAATGGGCGCTTTTTCGACGGGGTGCTGCCCGACCGCGTCTTTTTGGACGGCGTCATCGCGATGATGTTGCGCTGCGACGCGGTACTGCTCGCGCCGGGATGGGAACGGTCGCCGGGCACGCTCGTAGAACGCGCCACCGCCCTCGCGCACGGCATTCCCGTCTACGAGTCACTCGATGAATTGACCGCGTTGTGCGCGTGACATTTCCACATCTCGTTCCGCGGAGTCCGCTGGAGTGCTTTTGGTGAGTTGCGACCGTCTTCTTGCACAAAGCGTTCCAGGGACACCTGCAATTGCGGGAATGCGCGGTGGCGGGTGTCCCTGGAACGCTTGAGGAGGAACTATGCCTGAAATCCCTGCAGACCTGTCAGTGAGTCTGCTCAAACACCATTTCTTTTCGCGGACGGACCGCGCGGCGGTGCAGCGGGCCAACGGGAAACCGCAACCGGTCGCGGTGGACGAACCAGCCCTAGACGCGTTGCTGCTCACGCACGTGCTGGGCGGGCGTGCCCCGGCGGCGGTGGCGCGGTGCGTCTCGAAGAAGTCGTTGTCCGTCACGAAGGGCCACTTCCGCCTGGGGAGTTACACGCCCGCGCTGGACGGCACGACGGCCTGGCTGTGTCTGGACATCGACGGGCCGGGACACGCGGAGGCGGTCGCGGACCCGGACGGCGCGGCACGTGCCATCGTCGCGCGGTGCAAGCGCTACGGGCTGCCGGTGTACCTGGAACGGTCCGGTGGCGGCAAGGGCTGGCATGTGTGGGCCTTGTTCGCGGAACCGGTGCCCGCTGCGACCGCGCGTAAACTCGCGTGCGTGATCGTGCCCAAGGACATCCCGCTCGCAAATGGCGGTTATGCCGACCCATCGAAACAGAAGGGCGTCGAGGTCTTTCCGAAGCAGGATAAGATCGGGAAGGACGGCTATGGCAATCTCGTGTGGTTGCCGTGGTGGTCCGGTGCCCGGGATGGCGGCAACCAGTTTTATGAATGCCGCGACGACGGATTGAGTCCCTTCGTCCCGGAGTCCTTCACTGGCGTCACGACGCAACACATCGACGCGGCCCTTGAACGCGCGGCCGCCGATGCGCTCGCGGATGCGTACGACGCGTTGCCCTTGCCCGGTCCTCACGAGGAGTTCACGGGCGATTGGAAGGAATGGCGCAGGCAGGCGCTGGCCGCGTTGCCGCTCGAGTCCGTGTATGGCGAATGGCTGACGGGCAACGGCTCGGGTGCGGGTTGGCTCGAATGCCGCGACCCGGATTCTGCGTCCGGCGATCGCAGTCCATCGGCTGGCGTCGCGGACACCGCGGACAACGCGGAACGCGGCGCGTTCCATTCGTTCATCACGGGCAAAACCCTGAGCGTCTTCGATTTCATGGTCGCGCAGGGGCTCGCCGTAGACTTTCCGCATGCGTTGAGGCGCGTCGCGGAATTGTCTGGCAAGGCGTTTGTACGCGACACAATTCCGCGCGTTTCCGGTAGCGCCGCGAACACGCCGCGTCTCGCACGCCCATCACGCCCGGCCATACAGGTCAACAACCGTCAGCTCGACGCGATGCTGCACGACGCGTGGCAAAGCGTGTTTCGCGCGAACAAGGGGCCCGACGTCTTTACGCGGCATCAGTCGCTCGTGCAACTCCGGCATCGCGCGGACGGCCCGTGCATTGAGGACATGACCCAGGATGCGGTCGTCACGCACCTCGCGCACGTCGCGGACTGGGTGCGGGTAACGGACCAGTCCACGCTGGATACGTTGCCGTCGCGCGACGTGGCGCGTTCGATGCTCGTCGAACCGCACCGCGATCTACCGGAACTCGAGTGCGTCCTGACGTCTCCGGTGTTTGGCGAGTCCGGTAGCCTGATTGCCCGCCGCGGATACCATCCCACGGACAAGGCGTGGTACGAGCCGGACGCGGACCTCGATACACCGGACGCGCCGGACAACCCGTCGCCGGAAGACATTGCCGCCGCGCGCACCCTTCTCCTCGAAGACCTCGCGGGCGACTTCCCCTTCGTGAGCGACGCCGACCGCGCGCACTGGTTGGCGGCCGTCATCCTGCCGTTTGTCCGGCGCCTGGTCACCGGCCCGACCCCGCTGCATTTCGTTGAGGCCCCGTGCAACGGCGCGGGCAAAACGCTGCTCTGCGATCTTGTCGCGCTCATCGCCACGGGCCGCACGGCGAACGCGCAGACGCTGCCCACGCACGACGACGAGGCCGCCAAGACCATCACGGCGGAACTGCTCGACGGTAAGTCCATTGTCCTCCTGGACAACCAGAACGAGAAACGAAAACTGGCCTCGCCGCCGCTCGCGTCCGCCTTGACCGCGCAATACTGGAAGGGCCGGTTGCTCGGGCAGTCCCGCATGCTCACGTTGCCCAACCACGCGGTCTGGCTCATGACGGGCAACAATCCGTCGATGACTACCGAGATGGCCCGGCGCTGTCTGCGTATCCGCATCGACCCGCGACGTGACCGCGCCTGGCAACGCGACGCGACGACGTTCCGTCACCCGGACATCAAGGAATGGACGGTGACAAATCGCGGACGCCTCATCCACGCCGTCCACGTGCTCGTGAAGGCTTGGCTCGCTACCGGAAAACCTGCCGGGCACAGCAGCATGGGTTCCTTCGAAAAGTGGGCGCGCGTCATCGGCGGCATCCTCGAAGTGGCTGGCGTGCCGGGTTTCCTCGAGTGCCTCGACGAGATGTATCGCCAGGCCGACCCCGAGGCCGAGTCCTGGCACGAGTTCGTCGCGGCCTGGTGGGACGAGTTCGCGGACACGCCGCGTAAAGTTTCCGAACTGAATTCGATGTGCGAACAGGACGAGTTGCTCACCGACCTGCGCGGCGACCGCACGGTACGCTCGCAGGAAATCCGCCTGGGCATCGCGCTCAATACCATGCGCGATCGCGTGTTCGGCGACCTCCGGGTGTGTTTGGTCAGCGACGTGAAACAAGACAAGGGTGGTCGTCTGTACAAGCTGGTCAGGGAAGACAACGTACCGTTCAAGCCTCAACCCCGCAACGGACAGACCACGTTGACCTTCACAAATCCAGAAAAACCGGTTCAGGACACCCAAAACGGGTCCGTTTCCGGATGTTTTCCGGATGTTTTCCGGATGTTGGAGCCCAAACATCCGGAAGTCACAAGTCCTGTGTCTTTAAGTGGTTCCGACGACGCTTCGGACGGTTTCCGGATGTTCCGGATGTTTGAGCCGGTCTCGCGCACGTGCGATCGCGCGCGCAATATAGTTAATACAGTTACTAACAGTTATACCGTTACTTCGCGCGCGCACGCATGCGCACACGAGGAACCCGCAAAAACATCCGGAACATCCGGAAAAAGTCCCGTCGAGGCGGAAAACAGAATCGCAACATCAACGGCAGCAGCAAGTTGCGAAATTCCGGATGTTGAGGCGTCCTCCCCGCTAAACATCCGGCAAACATCCGGACAACATCCGGACGACCGAAAACGCGAGGAAGCACCTCCCGCTGCTCGCGCCACACCGGAGGGAGGAGGCGCGCCGCATCTGCAAAGGCCCCGCGCGGCCCCACCTGGAAGCGGCGAAGCCTGGGAAGACCCGGACTACGTCGAACCCACGTTCCCGGACGGCAGCCGGATACCGGACCCCTGGGACCCGGACTATGACCCGGCCAAAGACCCGTACGCCAACTTCGGCGACTATGCCGACAAGGAGGATGACCCATGAACGCGGTAGCTTTGCCCGATGGGGCAACAAGCGTCCTGTACATTTCCGAGGACTTCGAGACCTGGGAAACGGACCGCCCTGAACTTCTAACGCGCGACGTGACGGTCGACGGGACCGCGTACCGCACGTTGGACCCGCCGTACTACGCGTGGCTACGGCACAGGATGACTCGGGCGAAGGAGGCGTATCTCGCGGGAGACCTGACCGCCGAGCGGTTCGAAGAGTTGCGCGAGGCCTTCAACGGTATCCACGCTCGGGCGATCCAGCGGTTCAGCGAGTGCGACCTGTTGCGGGCGCTCGACCGGCTAAGGCCAAAGCACTATGACGGGCCGAGGCCACCGCGTTGGTCACGAGACGTTGCAACTACCGGGGTGGACACCGGACGTTCCGCCGTTCATCGCGGGGCTTGCAGCAAGACCGTATCCCCTCGCGCCATCGCGCAGGTAGACGCCATACGGGACGTGGCCCTTGCACTCGGCTGGTCGCATGCCTCGCTCTACGCGACGCACGGACGTTTCGCCTTCCCCTGCGGACAGGACTACGGGCTGGTCTGTTTCCTGGAAGACGGAGACGGGGTAGGCAACGTGACGCGCGAGTACGTGGAGATACTGCGGGACGGCACGCGAGAGGGACTGAAGTTCTACCGGCCCCGCGAGACACAGGACGTTGTTCTGGCGGCTCCCACACATAACGGCCCGTGAGGTCAGGCATGCCTCAACGCGGGCGCGTGATATCTTGCCTTGGCTTTCTCCGCCAGGTCTTTGCGTATAGGCAACCGAGAACCGCCCGCCACCACGTAGCGCAGGCGGCCTTCGTCCATCATCTTGTGAATGCCCTGCACCGTCACGTGCATGGCCTTGGCCGCTTCCTGAACACTGGCAAGCTCGGCGACGACCACACGCGTGGCGTCGTGCTGCGCCATGTGTTCGGCAAGCAGACGCGCAATGAGTTTCTCCGATTTCAGCGACCAGAACCCTTCGCCGCACGATTCGCAGAACTGGCCATCGAGACCGGAAACATCCAAAGGAGGATAGCCAGCAGGAATGAAGCGTTCGCTTTGGGTCTTCTTCGTGCGCATGCTCTTCTTTGCTCCGCATGCGGGACAATCCACCCACTTTTTTTCGCGCATGTCACGCATCCTCCAACCGTTTGAACGAGATGACAACGGTGGTGTCATCCACGATCTGCACCTTCACGTATGCGGGCGTCTCCTCGATTCTTGGACGGTAGACATCCTGCCAAAGCTTCGAATCATGAAGTGTGGTCATCGACTTGTAGAAGTCCTTGACCTCAAGGGCCAGGACGCTCTCCGCCAATTGGGATGCCTCGATGTACGCAAAGTCACGAGCCGCGCATTGCAGCGCCGTCCGCGTCACCCGGTAGTCGCCCTGTTGAATAAGCGCCTTGACGCGCGACAACGTGTAATGGGCCTTCCGCTTTTCCATAGCTAGATGTTGCCATATTCGGTTTAGTTTTTCAACCGGAAAACAAGACCGTGATTACGGTATGTAATCTGTGAGGGAGCTGCCAGGGGGCGAAGTCCGCCTCCCTCGCCGTTCCGATTGGATGGCTCCAAATTGAACCACGGGGAATGGCAATGCCAAAGAACGTTTCAAAAGCAGACATGGCCCGCGCGCGGGGCGAGGTAGTATCCCACCGAAAAACGGAAATACCGCCTGAAAAAGAGCCCGCTCACTGGTTCAAACCGGGCAACAAGTTCGGGTACAAGCACGGTGCGTACTCCGCGGCGTTTGTTCAACCCGAGGAGAAAGAACAGTTCCTCGCGCTACGCATCGAGATCGCGCGAGACTTCAAGAACGAGACAGGACCAGACACGGCGATGCTGGATGCGGCCGCGCTTCTGTTCATGCGGCACGGGCGCGCGGTGCTGGCAGGCGAACAGGACCTCGCCAACAAGACCATGGCATCCATCCTGGCAATGCTCGACCGGCTGAAGGTCACCAAGGTCTCGCGTGAGGGAGACAAACCTTCGCACAACGAGACCACACCTGCCGAGTGGGCCAGCGCGCTGTTGGCCAAGAACGAAGACGCTGTGCCGGACGCTGCAACATCCGCTACTCGTAAGGCGTCTACACCCCCGGAATCTTCACCGTGCGAACATCCTCAAGCACCTGATAGACCATCCGGTGTTGGATGTTGATGCGTCGTGAATACGCGCCGAGGAGATCGCCCAGAAGCCGCTCGAACGGCGGCGGGGATTGAAATGGATTTTCGGTAAGCACATCCAAAAGTTTCTGTGCGTTGGACTTCAAGCCTGCAGCCGTGAGCTTTCGGGCATCCTTCTGGGCCTGCTTCGTGAAAACAAGTCGCCAGCTCACCAGCCCGGTTCCTCGGAACATTCTTCGATCGGAGTAGCCATGCTTTCGCGGATGGATTCACGCATGCCGGGAATGGAAACGAGATGAAGGGTTTCCTGGATGGAGCGCCAATCCTCTTCGCCGACGAGCACGGCCGCGCCCCCCTCGCCAAGAATCTCAACCGGCTCATGCGAAAGGGAAACCTGCGCAATCAGGGCGGAAAGGTTCTCTTTCGCCTTATCGCTGGACACTGCCGTCATCGTGGTACCTTTCCCCGAGCGTCATCGCCGCTCGGCTCCTGTGTTGATCTTACCTCAAACGATTCCCCCCTGCAAGGAACCCGCTGTGCCGGAAAACGCGAAATAAAGGTCAGATAACTCGGGAAGCGCCGATCCAGACACCCCGGAGAAGTCGGGCGATTCCGAGGGGGGCGAGGCACAAGATGACCACTAACCAGCCTTAGTGATCATTACGACGGCGGCTCAGGATGAATACCACGGGCCGCCGTTGGCTATACCCCTCCGGAAACAATGCCTCGCGTAAACCGCCATCCTGTGGCGCGTCGAAGAATGTGTTCTTCCACGCCACTCTTCCAGCTACTGGCTGGATACTGTCTCATCATTCACCTGCTCATCGATCGCCGCGCCATCGTTTCCGGTAGATAACCTCCGAGGGCAACGAACAAACCACGTGGAGGTTTCGCATGAACATCATCATCGACCCGGAATTTGAGGGGATACTGCGTCCGCTGACGGAGCAGGAGTTTTTGCAGTTGGAGTGCAGCGTGTTGGACGACGGGTTGCTCAACCCGCTGGTCGTCTGGGTGCCGCAGAACATTCTCCTCGACGGACACCATCGCCTGCGCATCTGCCGCAAACACAACCTGCCTTTCGGGACGATGCCGCTCGGGTTCGATTCGCGCGAGCAGGCGTTGCAGTGGGTGGGACGAACCAAGAAGGCCGGAGAAATCTCACGCCGGAGGAGATCGCCTACGTGCGCGGCCAGCAGTATGGGGCCCAGAAAGCGGAAACCTCCAACCCCGATGGGCGAAATCAGCATGGTCTTGAGGTTGGTGGTCACAGTGACCACCAACCTCAAGACACAACGGCTGAACGTCTCGCGAAAAAACACGACATATCCCCGCGCACTGTTCGGCGCGACGCGCAGTTTGCGCAAGCGCTGGATTCGCTGGCGGAAATCCTTGGAGACGCTTTCCGCAGCGACGTGCTTGCCGGCACGTCGGGCCTGACCAAGAAGGACGTTATCGCGCTTTCCGAAATGTCTCGCGCGGAAGTGCTCGCGGTGGCCGATGACCGAAAGGCCATGAAGGTTCTTGCAAAGGAATGGCGCGACCGCGTAGACGAGTCGGAAGACGCCGCGCCGGAGCAATCGTGCGACACACAGACGGACGAGGCCGAACAGCTACGCGCCATCGTTGCGACGTATCGTGAGGCAATGGAAAGCATCGTGCAGGTTTGCGAGACAGAAGAGGTCAGCGCGGAAGGTTTGCGCCAGTTGCTCGACGAAGTCGAGGTGCTCGCGGAAGAGGCGCTGGCGCTGGAAGTCGAAGGCGCCGAGTCCGAGACGTCGCAATGACCGCGGCCCGGCTATCCCAGAAACTTCCCAAGCTCGCGAAGCTGTCCTTCGACGTACGCCAGGTCTCCTGCGAATCCGTGGTTAGTCGGGTTCGCGGCAGCGCGGCGCGCGTGTGTTTCCAGCTTGGCCTTGAGTTCATCGAGCAGAAGCTCAATCGCGCGTTTGTGCATGCGATATCTGCCCGTAGCGCTTTCGGATTCGTCTTTCAGCCAGTCGCTCATGGTAGTCCTCCGGGTGTTACCTACCGGATTCATCGCTCTTGGACGAGGGTGAAGTCAAGGGTCGCCTTGGCCACGTACGCGCCAGGGAAACCACATGCGCGTGAACATCCCATCCCGTGCACGAAGGCGCGACGTGGGGCAACGTCGGCGGCCTGCGCGCCCAACGGAGGGCTTGTCCATGTCTAATCTAGAGAACGCCCGCCGCATCTGGCGGTTGTGCAGGGGCTGTGCGGAGACGGTGTATGGCGCGACGCCGCCAACGCTTGGGTATGTGGATCGCACTGCGCGATTGCTGTTCGGCACGGCGGCACAAGAGAGTGGCCTGGAATGGGAACGGCAGCGGACACCGCGATTCGAGGGAAAGGTCGGCGGCTTCAGCAAGTGGCAGGTGGAGCCGGGCTCTGTTGCCGCGTCGCTGGAGTATTTGCGTGCACGGCCTGATGTGTTGACGCGTGCGACGCAGTGGCTGTTCGCCGACCCGCATGCGCCGTTGACGTGGCCGGACCTCATTCCGATGGACGCGCTGCTCTGGGCGTTGCGTCTCGACGACAACGACAAGGCCGGCGTGCTCTTCGCGCGCCTTCACTACTTCCGCGTTCACGACGCGATCCCCGAATCGTTCGCGGACCAGGCCGCGTACTGGAAACGCTGGTACAACACGCCCGCAGGGAGCGGCACGGTCGAAGAGTACATGGCCAATTGGAGTCGGTACTGCAAAGAGGCCGCCGATGTTTAAGGAACTGCTCGCCTGGATTCTGGGCAAAGGCGTCCGCCTGAGCTACACCATTCGCTTTGGTGGCGGCAAACGAAATCCAGAGAAACCCAAATGACATGGCTGTACATCCCGACCTATACCACGTCGACCTCTGCGCCGGAAGCGGCATGCTCGGCCTTGCCGCCAAGCTCGCTCTTGGCGACGGGTACGCACCGTGGCTTACGTCGAACGGGAAGCCTACGCAGCGGCCACTCTCGTGGCGCGGATGGCGGACGCGGCCCTGGATAGCGCTCCTATCTGGGACGACGTCAAGTCCCTTTGCGAACCGGAGTTCCTTGGCTACGTTCGCGGATTCGCTCCGCTCATCGTCACAGCGGGATACCCATGCCAGCCCTTCTCCGTCGCGGGCAAGCGACTGGGTGTCAACGATGACCGCCATCTATGGCCGTGGATTGATGTGTTCATTGGCGCGGCGAAACCCCAGTGCGTGTTCCTGGAAAACGTCCCAGGCCACCTTCGCATGGGATTCGCAAGCGTCCGGCGAGATTTGCAGCGCCGAGGCTACCGCGTTGCGGCGGGACTATTCAGCGCGGAAGAAGTGGGCGCGAGCCATCGCCGCGAGCGGCTGTTCATCCTTGCGATGGAACACTCCGTCCGCGAACCAGGCGCCAAACACAAACTGCAACCAGAAGGACAAGCCGGGCAGTCTCCTGCGCCAAGCGCAGAGTTGGCCGACGCCACGGACGGAGGACGCCGAACGATGCGGCAATCATCCGAACGCTGTGGACAGCCTGACCGGAGCGATTGCCCTTTGGCCCACACCGAAAACGCCGACGGGCGGACGCGAGACGAAGACATCCAAGGAAGCGCGCGGGGCCGGAGGAACGGACCTACAGACAACGGCGCAGCTATGGGCCACGCCGCGTGCGGGCAAGGTGACGGCGGAAGGGCCCGACCACTGGAACCGCAGACAAGCTGCTGGCGGTGTATCCACGCCGCCGTTGGCAATGCAGGCGGCGCTCTGGCCGACTCCGCGCAGTGCGGAAGCCGAACACGCGGGGCGTACCGCACACGAGAAAGGTCAGCACCAGAAGGAATTGTGCATCACGGCGAATACATGGCCCACGCCGATGGCCGGAACGGAGACGCGATCGGCACAAGGCGGCATCCAACTGACGCAGACGGTGTTGGCCTTTTCGCGCCCGGCCCCGGAGACCTCGACGCTTGGCGAGACGTCCTCGCGCGCGACCCGTCGCTTGAACCCGCGATTTGTCGAGTGGCTGATGGGCTGGCCCCTGGGATGGTCGGAGACCGCCTGCGTCTTACCGGCAACGGAGTGGTCCCGCTGGCAGCAAGCTATGCATTCGTCTCTTTGGCGGCTGCTCTGCTCGATGTGTGACAACGGCAGCGCGATGCAACTTGCGATGGAAGGGATTTCAGAGTGACGCTTCCCAACGCCAAATGCGGCACGGAACAATGCCCGCTCACTTCCGTCCTGGACGGCTTGCGCGAGCAGGTCGATTTACAGATGAAGGTGAACGAGGTCACGTGGGACAACGTGAAGCGGCTCGCGGACATGGTCGTCATGCGGGGATGTCCGGCGGACGTGTGCTCCAAACGCGGAACGTAGAATGCGGAACGCGGAGTGAAGAGAACCGTTCAGATTTCGAACTCTTAATTCCGCATTCCGCGCTCCGCGTTCCGCATTTATCAGAGTCGCTCTATCGCGTTCTCCAACGCGCCGTCTACCAAATGGGTATACACCTGCGTCGTGGACAGACTCGCATGACCGAGCGCGCGTTGCACGATGAGGATATCGCCGGACTTCGCGTAGAGGTGCGTGGCGAAGGTGTGACGTAGCGCGTGGGGGCCGATGTGCTTGTTGATGCCTGCGGCCTTCAACC
>Ga0116159_1005079_pt1 | contig 10751 bp, 15 predicted proteins | sample AD_JPNAS1_MetaG_FD_89878 | JGI IMG/M metagenome (GOLD analysis project Ga0116159, IMG submission 89878) | Active sludge microbial communities of municipal wastewater-treating anaerobic digesters from Japan - AD_JPNAS1_MetaG | ecosystem: Engineered > Bioreactor > Anaerobic > Digestate | place...
GATGTTTCGCTCTTTTCCATTCCGATATGACCAGACACAGCAGCAGCCAACGAAGATGCAATTGCTGCAAGATTTCTAGGCAAGGTGTCCAGGCAGTTGTTTGCGTGCTGGTAAATAGCCTCGCGCATGTCCTTGGGTATCACGCCCTTTTCATCCAGTGCCATCAATATGTGTGCAATGTCGGTGAATGATTCGCTGGCATTGTTGAACCAGTCGTTGTTGAATGAATTGGCCATGGATCAAGCCCTCCCTTCCATGCAGGCGCTGATATGGCTCTGCGCTCTGCGAAGGCGAACCAAGGCCTGCGGTGCTTCGCCTCGGGCAATGTGCCATGCCGCCGTGCTCAATGCGTTGTGGGCGTGCTGGCGGGCTGCCAAGCTGTTGCCATCGAGTGCGGCCTTTGCAGCTTGCACCATGTGGTCAGGTAGATAGCTGTCAGTGCTGAATGGGCGCTGGCCAGGCGTGACTTCGGCCAGGATGATGCGCAGGATGGTTTCAAGGGTGCCCAGTGTGGGCGTGGTTGTGGTCATGGTTTCGGCTCCTTCAAGAGACTGAAAACCACACATACCGTTTTCAAGCAGCATGGGTGGACAGGATGTTGAAAACATGGTTGAAGCCACGCGCCAGGCGTTACCGTTCTAGCCATCCCGCCCGTAACTGTCAGATATGGGGAAACCCATAACGGCAAATTCAGGACGTGAAAAAACCCCGCTTTCGGTGGGAGTTGCTACCGCTTCAACTTGGTGTTTTCAAGCACCTGCCCAAATCATACGCCTGTTTTCAGCGCCAGACTTGTCCAACATGAAAGCGAGTAACATCAATTCGGTCAGAAATAACCGCTTGTCCGTCGCGCCCAAGATTCGGCATATTGTCTTGGTGTCTTACGTTGACACGAAAAAGGCCGGTGAACTTCTAGGACGTTCGGGGCTGCAATTACCACGCGTGCCTAGCTTGAACACCGACCGCAGAAAAATTCTAACTGAAGCATCCCGCGCCAGCAAAGAACCGTACCGCTGAAAAATATGTTTGGCTTGCGGATTCTCAAGGCCGGTACCTATTAATTCACTCAAATATGCTTGATTCGCCTCGGCGGAAACTTGGGCGGCTCGTAGATTGGCCTGCTGATGTTTTGACCATCCGGGCCACGGCAGAGAACACAGAAGAATTCACCCTCGGTATCGACCTCGCTGTAATGCCAGTTGGCCTTGCTGGTGCCTTTCACCGGCTTGACCAAGTGCAGCGCCAGTAGGATGCGCCTGGTGATGCTAGGCCGATAGCCTTCAATCTCAGCAGCATACCTATGGCGGTTTGGTAATGGGTTGTCGTTCATGGTGATGGTAGGTGCGTCTCTGACAAATCTCGGCGCTGCCAGAAATGGCGAAGCCCCCAGAAATATGGGGGCCTCTTCGGTGGCGGCTCCGGGCACAATTCCCTTGCACCGTGATTCCTCCCGCAGTTGCAGTTTATTCCATCTCACCATCCCTATCGCTCAAGATAGGCCGGGTCATCGTGAACAATTGGTATCGTGCTTGGATGCCTCAAAATCAGCGCAATCAATGCCTTGTACTGCCTGGGCGACTGGAACGGCAGCGAATAGGCATAGTCCCTCAGTTCGTCATCGGACAGTTCATCGAACCGCACTTTCAGTAAATCGGCTTCCAGCTTTGCGACACGGTGTTCAAGGTTTTGCATGGTCATCCTCCGGTACTTTCTCAACCAGCGAACGCAATCTATCGGCAAGCGGCCCGCCTTGCGCCAGCAGGTAGGCATAGCGCACTGCCCGCTCGGTATCGGTGTATTGCCGCCGTGGAGTTTGCTGAACGGCTTCGAGCTTGGTCAGCCGTGATTCAAGATTGCTCATGGTGCGTCCTTTCAAATCCAGCGGCTTGCGCACGCGCCACAAAATCAGCGTCAGATTCGTTGTCGCGTTGAACGACTTCTTCGCCAGTCTTGAGCCGCCGATATGCGCAGCAGAATTTATCTTCAGGGCGAATGAATTGCAGCGTCATGTTTGGCGCTTCTTGTGCCTGCCCCATTGCTTGTTCCAGCTTCTCGATTCGTGATTCAAGATTTGCCATTTTGCTTTTCCTCCAGTTTGCTGATGCGGGCGGCCAGTTCGTCAATTTCAACCAATCGCCCCAATGTGCCGACAGCCGCCAGCAGTTGTGCCCCTTGACTCACTGCCAGTGAACCATCAGCCACAGCAACAAGCACGCTTTCGCCCTTGGCCGCCAGTGTGTCGCCCTTCAGGTCGATAGTCTGTGCCATCTCGCTCGGCTTCAATGCGGGCAGCGCCCTTTCCAGAATCAGCCGAGCGGCCATCACATCGCCTGCCTTAGCCTGTTTCACCAGGGCGGTCAATATCTCGGGCACATCGGCATCAAGTCCGGCACGCCATTTGTGAACCCGGCCACTGCCCGCCGGTCTGCCTGATGGATTCCCCGACTCGCCCGGTTTCCAGGCGGTTCTGGGTAGTTTTTTAGTTGCCATGACGTGTTTCCTTGGGTGCGTTATCAGATAGCGATTGACGCTTCAATGCGAATCGCGTGTTATGAAGATTTGCCTCAGCCTTGTCAGCAAGCGCGTGCAATTGGGTCATTTCTGAATAGCTGCGTTCAATATCAATCTTGGCTGTCCGAGCGGCCTGTAGTCTGTTCTCCAGCAGTGCGACACGCTCCTGTACGGCAAGAGCACCAATGAAGTCGTGATCATCGGCCAGGAAGGAATCAAGACAGGCAAGTCGGCATGCTTCTTTGGCTTGAGCAAGCTCGGCCTCAATGTCACTGATCAAGATCAGAATCGCATTGCGTTTGGACGGGTATGAGGCAAGACGGTCTAGCCGATTGCGCCAGGCAACAACATCGGCGGCGGCAACGATAACGGCGGGGTCGTTTGCAAAACATTCGTCTGGCAGGTTTCGGGCGGCATTGTCCAAGTTGAGTGCTGCGATTTCGTCCGGTGATTTGGGCTTTGCGCCGAATGGGCCTATTTTCAAAGTATTGGGTAGCATGTTGATTCCTTGATAAGTGGGTTTTCGGGGTAACGGGTTTGTCGGTGTTTTCTAAATCATGGCCGCACCCCCATTTGTTCCAGCATGGTCGGCGGCACGTACTCACCAAACGCACCACCAAACATTTCATTGCAGGCATCGTGCATTACCCGGCCAAGAGCGGGATTGGTCTGTGATGTGTGCATCAGCCCCATGGTGCAGCACCATTTCAGAGGCTTGTTGATGATTGCGCTGTCCCTGGTAGCGCTGTTTTCCAAGTCCAGCACATTGACCACGTTGCGGATGGTGTCGCCGTACTTGCGCATATCCGGACTGCCCCACTCGGATTCGTTGACGCTCAAGGCCCGTAGCCAAACTTCACGCGGTAGCTGGTCGTAATGTCCACTGGCCGCAATGAAGTCTTTGCCAACTTCGATGATTTTGAATCTCAGTTCAAACCCGATTTCTTTGGCCCGGTCCAGCCGGATTTTTGCCAGTGCTTCTCCCTCGGTGTCGCCACATTCAATGGCCTCACGGTGGGCTGATTCCAGAATGGCAATGGCCTGCCTGTTGATGTTTTGGCTTGCAATGAACTTGCGTGCTGAGTAGCGCATTGCGACCAAGTGAAGCAGGATGTTTTTTTGATCGCTGGTCAATGGCAGCAGGTCGGGGTCAATGAATCGTCTAATCATGGTTCACTCCAAAAGGAAAACGGGACCGGGCCACGGCATACCCAGCAGGCCGGTTCGCCGGTCGGGCACGGTGCAGAACCCGGCCAATCAGGGTCAGGGATGCAGGCAGCCGGACATCCGGAATACCAGCAGACAGACAAACCACAGTAGATGGCTTCTCTAGATGGTCACCGTGAGACGGTGCAGGCGGGAGGGGTAAAACGGCTCTGATAGCACCGTCTGGCGGTGCAGTGGGCGGATCGCCTGCACCGTCTGGCGGTGCTATAACGGGCATCCCTGCACCGTGAGACGGTGTAAGGACATCAATTTTTTTCATGTATGCGCCACGTTCAAAAGATGCTTCTGCGCCCGGATCAAAGCCCGGTATCTTGTCCAGCGCACGCCATGTGAGTGCATACCAACTGGCCTTGTTGGGTCGATGTCCCATAACCGTTTCATGGATAAACCCCGACTCCAGCAGTTCACGCTTGGCGCGAGTAATCACGTCCCAGCTTTTCCAGCCTCGGCTCTCAAGGTGGCGAAGTGATGTCAGCAGCCTGCCGTTGTTGTCGCGTACAAACTGGCGTGCAATTTCCAGCAGCAGGGACCGTGCCGGATGGCTCAAACGTGCGTAGGCTGGGCAATCAAGCACCGACCAAGGTATTGCCATAAAACCGCCTGAATCGCGGCTGGTATCGCGTCCTCTGCGCTTTGGATTACGACCGTTCGCCATGTGCACCTCCCAGCCTGACATTCATCAACAGTTGCACCACTGGCACCAGACCGGCGCGGTCGTGCATATCGTTGGCATCCTCGCCTTCGACCGGACTCATGCAATACGGTTTGCCGGTGGCCATGGCTGCCTTTTCACCGACACCAGATTTGTCGTTATCGGCAAAAACGAAAACCCGGCCTTTGACCTGTGGCGCGATGAACTCAAGGTTGTTCGCGCTGAAACAGACCACCACGCACGCACGCAATCCAACGCTACGCAGGGCTGCAAGCACCGACAACCCAGTGGCATAGCCTTCGACCAAAAACGTCTCTGAGGCTGTTTTATCGCCAAGTCTGAGGATCGCACCTTTGGCTTTCATGCCGGGCAGCATCTTCTTGACCCACTGGCGTTCGGGTTCGTCCCAATGGATAAGCTGAGCACCAAGCAGCGCGTTTGTCTCAAGGTGGCGCATGGGAACAACCAGAGTTCCGGTGCTGTCGATCATCCCCTCCAGATCAGGAAAACCCTTTCTGGCCAGGTAGTCATGGGTGCCCGGCTTGGTGCTGCGAATCAGCTCTGCGGCGCGAGCGGCGGCGCGGTGGTGCTGGTCGTCCTGGTGTGCTTGCATGGCCTGGCGGCGGGCCTTCCATGCCTGTTTCTCTGCATCTGTCCACGGCTGTGCATCCTGGTCATTGAACCACTGGACACGGGCCTCTGATGCCCAATTGAACACCCAGCCTCGCTGGCCATCCCAAAAATAAGCACCATTGGCCGACCGTGGTTTGTCGGTGGTGCCGCATCGCCTGATGCGCTCGCCTGCGTAAAGTTTGGCCGGGTCAATGTCAACGCCATGGGCGCGAGCGAAGTCAATAAAGGTCATATCGCCCTCGCTTTTGAGTACGCCACATTCAAAGATGTGATCTTGTTGCGCACGTTGCGGGTGATTTCTACGTTTGGCGTTGTCTCAAAACTCCAAAGGTTCGACGGTGCTTGACCGGTAATGTTTCTGAACAAATTCCAAGCCCGTCCGCGCTGCTTTTCCGGTTTGCTGTGTGATCTGGCGTAGGTGCAAACCTGCGCCCATAGGTGGCGATGATCATCAGCAAGTTTCTTTTTACCGAGGACAACTTCGCGCATTTCGCCGGGCAGCGTTTCGACCAGTGAGGGTGCCTGTTTCTCGTATCCGCACGCCATGCAGCGTTTGGCAAACGGTTTGTATCCGCATTCTGGGCAGCCTTTGGCCTCGTGCTCGTCGTCGTCCTGGCGCACCTTCTTGTCGAGCTTTTCGCCCATGTCGAGGGCGCTCAGTCCGTGGTGGAATATTTCTTCGAAGTCGTCGGCAAACCGCTGGATGTTGCCGCTGTGGTCCAGCAGCAGGCAGTCCACTTTGCCGGTGTCTGGTGATGACCGAAGGCCGCGACCCCACATCTGAATGGCCGTTGACAGTGATTTGCGCAGTGGCCGGCAATCAACCACGCACCCAACGGTCGGCACGTCAAACCCTTTAGCAAGGGCCTCAACGCTGATCAGAACGCGCAGGGTTGCGTCTGGTTTGGTGTACTCGACCAAAAGGGCAGCACGCTCGGTGGCGGTCGTCTCGGATGTGAAACAGGCGGCCATAACGCCAGCCTCAACGAACTGGCGGGCCAGTTCCTGGCAGTGTGCGATGGTGGCACCAAAGACAATAGTTTTCCGGTTTTCTGCGAACTTCTGCCAGTCGCTGATCACGTCGCCAATGATCTCCATGCCGCGATTGGCGGCTGCCTGATCAGTCCATTCCCCGCCACTGGTGGCTGCGCCTTTCATGTCGGGACGTTTGCAGGAAAACACTCGCATCGGAACCAGCACGCCTGCCTGGGTCAGCTCATGCATTGTGGTCGCGTTGACCAGCTTGGTAAACAACTTGCCCAGACCCGGGCTGAACGGGGTAGCACTCAAACCAATTACAGCAGTGCGACAAGTCTGAATGAACTCGGTCCAGACCTTCATCTGCGTGTGACATTCATCGACAACGATCACATCCGCATCAGGCCAGTAGCCACGCTTTTGAATCGTCTGCGCTGACGCAATCTGGAACGGCATCTCCTTGTCGCGTCTCCAGTGATTGGCCTGGATAATGCCGTGGGCGCTCAGACCGTAGCTGTCTGCGGCCGAGCTGGTCTGGTTGATCAAGGTTGTTCTGTCGCACAGAAAAACAACCTTTCGGCCCTTGACCAGTGCCTCGTGCGCAATGCGAAGCCCGAGATACGTTTTACCTCCACCAGTCGGTGCCATAAGGCAGATTTTCGAATGACCTTCACGGTATGCTTGGCGGATAGCCTCGTGGGCCGTCGTCTGAAAATCCCGAGGTGGCGGGAACGTCTCGCTGCCGTAGTGCGGCGCATCATCCCAAAGTTTGGAATTCATGCAGCACCTCGTTTCAGGGCTGCAATTTCCTTGTTTAGTTTGCTGATCAAACGATCACGTTTATTGACCAGCGCCTTTGCCGCGTTGACCTCATTCATGTAGCCATTGCGCGACTGTTTGAGTATGAAAACCTCCGCTTTCAGGCGGTTGATTTCAGCCACTGCGGTTGCAAATTTGTCGTCTGAGTCGAGGAGCAATTGCATGGTCTGACGGTCGGCCTGCTCTGCTGCTTCCTGGGCTGCCAGTTCTTCAGCATCCGGGCCGGTGTCCTCTGGCTCGGATTCCCGAAACTCAACGTCTTGAACGTCTGGGTTGACCGGGTAGAGCTTGGGCTCGGGTTTGGCCTTTTCAGCAGCGACTACCGCTACAGCCTTCGCAATGGTTATGCTGCCGCTGCGAACCTGTTCAAACGCGTCATCTGACAGGCTTGCAAGCTTTTGAGCGACAGCCGATTCCTTCTTTGACAAACCAAGTTCATCAAGTGTGGGAGCTTCATCTACTCGCGGTTCCTTTTTGGTACCGCGAGTACCGCCACCAGGTAACCCCTTAGCCCCTTGATTTTTCGGCGTATCTCGCAAAATCTCACCGAGCTTGCGCATGGCTTCCACCTTGACGGATGTAGCCTGGTTGATGGCTGACTCGCTCAGGTGCTGGCGCTTGGCATAGATTTCGGCCGCGTGCGCCACATCAACAATGGTTTTGGTTTGGCTGACCGATACAGCTTCAGCAAGAGCTTGATGCGCTCGGTTCATGCTGGCAATGACCGAATCAGATTCAATGATTACGATGTCGGTGCTGGCAGGGGGTTGCTGAACCGACCCGTGGCTGGCAAAATCCGATGCGTTGGTGTCAGTATGCAAGCCCTTGGAGTCGCAAGCTCCAGGGGCTTTTTGCTGGGTGTTGGTGTTGGTCATGGCCAGCCCCTTATGCCGTGGCCAGCGTGGTGCGCTTGCGCCGCTGCGCTGCACACTTTTTCAGTTGGGCGCTGCGATCAAACCAATCTGTCTTGAATGGCTCGTCACTGCCAGCCATACGCGCCGTGTGCAGTTTGGCCACCAACGCCCTGATTTGTTCTTCTGAGTCACCACGAATCCGCGCCGCAATGATTGCTCTCACCTCGGTATCAGGCCAGCCCACAGCACGTTCGCTGATTTGCACTGGCACGGTGAACAGACCAGCATGAATGTCGCCGTAAACCGTGGCGTGGCTGGCCAGCCCGGTTTCAGCCAGCACGCCCGTCATTCTCAAAATTGCCATTTCAATCCCTCATATCGCCGTCTGGCGCTTATTGCCGCGAAGTGCAGCAGACGGGGAGATTTGAAATGTTTTCCGCTATTTAATATATAGCACCGTGCCAGCAGGATGCGCAGTCTGCCAGCAGGGTGTTCACTGTGCTGGCAGGGTGATGTTTTCCACTTCCCAAGCCGGACACCATTTGTCACAGATAACCCGCTGACTTTTCAGGTTCGGGAATTTGTCGAGCATATCTCTGGCAAAAGCTGACTTTCCCTTGTATCGGTCGGGGTGTTTTTGCCAGTCATCCCAGCACTGGCGGACTAACGCCTTGTCCGCTTGTTTGGGGTCGGATGCGATCTTAGCTGCTGCACCGCGTTTTGCCAGCGCGGTGCGTGCGTCGGATTGACTCTGATCTCGCATTCTCTTTATTTTCTCTATGCTCTGAAGGAGTGCATCTGAAATTGCCTTTTCGTGATTCTGACTTTGAAGTGCAATACTCATCCATGCAAATACCTGCCAGTTACTCGGACGAATCTGATATGCGATGACTTCTGCAAGCTGCCAAATTTTGAGGCCACATTCTTCGGAACACGACTGCAATATCCGAGGCTCTGACATCCACTCGTACCAAGGGACTGTCTGGCTCCAATAGAACTTGCCACGTACCATCCCGCGTCCGCCCGGCTTTTCAGTTAGCCTGTAGGCTATTCGTCGATTTTCAGCGTGCTTTGCGACAATGATCGCTACAGCCCTTGTTTCGTCATCATTGACAAACCGTTTAACGTCTAGGTTTATTTCAACAGATTCGCCAAAACCGATCATCCCGTCCCCCTAAACGCCCTGAGAATTAACCAGCGCCAGGCAGATCAGGGGTAATCTGCTTTTCGCCCCGTCGGGCTAGGCGTGGCCAAAAACTTCTATGCTGCCTTGAACTGGATCACGTCCGCGCCTTTGGCCAACTGGTCCAGGTAGTTCGCCCACACTTGCAGCATATCGGCCCGTTCGTCAGTGTGCGTTGCCCGGTCGTATGCGCCGCCATGGGTAATCTGCCCTGTGTGGGCTAGCTGCGCTTCGATCACGTCCTTGGGGTATTTCAGCACCTGCCGCAAGATGGTGCGCCCTGTCGCCCGGTAGCCATGCCAAGTATGAATGTCTTTGTAGCCCATGGCGTGAAGTGCAGCGCTGATGCCAGCCTCAGACATTGGTTTGCGCCAGTCACGCAAGCCGGGGAAAACATATTCCCGATCACCTGTCAGCTTTTGAATATCACGCAATACCTCTAGCGCCTGCCGTGGAAGTGGGACTACATGGGCTTGCCCGTTGATCTTTTCGGCCTTGGTGCGCTTCATATCCTCGCTGGGGATTGACCACAGCGCCGCGTCCAGATTCAGATCAGCCCAGCGCATGGTGCGCAAGTTGCCCGGTCGTTGAAACAATATCGGTGCCAGCTTCAGTGCGGCACGTACTACCGGCCCGCCGTTGTAGGCTTCGCTTGCACGTAGCAGTTCGCCCAATTTCATCGGGTCGGTAATGGCTGGCAGGTTTTCCTTGATGTGTGGCTTCAGGGCTTTCTTGATGTCGGGAGTAATGTCACGTTCAGCCCGGCCTGTTGCCACCGCGTAGCACCACACGCCATGTGCCGTTATCAAAACGCGGTGCGCCACGTCGAGCGCTCCGCGTTCTTCAACCTTTTGGATGACTGCCAGCAGTTCTATCGGCTTGATGCTGGCAATGTCACGCTTGCCAAGATACGGGATCAAGTCCTTGGTGATGTTACGATTTTCGCGGACATAGTGGGTAGCGCTCCAATTTGGCTTACCACGCTCTAGCCAGTCGCTTGCTGTCGCTGCCAGGGTGTCCCCACTGCCCACGGATATCTTGAGCTTTTCAACTTGCCGTGCTTGTACTGGATCAACACCTTCAGACTTTTGCAACTTCGCCGCATCGCGGGCTTTGCGGGCTGCTGTCAACGACACGTCCGGGTAACTGCCCAGCGCCAGCCGCTTTTCTTTGCCAATAGCCCGGTATTTCAGAAACCAGCGCTTCGATCCCGCCGGGCTTACCTCCAAATACAAGCCGCCAGCGTCTGAAAACCGGCCTCGGGTCTTGTCTGGCGGGCAGGTCGCATTACGGCATTGGGCATCAGTCAACATGGCGGTTCTCCTATGGAGTGGGGGAACACGGGGGTAAAAGTGCTGTTCCACCGTGTTTCGTTCCCCCGTATGTTCCCCCGCTTTGCCTTGAATGTCAATAGCGGCCTTTGTACCTTACTGCAATGTAACTAGCTGATTTACCAATGGAAAAGGCCTTTAAGAATCGCTCCTTAAAGGCCTTTGGACTATCTGATGGTGCCGATGACCGGAATCGAACTGGTGACCTACTCGTTACGAGTGAGTTGCTCTACCAACTGAGCTACATCGGCGACAGTACTTCAAAAGCACTGGCGGTTGAGTTTATCAATCTTTTCCCACGAAGGCCGATCAGCCCCTGCGAATTCACGCGCGGGGCAGTTGGCGCCGGACCGGCGCACCAATGGCTGGCCTCAATTGCCAGGAGCAGGCCGGGCGTATCGAGCATCGGCTGGAAACATCTTCACGCACTGCAGGCAGACGCACGCTCGCCATGAAGGGTTCACGAGGCGGCGATTGGCCAGCCGTTGCCCCTTGCCGCAGAGCGTTTGAAGCGACCTCAAGATGCCGGTGTCGTGCCGCCCCTCCCGGTGGAGGTCATTGAA
>Ga0116159_1005082_pt1 | contig 10741 bp, 7 predicted proteins | sample AD_JPNAS1_MetaG_FD_89878 | JGI IMG/M metagenome (GOLD analysis project Ga0116159, IMG submission 89878) | Active sludge microbial communities of municipal wastewater-treating anaerobic digesters from Japan - AD_JPNAS1_MetaG | ecosystem: Engineered > Bioreactor > Anaerobic > Digestate | place...
CCCATCGTGATCTGGAGGTCGCCGACGCGGGTGCCGTCCTCGAGGGCCGGCCCGTAAATGATCGTCTCCGTGACGTTGATCGACTGGCCGACGAAGCTGCGGGCGAAATCGGGGAAGCCGTCAGTGGGGAGTTCGCGGACCGTGACGACGGTGGCCTCGGTGGAGGTCATGGTCACCGATTCCGAGTGGGTGATCGCGTGGGTCGCCTCGCACTTGCGCGCGTGGAAGTCCTCGTCGGTCATCATGACGAAGACGGTGTCGACGTCGGCGGGGTAGTCGAAGCTCTCGGAAATCAGCATGCGCGCAAAGATAGCCGCCTCAACGCGGACCGCTGTGCACCGCCGCAAGCTCGACCGAAACCGCCGTCACCGTGCGCAGCAGCGCCGCCCGGGCCTTCCCGACCGCCGTGCGCACGCGGTGGCGTGCGTCGTCGTCACCCGCCCGCTGCCAGGCCGCCCCCAGCTCGGCGAGTTCCTGAGCATGCAGGTGCATCGCGGCCCCGACGCGGTCCAGGTGCGTGACCAGTCGCTGCACCTCGGGATCGACCTCGCCGGGACACTCGGCAGCTCGCGCGGCCAGTGCCGCGGCCCCTGATCGGAGCAACGCGCCGGTGGCCGAGCACGACGCCGGGTCGGCATCGTCGACGATCGACCCGCTCGGCCTGCTCGACCCGCTTGACCTGATCGCCGTCATCGGGCGTCGGCCACTCGACCGAGGGCAGCCGCGAGGTCCTCGAGGCAGGCATCGACGGCACGCTGCAGGTCGTGTGGCCCGAGCACCGGTTGCGCCTCCACCAGGCGAGCTTGGAGAGTCGCCGCCGCACTCCGCAGGGCGGCCACGGAGGCGTCTGCGGGAGGGGGCGTGGGCGGCATACGAGCACGGTAGTCGCCCAGGTGACCGTGGGGCTCGGTCCGTCCACAGCGTCCGTGCCCCTCCGGCCCGTATGCCGCGATGCTGGGACCTTCGGTTTGTGTGGAACGTCTCACTCCCCGATACGCTCGTTGGAGAGGCACAACGGGGTGTCTCTATGACTGACGAGGAATACAGGTTTCACACGATGACCACGTCTGAAGAGCAGTCGCGCGCCCAGGCCTTGCACACGGCCGCAGGACTAGCCCAGAAGTCCGGCATTCCAGTTGAGTCCCTCCTGACGCGGTATTACCGTCACGTGGCGACCGAAGATCTCGTGGCGCGGATGCCCGAAGATCTCCTGGGAGCAGCCCTTTCTCACCTCGACCTCGCGCGTAACCGGCCGGTGGGGACGTCCAACGTCCTCGTCGACAACCCCACGGTCGAGGCGCAGGGCTGGAGCACGAGCCACAGCGTCGTCCAGATCGTCACCGACGACATGCCCTTCCTCGTCGACTCCGTCGCGATGGCCCTGGCCCGTCGCGGTCGCGAGATCCACCTCCTGGTCCACCCGCAGTTGATCGTGGCCCGCGATGCGGCGGGAGCGCTCGTCGAGGTGCTCGACACCGATGACGCCGTCGGCGACCACACGTTCGGCGTGTCCCGCGAATCGTGGATGCACATCGAGATCGACCGGGTCGGTGACCCCGCCGAGCGTGCCGCCATCGCTGCCGAACTCCAGGGGGTCCTCGGCGACGTCCGCGACGCGGTCGACGACTGGCCCAAGATGCGGGCTCGGTGCACCGATCTCGCCGAAGGCTTGCGCGCCCACAGCCCCGCCGGCATCTCCGCCGACGAGGTCGACCAGGTTGTGCGCTTCCTGACGTGGCTCGCGGCCGACCACTTCACCTTCCTCGGCTACCGCCAATACACGCTGGCCGAGGAGGGCGCCGACGTGAGCCTCCTGCCCGTGACCGGATCCGGACTCGGCTTGCTGCGCTACGACCTCACCGAGTCCTCGCCCTACTCGCCGCTGAGCGCCGAGGTCAAGGAGCATGCCCGCGACAAGGAGCTGCTCATCATGACCAAGGCCAACTCCCGGGCCACGGTCCACCGCCCCGTCTACCTCGACTACGTCGGCATCAAGACCTTCGACGACCAGGGCGAGGTCACCGGCGAGCACCGTTTCCTCGGGTTGCTTGCCGCCGCGGCATACACCTCCTCGATCCGCAGCATCCCGATCCTCAGCGACCGGGCGAAGTCCGTCATGGCGACCCTCGGGCTCACGCTCGACAGCCACTCGGGCAAGGACTTGCTCCAGGTGCTCGAGAGCTACCCGCGCGACGAGCTGTTCCAGACGACGACCGACGAGCTCGTCGCCGTCGCCGAATCCGTGCTCCACCAGCAAGAGCGCATCCGCACGAAGATCTACCTCCGTCGCGACGCCTACGGGCGGTTCATGTCGGCGCTGGTCTTCCTGCCCCGCGACCGGTTCAACACCGGGGTCCGGCTGCGCATGGAGAGCGTCTTGCGCGCGGCGTTCAACGCCGAGAGCGTCGACCACACGACCCGAGTCACCGAGTCGCCGCTCGCGCAGGTCCACTACGTCCTGCGGGTGCCGGCTGGCACCAAGATCCCCGACGTCGACCTCGCGGCGCTCGAGCGTGACGTCATCGACGCCACCCGCACGTGGGACGAAGACCTCGTCGAGGCGGCCCGCGCCGAGCATGGCGAGGAGGAAGCCGCGCGGCTGACGTCGCTCTACGGCAAGGCCTTCCCCGAGGCGTTCAAGGAGGACTTCGCCGCGCGCGTCGGCGTCGCCGACATCCGGCGCATGGAAGCTCTCCAGAGCGACGATGCCATCGAGCTCAACATGTACCACCAGCCCGGCACCCCACGAGACGAGCGCCGGTTCAAGCTCTACCGTCGCGGCGCGCTCTCGCTGACCGCCGTCCTGCCGGTCTTCACCCACCTCGGGCTCGAGGTCATGGACGAGCGGCCCTACCAGCTCGAGCGCGGGGACGGCGTCGGGCTCTACGTCTACGACTTCGGCCTGCGTGCCCCTGTCGACGGCATGTGGGGCGAGGGCAGCGACCGGGAGCATCGGCGCACCCTCTTCCAGGACGCCTTCGCCGCCGTGTGGCGGGGCGAGGCGGAGTCCGACGGCTTCAACGCGCTCGTCCTCCAGGCGGGCCTCGACTGGCGCCAGGTCGTCATCCTCCGGGCGATCGCCAAATACCTCCGCCAGACCCAGTCGCAGTTCTCCCAGGACTACGTCGAGTCGGCGCTCGTGACCAACGCCGGCATCGCCCGCGCCCTCGTGGAACTCTTCGAGACCCGCTTCGACCCGAGCCGGTATGCCGGTGAGGCCAGTGAGGCGCGCGCCGAGGCGACCGCGGCCGTCACCGCCACGATCATGGACGCCCTCGATGCGGTGACGAGCCTCGACCAGGACCGCATCATCCGGGCGCTGCTCTCGGTCGTCCAGGCCACGCTGCGCACCAACTTCTACCAGCGCGACGCCGACGGCCACCCGAAGTCCTACGTGTCCTTCAAGCTCGACCCGAAGGCGATGCCCGACCTACCGGCGCCGCGGCCGATGTTCGAGATCTGGGTCTACAGCCCGCGGGTCGAGGGCGTCCACTTGCGCTACGGCAAGGTGGCCCGCGGTGGCCTCCGGTGGAGTGACCGGCGAGAAGACTTCCGCACCGAGGTCCTCGGCTTGGTCAAGGCACAGATGGTCAAGAACGCCGTCATCGTGCCCACGGGATCCAAGGGCGGCTTCTATGCCAAGCAGCTGCCCGACCCGACGGTCGACCGTGATGCCTGGCTGGCCGAGGGCATCGGGTCCTACCAGGTCTTCATCTCGGGCTTGCTCGACCTCACCGACAACCGGGTCGGCGACGCGATCGTGCCGCCGCCGAATGTCGTGCGCCACGACCCTGACGACTCCTACCTCGTCGTCGCGGCCGACAAGGGCACCGCGAGCTTCTCCGACTACGCCAATGCGATGGCGCAGAAATACGGCTTCTGGCTCGACGACGCCTTCGCCTCGGGCGGGTCAGCAGGCTATGACCACAAGGGCATGGGCATCACCGCTCGTGGCGCGTGGGAGTCGGTCAAGCGTCACTTCCGTGAGCTCGGCGTCGACACGCAGACCGACGACTTCACGGTCGTCGGTGTCGGCGACATGAGCGGCGACGTCTTCGGCAACGGCATGCTCCTGTCCGAGCACATCCGCCTCGTCGCAGCCTTCGACCACCGGCATATCTTCACCGACCCCAACCCCGACGCGGCGACGTCTTACGTCGAGCGCCAGCGGCTGGCGGCGCTGCCGCGGTCCTCGTGGGCCGACTACGACAAGAGCCTGATCTCCGAGGGCGGCGGGGTCTTCGACCGGTCGGCCAAGTCGGTGCCGGTGAGCCCGCAGCTCGCGGCGGCCATTGGCTTGCCGACATCCGTGAAGGCCATGACGCCAGCCGAACTCATGCACGCGATCTTGCGAGCGCCGGTCGACCTGTTGTGGAACGGTGGCATCGGCACCTATGTCAAGGCCTCGACTGAGACCAACGGTGAGGTCGGTGACCGGGCCAATGACTCGTTGCGGGTCAACGGCGCCGACCTGCGAGTCAAGGTCGTCGGCGAAGGTGGCAACCTCGGCTGCACCCAGCTCGGCCGGATCGAGGCGGCCCGCAAGGGCGTGCGGATCAACACCGATGCCATCGACAACTCGGCCGGAGTCGACACGAGCGACCACGAGGTCAACATCAAGATCCTCCTCGGTCGATCGGTGCGCGAAGGTGATCTCACGATCAAGCAGCGCAACACGATCCTCGAGTCGATGACCGACGAGGTCGCTGCCCTCGTGCTGCGCGACAACTACGAGCAAAACGTCCTCCTCGGCAATGCCCGGGCCCAGGAACTCGCGATGTTGTCGGTCCACCAACGGCTCATCCACCACCTCGAGACCTCGGCCGATCTCGACCGAGGGCTCGAATATCTCCCGAGCGACGCCGAGCTGGCCGCCCGCGCGGCAGATGGCCGGGGGTTGACCTCGCCCGAGTTCGCGGTCCTCGTCGCCTACTCCAAGCTCGACCTCAAGGCCGACATCATCGCCTCGGGTCTGCCCGACGACCCGTGGTTCACGCGGACGCTCGCCGAATACTTCCCCACGCGGATCCAGGGCGAGTTCGCCGACGGTCTCGACAAGCACCCGCTGCGGCGCGAGATCGTCACCAATGCCGTCGTCAACTCGATGGTCAACCGCGGTGGCATTACCTTTGCCTTCCGCGCTGCAGAGGAGACAGGTGCGTCGGCCGAGCAGATCGCGCGGGCTTTCGTCGTCTGCCGGGAGGTGTTCGACCTGCCCGGCTTCGTCGCCGCGGTCGAGGCGCTCGACAACGTCGTGCCGACCCGCGTGCAGACGACCCTCTATCTCGAGTTCAGGCGGCTGCTCGACCGGGGAGTGCGGTGGTTCCTCGCCACTCGCCCGGCCGGCATCGACGTCGAGGTGGAGATCGAACGCTTCAAGGCACCGATCGCCGAGTTCGCGCCGCTCGTGCCGGAAGTGCTTCAAGGATCAGAGCGACGTCGGCTCGAGGGTCGGGCGGCGGAGCTTGCCGAAGCCGGCACCCCCGCTGAGCTCGCGACCCGGGCGGCTGCGCTCCTCGACGTCTTCTCGATGCTCGACATCGTCGAGGTGGCCAACGACACCCACGAGTCGACCGAAGACGTCCTGCGCGTCTACTACCACGCGTCCGAGCGCTTCGGCATCGACGACATGCTCTTCCGGGTGTCGCAGCTGCCGCGCGAAGACCGGTGGGATTCGCTCGCTCGCGGCGCGCTCCGCGACGACCTGTATGCCGTCCTGCTGGGTCTGACCCGCGCCGTCCTCGCGACGAGCACGAAGGATGCCGACGCCAAGACGCGGTTCAACGAGTGGGCCAAGGCCAACTCGGCAGCGCTCGACCGCGCGAGGTCGGGGCTGCGGGCCATCCTCCGCCTCGAGAGCCCCAATATTGCGGCGTTGTCGGTGGCCCTGCGCACCCTCCGTGCCTTTGTCAGGAGCACGGCTTCCTAGAGGCGATAGGCGGTCCCCGCACGCCCGGCAGCTACGCTGTCGGGCGTGCCGACGCTCGCTGAACTCATCCGCGAACACGCGGCGCTCGCCCCTCATGACGAGGACTGGGTCCGGCTGCTCGTCTCCGACTGGCAGCTCGTGTCCGACCTCTCGTTTGCCGACCTCGTCCTCTGGGTGAGGGTCGCCGCCCATCGCTGGCATGCCGTCGCCCACGTCCGTCCGACGACGGGGCAGACGGTCTACTTCGGCGACCAGGTGGGTCGCGCGGCCTCGACGAGCCGCGCCAAACTCCTCGAGACGGCCTTCGTCGACCAACACATCCTCCGCGAACGGGACACGGAGTGGGCCGAAGACATGCCCATCCGGGAAGAGACCATTCCGGTCGTCCGGGCGGGGCGCGTCGTCGCCGTCGTGACGCGGCATACCAATCTGTCGATGATGCGCACCCCGAGCCGACTCGAGCTCACCTACCTCGCGACGGCCGACGCCTTGCTGCGGATGATTTCCCGAGGCGAGTTCCCGCACTCGTCCGCACCGACGGGGCTGCGGCGCGGGGCTCCGCGCGTCGGGGACGGCGTGATCCGGCTCGACGTCGACGGGGTGATCGAGTACGCCAGCCCCAACGCCGTCTCGGCGCTGCACCGGATCGGCCACCTCGGCGAGATCATCGGGGCGGGGTTGGCGCAACTCGTCACCTCGGTGTTGCGCGACACCTCGCTCGTCGACGAGGGTCTGCCGCTCGTGCTCACCGGGCGCCAGCCGTGGCGCACCGAGGTCGCCAATGCCGGCGCGGTGATCTCGATGCGGGCCATTCCCCTGGCCGAAGCCGGCCAACGCTTCGGCGCCATCCTCCTCGTGCGCGACATCAGCGAGCTGCGCCGACGTGAGCAAGAGCTCATGACCAAGGACGCGACGATCCGCGAGATCCACCACCGAGTCAAAAACAACCTTCAATCGGTGGCGGCCCTCCTGCGGCTGCAGGCCCGCCGGATGCCGGACGCCCAGGGGCGGGCTGCGCTCGACGAGGCGGTGCGTCGGGTCGGCACGATCGCCCTTGTCCACGAGACCCTCAGCCATGGCCTCGACGAGACGGTGCCATTCGACGAGGTCGCCGATGTCGCCATGCGCGCGGTGGCGGATCTCAGCGTGACCGGCCCACGGGTCGTCGTCGCGAGGACAGGATCATTTGGTCAGGTGCGAGCCGAGGACGCCACGTCGTTGGCCATGATCGTCAGTGAACTCGTCAACAATGCCGTCGAGCACGGGCTGGCGGCCACCGGCGGGACAGTCACGGTCGACGCACGGCGCCGTCAGGCCAAGGGCGGCGATCAACTCGTGATGACGGTGGTCGACGACGGTGTCGGACTGCCCGGGGGCGTGCTGCCGCCGGGCCAGGGCCTCGGCACACAGATCGTCCAGTCGCTCGTCCAGGACCTCCGCGGCAAGATCACATGGTCGGCCAACGCGCCGTCAGGGACCCGTGCGCGCCTCACGGCCCAGCTGCGCCGACTGGATCACTGACCGGCATACAGAGACCGGCATACAGAGACCGGCATACAGAGACCGGCATACAGAGACGTCCCGCCCGTGCGGACGAGACGTCTTGGTATGCCGCGTGGCGCGGCGACGGGAGTCAGCCAGCGCGGCGGGCTCGGGCGTTGCGGCGCTTGAGTGCGCGGCGCTCGTCCTCGGAGAGACCACCCCACACCCCGGCGTCCTGGCCCGACTCGAGCGCCCACTTGAGGCAGGTGTCGATGACCTCGCACCGGCGGCAGACAGCCTTGGCCTCCTCGATCTGAAGAATCGCCGGGCCGGTGTTCCCGATGGGGAAGAACAGCTCGGGGTCTTCATCGAGGCAGGCAGCGCGGTCGCGCCAGTCCATGAGGATCGTGCTCCTTGAGAGAGGTCGTGAATCGGACGGGGTCACCCGTCGGGACGCCAAGCTCGGCGCTGGCCGAGCCGACTGCGTGTCGTGATAGCGGTACTGCGGACGTGCACGTTCCATGGTCGAACTCAACCCCCCGATGCAGAAACCCAGAGCCTGTGTGTGCACAGTGGCTTCACGTCGTCGAGAGGCCAGCCGTGTCATTGTGGCCCAGGAGGCCACACACCGGCAACGGGAGTTGCATCACGATTGTTCCCGAACTCGCCCATGAGTTCGGCCGCACATTGCGGTCAAAGTCAACCTTGGTCTGCCAAGGTCCGCCCTGCAGAATACGACGTTTCGGCGCAGAAGCGTAGGCTTATCGACCGTGACGTGCCCCTCAAATGATCGCATGCTCAACTTCTTGGTCGGCGACCGGACGCCAGCGTGAACGCGTCAGTGCGCACTGCTCGGCGAGTCGTGGCAGCGATCATGGGGGTCCAAGGGCTGGGCATGACCGTGTTTGCCGTGCTCGGCTTCCTCGCGTGGACCTCGAAGGGAAGCGCCAGCGAAGACGGGATGCGCGTGCTCACCGAGTCGCTGCTGGTCGTGCTCTTTGCGGCCGGGTCGTTCGTCTTGGCTCGGCTGTGGCTCGGCAACTCGGATTGGCCGCGGACCCCGACCATCGTGTGGCACGTGCTGCTCATGCCCGTGGCTTACAGCCTGTGGGCCTCCGGCCAGCCGCTCCTGTGCGTCGCGCTGTCGCTGGTCATCATCGCCGCGATCGCCAACTCGGTCATGGGCAGCGCCGAGCCGCCGTCACCGTCAGCCGAGGCGTAGCCACTGCTCCCACCCGTTGTGCAGGACGAGCCACGCGATGAGGCCGTAGCCCACCTGTCCCGGGTGCACGCCATCGCCGGCTGCGAGTTCACCGAGCCACTGGTCGTGGCTCACGAGCGGGCGGTAGCAGTCGACGTAGGGCACGCTCCGTCGCGAACAGACGTCGGCCTGAGCCGTCGCGAGGATCTCGATCCGCGCATTGAGCTCGGCATCGGCACTCGGCGGGATGCCCACGACAAACGGGCTGATCCCACTGGAGGTGGCCTCGTCGATGACATTGGCGAGGTTGAGTCGGGAGCGCGCCGTCGACATCCCGTGCCAGAGGTCGTTGAGCCCCGCCGACACGACGAGGCGACGCTCGGCGCGGTCCTGCCACCGCGGCATACACTCCGCGCGCCAGCGCGCGACGATGTCTCCGGAATCGTGCCCGCGCACCCCGAGGTTGTATGCCGTGATGTCCACGTCGGGGTGGTGAGTGCGCGCCATGACCCGCCCGACCCAGCCGAGAGCCTTGGGGTCGCCGTAGCCGGCTGTGAACGAATCCCCGACAAAGCACACGCCGACGTCGCGGCGCCCCTCGTCCGCGACGGCGAAGGACGCGGACGGCGTGAACTCAGGACCGAGGTTGCCGTCGGTCGCGCTGGGGTAGGCCGGACCGTTGTGGCTGCTGTCCACGATTACTCCTCATCGTCGTCGAGGCGCGCCAGCCACGTGGCGACGCGATCGACGGCCGTCTCGAATTCGGGGTGCACGTCGACGAAGGTCCGCAACGCCTCGCTGAGCCAGGCGAACGTGATCGTCTCCTCGCCGCGACGGTCGGCGAGTTCCTCGATGCCTCGATCGGTGAAGTACACCCCTGGAGGCTATCGCTGCGGTATGCCGTGCCGACGGACCGACGCGGTCGGCCGGCACGGCATACCGTCGAAACTCAGCGAGCGAAGGCCCGCTCCATGAGAGACGCCTGCTCGATCTCGTGCTTCTTGTGTGAGCCAGTGGCGGGGGAGGCCGACGCCGGACGGCTCACGACGCGCAGCGAGCGGGTCTCGCCCTGGCCGGCAAGGAGCTCCGGCAGGTTGAGAGCCATGTGCGGCCACGCGCCCTGGTTTTGCGGCTCGTCCTGGACCCAGACCAACTCGGCGTTGGGGTAGGCCCGGACGGCGTCCGCGATCTCCTGCGCCGGCACCGGTGCGAGCTGCTCGACCCGGAGGATCGCCGTGCGCTCATCGCCGAGCTTGTCGCGAGCGGCCTCCAACTCCCAGACCACCTTGCCGGAGCAGAGGATGACCCGGTCGACCGCCGCGGTGTCGAGCGCCTTCGTGTCGGGCAGGACCGGGCGGAAGCCGCCGGTGAGGAAGTCCTCCGGCATCGACGACGCCGCCTTGAGACGCAGCATCGACTTCGGGGTGAAGACGACGAGCGGCCGACGCGGGCGGGCGTAGGCCTGCTTGCGCAGGAGGTGGAAGTGCGACGCGGGCGTCGACGGGTAAGCCACCGTCATGTTGTCCTGGGCGCACAGTTGGAGGTAACGCTCGATGCGCGCGGACGAGTGGTCGGGGCCTTGACCCTCGTAGCCGTGGGGCAGGAGCAGGACGACCGACGAGCGCTGGTCCCACTTCTGCTCCGACGAGGAGATGAACTCGTCGACGATCGTCTGAGCGCCGTTGGCGAAGTCGCCGAACTGGGCCTCCCAGAGCACGAGCGCATCTGGCCGCTCGACGGAGTAGCCGTATTCGAAGCCCATCGCCGCGTATTCGGACAGGAGCGAGTCGTAGACCCAGAACTTCGCCTGGCTGTCGGCCAGGTGCAGGAACGGGGTCCACTCGTCGCCGGAGGTCTTGTCGATGAGCACGGCGTGCCGTTGGACGAACGTGCCACGGCGGCTGTCCTGGCCGGCGAGCCGGACCGGCGTGCCCTCCATGAGCAGCGAGCCGAAGGCCATGAGCTCGCCCATGCCCCAGTCGATGCCGCCCTCGTGGACCATGGCGGCGCGACGGTCGAGCAGCGCCTTGAGCTTGCGGAAGCCCGGCAGCCAGAGCTTGTCCTGCACCACGCCATGGCGCACGCCGGCCTTGCGGGCCAGCTTGTAGAGCGCATAGGCTTCGCGCGTC
>Ga0116159_1005091_pt1 | contig 10729 bp, 8 predicted proteins | sample AD_JPNAS1_MetaG_FD_89878 | JGI IMG/M metagenome (GOLD analysis project Ga0116159, IMG submission 89878) | Active sludge microbial communities of municipal wastewater-treating anaerobic digesters from Japan - AD_JPNAS1_MetaG | ecosystem: Engineered > Bioreactor > Anaerobic > Digestate | place...
ACCCATTTTTTCGGCTCGATAACCGATATAATTTTGCCCGAATCCGCCGGGAGAACTATGCCTGTCTTGATAATTTCAGGGTGAGGGTTTATAAAGTATGGCGTATCCATTCTATCAACCTTCAACTCAACAGACAGTGTTTTAGACTATCGTCAGTCATTATTAATTTTTCTAAGTTTCTCAAGTCGTTCAAGGTCTTTTTTGTCACCCTTTTCAGCCCTTTTTTCTGCTTTTTTAACATCAATTTTCGAAATAAATTGTTGGGCAAATATTTTTTTCAATTTCAACGGTAACGTTTCAGCCTCAAGAAACTTATCCGCGAAACCAATGTTAAAGTTGTTGATATGAAATAAATTCTGCGCCTTCAGCCAGTCTTCGTCTTCTTCTTTCAACGTAAGCAAGAAGCTTACGAAGTTTTCTGGATTAACAATTTTTTTAAGATTTTCAAAAGCTTTGTCGCGTGGGGAAAATTCCTGTGGTTTTGGTGGAGGCGGCACAATAGTCTCCTCCCTGAAACCATAAAACATGCCATACCCAACTGATGATTTTGCGCCAATACCCCATTCCTCAAGAGCCTCCTTTAGAAATTTAACGGCTTGCTGTAATGTATCCTGATCGGGCGCAACAACAGGGAAATAAAATTCGCTATCTGAATCAACTACGATAAATGGCACTGGATTAGGGTTCATGTCATCAGAAGGCGCAGTTTGGCCTTTTATGTCAGAATAGTAATCCTGGAAATGGTTGTTCGTGATATCAATCTTTAGGGCAGGAACCCCAACAGGGAATCCATCCCAAAATTGAACCTTACCGACCTGATCTTGTGTACCGAATATTTCGGTCTCTTTATCTTTTATTCTCTCATCTGTTTTTTCATCAAATTCTGCTGCAAACTTCGCCACTCCTTTTATTGACGATGATGGAATATACGGAAGTCCTGTGCAATGGTCAAATCTGAGTGAGTTTTCGAGGGGATGCTCGTCACCGATCCCGCACACCAGGGCATCGGAGACCTTACAGACGAGGAGTGTAACGAAAAAACCTTTCTTTCTTAACATAGAAAGAACAAACTCATCACGTTTCTTTTTTAGTGTAACAGAAAGAGCTAATTTCGCTCTTTGCTTTTCGAACACTTCTTTTAATCTTATAAACTCTTCAATTTTTTTTTCGCCAAGCTCTGCTATCAGTGATGGAAAGTTTTGAACGTCTGTTATTCTTTCAAATACACTCAAGATTGAATTGATATCAGTTTTTTCTAATTCCTGTGACTTATTGTTCAACAATGATTCAAATGCATCTCGATTGTTTGCTTGTGCCCAATGCGTTAGCTTGTGCTTATTTCTCTCCCTCCGCTTTTCAATTTCAAATAAAATTTCATCTTGTTTGTACCAGTGTGCATTTATTTTAATGTTTGAAGTGCTTTTCTCCGTGTTTAGGTAGAAGTTTACCCATTTGTTAAAAACAAGACTAAAATTTGCGTTGTCGTTACCGGTAGCTGTTAAATATATTTCAGGTAATGGTATCATAATAACCCCCTTTATCCCAAAATATTTCCACTGGCGTATCGCTTGACCCATTCAAGGAAACGTAACGACTCTATTTGGACAGCAATATAATTATGGGAGTCCATTTTATTAAGTTCAACGAGTAAATCTTTTTCTATCTTACCCATACTTTTAAGCCATTTGTTCAATACGTCATAGATCATGTTATGTTTTGGTTCATTCTTTGCCTTTAGAAAAGCAACTACTTGACCAAGGCCATTTTGAAGTATCATAGTTGGAACTGATTTAGACAATTGCTCGAAGTCCTTCCTTTCTTTTTCCTTGTTAGCTGTACTTCTTCCTATCTCCACGATCAGTTCCAGCGCTTTCGCTGCTCTTTGTTGAGATAACGTTTGCATTATTTCACCTCCTGCCAGACAAGTCGCATCCAGCCTCTGCCGAGTGTTTCGTCACCCCCGATCTGGACATATTCCTTGAGTGTATCTTGAAGGGATTTCATGAGGTCATTGCCACTTTTCCTTTCCTCTTCTTTTTCCCATCTTGCATTAGTCATAGAAATGATGGTGTAGAAAACAGTATTTGAAGGAACGAGTTCCTGATACCAGAGGTTTTCTGATGTCTTTTTGTCGTTTAATAAAATCCTTGCCTGAACCTCCGTCCCGGTTTCCACAAGCACAGAAAAGCTTGCATCAGAAACAAGACACAGGTATTTTTCAAGCGAAGATGTATTGTAAAAATCATCCCCCGGCACAAATTCTTTGACGCTTTTGAGAATGTCCGGCTCAAGCTTACCATTGCCGAAAAGCATCAGATCTTCAAAAATAATCGCCTCGTTCTCTCCGGTGAGGCCGAGGTATTTGTCTTCCTGAACATCGGGGATTGTCCAGACATATTCTTTACCGACAATCTTTCCGTCGCGCTTTAATTTTCGCAGAATGGCCGGACATATGACCCACAGGAAGGGTGCGACGGAAGATCGAATCGGAAAGAGAAGCAGTCGTGCGTCTCCGATACTGATGGCTCCTGCCTGGTCTCCGCTCTTATCGGAGCCGAAAATATCGTTTGTATTCTGACCATCCCCGTCTTCATAAGCGTTCCTGAAAGCCCCTTTCAAACCCGACGCCTGAATAGTTGGCCAATTCGTTATTTTCTCGCGCTGGATTGGTAAGTCAACCACGCCTACCGCCTGCCCTGAACCTGCGTGGAGCGGTGTTTCGCAATACATTCCGACGATAGCATGTTTATTGTACATTGTTACCCCCTAATAGATATTTATTGTTGTTTCCTTTAACATTGCATTTCTCAAAATAGAAAACCGAACCTGCAGGCACATACTGAACCATTGTCTTTGATTTCTGCACTGCCAGATCCCACCCGCCGAATAACTCCGGTCTGTTCACTGCGTAAGAAATCAATTTGGATTTTACCCCGCCAGGAAGGATCACATATCTATCCTCATCAAGAAATTCTGTTACCGGTATACCGTCTACAACCTTCTTTGTTTTCGTAGGCATCGTGGTTACAAGAAACTCTACATTCTTCTGGAAAGAGGGCATCTGCGTATCATCAGACTTTTCGCACCATATGGTCCTGTTCTCTCCGCCAAGTCTCATAATCAGCGAATCGGGCATAGAAGAGACTCCTTCCAGAATAAATATCATACCCACCGTTTCAGCAAAACGAATGTGAGAGGTCATATAGAGGTGTCCCGTGCGTGCGGTTCGAAGGCCTTTTTTCGCCAAAGCGATACCAGTTCTCGATTCTGTTTCAAATAACGTTGTGATAGCTACGAAGTCGGTCTCATGGCTGAGCATATCAATGGACCCCATCAGATATTTCTTCATACCGTTGAGGGTTATGTAATTTTGAACCGGCTTCCAGTTTTTCCCCATCACCCCGCCCAATCCATGAATCCACATTATCCTTGGAATAGCCAATGAATGGGTAATTTCCTGAAACTGCCTTGGCGAAGCGATTGCAAAACTTTTTCTTTCGGTATTGTTGTCAGCATCGGTAAAAAGATTGCATGGAGGCGGAAGGAGTATATCTTTGTCTTTAGTCATGAAAGGACCTGTGAATTGAAAAGTGTCAGGTACATCCTTAAACCCGATTTCATTAAACCAGGAGGTATCGCAGTATTTACCGTTTTTATAGCCTTCAAAATCGCCATTGGCCTTATGAACTATGATGGATGTCCTTACTGCTCCAATGAAGGTTTCCGGAGAAGGCGGGAAAACAGATGTCTGGAAGTGGGACTCGCTCATCTCCATAGGTTCGCCACCTCTGAAAAACAGGGTGTCATTTGGTGTTACAAGATAGGTTGCCATTACTGTTTACCCCCTTCCGTAGCCTGGGCAAGGAACCGTGCAACCATAAGTCCGTCCGTACTTAGATTTGTGCTATAACTGAACATAATCTTGTTGAGTCTTCTTGCCAGGTTTGCTTTTACTGTTTTCCATTTCTCTTCATCTTTACTGTCTTTGTTTTTATCCCGCAGACCTTTCTCGATAAGAGATTCGAGGAATTTTTCTACTGATCCACCAAGCCCCTTTTCGACAAGGGTTTCAAGGGCAATCCGATTCTTCTCAATTTTATACATAAGTTTTGATGATGCCTTTTCATCGTAGCCGCAAAGATCGTTTACCAACTCCATAAGTAGAGATATGTAACTCTCGCCTCTACTATTTTTCCATTTTTGAGCAATCAACTTTCCTGCTCCGCCACGTTTTTTGAGTAATATAGCAACGGCATCTCTTCCTGCACGCTCCTTTGCCTCCTTTTCAAGCACTCGGTGAGCATCATTTATCAGTCCTCTTAATGGAGCTTTATGATGTGCTATCACAACGGCTGCGGAAATAGTGGCGGCTTCGCCAAGGTGAATAAGAAGTTTTTCGCCCTTTTTCGGAGTATATTCGCCTTCGCATTTATCATCAACCCTCTTTACGAGAATATCAATTGTCCCATCAGTTTTCTTCACCATAAACGGCGTTCTGTATAGCTCCATAATCTCTTGGGCGGCTTTCAATACTGTGTCAACCGGCATGACCGCAAGCACATCATCACCACCTGCGTATATAAGGCGGCCATAATATTTTGCCACCACATAGGGAACAGTATTCAGAGCGAAATCACCAAGTGCCTCGCTTATAGCTTTATGAACAGAGGGGGTGAGGTGTCTTTTCTCCTGTAAAATACCTTCTTCAAGCCAGCCCTTTGTCTTGTCTTTAGACTGTGAATTAGCCAATTTTTCAGGCAGGCTTGAGTGCATAATATCCTGCCATTTTGCAAGATTATCCGCCTTCCCGTTCACCAGATCGCCCATCTTGTCACCGTCCATAAGAAGGATGGCGTAGTACTTGCCGAATATATTGGTGGGCTTGATATCGGCTTCATCACGCAAACGATTATAGAATTTCCTTACTTTACTTTCGGGTTGCTCTTCTTCGTCGTTGTCATGGAGCACATCATAGGCATCTCTTTCTCCACATTCGGTAACAAAATCGTTCCATATATCCTCTTTGCCGGTTTCCCCCAATTGTCTTATTATGTGGCTAAAAGCCATTTCAGTTGACGATGGAAAGGGGTTATTTTTAAGGGCCTTCTCTAACAGCGAAGGCAATCCGTGGGTGTCCCTGACGGAAATACGCTTAATGAGACATACGCTGCATAACCTTTCATTTTCTTTAATATCGTCAACAATTCCAGCCTTGAGGTTTTTCCAGAATTGACAGGTATCTTCTCGATTGTCCGATATGCTCAGTTGTTGTCTTTTTCCGCATTGAGTACACTTATCGCCCGGTTCGTTGTAATTCTCATAAAAACGGCGGGAATTCTTTAGAGCGGCATGAAACCCTTGCGCTAATCCGTGAGATGGGGAATAGCATATACCCTGGTTAGCGGGATAGCCACTGCTCTCACTAAAAAGCTTTGAGAGTTTATTGATAGCTGCTCTATCAGTTTCCGGTATTTCCTCGGCGAGATCATCGCTGAGGGTTTTGAGCCAGGGAGATGCAAGCCAATAGGATTCCCAGAGGTTGTCGTTCTGTCTTTCCCATATTTCCTTAAAATATTCAAGATTTGATGCAGCCCCGGAATAGACCTTTGAATAGACCTTGGAATAGACTGAAGAAGAAATTGCTTTCCATACATTACGGATCTCCTCTTCGATTTGCCTACCCGTTTCTTCGATAGCGTCTTTCGGCAGTATAGCGACAAATTTATTGGGAAATGATGCAATTCTTTTCTGCTCGGTAGTTATCACTTCGGGTATTTCTGATAACATATTTTCTCGAATATATTCATAGAAAAAAGGTTGACCCGAAAGCGACGGATAGACGATATGGTCTGGTCCGAATGTATCGCATATAAATCGGATGCCTACCCATGCCAGATATGAAAGTACCATTGAACCGGCCCACAAATCACGGAGTTTTCTCGCTTCTGATATAAAGCCCTGTACAGGGCCGAGAGAAAAAACAAAGAAATATGGTTCATTCTTGCATGTAGCAAGTGCCGATACCAGGGAATCATGGTGCCAGATTGAGTGGTCTGGAATTCTCGTATCTGCCGGTATCTTGTTCCAGATACCATAAAGATAAGACTCTTTCGCTGAGAGGTTATGTTTGAGGCCCTCAATCAAAGTGAAGTATTTAGACTTATGCGCATTGTCTTCACTCAGTGCCATTTCCTGGAGCATGGCAATAATATTTTGTTCAATCGCTGATATGCTGGATTGTGTTAGATTAAATTTGAGTCGCCCCTCTGAAATGGGATGAGTGATTTCTGGTGCTTCAACAAAATTTACCGAGCAGCCTTCTTTATGTCCGGGGACTCCAGGTCTGTCAGCATACGCCGATATCTGGTCATACACCTCGTCACCACCCCTTGCGATATACCATATATCAAGTAATTTACCAGACATCTCCTTGTGTCCTGGTATATTTAATGCCTTGGAGGGCGGGTCATGCAGAAATGCCTTTATCTTATCTTCCCAGTTAGTCATGATACTTCCTCCAGTCTTTCGTCCTTCGCAAGCAACTTATTAAACGACATGCAAGTTTGTTGGAATTGTGTATTGTGTCTTGCTTTATCGAAAGGCGGACGATTTTTGTCCTTGACTTCATATTCGTTATAAATATAAAAAGAAGGGATAAATAGGATACTGCCAGAATAAGCGTTGTTCCCGACCTTTGTAACTTTCAAGAAATAGGGTTTAGAATGCCGTTCGAGGATTGACTTGAAATGCTCCTGAGGCGGATCAAGCGGCGCTCCGATGTACTGTCTCTTGTCGTAATGATGCCTTGGTTCCAGTTCTTCGCGGCCGTTTCTATAGGCTTTACCGAGATCCGCAAGACACAAATCCCAACTTCTATAATCCTTTTTAACGGTTGTGAATAATTTAATGCCACTGGAAAATGCAGTAAAAGGCGGGATTTCGTCGGACACCCTGAGTCTATCGAGAAAGTCCTTATTTGAAATGATATTTTTCGAGAAACCATCGCCTAAGGCAACGAAGGCTTCGTCTCTATTCCGTACCATCAAACCGCCGAACCCGTTTCGCGATCTTGAGCCTAAACCGCCAAATTCAGAAAAAAGGTAAAGCGCAGTTAATATGTCTTCTCTATAGTTTTGATTGTCGAATCTGAGTTTCAAATTGAATACCTGGTCTTCTTTTAGATATTCCCTGACAAACTTGTTGCCTTGCCCTCTAACGTACTCATATGTGCCATAACAAAGGTATTCCAAGATATTGATAGAAAATGTTTTCCCCTTCACTGGAACCTTGTGGTTCGGCAATGGTTGATTGTATTTGTTTAAATTTTTTGGGGATATAGAGATGGCAAAACTGCTTTTGTTGCCGGCGCCTGAAACTGATCCGAAAATTTGATCTTCTTCTTTTTGAAGCTTTGATAATCTCGATTCGACATCGTGTATTCCCATGAGTTGACCGTATTTATATGCCCTCCACCAAAAACGTAACAAACCTTTAACAGATTGAGATCTTAATTCGCAAAGGATTTTTCCGTTCTGCTCTTGTGGGGCACCTCCAAGAAACATGGGTGTCAGTATTTCTATTTCACACTCAATTTTATCCATCAATCTACCTCCTTCCCCTTTTTCTCAGACTATCAGATATTAGACCGCCCTTTTGGCTGACAGAAGTAAGATTCAGTCTGTCCTCTGTGTTCTGTCTTCTGTCCTCTGTCAGTCCCGTAAAACGGGACGGCCTGTCCTCTGTCCTCTGTCCTCTCCACCTATTCTCCTTTCAATGCCTTCAGTTCCAGGGCTTTCAGTTCCGGCAAGGTACTGCCTACAATGCCCTGAAGGCTTCCATACATACGGCTTGTGTTCTTCACAACCTTCTCAATCTGCTTTTCACGCTTTGACCATATCTTTTCCATCGCTCTTTTTTCTGCATCAAGGTCGTTTTTCATGGAAACGAATGCCTCAACTATGCCTTCCATCTGCTGACGGAATTCAGGACCTGAGAGGTATTCATAGAGCATTTCGAGTTTTTCGCTCCTGCCTTCGAGGCTTACTTTTGACTGTGCAACCTCAATCATTCCGTATCGGAGGGCGGAGGCAAGACCAACCGCAAGTACATAATCGACAACCCATACACCATTAATGTTCGTTATCCCTGATACACCCTTAGGAAGAACTGTGGATACAAGGACGGCAATGTCTGCTTTCGCTTCTCTCTGGTCTTCCTTCAATTTTTCAATCCAACCGTCACTCCAGTTCTTTACCCTCTTAGACTCCCAGATGATTGTGCCACACATATGCCCGTTTTTTGTACATACACGCTGGATGATGTCTGCACCTCTCAAGCCCCTCGGAACGGGCTCGATAGTATCATGCCTGAAATTGCTTTTCAATTCAGTTTCTAGAACCCATTCAAGTGCTTCGCCGGGTTCTCCAGGGCCCTGTTCAACCTTACGTTTCAAATCCTCTATCTGGTTCTTCAATGCTTCGATATGTTTATCTTTTTCAACATCTTTCAGTTTATATTGCTCATATGCAAGTTTTGCAGCTTCTTCCTTTAATTTCGTGCGTTCTGCATCAAGTTTGCGGGTTACCTCCAGTTCGAGGTTCTGCTTGTCTTCTTCGAGTTTTCTTTTCTCCTGACGGAGTTTGAGCTCGAGATTCTTAAATTCCTTGATTTTATCTGTCTTCTCGGCAAGCTCTTCCTGCAGAGTTTTCATTTCTGCGGCAGATTCTTCGAGTATCTTTTTCTTTAAGGATTCCTCCATTTTTTTCTTTTCGGCTGATAGCTTTACAGTAAAATCCTTTTCAAGCTTTTCCTGCATTTTGGCTATTTCTTTTGACTGCTCTTCCTTAACTTTTTGTAATTCCTTTTCTTTTATTGCGACAGCATCTTCTTTTTTCTTAAGTTCCTTTTCCTTCTTCGATAGCTGCTCGTTGAACTCTTTCTGGAACTGTTCCTTAATCTGGTGGGTTAATGCCTCGTCAAGGGGTATTTCCCTTTTGCAGTATGGGCAGGTTATCATGGAAATGGTCTCTTTCATTATCGTATTCCTTTTCATGGAACTATTATTTCACTTTGCATGCTGTTTAGCCAATAAAGAAATATTTCCGAAACGTTTCACTCCACACCTGTGATGTCAGAAGTTAGACCGCCTCTTTTTGCGGGACTGACAGAAGTCGGACTCATTCTGTCCTCTTTCTCACACTATTCGTATCCTGCCCTTTTCCACCCTTATGCCGTATTTGCTTCCCGGATATTGCTTGACGCATGTTATGGTGTATATGGGCTTTAGCGTATCATCCTCAAGCTGCTCGATTATTGCCTTTTTAATCTTGCTGATGTTCTGCCTGATTACTTCTCCTGTTATTCCGTCTTTCCATTTATTGAGAAAATCATCGGTGCGCATAGGGCTGTTTTTATAGATTGAGCGGTGGTCTTCGGCAATCTCTTCGATGAACTGCCTTGACATGAGGTCATTTTTGATTGTCAGAAAACAGGCCGTACAACCTCGGCAGTAGTCTCTGTCGGGATAAACGCAGCCGTTAATCTTTCTTCTCAGAAAAGCGACATAGAGCATGAGTTGTATGGGGAGCATTTCAATGATTGCATCTCCTATCTGGATAAACCTTTCCGACAGGTTGACTGTAAGCTCTGGCTGTATTGTTGCAGTGTCTATTGAGCGCTGCCCCTCATTAACAAACTCCCTGAAGTCCTTACCTTGGAAGATCAGCTTGCCGCTTAATCTTATAAAAGGAAGCTCCGCAAGCTCTATTACCGCATCCTTTGTGTTTAAAGGTGCACCTTTTGCATCTTTAGCCTCAATTATTCTGTCTTTCACCGGTTTGTAGAAAAAAGAAGGGTTTGATTCGAATTCTGGGCTGACAAGCACATGATAAAGCCTGTCCTGCGGTCGGCCGAACAACTGTAAGGCTGCGCCGAGATAAAAGCTCATGGTCTTTCTGCCTCCGGCTATCGAACAATGCATGCGGCAGAGATTATCCTGCGCCTTATCCCTGATAAATGAGGTAATAATATTTCCTATGAGTTCGTTGTCCGCTTCGCTTCTGATGTCTTCAATCTCATGGCCGTTTATGTCTACGGGCACAATGAAGGAATTATTATCTATCTTTATTGCAGGGAATGAAAACTCCCGTGACATCTCCTCCAGAATTCTGCCTGAGATAAGCGATTTTTCAATAAATCTCTTGCCGGTTACGGTGGTTATAATAAAGATTTCGCTGGGATATACGGGTGGATTTTTCTGCGAAAGGGCGTAAATTGTCTCTGTTATTATCTGTGGGGTCGTGCCTGCAACAAAAACAAATATTTCTTTGAAAGCTTTGTTGGTTTTTTTCAAAACATATCCTGTTATCTTTTGACCGCCGGAATTGAAAGACTCCGGGATCTTTTAAATTATGTGAAGCCTATTCAGTAATTCACATAACATTCTAACGGGATTACCTGATGTTTGATTCTCCCCCTTACACCTTTTTACTGTATGAAAAAATGATAACCTTTCGATTATAAAAATTCAAACATTTTTTACCCTTATTAAATTATTTTTTATCGCATTTTTTTCAAAGAATTTATAAAGCCTCTGAACAACCCCTCCATATCATCCTTTCTCGCTATTGTGTTTATCCACTCTTTTGGTATTGCATCAACACCGTAATGGATGCCTGCAAGTCCTCCTGTGACGATGCCTGTTGTGTCTGTATCGTCTCCGAGATTCACC
>Ga0116159_1005095_pt1 | contig 10723 bp, 7 predicted proteins | sample AD_JPNAS1_MetaG_FD_89878 | JGI IMG/M metagenome (GOLD analysis project Ga0116159, IMG submission 89878) | Active sludge microbial communities of municipal wastewater-treating anaerobic digesters from Japan - AD_JPNAS1_MetaG | ecosystem: Engineered > Bioreactor > Anaerobic > Digestate | place...
AAATCGTAATATACCTATGACCATGCAAGATTGGGCTACACATCTTGATCGCATTCTTATGGCAACTGAACATGAATTGCTTACAAATCCAGGCACTATTTCTGCTGAAGTGGCACGTAAACATGCGGAAACAGAGTGGGAAAAATACAGAATAGTGCAGGACAGACTTTTTGAAAGCGATTTCGATCGTTTTATTAAACTTAATTCAACAGCGCAAAGGTTGAAGCTGATAATAAATAGTTAAGAGATATATACAAGTAAAAAAACAGCGCCGGGAGCATTTCTGGCGCTGTTTTTTTTGTTGTGCGGTGAGAGGGGGATTCGAACCCCCGATACGGTTGCCCGTACGTCAGTTTAGCAAACTGATGGTTTCAGCCACTCACCCACCTCACCGTTGGGAGTGCAAAGTTATGCAATTTTGCCGTTTTAGCAAAATATTTCAGCAAGTATAAAAAAAAGGTTATCTTTGTCCCCCCATTAAGGGATGATTTCGGGATGTGGCGCAGTTGGTAGCGCACTTGGTTTGGGACCAAGGGGTCCTCCGTTCGAGTCGGAGTATCCCGACAAAAGGAGCGAGCAACCGCTCCTTTTTTGTTTTAAAAAGCTATCTTTGTAAGGGAACTTTCAGATAATGCAACCAATTGGGATTAAGAAGATTAATCTCATTGTATGCAGCGTTTGGGCTAATTTTTGCATCTATACAATATAGGATCTCTTGTCGCACAATTTTTAATCAGTTATGGAAGTATTTCGTGAGTAAATGCGTATATATTAGATAGAAGTTGTTATATTTATAAATCTCAGTATACTGTAAATCATGAAAACGAAAACGGTTTTAATTACAATGCTTGCTCTGTGTTTTCTGATAGGAGGAGCGGGCTGCGATAAGGAAACATCGAATGAAAGTCTTCGGATTAAAGACTTTTCATATCAAGGATGTAAAGAAACTAAAAGTCTCCTAACCTCATATCACGGTGAAGAGTCTATCGAATATAAAGCAGTAGCCAACGGATATCTTCATATCAAGCATATCAATGCCGTATTCAACTGCTGTCCTGACACTATTCAAGCAGATGTTTCTATGAAGGACAACATCATTACTATTGTGGAGAGTGAAACAAATCCTATATGTGATTGTATTTGTAATTATGATTTGGAATATACGTTTGGCCCCTTAACCTCCAATAAAGAGTATATATTGATTTTTAGCAGTGGTGCTTATGTGTTTTCAAAGTTAATTATCAAGTACAGCCCATCTTTGGAGGGTAGAATTACTGTTCAGCACTAAAAGGATATGAAGACAAAGTCGATTTTATTAAGTGTTATTTTCCTGTTCTTCCTGATAGGAGGAACAGGATGCGAAGAAAAAAACCTTACTACTAATGATGCAATTATCATTAAGGAATTGCCTAAAATGTATCTTCTGGATGGAAAAATGAAGCAGGGAGAAGGAAAGGTGGTCCAATCGAGACAGGAGTTATTGGCTCTGTTTAGTCAAGATGAGATAGATAAATATCCTGATTTAAAGGGTATTGATTTTTCTACACAAACTTTGCTGATAGGATGCGACGGTCTTCCATCTCTGGCGCACCTTAATTATGCTTTTTATAAAAATAAGGATGACGATTTTATTTTTTTCGTAGAGATAGGGGGTGATGCAACACAACCCGATCCCCATTTTCATTACGGGATTGTTGTTGAAAAATTGGCTAAAACAGCAAAAGTTATATTCAATGTTGTCAAAATTTAAACCATTTTTAGCAGTGAAAATGAAAATGATTACTATTCTGATTCTTGGTTTCCTCTTTACGCTATTTTTTGTGTCAGGGTGTGAAAAGAGGCCTCAATATGAAATTTATGAAAACCACGATATAACCGTATGTGGAGTAAAAGATCCGCTAAGAAATATGGAGTGGATTAAAAATTATTGTGCTGAGCATTCAAAGGCATATTTCATAAAAATTTCTTTATATCAAGATCTTGAAACTAACGCCAATTATTTTGTAATTGAGAGCAAATCGGACTTTATTCCCGGGCGCTCGCCTTCTTGTATATTTTCGGAATCAGTATATTCGTGCGACGGAGTTCAGCTCTTATTTTATGGAGTAGAAGGACCAATACCGGAAGGCTGGGATGAATTTTTTGAAAAAGTCAAGCTTGTTGGCACCATCTGGTCATGTGAAAGAGTTTACAATAAATAAAATAACCACTATGAAAACAAAATCGGCCATAATAACAATGCTTGCTTTGTTCTTCCTGATAGGAGGAACGGGCTGCGATAGAGAGACACCGAATGAAAACCTTCAAATTAAAGATTTTTCATATCAAGGATGTAAAGAGATTGTGACCAATCTCACAAAATCAGCTGATAAGGAAGAATATATCGAATATAGAGCGATAGGTGACGGGTATCTTCGTATCAAGCACGTCAATGCAGTATTCAACTGCTGTCCGGGTACTATAAAATCAGATCTCTCTGTGGAAGGAAACACCATCACCATTGTTGAAACTGAAACAGATCCTCAATGCAAATGTATCTGTGATTACGATTTGGAGTACACGTTGGGCCCGCTATCCTCTAATACCGAGTACATATTGATTTTCTGTAATAACAAAGGTGAGTATTTAAGGTTTACCATCAAATACAAGTCATCCTTGGAAGGTAAGGTTATTGTCAAAAAATTCAAAGGATGAAATGTCGGTTTGTCCTGCTACTACAGACCACTTATGGCCCCATTATGTTGGTGTCATGAACCCTTGAAAAAATAGTTACATCAAAAGAGCAATTTGTTGCTCTTTTTTTGTATAAAAAACTTATCTTTGTAAAAGAACTAAGATATTGCAAGCCATGTCTTTTTGCAATAAGTATTTTTATTGTTTCAGGATGCGCCAAACGGCCATCTTATTCTTCTCTCTTGTTCTGTTTTTAGTATTTCCGATACTTTACTATGGATAAGAGAGTATTTTGAACCCTACTAATTATATTTTTTTACAAATTGCCGGCATGAAGGGGTGGGAGAGTATATTTTATTTCTTTGAAATCTCCTAAAAACTTCTATATATGAATTACAAACATCTCCTGATAACAGTAATGGTATTGCTGTTATTCTTGCCTTTAAGGATGCTTGGGCAAGGCGGAAACATTTCCGTCAAGGGTACCATATTCGATGAGAATCACGATCCGGTACCTTTTGCAAGCGTTGTTCTAAAGGGCACAACTTCCGGAGTCGCGGCTGACGCCGACGGCAAATATTCCATATCGGTACCGCGTAACAGCGTACTTATTTTTTCTTCCATAGGGTACCTCAACCAGGAAATCCCTGTAAACGGACGAGCCGAAATAGATGTATTTCTCATTCCCGATTCTGAAGCCTTGGAAGAGGTAATGGTAGTGGCCTATGGTACCGCTACCAAAACTTCATTTACGGGATCCGCGGGCAAAATTAGCGGTGAAAAGATTCAGCTAATACCTAATACTAACCCGCTCAACACTCTTAACGGTACGACACCCGGTATCCGACTTACCTCCACCCTTGGTCAACCGGGCGCTGATGCCACCATTACTATCCGTGGCATAGGATCCATAAATGGTAATATTGATCCGCTTATAGTTATGGACGGTATTATCTACTCCGGAGTACTCTCAAGTATCCCTTCAGGTGATATCGAAAGTATTACTGTGCTGAAGGATGCCGCTTCCACTGCACTGTACGGTGCACGTGCCGCCAATGGTGTGATAATGGTTACTACCAAGCAGGGCAAAAGCGAGAAAGCCACTATCAATGTTAAAGTCTCCACAGGCTGGGTGACTCGCGAGTTTAAGGACTATGAAACTATGGGCATAAAGGATTATATGGAGACCTATTGGCGACTATATTACAACAACCACATTCTCAATGGCGTCACTCCCGAAGATGCAGCTCGTCGAGCCTCTAACTCTGTTGCAACCAGCCTTAATTTCACTGAAGAATACAATCCTTGGTCTTGCGGTATTACCGAAGTTGTCGATATAAACGGCAAATACAATAGCAGCGCGACTTTCAAATGGTTGGATGATACAGACTGGAGAAATGGAATAGAGCAGGTGGGACTTGTTCAGGATTATTCGGTAAGTGCAAACGGACGTCACGGCAAGAATAGTTACTATGCTTCCGTAGGATATTCCGACAATGAAGGGTATATTGTAGGATCCGGATTTGAACGTTACACAGCTAGGGCGAATGTCTCTACAAAAGCCAGTGACTGGCTCAATATCGGAGTCAATATGGCTTCTACGTTGAGTACACAATATGGTATTCAGTCCACTTCGCAGGGAACAATGGGTAATGTATTCATGATTGCGCGACGTATGCCTCCCGTGTATGGTGTACATCTACACGATAACACAGGTGCTTATATATTGGATGAACATGGTAATCCGATTTATGATTTTGGAGAAGGTTACACTACAGCTTCAGGACTGACTATTCCGGGCCGTGTGATCTATTCGGGAGTAAATGCCCCCAGACAACTTAAGGATCGATTCAACCAACAAGAGAGAACAATGATGGATGTGAAACCCTACATTGAGATTTCGTTCCTAAAGGATTTCAAGTTCACGGCAAATGCCGCTCTCTACAACAGTAACTATGTGTCACATTCAGCTACTCCTTTCTATTCGGAGTTGACATCAAATACCCCCGCAACTTCTAAAACAATCTCGAATACCCGTACCTGGACTTTCAACCAACTTCTAACCTGGGGACACAACTTCGGGAAACATCATGTGGATGCATTGCTCGGTCACGAAAGCAACAGTTACACATATTCACTCAACTCCTCGGTTTCGATGCGTTATCAGATTGTCATAGGAGACAATTATGAATTCGATAACTATATCGAAGTGAGTGCACAACCCAGTTCGTATAAAAACGTTTACAATACTGAAGGTTATTTTGCTCGTGCCAATTATGACTATGACGGCAAGTATTTCTTCTCCAGTTCGTTCCGCAGGGATGGCAGTTCCAGATTCGCGAGAAATTCACGTTGGGGCAATTTCTGGTCAGTTGGAGGATCCTGGGTTCTTGACAGAGAAAACTTCATGCGAGGTATTGACTGGATAAACGGACTGAAACTGCGTGCTTCTGTTGGAACTGTTGGAAGTGATGACCTTGGCAGCTACTTTCCCTGGATGGCACTTTATGTGATTAACCAGAATGTGGACGAGCCCGGTTATACCCAGAGCATGACCTCTACAGGAAATCCCGATCTACAATGGGAGGTTAGTACAAACTGGGACGTTGCAGTAGAATTCTCCCTATTCAACAGGCGGTTGAGGGGATCGTTAGAATATTTTGACCGCAGGACCACTAACCTTTTGATGGAGGTAACCCTTCCTCCTTCAACCGGTCTTACTTCTCACAACGAAAATGCCGGCGGCCTCTACAACAGAGGAATTGAATTCCAACTTGACTATGACATTTTCAAGACCGGCGATATAAATTGGAATGTCGGACTTACCGGTACATACCTTAAAAACCGCATTACCTCGCTGCCTATCGAGCCCTTCTTGAGAAGCGCTTCCTACAATAAAGTGGAACAGGGACACTCCGTATATGAATGGTGGCTTTATCAATGGGCAGGCGTGGATCCTCAGACAGGTTTGAACATCTTTGAGATTGCAGACGAATTTATTAGCGATACCTCCGAGGATATTGTGAGTGTTAACGGTATTAATTATACGACAAATATGGCTAAGGCGCGTGAAGATTATAGTGGTTCCTCAATACCAGACCTATTCGGAGGAATAAATACCTCCCTTAGCTGGAAAGGCTTCACTTTATCGCTTGATTTATACTATCAACTTGGCGGATGGACCTATGATCGGGCTTATGAAAATGTGATGATAGGTGCTCTTGTGAGCACCAACTCGGTAAACCTCTCACCCGACCTTGCCGCCAATATGTGGCGTAAGCCGGGTGATGTGACTAATGTGCCTATGTTGACCAGTAACGCCACTTACGCTTCAAATATCCACGCTGCACGTTCAACAAGATGGCTTACCACTACCAATATGCTGGAGATAAATAGTCTGAACCTGGCTTATTCACTTCCTAAGAAGTGGTGTGAAAGGCTCAAGCTTAGTAAGATTCAGGTATATTTGTCAGGAGACCATCTCTATGTATTCAATGCCCGTAGGGGTCTCAACTCAAACTATTCTTTGAGTAATTATGACTCCGGCGGAGATCGCTTCAGTCCTTCAAGGACCATTTCACTTGGTGTTAATATTACTCTGTAAAGCTTACTTGATATGAAACGAATACATCCTATCATATTTATGATAGCTGCAGTACTGACCTTCTGGTCTTGCAGCAAAGAGTTTCTGGACACAGCACCTACCTCTTCAGTTGATGAGGCCAGTATCTTTAGTAGTACAGAAAATGCTATGATGGCCATTAACGGAATTCACCGTATGATGTACGAAGGGAACTCCAGCGGCACTACTACCTCCTGGAATGGACAGGGAGGTTATCAAACTTTCTGCCTTCATCTCGCCTTTATGACTGATGATGTGGTATGGACCTACGACAATGTGATGTACAAATTTTGCGCACAGCTGACTCATCACCGTGATCTCTCTCACAAATACAATGATCTCAATTATTACTGGAAATTATTCTATAGGGTAATAAATAATGCCAACAAAGTAATTGAAGCTTATGATGCCGGCATGCCCGGTTCGGAACAATACGGCTATATGGCGGTTGGGGAGGCATATGCTTATCGTGGATTTGCATTGTTTGAGCTTGTTCAGGCATGGGCAAAAAGATACAATCCTGCAGGCAACAATACTCAACCCGGTGTAATCTTACGTCTTACTCCTTCGCCGGACCCTATGGCTAGAAGTTCGGTTGAAGAGACCTATGCGCAGATTCTTGCAGACCTTGGTACTGCGTTTGAATATCTCGACAAATGTACCATCAAAAAGGTTAACAAATCACATTTCGATAAATATGTCGTAAGAGGAATCCGTGCCCGAGTCTATCTGACAATGGGAAAATGGAGTGAAGCCGCAGCTGATGCCGAGTACGTTATCAAAAATTCCGGAGCTAAGCTCCAGGATGATACCTATACCACTGTGGTCAACCGCGCCAGTGATGCAACCAATACTGAATGGTTATGGGGACTCATAGCAAAAGAAGATAACTCACAAGGTGGTGGTAATCGCTCTTGGCACAATTTCATCTCCAATAATTATGCAGCCTACAACAGAAACAGCCCAAGGGCTATTCTCAATCTGCTCTATAAAACAATCCCTGAGTCAGATGTGAGGAAACGCCTGTGGGTGGAGGATCCCTATACTGCCAAGGAACTATATCTACCGGCTAGTTCATCTGCGCGTAGAGCTTGCTGGATGTCGCAGAAATGGATTGTGGATGACAATCAGACACAGAATGATTTCCATGATGTTGCCTATATGCGGCTTCCTGAGATGTATTTGATAGCGGCAGAGGGCTATGCACGTGCAGGGCAAAATGATAAAGCGCAGAGTATGCTATACACTATAGCGAATCATCGCGATCCCAAATATGCGAAGCCGATAACAAGCGGAGAGGCTCTTGTTGAAGCGGTGATATGGCAGAGAAGGGTTGAATTATGGGCTGAACATGGTACCCGCTGGCACGACCTTAAACGCCTTGACCAGGCGATAGACCGTGGTCCCAAGCCACGCGATGGCTACAATCAGGGTGGTACGGCAAACGGATGGGGCACAAGTGCCAAGGTGGCTCCTTGGAACAATCCAAAAGTACCTCCTCTTGATCCTCTGGCTTCAAACTACAACATGTATGGAGAGCAGGTGACAGGAGAACAGGCAAGGAAGACAGGAAAACCTTCGGTTGATGAGGTTTGGCAGTGGTTGATTCCATACAACGAGATCGCATCAAATCCGCTTTGCGAGCAGAATCCGCTGTAGTCTCTATCTAAAAAAGAATGCAAAGAGCAGTCTATCGAAACTTTCGGTAGGCCGCTCTTTGCTTTTATGTCCGTTGCATAGCGTTATAACTCCATTTTTGCGAATCGGATCAAAAGTCATACTGCTTTTCATACCGTATGCCGATCCGGTGTGACCGTGAGTTACGATGCCGGGAATCCGGACATCCTGCATCGTCCTCATCGCATAGCCATAATATATACCCGGGGAATCGGTCGGAGTCTGTATGGATTGCATCAAGCGCGCACTGCTCTCATTAATAATACTTACTCCATCAAGTGTACCGTAATTGATGTGCATCATCATATATCGGGCTAGATCAAGTGCACTCATTTTCATTCCACCCGTGGTGGAGAAAAGAGCGGGATCATAGCCCAATACATAGTCTTGATCACTCTTTGCCAAAGGATCATAGGCCTCAGGTCTATGGATAAAACCCCCTTTACCTTCGTTGTATTCATAAAGCGGAACACAAATTGTCGTATCCGGTATGTCGGCCATGTTTAGACTGCCGGTAAGACCGAGAGGATCCAATATGTTCTGCTTGACATAGCGATCATACCTAACGCCGGAAATTTTTTCCACCACTGCACCGAGCATATTGAAATTAAGATTACAATATCTGTATCCCATTCCAGGAGCATAATTGCTATAACATTTGTTGTAGTTGGGGTTTTTCAAAGGATTAATCTTGTCAAGAGTTTTGTAGCCCTGGGAATCATTTAGTGACGATGTGTGACTCATAAGCATCGAAATAGTGATTTTATCATCAGGATATTTTGGGTTTCTTACCTTGAAACCAAGAATTTCCCCTACATCGGCATCCAGGTCTATCTTTTTCTGTTCCATCAACTGCATTAGTGAAAGAGCACAGAAAGATTTGGAAATGGAGGCAATGCGCACGACATCACGCTCGTCTCCTCGGAAAGAATGGCCTTCAAGGTCTTTACTGCCGAAAGAGTGATGATATACGATTTCGTTGTTTCTGACAACAGCAGTAATGAGTCCGATAGCCCCAAATTTTTTCATTCTCTGCCCCATCAGCGACTCAAAGATTGCAGTATCCTTGGCACTGTTTTTCATTTTAAGCGGTTTGCCGGCAAGAGTACCATTGTATTTGCTGTTTTCGATTGTTATTTCTCCGTTGACCAGCTGAAGTCTCAGTCCTGATGCGTATGCTGAGGCGTCGGCATAGGTGGAATTGGCTCGAAACTCTTTTGGTTTAAAGACCAGAATATCTGCATAATATCCCTCTTTGATGAAACCACGCCCCTCAATGCCATATGTCTGCGCCACTTTTCCGGTGCTTTTGTGGATCATTTGCTCCATCGTAAGGATATTCTTTTTGAGGACATAATGTTGTATTTTGTGGGGGTATGAGCCGGTGGCACGCGGGTGCCCTCCAAAACTACCGTCAGTACAGGTCATCACCCAGGGCTGTTTCATATAGTTGCATACATCTTTTTCACTTAGATTGAAGTTAGCGATGGAGGGAGCTCCCTGGCGAAGGATTTCCACTACTGCGTCTACAGGGGAAAGTTTCATCTCTTTTGCTATGTAGTTGAGGTATTTTCCAATATATTCCTTGATAGGACCTTTTATGATCATTATGGAGCCTGCGCCACCTCGATTGGAGATATTCTCACTGATCTCCTCTTTTATCATACGCAGGGTATCAGGATGGTCAAATCTTCGCAAGTAAGCATTTCTGCCGCCGAACTGGGCCCATTTAGGAAGTAGTGCAGAAGAGAGTGAGGTGCTTGAGGCTAGGTAAGGGTATTGGTCTGCAGTAATATACAGTCCCTCGTTCTGAGCGGCTTCTATGGCAGCTATGATCCTGCCTGAACTGCCTTTTGTCCCCCCGCTGGATTTGACATGTGAGATATTTAACTGTACTTGAGCTTCGCGTGCTATGCGTATGGCTTCGTTGATTGCACTATCCAGCCCCACACCGGAGGTCCCTTCGCTACGGATATGGGTGGCGTAAATGCCACCGTAATCGGAGATGGCAGATATAACTTCAATAAGTTCTTCAGTACTTGTGAATGTTCCCGGAAGATAGTAAAGTCCGGTAGAAATTCCAAAGGCGCCCAGATTCATCGCTTCGATTGCGAGTTGTTTCATCTTTTCGATTTCTTCCTTGGTGGCATCTCTCATCTGGTCATCTCCCATAACAGCCTTGCGCAAAGGAGAGTGGCCAAGAAAGAGTCCGCAGTTAGTACCCATGCCTTGGTTACGCATCTTTTCAAAAGTTTCGGTCATAGGCCAGGAGCCCGATCCACACTGTCCGCAAAGAACTGTGGTCACCCCCATTTGTAAATAATTTTCGTTTGATTTTCTCTCTTTGAGGAAATCTCCATCGGAATGTGAATGAGGGTCTATAAAGCCCGGAGTGACAATATAACCTGAAGCATCGATTACTCTGTCGGCCGTTTTGCCGGTATAGTCTCCGACAAATGCAATCCGGTCCCCTATGATCAGTACGTCACATTTGACGGGTTTATTGAGGGAGCCATCATATACAAGACCGCCTTTTATGAGTATGGAGTTGGTGGAAGAGCGCCCCGCTGCCTGGATGAAACAAATGGCGAAGGCCGTCAAAAAAGTAAAAAACAGTCTTCTTTTCATAATGAATATGTCATTGCATTTGTACTAAATCAATCCTCCATACAAGATGGCGTTTGCAAATACTTTGGATGTGCTGTACCAGTATGAACGGAAATTCATCTCATTCGCAAAGAAAATTAACCG
>Ga0116159_1005099_pt1 | contig 10715 bp, 11 predicted proteins | sample AD_JPNAS1_MetaG_FD_89878 | JGI IMG/M metagenome (GOLD analysis project Ga0116159, IMG submission 89878) | Active sludge microbial communities of municipal wastewater-treating anaerobic digesters from Japan - AD_JPNAS1_MetaG | ecosystem: Engineered > Bioreactor > Anaerobic > Digestate | place...
CCGGCCGCGGCGTATTCCGGCCGCGCCGCGATGACCCTGCGGGCGGGGCCTATCTTCTCCTCGGTGAGGGCTATTTTCCTCTGGAGCTTGTCCTCGAGATATTTATGGATGGTCCCTTCCGGTCTGCTGGCCAGGATCATGTTTATGAGCTGGCGGATGTCCCGCGCCGACAGCAGGTCATTGACGACAACCTCCTTGACCGCCTCGCGGATGGCCGGATTGAAAAGGAGCAGGGCCTTTTTCAGCCGCATGATGTCGTGGTCTGACAGGTCGATGGCGCCGGACGGGGCGGCCGGCTCCTCCGCCGCGGGGGCCCGGGAGGGCTTCTCCTTTCGGGACGGCTTCGGCTCCTCTTCAAGCATCTCGACCGCGAAATGGTCCTCATCAACTGCGGGCAGATCGGGAATGGCGGGGCCCAGGTCCTCCGCGGGACCGCGGGCCGGCTCCTTTTTCCTGACCCTGCTGATTATATCCTTCGACGACTTGACTTCAGGCACCTCGCCCAGTTCTTCAACGCTCTTGATGGACGCCAGGTCTTCGTCGGTAAGATCCTCCATGGCCGGCTCCGGCGTCTCCGGTTCCGCGGCCGGAACAAACTCCTTCCCGGGGGCGGTCCTGGGAATATCCAGTTCGGGGATATCAACGTCCCGGGCCTCGGGCATTTCCACCTTCCCCTCGTCAAAGGAAATCTCGGACAGATCGGGGATCTCCTCCGCCAGCTCTTTTTCAAGGGTAACGCCTTTCGCCGGCTGTGCCGCGGCCTTCCCCTTCTCCTCCGGGATATCGATATCCTTTATGTCCAGGTCCGCATGCTCCCCGAGGTCCAGGTCCTCGAACACGGGCGTCTCTTCGAACTGGACCGGCCTCGGTTCGGCGCGCCGCGGCGCCTCCCTCTCTTCGGTATAGGTTTCAACGGGGGCGCGCTCGCGCTGGTCCAGTGATTCCGGTTCGCCGGCGGTGAGGAACTCCAGCTCATCGGCGGGGCTCATGCCCTCGGGCTTTTCGGCGCGTTCCCCGGGAGCGGCGGCAAACTCCTCTTCCACGGGCGCCCCTTTTCTTTCAGGGACGCCTTCCTCTACCTCATGGATAAGGCCGGTAATGTCTTCTATGGGAGCTTCTTCTTCGGCATAGGGTTCTTCAGCGGGCTTCTTTTCCCCGGCAAGACGCCCCAGGTCGCCTGCCGGGAGGGCGAGGTCCTCCGGCTCCTCGAATTTCTCCGGAGCGGCATGATATTCCTCTTCAACCGGAGGCGCCTCTTCGGCTTCGGCAACGGCCGTCGACGGCGCAGCTGTATCCTTTACGGCAAGGGGCTTGCGCCCGCTCCGCTCCAGCAGGTCCACTATGCGCTCAATCTCGCTGAGCTCTTCCGGTGTGTATGATATTTCTTCTGTTTCAGCCATTGTCAGTCGGTTTTGCGTCACCGGAACATTCAAGTGACATAATCAGATACTACGGCTTGCTGAATAAAAATCAATCAATTTTTATCCTCCGCAGCCCCCGCCCCGCCGGGACCCGGAGAAGTAGCGCGCTCTGGGCAATTATTAATATAAATATTTTCTATAAGATTATCGACATATTTAACATAAGAATAAACTAGATAATATTTCCGGCGCGCCGCGCCCGGCCCGTAATGGAGGGATCGTAAATATTTTTTAATGTATTGGGAGAAATCCGTCGATTTCCTGAATAGACACGCCTTACACGGCGTCGCGTCAAGTTATCTGAGGACCGCGTGTATGAAATATAAAGCCCTGGCCGTCATGGCATCCATCATGTTCCTTGCTTTTAACAGCGACGAGGGAGCCGGCAGGCCCGTGTATTACAGTTCCCTAAAATTCCTTAAAAGCGCGGACGGCCCGCGGCAGGTGAGCATGATACTGTCGGGACGGGTCAAGGGCCAGAGCACCCTGGATGCATTCGGGACCCTGTTCACCTACCGGAACAGGGGCGCGCGCTCCGTCCGGATAACGGGCAGCTTCAGCCGGTGGAAGCCGGCGCGGATGGAACGGAGCGATAACGGGGTATGGTACTACTTCCTCCCCGCCCGCGAGAACGGCCGGGAGATCACCTACAAATACGTCGTCGACGGCATCCTGATACGGGACCCCCTCAACCCGGACCGGGTTGACGACCGCATGGGCTCCTATCTCTCCGTTGCGGAACCGGCGGTCAAGCCCGAAGGCAAGCATGTCAGCTGGCGCACCGTCGGCGGGAACATGGTGGAATTCAGGCTCTACCGTCCGGAAGCGACCTTCGTTTCCCTCGTGGGCGACTTCAACCACTGGAACCCCGAGGACGACCTTCTCGCGAAGGGTCCCAACGGCATCTGGCGCCTGAAGAAAAAACTCTTCCGGGGCGTATACCGGTACAAGTTCATCGTTGACGGCGAATGGACGCCCGATGTCTACAACCGGCGCTCCGCCTCGGATGACACGGGAGAGGTCTGTTCTCTCATCGAAATCAAATAGCACTTCGCAGCATAGACCCCCTCGAAGGCCTTCGGGGTGAAGGGGCGAAGCCCCTGGCAGGCCCCCCGCGGGGGCTTCCTGCGAGGGCGGGACGGGGTCTCGCATGACACCAAATATTTGTTTGACAATTTATGAATATATGCATATTGTTTAAACATGGACACCATCAGCTTTGAAGAGAAGGGCAGTAAAATAATCGTTACCGCTACGGGCGAATGGAACCTCGGCAACATAAAGGACATGGAAATCGTTTTTACCGATATCCTCGCCAAGAAGCCGGGCATGATAGCCATAAACTGCAAAGACCTGAACGGCGTGGATTCAACGGCAATAGCCTCCCTGGTCAAGATATTGAGAAAAACCAAGGAGATGAACATCAAGCTGATATTCTTTGACCTGAGCCCCAATATCTATCACACCTTCGAGCTCATGACGCTGAACAAATTTTTCACCATCATGACCAAAAGCAGGTTTGACGAGGAGTTCGGGGGATAACTCCAGGAAACCATTCCTGGCCAAGCAAAAAGCGACAATGATAATTGTCGCTTTTTTCGTTTGATTTCTACTTCTTTCGCTATTTCAGTTGACCTTCAGCACGTCCCTGATGATGTCCTGGAGGGCCTTTTTCGGCAGCGCGCCGGCGGCCATGCTCGGCTTCTCATCCTTCGGGATAAAAAGGATGCTGGGGATGCTCTGGATCCCGAAGGCGCCCGACAGCTCCGGCTCCTGGTCGGTATTCACCTTGTAGATGTTGACCCTGCCTTCGTATTCGGTCGAAAGCTCCGCCAGGACCGGCGCCACCATCTTGCACGGCCCGCACCAGTCGGCGTAAAAATCGATTATCGCCGGAAGGGTCCCTTTGTAATTCCATTCCGTGTTCTTTTCATAATCGAAGATCTTTTCTTTGAATGTTTCTCTCGTCAGTTGTTCCATGGGATAACCTCTGTTGTATTCTATCTTGTACCATTGCCGGAGGCAGAATGGAAAAGATAATTTGTGTACATAGCATGCCGCATATAGCGCCGTAGTATTTTAGAATTTTACTTAAATCTAAAATACCTACTATTTATCAATTCGTCAATATGCCGCTATAAATTTTTTGTAGACAGGAGGCCATTAGTGTTCTATTTCATGTCAATTAACGGCAATTTTTTCGATAAAATCGCCTACCGCGTATTTTTTTTGTAGAATCTGTCTGTAAACCACTACTATATACTGGAGCGCCGAAACCGGATGCTGCTCTCGAAAAAAGAAAGGGAATTCAGGAAATCGTACAGCGATTATTACCCGATAATCCTGAACAGCATCTATTACCGGGTTAAGAACAGGGAGGACGCTGAAGATATCTGCCACGAGGTCTTCGTGAACTACTACCGTAAATTCGACGAGGTCCGCGACCCGAGGAGCTGGCTTATCGGGGCCGTTAAATTCTGCATATCCAACTATTACCGGAAGCGGGAAGGCGCGGGCGTGGCCGGCGTCGACATCGCCGACATGGAAGACGATGTCCACCTCGCCTTCGAGAACGGCTTCAGGGACATCCGCATCATCATCCACGACGCCATCGAGGACCCCGGCAACTACCACGACGAAAAGGAGCGGATACTGTTCGATCTCATAGCGGTCAACCATTACACCTACGACCAGGCCGCGGAGCACCTGGGCATGACCAGGCGGCAGGCCGCATACCGGTACCGGCAGGTATCCCGGAGGATCCTGGACCACCTGAAAGAACGCGGCATAAACCGGATAGAGGACCTTCTATGAACAGGCACGACAATGAAACACGGCTCCTCGAAGAGCTCCTGGACAGGTACCGCTTCGCCAGGCCCGTGCCCGACGATGTCCGGGAGGAAATCCGGTCCTCGAAGAAGAAGACCCTGGTGCGGGTACTGAAGACCGTCGGCGCCTTCAGCGCCCTGTACGGCGTTTATCTGTCCCTGTATTTCTCCCTGAAAAAGCTGATCGCCGGGATTCCCTTCATAAAATTTTTCGTGTCCGCGGCGACGGTGACCGCCGTCGCCTACGGCGGGTTTTACGCCGCAACGAAACGAAACGCCGGGTATGTTCCGGGAGAATCCGCGGTGAAGAAAGAGGAACGCCGTCAGCCGGAAGAGAAACAACTATGGGTGGACCGGATAACGCTCTATAATGGCAGGATAATCGAAGGGGCGATCATCTCCCGCGGCGATCTCTACCGGGTGCGCACCGCCGGCGGCATTGTCCAGGTTCCCCGGAACAGGATCAAGATGGTAAAACCGCTGAAGCTCGAACCGGACCCCGGGGCCGCTGTCCCGGCAAAACGGTAACGTCCAGCGCAGCGTCCCCGGTCAGAGAAAATACAGCTCGTTGTCCCAGAGGAGGGAAAAGCCCGCATCCTGGAGGACCTTCTCGGTCCTCTTGATGTCCTTGACCTGGAACACGAACACCGCCTCGTGGCTTCCGCGGATCGTGAAACCGTAGGCGTCATCGACATTGATATCGTTCTTTGCCAGCACCGACGCGGCCCTGTGCAGCCCCCCGGGGCTGTCGTCGATCCGCAACGCCACGATCTCCTTCAGGGTCGCGGCGATCCCCTCGTCCTTCAGGGCCTTGCAGCCGTCCACGGGGCGGTCCACCAGTATCTTGATGATCCCGTAGTCGCCGGAATCGGCGATGGTAATGGCCCGCATGTTGATGCTGTTTTTGCCCAGGATGCCGGAGATGCGTTCGATCTTCCCCGGCTTGTTTTCCGCGAAAATGGATATCTGCTGCGGCATGACGACCTCCCTATTTCATATCTTCCTGTTATCGATGACCCGCACCGCCTTGCCGGTGCTGGGCGGCAGGGAGCCCGGCTCCAGGAGCTCGATGCGCGGGTTCACGGTTATGAGCGCCTTGAGCTCCTCCACAAGCTTCTTCTTGAGCCTGTTCAGGCCCTCCATGTCGCCCTGGAACATCTTGGAATAGAGCTCGACCCGTATGTGGAGCCGGTCCAGGTTCTCGTGGCGGTCGAGGACGATCTGATAGTTGTTTCCCACTTCCGGTATCTTCATGAGGACCGACTCGATCTGCGACGGGAACACGTTGACGCCGCCCACGATGAGCATGTCGTCGGTGCGGCCCTTGATCCGCTCGATGCGGCGGTGCGTCCTTCCGCAGGGGCACTGCTCCGGTATGATCCTGGTCAGGTCCCGGGTCCGGTAGCGGATGATGGGCATCGCCTCCCGGTTGATATGGGTGATGACCAGTTCCCCCGCCTCGCCGTCGGGCAGCCTCTCGCCGGTGTCGGGATTGATGATCTCCATGATGTAGAAGTCCTCCCAGAGGTGCATGCCGTTTTTCAGCTCGCATTCGAAGGCGACGCCGGGACCGTTCATCTCCGACAGCCCGTAGGAGTTGTACGCCTGCAGGCCCCACTGCTCCTGTATCTTGTTGCGCGTCTCCTCGGAGTACGGCTCCGCCCCCAGGTACGCCTTCTTCACGCCCAGGTCCGGCGTGTACAGGCCCTGTTCCGCCACCACGTCGCCGAGGTGGAGGGCGTAGCTGGGCGTGATATGGATGACCGTGGTGCGGAAGTCCTGCATCAGCTGTATCTGCTTCAGGCTGTTCCCGGACGACGCGGGTATCACCATGCAGCCGAGACGCTCCGCGCCGTAGTGGAGGCCCAGGCCGCCGGTGAAGAGGCCGTACCCCATCATGTTCTGGAACACGTCGTCCCTGGTGGTGCCCGTGGCCATCATGGAGCGGGCGAGAAGGTCCGCCCAGTCGGCAATGTCCTTCGCGGTGTAGAAGATGACGGTGGACTTTCCCGTGGTTCCCGACGAGGCGTGGAGGCGTATGATTTCGCTCCGGGGGACCGCCACCATGCCCTCAGGATAGCTCAGGCGAAGGTCCGCCTTGGTGGTGAAGGGAAGGTCTTTCAGGTGGTCCAGGGACGTGATCTTCTCCACGCTGACAGCGTTGTCTTGGAATACTTTTTTGTAAAAGGGAGTGGATGCCGCGCTCCGCAGTGCCGCGGAAAGCTTTGTAAACTGCAGTTGCTCCAGCGCTTTCCGGTCAATGGCTTCAACTTCTTTGTTCCAGAACATTGGGTACCTCGCTGATGCGTTGTTTCACATCCTCGCGCCGGACCGTAATATGTCAATTAAATATTAATGCCGCCGCGGGAGACGGGGCGACTGAAGTGTCAGCACGGCATTTCACCGGTTCGATTTCTCCAGTTCAGCGAGGTTTTTTCTGAGCCAGTCCGCGGACCTGACGAGGGTGCCGTCGCGGAGCCTGATGTAATAGGGCGTGCCGGTCCAGGAGGATCCCGACGCGATATGGATGATGAACTGATCAGCTGTCCTGATCACGGATCCCGCCCTGGACAGTTTCAGTTCCAGGTGCTTCCGCGCTTCCGCGGAGGAGTACTCGGAACCGTTGCGGACAAAGGTCAGGCCTGATTTTTCGACGCGATCAAGCAGGGCCTGTATCTTCTCCCGCTCGCTCATCGCCCACGCAGGGGAAACGGCCAGCAACAGCGCCGCACAAAGATATAATCCCCGTTTGATCACAGCCCCCTCCCTCAGAGAAGATCACACTCTGCCATTACCTTCTTCAGCAGATCGATACGGTCCGTGACGATGCCGTCGATCCCCCACTCGATGAGACGCCGCATGTTGTCGGGCCGGTTGATGGTCCACGCCAGCACCGGGACGCCCCACCGGTGCGCGTCGCCGATGAGGCCCCGGGTGATGACCCTGACCCCCCGGGTGGCCCCTTTGCCCATGTACTCGTACTGCCCGCCGCCTATGAACTCCGGCATGAGCATGGCCGCGCCGCGCCGCGCCGGGGACCTCCTACGGAACTTCCTCGTGGCGATGAAGCCCAGGATGTCATTCCGGGAAAAACTGGTAATGATTTCCCTGAAGTTCCTCCGCACGAAGCGCATGGTCCGTTCATGGAAGGACCCGATGATGACGCGGCGTGCCGCTCCCATTTCCATGACCAGGGAAACCACCCGCTCAGCCGCGCCCAGGTCATGGTCCTTGATGTCAACGGAAAACCTGGCATGGGGAAAGGCCTCAAGGGCCTCCGCAAGGAGGGGGAGCCGGTATCCCTTCCCGCGGAAGGGATGGCTCTGGCCGCCGTCGAAGGTCGCGGTGTAGCCGGCGTCCAGGGCCCTGATTTCGTCAAGGTCCGCCTTCCCCACCGGGCCGAAGCCGTTGGTCTTCATCTCGAGCATTTCGTCATGAATGATGATAATGGCGCCGTCCCCGGTCAGGCGCACGTCAGTTTCAAGCAAACACCCCGGGATGATCTCCTGGGCGCGCCGGAAGGCTTCGATGGTGTTTTCAGGGAACTGGCCGGACGCGCCGCGGTGCGCCGCCGGCGTGAAGCCGGAAAAAAACGGCGACCCCCCGCCGGGATCGTGTCTGTCCGTGTACGGGCCCATGCCTTACAGCATCTTCTCCAGGAGTTCCCCGGCAAGGCGCACGTAATCGGCGCAGACGTAAAAGGCGCCCTGCTCCCGCGCCTTCACCAGGCCCTCCTTCGTGGTGATATCGCACCCCAGGAGGTCCCGGCAGAAAATTGATCCCTTCCGCTTCTTGAATTCCCCAATAAACTCCCGGGTCAGCTCGATGATGCGGTCCCTCCCGTCGCGCTGATCGGTTCCCTCCCCGTGCTTCAGGCCTATGGCCATGATGGCGCCGGTCAGCGCGCCGCACACCTCCTGGGCATGGCCGATGCCCCCTCCGAAGGGTGACGCCATCCTGATGCAGGTCTTCTCGTCAAGCCCCAGGGCGGGACCGTACGAGGCCAGCACGGATTGCGAGCAGTTCAGGCCGTTCAGGAACCTCTCCGCCGCCAGTTCAGCTTTGCTCATAACACAGCACCCTTCACGTTTTTTTGAACTTCCCAGCCCGCCGGGAAAAAGTCAAGCCATATACGCCGCCCGCCCGGCGGTCAAATCCGGATCAGACAGGAAGTGTCTTGACATTAATCCGCGCCATGGTAGCATCTCTATCCTCTGCGTACAATCGGGAACCGGAACCATCCATGGCGCGCCAGGGCCCATGATGGTATATGGAGGAATGCCATGAAACGAACCACCCTGCTCATCGCCATAACATCAGCCTGCATCCAGGCCCTGTTTTTCGCCGGAAGGGCCGCCGCCCTCGAAGTGGACGTGGACGAGATCCGCACGAAGCGGGTCGAGTTCATCAATTACCGGGGCGACGCGAAAAAGGCCGACCCCGCCAGCGAGGTAGAGGAGATCGGGAAAAAGCTTTCCCGGGGCGGCGACGGCGTGAAGGTGCGGTTCCACATGAAGTACTCCATCCTGCGCGCGGCCTCAAAGGAGGAGCCGGAGAGATACTCCGCCGACATCTTTTACATAGACCGGGACGCGAAGGTGGGGCACATCGACAGGGTGCGGCGCATCACCACCGGCTACTTCATGGAGAAGTACGGGTACACGCGCGGCCAGGCCCGGGCCATATCCCTTTTCCTGTCATATTATAACGCGGTGCACCGCGGGGACCTCGGCTATTTCGGAAAGAAGTACAAGGCAGTGGTCTTGAAAAACATCAGCGGCCGCAACGCCGGCATATCGACGAAATACTGGGAATGGCCCGGCGCGACGGCCATGCTCATTCCCCTGACCGAGCAGTCGCAGAAGGGGAAGCTCGATTCCGTGGAGCCGGACCTCCTTTCGGACAGGAAAACCATCGAGGAGATCCGCAGGGACCGGAAGGCCCTGCCGGAGCGGAAGGAAATGACGGAGCTGCGGGAAAAGAAGCTCGAAAAGGACAAGAAGGAACTTAAAGATGAAAAGAAGCTGCAGGAACAGGAAAAGAAGACCATAGACAAGAAGAAGGAAGATGTCCGGAAAAAAGAAGAAGAACTGAAGAAGGAAAAGGAAGAGACAAAAAAAATAGTCGAGCCAGAAAAACGGAAGGAAAAAGAGAAAGAGATCGAGAAGAAGGAACAGAAAATAGAGGAAGAGAAAAAGGATATCCAGAAGAAAGAAGAGAAATCAAGGGAAAAAGAAAAAGAAATACAGAAAGAAGAAAAAACGATCCAGAAGCGCGAGGAAAGCATCGAGGAGGAGAAAAAGCTGATAGAGAAGGACGAGCTGAAGCGCGACATCGAGAAGGAGCCGGAAAAGGCGAAGAAAAAGCTCGAGGAAAAGGAGAAGGAGCTCGACAAGCGCGAGGACCAGCTCCGGGAGAAGGAGCTCGACAAGAACATCTACGCGGGCAAGCTCTACTACCTGAAGCTGAAGGAGTACCTGGACGGCGGGCACTACAACAACGACCTCTACATGATAAACGCCTCGACGCGGAAGATCATGTTCAAGTCGCCGGTGGAGAACATCTGCGGCAGCCGCTACGACGTCTACTCGGGGGGGATCGTCATCATAACCCACAAGGGGAGCCACACCTCGGGGCACCGCCTCACCCTGGTCGACAAGGACACCCTGCAGGCCAAGATCTACGGCGAGGACAACGTGTTCTGGCGCAGCTTCATCGAGATCCGGGACGGGTTCATCTACGCCATCACCTACGACAACGGAAAGCACCACCTGGGCCGCTTCGACGGCAGTCTGAAGCTCGTGGCCAAATCGAAGGAGGAGCTGAGCGAGAACACCTTCATCAGCTTCTGGGACAGCTACATCTACATCAACCGCCGGGACGGCAGGATCATCGTCCTGAACAGGGAGGACCTGGGCTTTATCGACGAAGTGAAGCCGTGACGTGGAAGAACAACGTCAGGAAGCGGAGCCGTCTCCGGTTTCTTCTTCGGTCCTGACGTTTTCAATGGTCTCCGCCAGCTCCCGGGCGCCGAGGTCCATGATGTTGGAGTAGCTCCTGACCGCCTCGGCGTTTTCAAGCGTCTTCTGCGATATCTCGCTTATGGTGGTCACGGCCTTGGTCAGCTCGTCTATGGTGTTTTTCTGCTCAAAGGAAAAATCATGGATCCTGGCCGCTATGGCGCCCAGTCTCTCTATCTTCATGCCGATGGAATCATTCATCGCCGTAAGGTTGCCGGTGAACTCCACCGCGCCGGAAAGGACGTCATTGGTGGAAAGTATCTTGCTCCTCTCCTCCTTAAAAATGTCTGTGGTGACGCCGATGAAGCCGAGCTCGTTTGATATCCTGGCCGAGTGCTCCCCGATCTTCTGCTGCATTCCCTTGACCAGGCTGGTGGTCTGATCGGCCAGCTTGTTGACCTCGTCGGCGACCACCGCGAACCCCCGGCCCTGTTCACCGGCCCGCG
>Ga0116159_1005104_pt1 | contig 10702 bp, 18 predicted proteins | sample AD_JPNAS1_MetaG_FD_89878 | JGI IMG/M metagenome (GOLD analysis project Ga0116159, IMG submission 89878) | Active sludge microbial communities of municipal wastewater-treating anaerobic digesters from Japan - AD_JPNAS1_MetaG | ecosystem: Engineered > Bioreactor > Anaerobic > Digestate | place...
TACATCAAGTAATGTAATTTCTATATAGTCCTCTGCTTTAAAGTAGTATTTAGAGTCTTCATTGTAATTTGAAACATCTTTTGTATCTTCCCAATCACCTTCTCTAACCGAATACCACCTCCTATCTTCAATCCATATGCCTTTATTTTTGTCAAAACGTCTATCACGATATTCTGCATACCAATCCGTCTTTTTTAATGAATCATCGTCATCAGCATTTTTATCTATTTTTATTTTATGATAAGGAATTCCATAAGTGTCTTTTGCCCACTTTTGAATATCTCCTTTTGTTTTAAATATCACCAATGGAGTTATCCAATTCTCGCCATATCCATCCTCATAGTCATATCTCTCACGTCTACGTGATACTAAATACATTTTACTCATAATCTTTATTTCCTTTCTTATTATCTTCAATGACCTTTAAATATCTACCACAGTGACAATATCCTTCTGTTTCTTGTTCTCTAAAAGCTTTACATATACATTTTGTATCTGGGTTCTTAACTAGCACACAAGGGCAGTAGTTATCGTTGTCTTTGACTGCCTGAGTAATTTCATCGTATTCTTCCTTGTTTGGGTTTGGTATAATTTTTAAATTCATATTAACTTATCACCTTTCCATATTGATTATTACTTGCTAAATAAACTCCTAATACTTCATCATAATGTTTTTCTTGGTTAGGAATGAAACGTCCGAATTTAAATATAATGTTTTTATATTGTTTTATTTGATTAATCTGTTTTTCTATCTCATTCTCATAGTAACCTGTATAAATTACAAAAGGATCGCTGTAGTTATGTTGTCTAAAGTATTGTACTAATTCAAATACATCTTCCCACATACTCAAAGGCTCAAGACCACTAATAACAATACTTGAAGTCAAAGGATTAGAAGTGTATCTGTAGAATATTTCATCTACAGATACTTCTATATCTTTTTGTTTCGCTATAGGTTGGTTTTGACATATTGTAATAGGAAGATTAGATTCTGTGCAGCATTTAAAATTACAAGTACCAAGGGCTATGAACATTGAAATTTCTTTATAATTTACAAAATCTACATCAATAATATCTTTTATCTTCATTTATCCCTCATTATTTGAATTAATATTTTCCCATTTACGCATTACATATTCTTCTTTTCTTGGATTGCTCCATGTTTCTATTGGTGTATAAAATCCGACTACTCTTGTATATTCTTTTGCAACTGGCTCATTACAAGTAGGACATATAGTGCCATAAAATCCATGATTATTTTTACACGCCTGTATTTTTGTGTTGAATGCAAAATAAGTTACACCCATATCTGCAATATAACAGGTCATTTTGTAAGCCTTTTCGTAGCTGTCAAATGGTGTATCTATATTACAATGAAGTATACTACCACCATTGCAGAATCCGTCAAACATAGCCTGAATACGAATACGCTCCTTTAGTGTTGTATGTATTCCAAGTGGAATAAACTGATTACCGTATAAAGGTAAATCATATATATTAGCTTCAGGATAAAAGAATTTGTCTTTATTCATTAACTTTGAAGCTGCCGATTCAGCCGGAATCTGTTCTGTATTAATCATATAATCACAGTTATTATCTGCAATAAACTTATCTGCAACCTTACGCATTGTGTCAAATATTTTCTTACCAAACTCTGCTGCTTCTTCGGTATAATAAACATTTCTAAACTGGTCTGTTTTAGTACATCCAAATTTCTTCATTGTTTCATATATCCCAATAAATCCAATGGTATTATAAAGATGTTCAAAATCTACAAGTCCATATGTAAAATTAGGAAGCAAACCCTTTTCAACGTTTCTCTTAATAATACTTCTTATAATATCTAATGCTCTAATATTAGACAAAGTTCTTATTTCTAATTCCTTAAGATATTCTTCTTTAGTTTCCGTATCGAGTGCTAAACGTGCAAGGTTAATTGTTGAAACCTTTACAGAACCAACTTTTAAAGCTGTTCCACCAACTGAATTAAAATATCCAAGATCACGCACAGAAGATTTTAGTCTGCAACAATTTGAAAGACTGGATACATTATCATCTATAAACATATTACTATCTGACCACTTCATATTATGCTTAATAGCCCATTCTGCAAATTCCTCATCAATAAACTTACCGTCTTTTCTTAAAAGAGATATTGTGCTTACAGGGAATGTAAACATATTTTCAGAACGAATATTAGACATTACTTCCATATATAGCTTCTGAAATTCTATAATTTCATCTTCATAATCAATCATAAATGTTCCGTCTGGAAATTCACTGCCACCGAACAACGCTTCAAAATAAGTTCTATCAAAAACAGAAGTGTTTGTAAATGCAGATTGTTGACCCATATAATCTCATATTTCTATGAGTACTGACTATTTTTTACTACCTTTTTATAGGGTAGCACTTCTCTTTCGAACAACGTACCAATAGTTGCCCTACTCTCCTTCACGGAGATAGTCGATACAGGCTTCAAATTATTTACTAATTAATTTACTAATTATTAGAACGCAACGGATATTTTAACCCTTTACGTCTATAAATTTTTGTGTTTCCACTTTTTATCCCTATTATTATATTAGCTTCAACATTAAACATTTGTGCAATTTTTCTAATAGAGATATTTGTCTTGTTTAATAAATCAATAACCTTAGTTACATCATTATAAGACAGTTTGGATTTGTTATTTGTATTCGCATAATCTCTTATTGGATACGACTCGCTCGACATCCTATGAAACATTCCTTTATTAATCCTTGATATTGCTCGTGCTTCAACTTGATATTGTCCAGCAATTTCTTCGTACGAAAGATAAGTAAACTTTAAAGTATCTATGATTTTTAACACTTGTGTATTTGATAACTTTCCACATTTATTTGCTGTTTCCCTAATAGGATATTCAATGCCTGTTTGCACATAAGCACGACCATTGTTAATATTTCCTACTGTAGATGTGTTAGTATTATATTTTTTTGCAATCTGTCTATAGCTCAAATCAGAGTATTTTAAATCACATATTATTTCATTCAAAATGTATTCTGTGAGTTTTGATTCTGAATGGTTAACTCCTGAAAATATAGGCGGATCTTCTCCTCCTGTCATGATATTATATCCATTCGGACGAATACTATTATTTTTATTAATCCAATACTGTTCTCTTTCGTTATAATTTTCAACTTTTTCTTCAAGGACTTCTACCCAAAAATGTGACTTTCCATATTTTTGAATCGCCTTGGCAACCAAATCATTCTCTACATAAGCAGAACTCGGCTTGCAATGTTCACGAAAACGTTGATTGACATTATTGGACTGTCCTACGTACACCTTATTATTAATGTCATTTTTTATTATATAAATATCCTTGGTCATATTTTCACCTCCTTAAAATAATTTATAGTAAATAATTTGATTCCCACGAGATTACCTTGCACTATCTGCAACGTGTTTAGGCTTCCTCGTTAGCTATGCTGTTGCATAACCCCATTAGTAAATGGAAAAGAAATGAATGGACAATCTTAATTATCCCTTACGCAAGGCTGATTAACTGCATAAATAAATCTCTGAAATCCCTGTTTTGCATAACTGATTTCTGAATGAGATGTTCTTACTCCCATATAATCATTTTCAACATCTTTATTCCAAAAATAAAACATATAAGGAATAAGGTTTGGCAAACCACATGCCCCTGATGTTCTATTGCTAGCAAAATTTATGTACTCTTTTACAAAATCTACAAAGGTTACAAGATGTTTTGGTGGTTTTGGGTTGAAACTATCGCTAAGAAAATAAAGACCTTTTTCAGCCAATTCTTTTAAATCGTAAGCAAAACAATATCCTTTAAACGTGCTTGTATCTCCATCATGCATATAAAGCTGACCAATCCATTCTCTTCTCAGCCAATCATTTGCAGCTTTAAATCCATATTTCTTCTGATACTCATAGTAAATCTTATTAAATGCCAAAAGTTTTCTATGAGGTTTTGGCATTTCAGTTAGAAGTGTTACAATATCCTTTCTTCTTACATTACTATTTCCATCAATGCTTGAATCAGCCACAGTTTTTTCATCAATAAAATTATCAATAAAATCTGTATATGAAAGTTGCCCATCATCGAATCCATTAAGTCTTGCTATTTGAGTTCCATAGTCACCCTGTAATTTATTATACTGAGTAGTAAAATTCTTGTCTAATTTAATGTTTGTATTCATGTTTTAATTTACCTTTCTTTGATCCAATCTACAGCTTCTTTAAAATTCATTAACTCACTATCACCTACTTTTATCATTGGTACATTTTCAATTCCCATACCAATCATTTCTTCTACCTTATCAAACACATCATATTCAATTCCAGCATCATCAAATTTCTTTTTCAAAACTTTACATTTCGGGCATGGTGGATTTGATGTATAAACTATTACGTTTGTTTTGTTCAAAACCATTTCTCCTTTTCTGGTTTATAATATTCATTTATTAATTCATTAGGTTCAAAACCTTTACAATATCTCTTTTTATACATTGGATATACTGGCATTCTGCTATTGTTCCCGCAAACTCTTTTAGTTGCAAACTTTTTACACCTATTTAGATATCTAATAGCATCTTCTGTTATACATTTTTCTTATGGAGGAATATACACACTTGAAGCGTTAGCACAGTTATAACAGCATTTATATGCGGATTTTTTGCTCATTTTAATCACTCCTTATTCCATTTATTAAATAATCTACTAGCTTCACTACATCTTTCACTATTCGCAAATTTACTTAAACTAGTGAGAATTTTTATTTCAGGAAAAAATTGTTTTAGACTAACCATTTTTAATACTATTTCAAGATGATCTCTTGCTTCTTTAGCTTCTTCTTCTGTTTGAAAACAATTGTATGCACGATAAAGACTATGATCAAAGCAATAATCGTGCCAAGGTTCAGGACAAATAGACAAATTACTTTTAATAAAATAATATTTTTCTCCCATATTAGGTTTCCACCTAGTATATTTAGCCTTTTCTTTTTCTTCTTCCTCTTTTTTCTGCTTTTCAAGTTCTGCAATTTCACATTTTCTCTTACTGATCTCAAGATTGATTCTTTCAATTTCTGTCATAATTAATTTCCTTTCTTATTTAAATTATTTAAATTCTTATCATTATTCCATTTCTTATATCCCTGTATATTTAATAAACTATAAACACCAAACATACATATCTGAGGATAATTTATAACACCTATACAATTTACTAATATCCATAATACATTAGATATCGACCATATTATAAATCCTACTTTTCTCTTATGATTTATAAATATATTGCCAGTGATACTTCCGGAAGTTGCTATTAATGATATAATGAAAATTATTGCACTTTTGGTCATATATTTTCAACCGCCTTAATTTTCTTATATTCATCCTTTACAATATCATTTAATCTCTTATGCATTTTACAGCTTTTCTTTTCAGTACAATATGGTATTTCATGTATTTCACATTTCGGAACGATATATTTCTTTAATCTTGGTTCTTCCTTGATAACAGCATCTCTCATTAATTCTGCTACTTTTCTTATTTCCCACTGTGCTCTATTGCACAATCTTAGATTTTCAAAATGAATAAAATTATGCAAATCAATCGCTATGTTTAATTCTGTCTCACATGCATTAGGAAGTACAAATCTTGCATCTTCTTTTGGCACTCCACATTTAGTTAAATATAAATAAACATCATCAATTGTATTCATAAGATTTTCATATTCATCTAATGTCTTAGGATTTTTCTTTATTGAATCAGGTATTACATATTCAAACCCACCTTCTGAAACATACCTCTGTGACCTTTGGCATATTACTGAAGTTCTATGCCTTACTATCTGATGTGAACATGCTCTTGATATGCCTGATATATGAAATACAAGTCTATTACATTCTGTTGCTTGCCAATGTTCAGATTCTATACAATCAAATGCGATCACACCTTCATTCTTAGGCGTACTATCATAACACACACTTGCAAAATCATCTATTAAAGCAAATATGTTTTTCGGTTTATGTTTTAATTCTACTTTAATCATTTATCTTGCTTTCCTTTCTTCAATCAGTTTGTCAAGTTATATTTTAAATTTTCCTTCTTTATGTATAAATAATTTTTCAGAAGATTTAGACTTATCTGTTGCTTTAATGCTACGACTCACTTCTTTGTTCCAAATACAAATAAAATCATCAGGAGCGTTTTCTTCAGAAATAAAAACATAGTTATCTTGAGAAATTTTTCTTATATAATTCCAAAATTCATCATAATTAAAGTTTACTGAATTTAAATAAAATTTAGTTCCCTTATATGGTGGGTCACAATAGACTACTGAATTATTTGGTATTATAATATCTCTATAGTCTTTAGAAATGAATTCAATTCCTTTTAAACTTTTTTTCTGTTCTAGAAGATTATTTACTCCTTCTCTATAGTAATCTCTATATCTTATACCTGTTTTTGTTTTTTCATATCCCGGTTTTGCATAGCCACCATCAAACCATCGTCCGTTATAGCTTGCAAGAAATCCTATATTTCCAACATACCAATCTTCATAATTGTTTTCTTTTAAATAATTACCTCTAACTTCAGAATATAGCTCTTTTGATACTTCTTGAAGAAGTTCTCCATCATTTGATACATAGTTCAAAAGACCAATAAGATATTTATTTAGGTCGTTTCCTATTTTATTTTTACAATTAATTTTGTCAATTATATTTGCACCACCAACAAATGGTTCAACGTAGGTTTCTATATTGTTATCATCTATACACTTCTGGATTATTGGAACAATATCTTTCGCAACTCTTGACTTACTTCCCATGTACTTCATATAAAAATCCTTTCCTAAGTTAGTATTAGGCTCATTTCAAAACCTATATTATATTATATCGCTATCCATCCCACCCCTAAAGGAGTGGGCTTTTCGCACGAAATTGTAAATTGCTTTCTCAATTTCGTCCCAATTGTAACATCTTATAATGTTTTCTTTGGCATCGTCAATATTTTTATTCCAAGCATAATCTAAAAGTACTTTATGATAATGACAATTTCCCACAAAATTATCGGAGTTGTCGTCCACCAAAACATCAACGTCAATGAGTTGTTTATGTTCTAATCTTATTAATGCTGCTCTTACTGGAATATTTGGAAGTATTCTCAATAGCCACCTAGATTTTTTATAAAGATTATATGGCTCAGTTGCGGTAATATAGTATATTTCATGTCCTTCTTCGTGTAACTTATTTACAAGATCAACAGCTTCTTTTACTGGCTTAACCTTTTTCCATACCCTTTTATCTATAAAGTATTTTGGAAAATCTTCTTTATATTCGGGCTTTACAAAATTCTCAATTCTATAGGTTGTAATATCGTCAATAGTAAGGTTGTCATTACTGTCAACATTATAAACTTCAAGAACTGCTTCAGTTAGATTGTTTAAAATTGAATCTATATCAAATGCGATCTTCATTTATTCTTTCCTTTCGTAAATTACTTTACTACAATCTGTGCTTATTGAATCAAATCCATATGAAGTTTCTACAATTTTTAGTATATTTTCGATTTGAACACAATCTTCCCTTTTTATATTAAGCACATCAAACCCACCATGTTGATATATTACACGATTATTACAGATAATTCCCCAGTCTTCATCTTCTCCAAAATCTACTAAAATAAATCTACCATCTTGTAGCATATCTGAAGTGAACTTATGAATATCTGGATTGTCTTCTTTAGATTTATTATCTTTCGGAAGTGAATCTTCTAAAATAGCTGACGCTGTAGTACTACCATCAATCACAGAATCAATTTCTTCTAAAAATGTTGCATCTATTAAATCGGCAATCTTATATTCTGCTTTTGGAAGCAATATTGAAAATTCAGTATTTAAACTGTTTGGGAAAACCGTTGCAACTCCTTGACTTGTAACACAACAGACTCCATTAAACGACTTTCTAGACACTGTTTTATACCCTAAGTTATATATCCCTTTCAATGTCTTTTTAAGTGACTCTGGAATTAAGGTTTTATGTTTCACTTTCCATTCCTCGATCATCTTTGTAGCCTCTTCCTCATTATTGATTTTATATACCACACAAGAAGTCATTTTTACCTTTGCTGCCATCCTTATTGGGCACTGATCGCAGTTATCGTTACGATAATGTTCATCACACATTGCATTTTCATCCGATAAAATTCCCATTTTAAACCTTCTTTCTTTAATATTATATTTTATTTCTTATTTTACCAGCTCTAAACTTTCTAAAATTTCTTCCACTGCACAATCTCTGCACAACTGTTTATTATCTATTTGGTATAATTTTTCCTCCTCTCCGCAATTGTCACATATGTAATGAGGAACATTCATTTTAGGACATTTCTGCCCGATACAACTCATATCTTCTGGACATCCTACACATTCATTCCTGTATTCTATCATTTTCTATTTTTCGCCTCCATCTGTCTTATGGCAAAATCTATTTCTTTATCTAATTTTTCATCATCCTTTTTGTTGTATTTTTTAAATGTATCATTTATCATAATTAAAATAAAAACAATAAATAACACATAAACTATAAATCCGCAAATTGCTTCTAACATCCCACCACCTACTTTCACTGTTTAGTATTTAATTTGCATTTCCCTTTAACACAGAAAGAAAATAATCAAGTTCCTCTGGTGTTGGTTTTCTTGTTATAACTTCTGCATTGGCGTTTAGATGTTGGTAGTGCAGTGTCATTTTATTAACTTCTTCACCATATCTTTTTCTCCATTTTGCAGTTTTTTCAGCCTTGGTCACGTTAAATTCACCTCTTTTACTTTATACTTTTTTTAATTTATAAATTCTTTATGTGTTATATTTATAATAACATATTTACATTAGTATGTCAATAGTTTTTGAGAAAATAATTTATAAATTCTTTATTATGTTTTATTTAAGCATTCATCCACTAGGCTAAAGACCTAGCGGATTTCTGCTTTTGACAATTTAAATTAATTTTAGCAAGAAATCTGCCACGCTTTAGCGTGTGAGGTTATTGACCTTCTCCTTTTAGCTCATTCAATTCTTTTTGCAACTTATCCATATCTACTTTTAACTTTCCTAGCTCTAAAGATTCAATTAAAAGCTGATTAAGATATGCTGTACTACAAACATCAAATCCATGGTCTTGCAATATAACGAGAGCTTCTTTTTTTACAAAAGGTGTTGCTAATTCTTTTACTTCAGAACTCCAGCCTATTAAATCATTTTTTGTTATGTGTTTCATTATTCATTCCTCCTTATTCATACGACCAATGGCTTTTTCAAATGCTTTCATCCAATCATAATACTTTTTAATAAAATACATGTTTGATGTCCTATGTGCAGACTATATGCAGATCAGATATGTTATCCATCCCACCCCTAAAGGAGTGGGCTTTTCGCACGAAATTGTAAAGAATTTTTAATATATAATCTTATGTATAATATTAGGGCAAAATTATATCTTTTCATTTAAAATCTGTCTTGCAATTTTCATAGCTATACCATTTGCTACTTTACCAAAATTATTAATCTGTTTAACTGTATCATTTTCTTCTTTAACACAATCTTCATAAACAGCTTTAGTAAGATTTTTTGCTATGATTGACATTTCTCTACTTGACCAATTCTCAGGTAAAATACCTTCATCAACAAATTTATTGAGTATTTTTTTTATTCTTGCATCTGTAACAATTGTTTCAGCTAAAACTTGATTTTCTTCTTTTAGTTTTAATATTGACGGATCAATTACTTTACCTTCATGATGATATTTACATTCTTGAAATGTTTCTCCTACAATTTTTGTATAGAACGGAAGTCTATTATTCGGATCATTTAATCTTGTTTGATTTTTAATTACAATCCCTTCTCCATATTTACCACCAAGCTCTGTTTTACCAACAAGTGATATACATTCTTCCCATGATGTAAATTCACCTTCATAAAATACTGGAACATATGTAAGATTAAGAGTTTCTACTATCTGTTTAACTTTATCTTGTGGATAATATGTATCTGTCGATGTATCAAAAATATCATAACAATAAGCATTATTATATTTATTCTCCGGATACGGTACTGTATGCTTTACAAGCCATTCACAAAACAAAACAAGGTTATCACCAAGGACGGTTTTAATAAGTTCCTTATCTAGTTTCTGTGTCCATTCATAAAATCCTCTAAGATTATTTTTAATATCAAGAATGTTTTTACGACTCTGTGCTACAATATTATCTGTTTTAAAATCATATCTAATCGCTGCATTTGCTCCATCAATCTTTTCTTGAATTACAATATAATCTCCTTTCTGAAATCCATCTGCAAATGTTGGTTTTAAACGTTCAATGTCCATAAATTTTTTGTGATTCATAAATCATTTTCCTTTCTTATCATCTTGTGTATAATAATTCTTCGATCCAATTTCTAAATATTCAGTTATATTTTCTTTGCCTATAATTACTCTCATAATTTATTCTCTTTATTATAATTACTTTAATCAATATAATCTACATCATACGGAATCCACATTTTAGGATTAAAGTTTAATGTATATTTCTGAAACTCCAACGGCTAAAGCACGTTGGGTTCTTGAATACTTAAACTTCGAGATATACTCGAAAGTATATAAGACTAATTTACTTCTTCAAGA
>Ga0116159_1005127_pt1 | contig 10675 bp, 11 predicted proteins | sample AD_JPNAS1_MetaG_FD_89878 | JGI IMG/M metagenome (GOLD analysis project Ga0116159, IMG submission 89878) | Active sludge microbial communities of municipal wastewater-treating anaerobic digesters from Japan - AD_JPNAS1_MetaG | ecosystem: Engineered > Bioreactor > Anaerobic > Digestate | place...
CGAAGTGCAGCATGGCAAGACCCGTGAGGCGTTGACCGTGCTCCGCGAGGCGGGGTGCTCCGTTGCGATCCTCACGAAGGGCGGGTCGCGTTGCCTTCGCGACATGGAGCTGTTTGCTGGCTGGCCCGGCGGTCGCGTCAAGGTCGGGGCGACATTGACATTTAACGCCTCCGCGCTGTCCCGCGAGTGGGAACCCGGCGCGGCAGACCCCGGATACCGCATCGAGGCGCTGCGGCAACTCCATGCGGCGGGCGTCAAAACGTGGGCCAGTATTGAGCCGGTAATCATCCCGTCCGAATCTCTGGCGATCATCGAATCTAGTCTGCCATATGTGGACGCCTACAAGGTCGGGCGCTGGAACCACGACGCACGGGCAAACGCTATCGACTGGCCAGCATTCGGCAAGGCGGCTGTGGACATGATCCGGGCGGCTGGAAAGCGGCTGTATGTCAAAGTTGACCTGCGGCCGCACTTTGCGCCGGGATACCTGCGGCCGGAAGAGTGCGACGTTGACGCGTTGACACTGCCCGACCGGCCGAAAGAAAGGACGCTCTTCTAAATGCCGACCCTGACCCCAGACCAACGGAGACAAATATGATTGACGGAATGACGACAGAGACCAAACCTCCAAAGCCAGCGGACATCATCCGCCCTGACCCGGCCAACCCGAACCGGATGGACGCGGAAACCAAGGCCATGATGGCGAAGAGCCTTGCCGAGTTCGGCGACCTCGGCGGCATCGTGCTCAACCGACGCACCGGTCTGCTGATCGGCGGCCACCAGCGGGCGGACGTGTTGCGGGACGGCAAGCTCGCCGTGACCGACCTTCAAGATCCAGAGCCAGACGGCACGGTTGCGCGGGGCCACCTCGAGCACCTCGGGCGCCGGTACGCCGTGCGGGTCGTGGACTGGCCGGAAGACAAGGCACACGCCGCATTGCTGGCAGCTAACCGATACGGACGGCTGGGGCAAGATGACGCCACGCTGCTGAAAGACCTGCTTGAAGAACTCGACTGCGGACAAACGACGGACGCGGGTGATCTGCTTGCCGACCTGACCGGGTTTGACGCGGCCGAACGGGAGCGGCTGGCGTTGCAGTTTAATCCAGACGGCGAGCCGGTTGATTTGGCGGAAGGCGGCGTCGCGGATGTGACCTTGCACAAGTGCCCGAAGTGTGGATTCAGTTTTGAGGATGCCAAACAATGAAGATAGCAGCCTATGTGATGGATGCTTATGCAAAGCAGACCTATGCGACTGAGAGTCACGACGTGCGAGCATGGCCAGGTTTCGAGATGGTGCTTGATGCGATCCGCCGCGCCGGATACGTTGCTGAGTATGCAGGGCGGGCAACGGCGCACGAATACGACGTGGTGCTTGTGTCGATAACATCAGATTGCGACTGGTGGCCTTGGCTTGCGGAGCGGGCAACGTGGAAGCAGGGCAATCCGCTTGTGATTGTCGGCGGGGCTGGCGTTCTCAATGTTCGTCCGTTCTTGCCGTGGGTTGACGCCTTTGTGATTGGGCGGGGGGAAACTATAACCCCGGCAATACTGGCGGCGCATGAACGCGGCGAGCGGTACGAATCGCTGTCCGTGATATGGTCTGACTCGTTCGACATCGGCAACCGGTACGAGATAGCACAGACTGATGCGCTGTATCCTCATGCGTTCCAGTTGACAAACGGCAAGACATTCCGAGAGGCGTCCGTAGGTTGTCCCAACAGGTGCCTTTTCTGCGGCTACACGTGGCATCGGCGTTACATTGGCGACGGGACGTATAAGGCCGGGGCGGAATCAATGGCGGCAGGCAACCGGGAGCGGACCGTGATTGACCTGCTTAAACTCCCGCCGTCACAGTGGCAGGATGACGGGCCGGTGCGCATTGTCGGGTTGGATGGTATGTCGGAGCGGTTGCGGCGCAAGGCAAACAAGCAAATTACCCGCGACATGTTAAAGGCGTTCTTGTCGGGGCTTGCCGAGATTGCGCCGCCGCATCAGGTCAAGCTTTACTGCATTGTTGGCTACCCTACGGAGACAGAAGACGACTGGCTGGAGTTTGTCGAGGATCTGTATGAGGTCGATAGCGCATTACCAAAGGGCAAGCAATGGTCACTGTTGACCCACTTCACGCCGTTCCGCGCAATGCCTGCAACTCCCGCCGCCTGCTGGCCTATGTCTGACTGCAACTATCGGGGGCGTATTGCCAAGCGGTTAAAGCGGTCTGGTATGCCTGGCAACGTGTTTTACCAAGGAAATCGGTTTTGGGCAGTCGAGGGCATGGGTACGGATAGCCTATGCACCGTGATGCAATCGGCAGTATGTCTGCGCGGTACTGAGACCGACAGCGATAATGTAATGCGTATCGCTCGCGCTCCCAAATACTGGAAAGCCGCAAGCAAGGATAAAGAGGCGACCATGCGCAAGCTGTTTGACATACCGGCCTTGTTTGCCGCGCATACATGGGACACGCTGCCGACGCGATACTTGCGACTACGGAGACATGGAGAGTAAATGCCTGAACTAACCCCAGACCAACTGACCGCCCTTGCCCTTGCAACAGGAAAGCGGCTAGCCGTTTTTGGTTCGCGCACGCTGGATGACGACCGCGTGGCAGAAACGATACTAGAAGCCGTTGACGCCATGAAGCCCGCGGCAATCGTGACCGCCGCAGAACCGCATGGCGTGTGTGAAGTTGCACGAAGAGTTGCGGCCGCGCTTCCGTTGCCGTTGCACCTTCATTTCCTAGACAAGGCGCACAGGTCGGCGGGCGCGTGGCACTGGAGAAGCGTGGCAGTTTACAAAGCAGTCGATTATGTGTTGCTGATTCATGACGGAGAAAGCCAAGGCACTTCAAACGAACTTGCCCTTGCCATTAAAATGGGATTGCCGTACACATACGTACAAATGGAGGCCACGTTTGCCGACCTTAACGCATGATCAATTAGCCGCCCTTGCCCGATCTGGCGTGACGAATCGCGGGATCGAGGCGACGCTCGGACGCGCCATGACGGCTGACGAGCGGGCGGCGGTTGACCGGGCCCGGGTCGTGGCGCAGTTGCAGCGCGAGGTGCGACGATCCAAAGCGCCGAAGTCAAACGCCCAGCGCCAGGCCGAGCACGTCGCCCGGCGCTCGGAAATCGGGCCGATCCCCCCGCCGAAAGACCCGGCGCGGCGCGAGGCCTGCCGCCTCGACATGCTCCGGTTCGGGCTGACCTACTGCATGTTACCGGCGGCCGGGGCGATCCTCAAACGCCCGCCATCCGAAAAGATGATGGACTACATCCGCGCGCTGCAAGACTCCTACCTCGACGACCGGATGGTCCACCCGGTTTTCCCGCGCGGCAAGGGCAAGACCGCGTGGCTGAAAATCGGCGAGCTGTGGGCCGCCTCCTACGGTCACCGGCGCTACCTGTTTCTTGGCGCGGCTAACCAAACAAACGCAGACGCCATCCTGAACGACGTGTGGGAGTGCATGGAGGAGAGCGAACCATACGCCGAGGACTTCCCCGAAGTCGCGATCCCCGTTCGTGCGCTTGAGGGCCGGATGCAGCGCTGCGCTGTCCAGACGTGCGACGGCAAGCTGACGAAGATCAAAAGGGGCAAAGACCGGATATGCTTCCCCCGGATCAAAGGTTCGCCGTCCAGCGGCGTGTTGTTCATCTCTCGTGGCCGTGAGTCTGGCGTGCGCGGTCTGGTGAAGGGGTCGCAGCGTCCTGATCACGTCGCTATCGACGACCCGCAGACTCGCAAGACCGCCAAAAGCGAAACCGGGTGCGACGATATTGCGGCATGGATTACCGGCGACGTCCTGGGGCTCGCAGGACACGACAGGTCCATATCGGCCTGCCTGACCACCACGCCGATCTACGCCGGCGACGTGTCTGACACGTTCGGTGACCCCGACCTCCACCCCGAGTGGACGACGATCCGGGTGCCGATGGTACTGAAGTGGCCGGAGCGTTCCGACCTATGGGACGAATACCTGGAGCGGCGGCGGCGCGACGAGCTGATGGGGCTGGTCAACTTTCCGAACGCCACGGACTTCTATCGGCAGAACCGCGCCGAGATGGACCGCGGTGCCGTCGTGTTGGATGATAAGGACGGGGATCCGAAAACGGAGCTGTCGGCAGTACAGCACGTCTACAACCTTCTCTTTAAGCACGGGAAGGACTCGTTCGCGTCAGAGTTTCAGCTTTCACCGCCGCGTGGGTCCGCGGCGTTCACACTGACAGCCAAGATGGTGGCCTCGAACCTGTCGCTCACGCCGCGCTTTGAGTGCCCCGAAGGATTCCATGCGGCGGTGGCCTTCGTTGACTGCATGAGCCGTGATGCGCTGCGCTGGGTGGTTGTCGCCGTTGGGTCTCAACGACGATCGACGGTGATCGCCTACGGCCGGTATCCGGAGAAGGGTGCCGTATTCGAGCCGAACGCGCTGGTGACCGAGCAGAACAAACTGTTTGCCGTTGCGTTGGATAACCTCATCAACCTTCTGTGTGGCACGGTCATCAAGTCGGCGGGCGGCAACGTGCGCCTCTCTGGTATCGGCGTCGACCGTGGCTGGAAGCCCCGCATCGTTGAATGGGTTTGCAGCCGGTCAAAACACAGCGCCATCCTTTACCCGGCGCTCGGCTACGCGTGGTCAAAGTACGCGCCAGAGCGCCCGGACGGCAAGGCGCGCGCGAACGTGCTCGGCGTGGGTGATCATTGCTATCTCGCCAAGGGCAAGGGGTTCCGCTACCTGGGCCAACACGCGGACTACTGGCGCGAGTATGCCCAGCGTTCGTTTCTGGCCCCGGCGCTGACGGCCGGCGCGTCCGCGATCTACGGGACCGACATGTCGGAACATCATTCGTTCGCATCGGAGATCGTCGCCGAGACGTTGGCGGACAAGGGCGTCGGCCAGAACGGGACGGAGTTCTGGCGATGGGTAAAGCGGCCCGGGACGAGCAATCACTATCTCGACTGTTTTTCCGGGGCGCTTATGCTCGCGTCATGGCTACGGCTTTTTGATGCTACGCAGACGCTCGCCAAGAGACCTGGCGCGGGAAACAGGCCGAAACGCAAGCCGAGACTGAAACTTATACGGAAGGGGGTATAATGGGGAAGCCGCAAATTATTGTTAGAGAACTTGTCGTGTGCGAAAAATGCCAGGGCGTTAGCACGTTTAGAAAATACAAGCGCCGCGGCCGGATAACATATATGATCTGCAAATGCGGGCATCACGCGGTGCGTCGCGACGTCGTGAAACTGCGTCTTGTTAGGTCAAAAACATGAAAAGTACCCCGAAAGGGGTACACGCTTTCAGTTTCTGCTTGCATTGCATATCTTGAATGCATTACCATCGCCTCATGACAAGAAAAGAGCGCACACAACGTATGCTTGCGGCAGTCGAGACGGCCATTATGGACATCTCGGCAGGGGCAGCGTCTGCATCTGTCTCATCCGGCAACGGCAGCAAATCATACACTCGCGCCGACCTCGGCACGCTCTACAGGTTGCGTCAGGAGCTCCGGCAGGAGTTGCGCGGCTACAACACTCGCGGCCGTCCCGCGATAACGATGACGGGGGCGAACTTTGTTTAGCGAACTCGCCACAAGGTTAAATCGCGTCCGCGCCGCCTGGTCCGGCAGCAACGGCGGCGCATCCTACGGCGCCGGGTATGATGTTGCCACCAGCCGCGGCGAAGGCAGGCGGCGCACGGCGGTGATCGAGCACGGGTCGGAAGACGAGATACTGAACGCCTCGCGCCGTCTGAAAGTGCTCAACCTGACCCGCGACGGAATGCGCAACGCGCCGCAGGTGCGGGCCATCGTGCAGCAGCTACGCGTGCTCGTCGTCGGTCTCCAGGGCGGCAAGCTGACGCTGACGACCGCCGACCAAGATTGGAACAAGGCGGGACAAGACTTCTTCGCCAACTGGTCGCGCCGCGTCGATTTCATTGACGAGACCGGGCTCAACGATTGTCTGAAGCTGATCATCACCGCGCTTGCAGCCGAGGGCGGGGATTACGCGATGTTGTTCGATGACGGTACGATCACTGGCGGGCAGGGGACCGGCCGCGTCCGTTTCTTCGAGTCCGACAACATCGCCAACATGACCGAGGCTGATTTTGCCGCGCGGTTCCCCGGCTATGTCCAATCGCAGGGATTGATCTATGACACCTTTGGCCGGTGGGTCGGGATCGTCGTGAGCGGCAAGAAACGCGGCAAACAGATTTTTGCCAAGGACGAATGCTTTACCCTGGTGCGCGACCCGCAGGCGGAAATATGGGAGGCGCCGTGGTACTACGGCAAGCGCAAGTGGCGGCTGCTGCAGGGCCGCGGCATCTCGCCGCAGACGGTCGCCATCGCCGCGCTACTTGACATGTACGAAATCGTCAGCGCCGAGATTCAGTGCGGCAAGCTCAATTCAAAAATCTTCGCGCAGGTTATCGACACTCTCGGCGTTAACGACGGCACCGACGGCAGCGAGGATGTTGACTCCGGCGCCACGGACACCGACGCTGAAGCCGAAGCGGAAACCGATGCGACCGCCAGCGACACGGCCGAAGAAGCGGTTTTGGATGTCACCGATTTTGAAGCCAACGCCGGCGCGCATACACTGAACATGCCTTATGGTTTCAAAATGGACTTGCTCGACACCAAGCGGCCGAACAAAGACATGATCCAATTTGTGGAATGGTTGAACGGCGGCGCGGCCGCGGTGCATGGCCTGGCGCGCGTCTACAGCGGCCTCAAGGCCGAGACCAGCTACACCGCCTTCCGCGGCGAGCAAACCATCTCGTGGGCCAGCGTCGAAGAGTTCCAGAAAGAGCTTGAGCGCGGCCCGCTTGACTGGCTCGGCGTACACGCGCTGCGGTGGGGTATCGCCACCGGGCAGCTTGACGCAGGGCCGGAAGGATGGGAAAGCGCGCTGGCGTGGCAGTGGCCGCAGATGCGCGAGGTAAACGAGGTCGACGCACAGACGGCGGTTTCCGCCAAGCTGAAGAACTACCTGGCCACCTACCAGAGCCTGCTCGGGCCTAACTGGCGCCAGATACTGACGCAGGTCGCCAGCGAGATGGAGTGGTTTAAGGAGCAGGGCCTGTTGCATCCGGCGCTGCAAACCGTCTCCGGACAGGTAGTTGAACCGACTCAATTAAATCCCGCCAAGCGGGGAAAGGATGAAGAGAAATGAAACGTATCGAAATCAGAGGCATCATCGTCCCCAGCTCACTTGACATGAAGTGGGCCGAGGACTACATCAACAAGGGTTTGCTCACTCCCGAAAGCCGCGTTCGCAAAGCGCTCGCCGAAGCCGGCGACGACGTCGAACTCTACATCAACTCTCAGGGCGGCAGCGTCTTTTCCGGCAACGAACTGGTGAATGCGCTGAAGCAGTTCAAGGCCAGCGGCAAGAAACTGGAAATCACGGTCGGCGCGATGGCCGCGAGCATGGCCGCGAACATCATCGCGATGGCCGGAGCCGACAAAGTGCGCGCGCACTCGAACAGCAAGTTCATGTTCCACGGCGCGACGGGCATCACCTGGGCCGGCAGCGAGGGCCACAAGGACAGCGCCGAGCTTCTGGCGTCGATCAACGCCGACGTGATTGCTAGCCTCAAGGCCCTCCCGAATGCAGACAAAACCAAAATCGAGGGCTGGTTCGCCGAGGGCCGCGAGGGCTGGCTTTCCGCGCAGCAGGCGCTCGACATGGGCCTGATCAGCGAGATCATCGACGCGCCGGCCGAGGCGCTGAAGGCGATCCCGAAGGCCGAGGCGGAAAAGATGCTTGAAGGCGGGCTGGACATCGCGGCATTCGACTTCAAGGAGCCGAAAGCCGAAGAGCCGACGCCGCCGACCGGGTTCGTCCCCGCCGCCGAGCTGGAGGCCGTCAACGCCCGTCTGGCTGGCTTGCAGTCCGCCAAGGACAAGGAAATCGCGGCCCTGAAAACCGAACACGCCGCCGCCGTTGCCGACCTTACCGCGCGCATCACCGATTTTGAAGCCAAACTCGAAACCGCAGTCACGGACCTTGGGAAGGCGCAAGCCGCCCTGAGCGCCGAGGCGGCGGCGCACGAGACGACCAAGGCGACCCTTGCCCAGACGGGCGAGCAGTTGACCGCGGCCAAGGCGAAACACGCGGCCCTGGTGGGCGGCGTGCTGAAGCACGAAGAATCATTCCAAAGTTGGGCCGACGCCGAGGCATCTCTCGGATATGCCCAGGCGCGCAAGTCCCACCCGGAACTTTACGCCGCCTTCATGTCTAATTCAAAGAAAGGTAACTAATCATGGATATGTTCTACACCGAACGGGGCGACCGTCCTGACCTGGCCGCACGCGCCAAGCTCACGCAGGCGTCGATTGGCGGATACGCCTTCCCCAAACTGTTTCCGGTGCTGCCTGTGACCGAACGCGCCGGGGATTTCTCCTACGCGCCCGTCGGCATGGTGACCGGCACGACCAATGTGGCCGAGGCCCGCGCAAATGGTGCGGAGCTCACCGCCAACGCCCTTGCGACGGTCGACTTCGCGTGGACGACCGCCCGGCTTGAAGCCCGCACGGTGATCTACGCCAACGAGGTCAAGGGCTTCGGCGGCATCGAGGCAGCCGACGGCTTTGGCGGCGAGGACTGCACGCGGCGCGCGTATAACAAGGTCGAGATTGCGGCCTATGACAAGGTCTTCAGCGCCGCGCGCCGTGGTGCGAAGACCGAGCTGGCCAACCACCAGGTGGTGACGCTGCTGCAGAAGGGCGCCCTCGCGCAGCGCAAGTACGGCCAGCCGTATCTGGTTATGACCAGCTATGGGCTGCTGAAGTTCGTCAACATCCCCGAAGTCCGCGCGCGGATGTTCGGTGAATACGGCCCCACCGGCGCGATGAACTTCATCACCGGCGGCCAGGTTCAGCTCGCCAAGGCCATCTCGCCCCTGATCGGTTTCGAGGACATCATCGTCTTCGATTCCGAGATCGTCGGCTCGACGTATGACGACTACATCGCCATCGCCAGCCTGCGCAAGGAAGCGATGGCGGGAGGCACGGCGCTTTCCGGCGTCGCCAAATCCCGGGCGCTGTACGGGTTCGCCGCGATCTACATCCCCGATCCGGCGAACAACGACCAGCCGTTCAGCGTGTCGAGTTTCGATGACCGCCTGAATAAGGCCAACTACTACGACGCGGAGAGCCGCTACAGCTTGAACGAGCTGCACGCCGACGCCGTCACCGTTTACGACATGCTCGCCGACATCGAAGATTATTCTCCGATTGACGCCCGCGTGGTTCAGGTTCAGGTTGTCAACGACGAAGAATCGCCCGTCATCACCAACGATATCGGCTAACCGCCACCCCCGCGCCTCCCGGATGACGAGAGGCGCGGGGAAACCCGAACACTAGAGGAAATTGAAACATGAAAAAGACTACGCTTCTTGCGGTTGCTTTCGCGGCGATCATGCTTGCCGCGATGTCCTACGCCGCGTGCAAAGACGGCACGCTGTCCATCCCGCTCAACACTGTCGCTGTGACGAACACCGTGACGTTCGCGCAGTACGGGGCGACGCTGGACAGGATCGTGCTGAAAAACTCCGGCGCTTACGCGACCGACGTGACTATCTCGGCGGTTGACATCGCCGGGGTCGCGGGCGCGACGCTGTTGGGAAAAACCGAGATTGCTGCGGCCGCCTCGCTGGAGGTCATCCCGACCCGCAATCTGGTGATGCCGGATGGAACCACCAACCTCGTGCAGCATACCGTCCGCGACCTGCAAATCATCATCGCGGGCGGCAACGACGGCACGAATACAACCGTCGGCGCCATTCAGTATTTCGTCATTTCACCCTAACCCTACACACAAGACCCGCGCCGCTCGTCACATCCCGCGGGCGGCGCGGGGCACCTAAAGGCAAAATGGATTTTGATTTTCCATCCGCGTTCACGCCCTTCTTCACCGACGTTGCCATCGTCACTGGCACACGTCGCGAGAGAGGCGCGAGTGAGGCCCGCAACACGGCGATGGCCCTGCCGTGCTGTGTGCTTGGCGGAGAATCGTCGGACGTCAGCACCGGCGCCAACGCGGCGCCGGCCGGAAGCGAATACGTGGTGCTCGTGCGCCGCGGCGACTGGCCGGACCACCTCCCCCCGCAGATCGGCGACACCGTGAAAGTGGACGGTTACAGCGAAATGCGCATCGCGGCCGCGCCCTATCTCGACGGCACCGTCGGCTGGGCCATGCCATGCCGCAGCAAGGAGGCGTCGTTATGATCGCTATCGACATGGATTTCAGCGCGGCCGATCAAGCCGCCTTTACCGCGCAAATGAACCGCCTTATTGACGTGGCCATGAAAGAGCCGAAAGTAGCCGTGCGCATGGGCGCCGTGGCTCTGCTCACGTCGCTTCGTACATCGACCAAGACGGCAAAAAAGACCGCCCCCGTCCGCAGGTCCAAATCATGGCGAGGCCGTCGTGTCAATGGCAAGCAGATATTCTATGCCGAGAGATATGATCGTGACGGGAAACTCTACCGCCGCTCCATTTTCGCCAACTCCCTTGCCGAGGCCAAGCAGGATCGCTCCGCGCAGATTTTCTATCACGGTCTCGCCAAAGCGTCATGGGGCTGGACCATGCACCGCCTGTTCCCGAACAAAGCCGCGCCGAAAGCAGGATTCCGCGAGCCGCCAAACATCATCGAAGCCACTCAGACCG
>Ga0116159_1005128_pt1 | contig 10675 bp, 6 predicted proteins | sample AD_JPNAS1_MetaG_FD_89878 | JGI IMG/M metagenome (GOLD analysis project Ga0116159, IMG submission 89878) | Active sludge microbial communities of municipal wastewater-treating anaerobic digesters from Japan - AD_JPNAS1_MetaG | ecosystem: Engineered > Bioreactor > Anaerobic > Digestate | place...
GGGGAGTGCCCTGGGGATAAGCCTTCTCCATGGCCGTGTACAGGCGGGCCATGAGCTTAGAGGCGTGCTTGGTCTCGTTGGAGGCTTCGACGTCGAAGGCCTGGCGGACCTTGGCCAGGACGGCGTTGCTGTCCAGGATCACGTCGTAAGGAAGCCGGATCACATCCAGCTTCTCGGCGAACCGGGGGTCCCGGTCGCCGTTGCGGTGCCGGTGTCGGCTCAGCCGGGTTGTGGTGGTGCTGCCGACCGCCCGGCGCACGGGCCACCGCCACACCTGCTCGTGCTCGTCGTGGAAGATCAGGATCCGGTCGGTGCTGCTCCTGGCCAGATGCTGGTCGAGGGCGGCTTCGAGCCTTGAGTGGGGTTTCTCGTTGACGACCCAGACGCGCAGTCCCTTGTGCGAGGAGACGTTGGTGGCGGTGACGTGTCGGCCGTCGTGCTCGACGGTGACGGGGGGCTGGTCGGGCCGGGACCAGTTCAGGTCCTGGATGAACAGCTTCTGGTAGTCACGCTGCTCCGCGCGTGCGATCAGGGCGGTGGTCATGAGCTGGTCACTCCTAGCGAGCAGACGATCTTGATGGTGTCGGTGTCGGTGGCGCCGATGACGAGCCTGTCCTCGTCGTGCAGCTGGTTGATGAGGTCAGCCAGGTCGTCCAGGCTGTACTTGTTGCGTCGTGCTTGGCTCAGCCGCATGTTGGCGTGCTCGGTCAGGGGCCGGGAATGCAGGGCATCCAGGGCCGCGGAGGCCTTCTCCCCGAAGACGGTGCCGCCGAGGCGCTGCCAGGCCCACTTGCGCACGCCCTTGAGGTTGCCGGCGGCGACCGTCTCGGTCTTCAGCGGCCCCTGGACCAGGGCGGCCTCGCGGTCGAAGTGGTCGGGGCGTAGAGGGGCCGTGGGTGTCGAGGGTTCGGCACGGAAGATCCGCAGGGCCTCCAGGGGGGTGAGGATCCGCTCCCGGACGCCGTGGTCGGTAACGGTGGCGGTGGCGAAGGCGTCGACGCCAGAGCCGGTGGAGATGTAACAGGTCACACCCCCGTGGGACTCGTCCATGTACTGGTCCCGGGTGGAGTGGATCATGTCCTGCAGGCGGAGCACCCTGGCGGTGATCTGAGGGTGCTTGTCCAGGGCGTTGGACCACACCAGCCAGGCTTCGCTGACGGAGTCGACCTCGGCCTCGTCATCGCTGTCGTCCTCGGTGACCCGCCCCTTGTAGAGGTCGTCGAGGATCTTGATCTCCTTGTCGCCGCCGAAGAACTTCTCGTCCGAGCCGAACGCCTCGGCCGCGGCTCCGAGTCGTTCCTTGATGCGCTGCCGGAGCCGGATCTGCTCCTCGATGTTCTCGTGCGTGATCAGGTAGAGGTTGACGGTGTCGGACTTCTGCCCGATACGGTCGACGCGGCCGGCGCGCTGGATGACCCGGATGATGGCCCAGGGCAGGTCGTAGTTCACGATGATGTGACTGTCCTGCAGGTTCTGGCCCTCGGAGAGCACGTCGGTGGCGACGAGCACCTCCACGGGCCGCTCGACCTCGACCGGGACGCTCGGGTCCTCCGAGGGCAGACGGTTGGAGTTCGGGGAGAACCGGCGGGCGACCTCGGCGGGGTTGTCGGTGTCGCCGGTCGCCAGGGCGACGTTCGCGATACCAGCCTCGGTCAGGGCGTCGGCGACGTAGTCGGCGGTGTCGCTGTACTCGGTGAAGACCAGGACCTTCTCCCCGGGGTGGTCGTTGGTGAGCAGGTCGACCAGGGCGTTGATCTTGGAGTCGCGGGTGGAGTCCCAGTCCCCGAACCGTTCCAGCAGCCACGTGATCGTCTCGGTGTCCTTGACCAGGTCGTTGCGCAAAGTCGGCTTGAAGACGGTGGTGTTGACCCACTTGGTCTTTGCCGGTAGGGACTCGGCGAGGCTCTTGTAGCGGGTCTCGGCGCTGCCGTGCAGGCTGCCGTCGGTCTCTATGTCCTCGTCGGTGACGTGGATCTGCTTGTCGGTGAACGAGCCCAGCGGGATGCGTAGTTTGTGGTCGATCGCGTAGATGAACAGCTCGTTGCGGGCTCGTTGGCGTTGCAGCGACAGGATGAACGAGTATCCGGAGGACGACAGGCGCTTGAACAGTCCGATCCTCACGAAGCCGCTGACGTTGCCTCGGCCCGAGCGGATGTCGTCCAGGTTCTTCGTGTCTTCCTCGGTGTGCGGTGCCTTGGGGTTGTCGTAGTCGGCGAGCCGGTACCGGGGCAGGAGCAGGTCGCGGACGGCGTCCAGCGTGGTCTCGTCCTCCATCAGGGCGGCTGGGTCGTCCGCGGCGAACTGGTGGCTGACGGGGGTTGACACGCGGGTAGGGAAGTGGAACTTCTGGCCGTTGGCGAACTGCAGGTACTCCCGCTCGGTCGTTGTCCCGTCCGGGCCGGCGACGAGCTCCTTCTTGGCGGTGCGCTTGATGAAGGAGCGGGTACGGCGGACGAGGTGGTCGCTCATCAGCCTCTTCCAGTCCTCCGGTTCCTCAGATTTGCGGAACGCGGTGAGGGTGTTGATCTTTCCGTCGACCTTGGTCATCAGGTTGGGGTCGTTGTGCAGCGCCTCGGTCGGGACGATCCCCAGGTCGTCATCCTCGTCGATGTACAGGCCGATCTGGTTCGCGACGTCGGTGAACGCCAGGTTGTACGGGGTCGCGGTCAGCAGAAGGACCTTGGAGCCGTTGGTCCGGATGTACTGGTGGATCGCGTCGTAGGCGATGGTGGAGTTGTTCCGGAGGTTGTGCGACTCGTCGCAGATGACCAGGTTGAATCGTTTGAGCTCGGGCAGGACCTTGTCGACCATCGAGTAAGGCACGACGCGTCCGTTGATGTCGTACTCCTCGATGTGCTTCTCCCACATCGGCTGCAGGTTCTTGGGGCACAGCACGAGGGTGGAGTAGTCCTCGGCGGCCTGCAGCATCAGCGCGGTCGCGACAGCCGTGAGGGTCTTACCCAGACCGACGACGTCGCCGAGCATGGTGCCTCCGCGGCGCACGATTCGTCTCGACAGGGTCCGCACGGCGCTCTCCTGGTAGTCCAGCAGCAGGTCGCTCATCGACTTCGGCAGCACGTACCCCATGCCGTCGCGGGCGTCCTGGGACAGGGAGTGGCAGACCTTGAGGTACACCTCGAACGGAGTGGGCTGGTCCTCGTCCGCCCACGAGTTGGCGATCAGGTCGATGATCTCGGCGGTGATGTCGAGGGAGAACCTGTCGTCCCAGCGCTCCTCGAACCAGGACGCCAGTTTCTGCGTGGCGTCGGAGTCCTGCACGTCGATGTTCAGCTCCAGGTTGCGGTTGAGCCCGGCGCCGGTGAGGTTGGAGGACCCGACGTAGCCCCATCTGGATCCGTGCTTCTTCGCGGGCGCGTGGAAGATGTAGGTCTTGCCGTGCAGGGGCTTCTCGCTGAACACCTTCATCGCCACGGTCCCCTGCTCCAGCTGATGCTTCAGCGTCTGCAGAGTCTCCTGCCCCTCCCGGGTGGCCAAGCCCCGCATCAACTGGGTGCGCAGGTGGGCAACCAGCTGGTCGCGGCGGGCGATCGCTCTCTCCAGGTCGTGGATGCCGGACCCGTACTCAGGAGGCTGCACGTCGTCCTGCAGCATGTCGAGGAGCTGCTGGGAGTCCGCGGGGGCGACCATGCCGACCAGGACCCTTGCGGTCGGGCGCCCTCCCTCGGTGACGCTCTTACCGTCCAGGACGTCGGCCAGGTTCGACCATCCGCGCAGGTCGATGTACCCGGTCGCCACGTCCACGCTATCGAACTCGTCCAGGGAGTCCCGTAGCGCGGGGCCGAGGCGGGTTGAGTCGGTCAGGTTGTCGAAGATGTTGGGCACTACTGGTTCTCCTCGGTCGGCGGGTCGGTCTGTTCAGGGACAGGTCGTAGCCGGGGCGGGCGGGCCTCGGACGATGTCGTCGAGTTGCGGGCGGCCTCGAGTGCCTCGACAGCGATGTGTCGCTCGAGCATCGCGATGGTCGCTTTCGCCTGCCGTAGTTGTTTGCGCAGGCGGAGGTTCTCCTCGGTCAGGCCTTCGACGCGGCCCTTGAGGGCCCTGACTGGTTCGGGGTCTGTGCCGTGCGCGGCGACGCGATCGCGGAACTCGACCTGGAGGTCTTGGTGACGGTGGGTGAGAACCCACCGTTTGACGCCGGCCTCCTCGGCGAGGGACTTGATGGTCAGTTTGCCGTCGGAACGGACCGGCTGACCGTCCAGCAACCTGGTCATCGCCTCCCGGATGGTGCGACGCTCCGGTTCGTGCTTGGTCATGGCTGCCCACCATCCTGCGCGCATCGGTGGGCCGTGACGATGGCCTCCCGGCGGTCAATCTGGGCGCGGATGCGGTGACGCATCGGCTCGGGTGTCGCTGGCGAGTCGAGCTCGGTCCGCAGCTCGGCCAACTCCTCCTCGACGGTGGTGATGTGTTCGTCGGTGCGGGCGATGTTGGCGCACCGGTGGTCACAGGCAGTCAGGTCCGGCGTGCTCGCTGGTCGCGCGGGTGTGGTGTCCTTGCGGCACAGTGCCTTTCGGGGGTCGAAGCAGCAGGCAAGGGTCTGGCCTGGCGCGTCGTAGACGCGCATCTCCGGGTTGGCCATGAGTGCTGCGGCCTGCTTGGTGGTCAGGGTCAGGCCCTGGAACCGGTCGCGGTGCTCGTGAGCGGCTGCGAGGTAGCGTGCGGCCGCGGGTCCGCTGACGTGCGGGTGCGCTTGTAGGTGCTCGGCGGCGCGGTGGAGTGTGTCGCTGACGGCGAAGGCTTCTTCCATGGGGAACAGGTCCCGCAGTCCGGTCGAGGCCCGGCCGCCGTAACCGTCGGTGGTGGCCGCGTGCAGGTGCCCGTACTGGACGCCGAGCGCGACTCGGCCCCCGGGGCGGCGGTAGATGAACCAGGCGAGGGTCCGGCGCAGCCGTCGCAGGTTGCTCGGGCCGTCCGGGTCGTCCGGGACGACGTCGTGGGGGCGCTCCAGCTCGATGGCGCGCTGGTTGCACCAACCGGTCAGGTGCTTGATCGCGTCGATCACCCTTCTGGACGACGGTCCGCCAGGGTCCAGGTCGGTCCCGTTCACGCGGGTCTTGAAGAAGGTGTCGCTGAACAGGAGGTCACCCTGGTGCAGGCCCTCCATGACTGCGATCGCGTCCGCGACGGGCTTGATGGCGACCCAGGGGTGTTCGCGGTCGACTCCTTCGGGAAGGCTCCGGCCTTCGGCCACGGCCACCTTGTAGGTGCGGCCTCTGATCTCGTAACCGGCCGCAGACCTGCCGGGGGTGCCGGCCGTCGGTGTGCAACAGCCGCGACGCAGGCCCAGGACCTCATCAGCTCGCATCCCGGTCAGGTAGGCCACGGTGATCAGGCACGCGGTGCTGACTACTCGCCGATGGGCCTCGGCCCGGTCATGGCCGAGTTCGCCGCTCCAGGGCAGGGACGTCGGACCGCCCGACGCGGCACAGGAGACTCCCGGGCTCAGGCTGAGCAGATGGAGCAGGCGTGGCGCCTCCTGGACCAGTCGCAGGCACCACACGAGCAGCGCGGACATGGTGGCCGGGTGGACCGGGACGGACTTGTTCTCCGCGGTCCATTCGCTCTTGCCGATGACCTGGTCCATGCCTTCGCGTTCCCAGAACGGTTGCCTCAACCGGGCGCTCGGACGCATGTAGGGGCTGAGCAGCCACAGCCTGCTGAGCCCGAACAGGCGACGCGACTTGGGGTTCTGCCCGACCGGTGCATTGGCGACCTGGGCGGCGTACTCGCGAAGGTCGTCCTCGTCGAGCTCGGCGAGAGCGCTCAGGCCGCGTTCCTCGAACCAGCCGAAGAACGGTTTGAGGTCCTCGAACAGGGTCTTCAGTGTGGAGGGCGCGAGCCGTTTCCGGGCACTGGCTGGCCGGTCGAGCTGCTCCAGCGGGGTATCCATCGTCAGCAGCAGGTAGAAGAAGTGCTTCAGATCGGCGCGTAACGCCGCGGGGCAGTGGGTGAAGTGAAGCCGGATCCACCGGGTGGTCGGCCGCGGGCACAACGGGCTCAGGTCCCAGACCTCGTCCCCGAAGACCGAGCCGCTGGGAACGACCGTGGCCCCGGCAGCCGGAAGTGATGGAATGGAACGGGCCGGGAACCCACCCAGGCGGTCCGGGGCTGCTGCTGTCGTCATGCGTCCAGGTCCCTTCGCAGGAGCCGTTCGATCACTGCCAGGTCGGCGTCGGTGGCCTCGTCGCGGGCGGTGGCTCGCTCGGCCGGGGTGGTGCTGGACTCGAGCAGGTGCTGCAGCCGGTCCCGGTGCTCCCGGTAGCGGGCGTCGAACCGGGCAGGGTCGACCGAGGCGAGGTTGTCCAGCGCCTCATCCAGCAGGATCAGCCGGGGCAGGTGCGCGGGCGTGGCGACCGCGTTCGGGCAGGCCAGGCACATCAGGAAGGAGGCGGTGCAGGGCTCTCCGTCCGGCGTGAACGGGCTGTGGTTGAAGTCCAGGCACGCCGTCGCCGCGGTGTCCAGACTGCCGGAGCGGACGGCGTCGGTCGTCTGCGCCGGCAGGCCCAGGTCCTGCACTTGCGCGTAGCGCAGCCGCACCGTGTCTGTGGCGTGCTCGACGGCCGCCGCCTGGCCTTCCAGGATCACGTCCTGGTGAAGGTGGGCGGTCAGAGGGTCCGGTCGACGGTAGATGTCCTCACTGACCGCGGCGGAGTTCTGGCTGGACCTGCGGTTGATGACCTGCTCGGACAGGCGCAGCCGTCCGAAATGCAGGTGCAGCAGGACCCCATCGTCATCCCGCAGGTCAGCGAGCTGGTCCCACCGGCGCACTGTGCCGCCCTTGGTGAAGCCGCTCGTGACGAACCACCTGGTGGCGTGGTCGGTGGCCCCGTTCGAGGACCCGGAGATCAGCAGTCGGTCCGTGGCATGTCCCAGGTTTTCCATGCACTCCCGGGCTGGTGCGGTGATCGTCAGCGCGGTGCGCAAGGTCCGGGCGTGAGGCCCGGAGAAGGAGTTGGTGAAGTACCTGCGGTGTCCCCTCCTCGGCTTGTCCAAGTGCGAGACCAGCACCTCGTCCCGTCCGGGTTCGGAGGCCAGGTCGGGCACCACCATCGACTCCAAGGTCGACAGGTTGTACCCGCGGTCGCACACCAGCGCTGCCATGATCGACAACACCTCCACCCTGGTCGGGAAGAGGGCGTAGGTGGGGTGCAGGTCCCCGGTGCCCAGGACGGTAGCGGCTTGTCGGGCAGCCTCGCTCGCGCCGCTGCCGAACCGCAGCCGCCCGTCCTGCACGAGCCGTTCGAGGAGCTCGCCCCGGGTGAGGTGGGTCCCGTCGTAGGGAACATCGGGCCCGTCGTCGAACTGGCCGTCACGGTGGCGCTCGAGCGCGGCGACGTTCGCCGAGACCCTCGCCTCGCACACCCGGGCCAGCTCGCCGGCGCGACGGCGAATGGCCTCGAACTCGGCGACCGAGTAGGAGTCGTACAGCCTCTTGCGTGGTTTGTGGGTCCGCTGGGCGAGGGCGCGCCTGGTCAGGGCACCGACCTCCGGTACCTCCTTGAGCAGGACCCGCATGATGTTCACCTGACCAGGCCACCGGTTACGTGCCTCCCGTTCGCCCCGCCAGGTCCACCAGTGCTCCGGGCCGAGGTCGCTCAACGTGGTGATGTTGATCCCTAGAGGTTCCAGGCTGCGCAGGAACGCCAACGAGGTGCGGTGCGCGGTGTTCATCGACGCGGCTGAGCGCCACCTGCCGTCCGGTCCGGTGGCCGCGGCGAACGCGTCGACCAGCTGCTGGCGTACCTGCCCGTGGGCCGGGGCCACGCTGAAGTCGAACGGGCCAGCCTCCTGCCCGTCCGTGCCGATGACCAACACCACCAGCCCGGTCGGGTCCAACCGGTCGGGGCGGCGGTAGCCCGCTGCTGGCATCGACACCGGCGTCACCGTCCTCCTCCGCCGTCGTTGACCAGGCCGGTGGCGGCCAGGTGCCGCTGCACGAAGTCGTTGAACTCCTGCTCGCTCCTAGTGGAGTCCTCGGCGTTGAGGAACAGGTCGACCTGCAGACCCGAGACCGGCTCGAGGTAGATGTCCCTGGTCGTCTGAGGGTTCGTGTGCCCCAGCAAGGTCTGGACCAGGGTCCACGGGTCGCCGAACAGCATCCGGTAGTCCCTGCGCTCCTCCGGCGTCAGGCCCATCCGCCGGTCGAACGCGTGCAGCAACGTGACCAGCATCCGTAGCGCGAACGAGTGGCGCAGCATGTGCGGGTAGCAGGAGACCGGGACGCCCAGTCGGGCGCACCGCCGGTTCGCGGTCGAGAACACCGCCTCCCAGGACTCGTACCGCATCGGTAGCCCCGAGTCGCCCACGAACAGCGCGGCCGGTGCGAGCCCTTCCTCCTCCTGGACGAACAGACGGACGCGGTCGCGCCAGTCGAGCTGGTCCAGGGTGGTCGTCCGCGCCTGTCCGTCCCCGTCCCGGACCCGGAGGCCCGAACGGTCCTGGTCGGCCACGACCTGACGGCCCGGCATGTCCTCGTACCGGCCCTCACGTCGAGCCCGGGATACCGCCTCGGCCCGGGTGGAGAGCACATAGGCCTCCAGCTGCCGACGCGCGGAGGCGGACAACCAGAAATCCCGCCCCCGTCCCTTGGCGACGCCAGCACCCACCCTTGCCCGCAGGAACTGGCCCGGGCTGTCGACGGCGGGCAGCTCCTGGACCAACAACGTGCCGGCCTCCCTCAGCCGCAACCCGCTGGACCAGAGCAGGTCGGCGAAGGCCACGTTGCGTCCATCGTTGCGCCCCCGCCAGGAGGGGTCGGCCGAGCCATCGGGCAGCCGGCCGGCAAGACCCACGTCCCGCCACTGCCGGTACGCGCCCGGTGTCAGCCACTTCACCCGGACCGGCCGAGCATCGCGGGGCCGCAGCGAACGCGAGCCTGCGCCCCCAGCAGAAACGACTTCTTCGGCGGCCGGGTCACTGGCGATCACGCCACGCTTGTGCTGCCAGGCGAAGAACTTCTTGCACGCGGCAAGCTCACGACTGAACTTCGCCCCGGAGACCCGGTGCTCGTTGTCCGGATCGCGCCGACGCCAGTACTCAAAATCCAGAAGATCTGACGTGGCCGTCTCCCTCCACGGCCGTCCCTGCGACTCCAGGAAACTCAGGAAGAGACGCAGATCCTTGGCGTAGGACAACTGGGTCTGCTCCGAGAGCAACTTGTAGCTCGCCGACGCGAAGAAGGCCAGCACGTCGACGTCGGGCGCGCCGTCCGGTCGGAGCAGGAAGGGCTGCCCCGGACCTAGACCTGCTGATCGCTCCCTCACGACGAGCTCAGCCGCCTCCGAAGTGCCCACCCCGTGTCCCTCAAGCAGCGAGCGACCCAGCCTCCACATCACCGGGGTCGTGCTCGACATGACCACACAGTACCCCGCAACACCCCCACTTTCGGGGGAAGGGCGGGTCTGTCAGGATCAAGTCCACCTGACCTTTCTCGCGGTACAGCGATGCCAACGCTTGGAGGTTGTCGCCCTCGATCAGCAAGTTCTTCGCGCGAGCGTCCTCGTCACCGGCCCCATGGACCTTGACGGTGCGCATGGTGCGCGGTCGCACCCTACGTCCGAGTTGTCGGGCCAGCACCTTCCCGGGGAATGACAGGTTTACGCCGGCACCGGTCTTCTCCCTGATCATCTCGACGAGGTGCTGGATTGGGAGGGATTCGAGGTCTGTCAGATCGTCCATGCTGCTCTCCTTGGCTTCGCGGATGGTTGTTCTGGCATGTCCGCACACGCCAAGCAGTCCGGCGGTATCAGACTATCGGCCGGTTTCCAGACCTGCCTTGTCACGTCATCGGCCTCTCTCGTGCGAAGCCGATGGGCCAGGAGGGAGAGGTGGGCGAGGCTTGCGCAGACCCACGTGGGGGGCGCCGGAATCTCGGCTGGAGAAGCCTCCAGCGGTGTTCTCGCTCATCTGCTCGAGTGTGAGTAGCTCGCTGCTGGAGCCGAGCCGATCTTCGGGGTAGCGGGCTAGGACGAACTCAGTGAACAGGGGTACGGCCATGGCGACGTGGCCATACCGGGGTGGGTAGATATCGCCTTCTTTGATCAGTTGATCGCGAAGCCAGCTCAGGTCGGTGCTCGTGCGGTTGAGGGTTCGGGCGAGGTCAGCCATGCCGGCCCGACCGCCGTGCAGGGCCAGGGCCGCGAGAAACTCGGCTTGCCGGTCGGTCAGTCGTTCCCACCGGGGGCCGAAGGTGCGCCGGTCGAGTTGGTCGACCAGGCCCGGCAGGGTGGTTTCCACGTCTGCCAGGGTGATGACGTCGGGGCCTTTGGCCGCGCGCCATACCGCGTCTGCGACCAGTTGCAGATGCGCGGGGTAGCCGTTGGTGACGGTGAGGACACGATCAAGGGCCGCCACCTCCCACGCGACATGCTCTGCACGAGCGGGCTCAACGAGCGCGTACCGGGCGTCGTTCGGTGGCAGGGTCAGCGGTACGTCAACGACCTCAAAGAGCCGGTCGGGGTGGGTTACTCCCGCCGCGTTGAGCACGGATGTGGTGAAGGGCAGACCGGAGGCAGCGAAGGTGACGTTGGCCCCTGAGTGGTCGACGTTGAGTCTGTGCAACGTGGCGGCGAGCAGGGCGAGGTCTGGGTGGGCGGCGACCTGCAGCTCGTCGACGGTAATCAGGAGCCCACCGCTGGAGTGGTCCTTGGCGACC
>Ga0116159_1005133_pt1 | contig 10670 bp, 7 predicted proteins | sample AD_JPNAS1_MetaG_FD_89878 | JGI IMG/M metagenome (GOLD analysis project Ga0116159, IMG submission 89878) | Active sludge microbial communities of municipal wastewater-treating anaerobic digesters from Japan - AD_JPNAS1_MetaG | ecosystem: Engineered > Bioreactor > Anaerobic > Digestate | place...
GGCAGGAGCATTGCTGAAAACTAACTCACAAGTAGGAGAGCCTTTAATCCCCATTTTGTTTTCTATACGACGTACTAATACAGCGTTACTGGTTTTGTCATATAGAAACAGTGACAGTCCGCGACCATCACTGGTTCCTTCTTCAGAACGAGCTAAAACAAGGTTAATGTCAGCATCTCCGTTGGTGATAAATCTTTTAACACCATTTAGATACCATTTTCCGTCAGATTCGTTATATGTTGCTCTTAGCTGAACTGCTTGCAAATCGCTACCTGCATCAGGTTCTGTAAGTCCCATTGCTGCGGTGGCTCCTTTATTAAATCGTGGTAAATATCTTTGTTTTTGCTCTTCTGATGCAAATTCGTGAATGGTTTCAGCACAGTCTTGCAGTCCCCATATATTGGCAAAACCGGCATCAGCGCGTGATACTAGTTCAGCTGCCATTACGTAAGGCACCATTGAAAAGTTTAAACCACCATACTTGCGTGGTAGCGACATACCAACCAAACCAGCTTGTGTTAAAGTATCATGGTTTTGTTGTGTTCCTTTAGCATAAATAACTCTGCTATTTACAACTTCAGGACCTTCTTGGTCAACCGCTTCGGCATTAGGAGCTATAACGTTTCCACAAATATCACCTACTATCTCTAAAACTTTATCGTAGCTGTCAATCGCGTCTTCGTAATTAACTGGTGCATAATCGTATATATCTTCCTCAGTGTAATTATTTTCTTTAAGAGCAATAATTTTTTCCATCAACGGATGCGTTAGATGAAATTTCATATCTGAGTTATCTGTATAGAAATTAGCCATTGCTTTATTTTTTTATAGTTTTTATTTGCTGTTTTTCTTATATGCTGCGATCATTTTTGGAATAATATCGGTTATATTTCCAATAATTGAATAATCAGCAATTGCATTAATTGGTGCATGCGCATCGGTGTTTATAGAAATAATCATTGATGATTGATCCATACCCGCACGGTGTTGTATCTGTCCTGAAATTCCACAAGCTATATATAGTTTTGGGCGGACGGTAATTCCTGTTTGACCGATTTGTCGTTCGTGTTGGGCAAATCCAGCGTCAACAGCTGCACGCGAAGCTCCAACTTCGCCACCTAATACGGCAGCCAAATCATATAGAAGCTTAAAGTTTTCTTTTGAACCAACTCCATATCCTCCTGATACAATGATTGGTGCACCTTGAATATTTACTTTGCGTTTTTCAATATGTCTCTCGATTATTGAAACTACAAAATCGGCTTCACTAACAATAGACTCAACATCAATTTTCTTGATTTCGCATTTGTGAGAATTGTTGAAAATCTCTTTTTTCATCACGCCTTCTCTAACTGTTGCCATTTGGGGACGACAGTCAGGATTAATAATGGTAGCGATAATATTTCCGCCGAAAGCAGGACGTATTTGATAAAGTAAGTTTTTATAAACTTTGTCGGCTTTTTTATCTTCGTGATCGCCGATTACAAGTGATGTGCAGTCGGCAGTAAGTCCACTTTTTAATGCAGATGAAACACGTGGTCCCAAATCGCGTCCAACGGAAGTTGCTCCAAGTAGGGCAATTTGAGGCTTCGTTTTTGAAAACAGATCAATGATTATTGACGTGTAGGGCAGAGTTAAGTAATGCTCTAACTTTTTATGGTCTGCTATGTGTAAAACATCTACTCCATAAGGAGCTACTTGATTCACAATATTATCTAATTTGTGCCCAATGGCTATAGCTTCGAGCTTACAGCCTAATTGCGTTGCTAACGATCTTCCTTTTGTCAGCAATTCAAGACTGACGCCAGCAACTTGGCCCTCTTCTATTTCACAAAATACAAACAAATTGTTCACAGTATATAAATTTTAGAATTTGACATAAATTAACCGATAGTATGGTTTTTTATCAACTCAACTATCATCTCCTCAATCTCTTGGTCGTTGTTTCCAATTACTTTTGATTCTTTAGCTTGCAGTACAACGTTTTCGATTTCTTTAACTTTTGTTGGCGAGCCGTTCAATCCAAGCTGTTCATGATCGACATCAACATCATTTACAGAAAGTTCAGACAGTTTAAGATAAGGTCTTGAGTTATACAGCTGCATAAAATCTTCTGTAGCATTTTGCAGTTCAGAAGTAGAGCGAGCATGTTTGTATTTCATTGTAAATTTGGCGTTTCTGGGACGACACTCTGCTGCAGAGCCTGTAACAGTAACAACTAAGGGCAGCGTGCCTCTTACAGTTTCAACGCCGCGTTCTAAACGCCGCTTTACAATTATCTCTTTTCCTTTGACATCGATTATCTCTTCGGCGTACGTAATTTGTGGTAAACCAAGTTTTTCGGCGACCTGCGGTCCAACTTGTGCTGTATCGCCATCGATAGCTTGTCGTCCGGCAATAATGATGTCAAATTTACCAATTTTTTCTATTGCTTTAGAAATTGCATACGACGTTGCTAAAGTATCGCTTCCTGCAAAAGCTCGGTCAGTCAGAAGATAGCCGTTATCAGCACCGCGATATAAACCTTCGCGAATAATTTCTGATGCTCTAATCGGTCCCATTGTTAGCATAGTTATGGTTGTGCCTGAAATGCGATCTTTAAGTCGTAGAGCTTGTTCTAAGGCATTCAAATCTTCGGGGTTGAATATTGCCTCTAATGCTGCACGGTTGACCGTACCATCAGCTTTCATGGCATCTTTACCCACGTTTCGTGTATCGGGAACTTGTTTTGCCAATACTACAATTTTTAATCCACTCATCTGTTTTTTGTTTTATTATTATCAGAATTTTTTTTGAGTTTAGTTTTGCGTGACAAAGATAAAAAATAACTGCTTAATATGTAGTTTAATCTCAAAAATTGCTTTTTTGCATAATTTGTTTTAATTGTATTATTAATTTTTTAGGTTTTAAATTGCAGAACTTTATTGTCATAAAAGAAAGAAAGCATTAGCAAAACTTTGCAGTTGCTACGCTTTCTTTCTTGTTGTGCTCTTTCTAAGAGCTTTGCTAAGATTCGTGTCTTAGCTGTACCCACTTAAATCAGAAATTGAGGTTTTGAATAGACTTTGTTTAATTTGATTTTTAAATGCACATGGCTACTTTTTTATTTAAGATTAGCAAGCATTATTTTCTCGTTTAATCTTACAATACAAAGAAATATTATATTTTAATTATATGCAATCCGTATTTTTACGGATAGTCAGTAGGTATTTTCCGCAATTTATCTTTTATTGTTGAGCAAAAATTGTTACTTTTGTCTTGTCTTACAGAATTCTACGATAATGATTACAGCAAGATATTTTATAATAATATGTTTTATAACATGTTTAGCGTTTGATGCAAATTCTCAGACTATTGACAGTCTATTCTCTCAATTTGAACTATTGCAGCGTAAAAACGCTGATATTGAGCTATGTAACTCATTGGTTTTAAAATTACACGATAGAGGAAATCTTATTAACAAGCATATATTTAATAGGAATACACCTGAAGATAGCATCGAAATGATTATTTATTATGGAACAGCAGAGTATTTATACGAAAAATCTGAGTTCATAAAATCAAATGAGTGCGCTCAACTATCTTTGGAAATAAGCAAGAAACTAAATGACAATAATTACATGTTTGATAATTATTCAATAATGTCGTGTAATTATCAGAGAATCGGTGATTTAGAGAGAGCAATTGAAAATGGCAGCTTAGCATTAGAAGTTGCAAATATAACAGGTGACCCTAAATTAAGAAGCTCGGCTTTCAACAATATTGGCACCATATACATATACTCAAAACAGCCAGAGAAAGGAATTGAATATTTGAGTGAATCTCTTGAATTGGAGCGTACGTTGGATGATGATGAGAAAATTGCAACCAGATTAAGTAATTTATCCGAGGCATATTTGCAGATTAAAAATACTGATAAAGCACTATCACTGTTGTTAGAAGCTCTTGAAATAGATCGAAAGGCTAATAGGACCGATAAAATAGGGAGAAGATTGAGTGTTTTGGGTAGTATTTATCATGAAATGAACAATCTCAAAGAAGCTGAACGTTCTTATACTGAAGCAATTGAAGTGTTTAATATATCGAACAACGGGGTTTCAATAGCAATAACTTACTATCAGCTAGCAATGTTAAAGTTCAGGGAAAACAATGATCGAGAATCTCTTTCATACTTTGAAAAATGTATTTCGGTTTGCGATTCTCTTGATTTATCTTATGTTAAACACAAAGCTATATCTGGAAAATATAAAATTGCAAAAAAGATCGGTGATTATAAAAGTGCACTCGAGAATTTAGAGATATTTGTTGATATGCAGGATAGCATATTTAACCAACAAATGGGAAAGAAAATTGCAGATTTTCAGGTTAAATACGAAGCAGATAAAAAAGATGCCCAAATAAAGCTACAGAACGAACAACTTAAAAGGTCAAAAACAGTTCAGATTTTTTTGATATCCTTGGCAATATCGGTGTTGGTAATATCAATCCTACTTTTTCTATTTGCCCGAAACAAGAGAAATTATGCCAAAAAATTGGAGTTAATAAATAAATCGAAAGACAAACTATTTTCAATTGTTTCGCATGATATGAAAAGTCCTACGATAGCACAAAAAATGGTTGTTGAAGATATAATTGAACATTACGATAATTATACTACCGAAGAGATTAAACAATACTTCGGTCATTTACGAGATGTCTCAGAGGCACAAGTAAATTTGATGCAAAATCTTACGGATTGGTCAAGAATTCAAACAGGAAAAAACAAGTGTAATCCTATAGTTTTTAATCTGACAGAAATTGTTAATGATGCAGTTAATTTACTTTCAATCACGGCAGAGAGAAAAAATATTGAACTTATAACCGAAATGCCAGACGAGTGCTATACTTTTGCCGACAGACAGATGATAAGCACCATTATTAGAAATCTTATCAACAATGCGGTTAAATTTTCACATAGTGATTCAAAAGTTATAATTAAAATAACAGATTTGAAAAAAGGTTGGCAAGTAATGGTCGAAGATTTTGGAATCGGAATGAATGAAAAACAGGTTGTTAGCATTTTTTCTAAAAAAGAAACTATCCTTAGCGATGGAACTTTTGGGGAAAAAGGTAGTGGATTAGGACTTATAGTATCAATGGAATTTATTGAAAAGAATAATGGTAAGTTATTAGTCGAGAGCGCTATAAACAAAGGAACAAAAATATCTTTTGAATTAGAAAAAGCAGTATAAACAGATAGTATATTTATATTAAATTGACAGATAAGACTTTATATAATACCGTGAAAGTAGCGATAATAGACGACCATGAGTTGTTTAGGATAGGGCTACGCTCGGCATTAAACAAAAAGGATACAAAAAACAGGGTTGAAATAATTTTCGAAGCTTCAACCGGACAAGATCTATTTTCTTTCCTTGAACTAGGAAATCATCCTGATATTATTTTACTTGATATTATTCTACCAGATATTTCGGGAGTAGAAATATCACACCGATTAAAGTCTAAGTTCAAGGATATTAAAATAATAATTCTATCGTCTGAATCATCTGAGGAGTTGCTTTTTGAACTATTGGATATCGAAGTGGAGGGATATATAAGCAAAACAGATCTGACGTTTGAGGTACTGCAAGCTATCGATTCTGTTTGTGAAGGAGAAAACTATTATGGTAAAAGTGTTTCAAAAATTTTGTTTGATTTGTATAACACGGGAAAACTTATCCAATCCAAAAACAAATTTTTATTGCCATTTAGAAAAGCGAAAGGGTATAATGCCGATCTTTCGGAACGTGAAATTGATGTAATAAGACTTTGGTGCGATGGTGCAACTGCGAAGGACATCAGCACTATTTTAGATATCAGTACTAGAACTGTAGAATCTCACAAAAACAATATTTTAAAAAAACTTGGATTTGAAAAGTTTACAGATCTAATAAAGTACGCTATTAAAAAGGGGATTATTTCGATTTAAGCAACTAAAAAAATTAGTTTATTTTTTTTTACTATCCTTTTTATTTTTTGTATCGTAACTGCTTTCTGTCGTAATTGATTTTAGATTTCCTGTTTTTCTGTCTATTTCAACTTTGTAGTTACTGTTATTTAATACATCAATAGGCAGTTGCAATATATTGCCTAATTGGTTTATGCTCAGCAGCTTAGTGCTCAAGGTCTCTTCTCCAAGCAATACTTTAACTTCACATAATGCAGGTATTCTATAAACAGGACCACCGCTTGAAACTCTTTGGTTAGTTATAGGGTGATAGTTAGCATACTCAATTTCAAGCCTTAGGTGCTGATTTATGTTGTCATTACTATATTGTTGATTTGGAGAAATAAGCGTTACTCCAGTTTCCGCATCAAAATAGCATAGAGTTTTTAAAATTGGGGTAATACTATTTCCCTGTGGAGTAAATAGAAACTTAAAAGTATATGTTGTATCGATATTAACGCCTGTAAACAAATTAGTATATCGGTTTTCGACGCTATACATCTCCTCAATGCTCGCTTTCAACGATTCACCTTCGGGGAATGCTTCGTAGAGACCCGCAACTAACTCATATCTATGATTTCTAATTTTAATAATGAAATCAGAGACGTGTCTTGCCATATCTTCAATACTTTTTAAGCTTCTAACAGTCTCTTGAACAGGCACTTTTATTATTGTTGTATCGCTTTTTATATGGCGGTAAACGGTTTGAATTTCTTCACTTTCAATTTTTATAACTCCCAAATCACGAAAACTTCCATCTAACTCAACTTGCGTGGGGTTGAGCACATTAGGATATGGTGGATTTTTAATACTATCACTAATAGCATTAAAACTTGTTAAAACATTTTCTTGTGATAGAGAAAAATTTGGGATTATTGAAGGATCGTTCATATATGCGTACCACTGCGATGAGTCGGGGGTTGGAAACTGTGTAAACTGTATATCGACAATCTCGTAATGTATTGAATTTCTTTTTATTATGGATTTGTTGTCCAATCCTAAAAACTTTGTTGCATAACTTGAGTACGGACCTTTAAAACTTTGTGTTTGTTTCACTTTAACATCCATGGCAATGGTAGTTGCAGGTAGGTTGTACAGAAATAGAGGTGCTTCTTTTACCTCAGAATATGGGATAATATAAGGTTTAGCTAATTTTGTCTCTGATTTACACGAAATAGCAATACTTAGTGTAATTATTCCTATGCATATAAATAGCGTATTTTTCATATTGTACGTCAAATAATAACTCTGCAAATATAGTACATTTGATTGTATTTTGCTATTCAGATTCTTTTAGTCCAATTGTTTTGAAAGCAGAGCCTAAGTGCTTAATGATGTCTGTTGCTATTAAACTTTCATGACTCTCATTGTCTAACGCTTTGTCTCCCGCTATGCCGTGTAGCCAAACACCAAGTATAGTTGCATCTTTTGGTTTATAACCAACTGAAAGTAAGCCTGATATAATTCCTGTTAGTACATCTCCACTTCCGGCAGTTGACATCCCTTGATTTCCTGTGTTGTTGAAATGGACATTACCCTGTTGGTCAACAACGGCACTGTTCTTTCCCTTTAAAACCAACAACATATTCTGTTTTTTGCAAAACTTTGATGCTTTCTCAATTCGCTCCAGAGTGTCGTTACATTTGTCAAAAAGTCTGTCAAACTCGCCTACATGTGGTGTGAAAATTGATTCTTTCGGGATAAATTTTATAATATCGCGATTCTTGGCTATTAGGTTTAATGCATCGGCGTCTAAAACAACTGGGTTATCGTAGTTTTTAATAATGTTTAATAGCAGAGCTTCACTCTCATTACTTACCCCAATTCCTGGACCAATGCCTATAGATGTAAAACGTTCTAAATCATCACGCGTTAATTTAGATGTATTACTGATTGTCATTGCTTCTGGGATAATAGAGTTTAATACCAATTCGCCATTTTTACTGGTATATATGCTAACTAAACCAGCACCACTTCTTAAACATGCTGAGGCGCATAAAACCATAGCGCCATATTTGCCCTCGCTTCCTGCAATAATAAGCGTATGTCCGAAATTCCCTTTATGAGTATGTTTTGGTCGCGGTATGTATAAGCCGTCTATGTCAATAGGTTCTGTTAAAAAGTATTTTGTTTCAGCCAACTCTATTGCATTGGGGTGCAGTCCTATATCAACTATTGATAAATTTCCAACATATTTTGAGTTTTCGGCAAAAAAGAAGGCGAGTTTCGGTATTTGCAAGGTGTAAGTCTCATTTGCCATGATTATTGCACCACGGTTGTCTCTGTTATTGTCAGAAAACAACCCCGAAGGAATATCTATTGCTACTTTATGGTTGGGTAGTCTATTAATGTGTTCAATTACATCGGCATAAAAACCCTTTATTGGTTTATTTAGTCCTGAGCCAAAAATTCCATCAATAATAATCGATTCTTTATCAATTTTTGGAAAATCAAAAAATGTTTTACAACATAAAAAATCGATATTTTTTTCTTTTAGGCGCTGAATGTTTAAAAAACAATCTTTTGAAAATTTATCGGTCTCGTTTAATATTATCAAACTTGCTTGAACCCCTGATTCAATAAGCATTCTGAACAAAGCAACCGCATCACCGCCATTATTTCCCGGACCGGCTAATAAAAAATATTTTTTGTAACCATGTAAATTTATAAGCTTGTAAAACAGATTTGTTGCGGCTCTTTCCATTAAATCAATTGATTTAATAGGCTCATTTGCAATTGTGTATATATCAATATCTTTGATTTGTTTTGATGATAATATCTTAGTCATAAAAAAATAATTGTTTACTAAAACTGTTACAAATATAGATAGATTGAACCTTCTATTTAATTTTTATCTAAAAATAATATTATATTTGCGCCCAATCAAAACAATTAAATACTTAAACTATGTTTAAAAATCAACCCAAGGGACTTTTAGGAGCAGCTCTTGCTAATATGGGAGAACGCTTTGGCTTCTACGTAATGATGGCAATTTTGCTCTTATTTCTGAACAATAAGTTTGGATTTTCCGGCTCGGAAGGAGCTATTATTTATTCAATTTTTTATGCTTTAATCTACATCTTAGCGTTAGTTGGTGGGTTAATTGCAGATAAGTCAAAAAACTACAAAGGCACTATTATGGCAGGTTTGGTGTTGATGACGATAGGATACGTCCTCATTGCCATTCCCACAGAAACACCGGTAAAAAACTTCCCGTTGATTCTTGGCTATACTTGCTTCGGGCTGTTTGCCATAGCTTTTGGTAATGGTTTGTTTAAAGGTAATTTGCAGGCTGTTGTAGGTCAACTTTACGACAATCCTCAGTATGCCGACAAGCGAGAAACAGGTTTCCAAATCTTCTACATGTTTATCAATATTGGTGCTATGTTTGCACCCATTATGGCAGTAGGTTTAAGAAACTGGTGGGTACAACGCAATGGGTTTAAATTTGATGCAGATTTACCAGCTCTTTGTAATCAATTCCTTAATGAAACAATTTCGGATGACGCCAAAGTACGTTTATCGGAATTAGCAACTCAAGTTGGGGATGTAACAGGAGATTTAACTGCTTTTGCAAATAAGTATTTGAATATTTTTATGGAGGGATATCACTACTCTTTCGGTATTGCAATATTCGCAATGCTTATTTCATTGACAATATTCTTGGCAAATAAAGCTAAACTGCCCGATCCATCAGTAAAATCACCTGATGTGAAACAAGATGCTCAAGTAGTTGAAATGGATATTAAAGAGATAAGACAACGCTTGTATGCTCTATTTGCAGTATTTGGCGTTGTTATTTTCTTCTGGTTCTCATTCCACCAAAATGGACAAACCCTTACACTATTTGCCAGTGACTATACAAAAATGATAAATATTAACTTAGGTTTCACCACTTTGCAAGGGGCAGAAGTATTCCAAGCGTTTAATCCAATTTTTGTTGTATCGCTTACACCTATAATTATTGGACTATTTGGTTGGATGCGTAACAAAGGATGGGAAGTGTCAACCCCTAAAAAAATTGCAATAGGTATGGGAATTGCTGCTTTAGCCTTTGGAATAATGACATTAGGTTCAATCGGACTGCCAAGTGCTGCAGAAAGAATTGAAATGGGTGGGCTGCCTGAATCAATGCGTGTTTCTCCATTCTTATTGATTATTACTTATCTTGTTTTGACTGTAGCAGAGTTGTTTATTTCTCCGTTGGGTATTGCTTTCGTTTCGAAAGTTGCACCACCAAAATATCAAGGTATTATGCAGGGTGGATGGTTAAGTGCTACTGCTTTAGGAAATCAGCTGCTATTTATTGGTGTGATTTTCTACAACAGTATTCCTGTATGGGCAACATGGATGATTTTTGTTGTAGCGTGTCTAATCTCTATGACAATAATGTTATCGATGCTTAAATGCTTGAAAGAGTGGCAAGTTAAAAAATATTTTATAAATATATTAAAAGGCTGTCTGTATAAGGCAGCCTTTTGTTTTTATGGTTAAAATTGAAGAGATAAAAGATGCGTTTTAGAGATAAATTTTAATATCTTTGGTTACAAATCAAAAAAGTGTGTAGCGATGATAAAAATTGATATCAGTAAAGCTTTTAATAACGGAGCAAGTGAAATAGAAAACGAATTGATTATTGCACAAAAGTGTCTTAAACAGTTGCAAGATGGTTCAGGCAAAGGCA
>Ga0116159_1005142_pt1 | contig 10665 bp, 8 predicted proteins | sample AD_JPNAS1_MetaG_FD_89878 | JGI IMG/M metagenome (GOLD analysis project Ga0116159, IMG submission 89878) | Active sludge microbial communities of municipal wastewater-treating anaerobic digesters from Japan - AD_JPNAS1_MetaG | ecosystem: Engineered > Bioreactor > Anaerobic > Digestate | place...
ACCAACCTTAATTTTTAAACGTTATATTCCCTTTTGTGTCCTCGTCAATCTTAACCTTATCGCCTTCTTTGATACTACCCTTCAATATCATCATGGCGAGGGGGTCTTGTAGCTTCTTCTGGATGAGCCTTTTCAGCGGCCTTGCTCCATAGGCAGGATCATATCCCTCTTTGGCTATCATCGTTTTGAGTTTGTCTGTAAAGTTCAGCTCAATTCCTCTTTCTGCAACCCTCTTTGTGAGGTATGAAAGCTGCAATTCGGCGATTCTTTTTATATTATCGACTGATAATGACCTGAAGATGATGATTTCATCTATTCTGTTCAGGAATTCGGGCTTGAAATGTGTCTTTACAGCCTCCATCACACGCCTTTTCAGTTCATTGTAGTCTTTTTCGCCGAGGTCTGTAATCCATTGACTTCCTATATTTGATGTCATGATGATGACGGTGTTCTTGAAATCCACGGTCCTACCCTGACCATCTGTGAGCCTCCCATCGTCAAGGACTTGCAGCAACACATTAAAAACTTCGGGATGAGCCTTTTCCACTTCATCCATGAGTATGATAGAGTAGGGCTTTCTTCTTACCGCCTCAGTCAGGTAGCCGCCTTCCTCGTACCCGACATAGCCTGGAGGTGCGCCAATAAGGCGAGACACAGAGTGTTTTTCCATGAATTCGCTCATGTCGATTCTTACGATTGCCTGTTCATCATCAAACAAGAATTCCGCTAATGCCTTTGCAAGTTCTGTCTTGCCTACACCGGTCGGACCGAGAAACAAAAAGGATCCGAGAGGCCTGTTGGGGTCCTGAAGGCCTGCGCGTGCCCTTCTTATTGTGCTTGATACTGCTTCGATAGCCTCTTCCTGGCCGACAACACGCTGGTGGATTTTGTCCTCCATGGTAACGAGTTTTTCCATTTCACCTTCAAGCATCTTTGAGACGGGGATGCCTGTCCATTTTGAAACAACCTTTGCTATATCCTCTTTGCCAACCTCTTCGTTCAACATTTTGTCGGTCTTTTGAATCTCTAAAAGTTGATCGTTTTTAAGTTTTAGCTCATTCTCAAGTGCAGATATTGTTCCATATCTTATCTCTGCAACCTTTTCAAAATTGCCTGATCTTTCGGCCTCTTCTGCCTCAGTCCTTGCCCTGTCTATCTTTTCTTTGATTTCACCTATACCTGTTATTAGAGTCTTTTCTTTTTCCCAATGCTGTTTCTTTTCGTTTACATCTGTTTTAAGCTCATCCAAATCCTGTTCGAGCCTTACTTTTCTCTCTTTTGATGCTTCATCTTTTTCCTTTTTCAGGGCTTCTATCTCAATCTGAACCTGTATGATTTTTCTTTCTATCTCATCTATTTCAGTGGGTACACTATCTATCTCCATTCTTAATTTTGAGGCAGCTTCATCTATAAGATCGATAGCCTTATCAGGAAGGAATCTATCTGTAATGTATCTGTGTGACATTGTAGAAGCCGCTATTAAGGCAGAATCTTTTATCCTTACACCATGATGAAGTTCATACTTTTCCTTTAATCCCCTCAATATTGCGATTGTCTCCTCTACGGAAGGTTCTCCTACTTGAACCGGCTGAAATCTTCTTTCGAGTGCTGCATCCTTTTCTATGTATTTTCTGTATTCATCAATAGTCGTTGCTCCAATGCAGCGCAACTCACCCCTTGCAAGGGCAGGTTTGAGCATGTTTGATGCATCTATTGCCCCTTGTGCATTGCCAGCACCGACTATCGTATGCAATTCGTCTATAAAAAGGATAACGGTACCAGCCGCTTCGTCGATCTCTTTGAGAACCGCTTTCAGCCTGTCTTCAAATTCCCCTCTGTATTTGGCACCCGCGAGCATCGCACCAAGGTCAAGTGAAAGCACCTTTTTGTTTTTCAATGTCTCCGGTATGTCGCCGCTTATTATCCTTTGTGCCAATCCTTCTACTATGGCTGTTTTGCCTACGCCTGGTTCGCCTATAATGACTGGATTGTTTTTGGTTCTTCTTGAAAGTACCTGCATGACCCGTCTGACCTCTTCATCTCTTCCAATGACAGGGTCGAGCTTGCCTTTGCGTGCCTCTTCGGTCAAATCCCTGCAATATCTCTGCAATGCCTGATATTTTTCTTCTGGAGCCTGGTCTGTTATACGCTGGGAACCGCGCATGTCCTTTAAAACAGTATATATCTTATCCTTTGTAACCCCATAATTTTTGAGAATTCTCGAAGAAGGACAGTCCTTTATCTCGGTGATTCCGATAAGCAGATGTTCTGTGCTTACATATTCATCCTTTAAACGTTCTGCCTCGCTGAATGCTATATCGATAGACTGCTTTAGAAGAGGAGAGATATATACCTGTATTGCTCCATCTACTTGTGGCATCCTTTTGAATTCTCTTTCAAGGTCGTTTATTATGTAACTGCTGTTTGCCTCAAGCTTGTCGAGCAAAGGCTTAATAATACCTTCCTTTTGTAAAATTAGACTATATAGAAGGTGTTCGTTTTCAATCATCTGGTTTTTATTTGCTTCCGCCCGTTTTTGGGCATCTGCAATGGCCTCCTGTGCCTTGATAGTTAGTTTATCCCAATTCATTTTTCACCCCATAAAAGAATTAGCTGTTTGTCATGGATTCACGTTAAAAAATATAGGTGTTTGCCGGTGACTAAACGCTGAGATTAATATAATCACTAATCTGTTGAATGCAATTATCCATGAATCATGAATGTTTATGATTTGATATGATATTGCTTGATAATTAATTTCCAATTGCTTATAAGTAAAGATACAGATATGGAAAATGACAGGCTTCATTTATTAGTTATAATGGTATGTGTTATTGCGGCATTATGCTGTACGTGTACAAGGGAAAAAGATTTATCGTTTTCGAAAATAAAAAAGGCAGGTTACATCACATTTGGTGTAAGTTGTGGTTATCCCCCGTTCTGTTTTTATAACAACAAGAATGAATTATCCGGGTACGATATTGATGTTGCAAAAGAGATTGCAAAAAGACTGGATGTCGAATTGAAGTTGATTGATACAGAATGGAATAATATTTTCAATGGATTAAATTTAGGGGCTTACGACGGCATTGTTGCAAGTATGTCTATTACAGAAGAACGTTCATCCCTGGTAAATTTTTCTACACCTTATTACCACACCAAATCTGTTCTCGTAATTCGAGGTGATAGCAAATTTAAATCCCGTTCGGATCTTTCAGGCAAGACCATTGGAGTTGAAGAAGATACAATGTTTGAGAAAGACGCTAAATTGTTGCCGAATGTGAATATCCGTAAATTTAAGACAAGCGAACAAGCCCTTGTTGCCCTCAACAAAAATCTTCTGGATGCTGTTATTACGGATGAAATTGTGACCAATTATGTTTCCGGATCTAAAAAATATGAACTGGAAACACTGGGTGAACCTCTTCGGCGGGACAAGGTAGCAATTGCTTTTCGGAAAGCGGACCACGCACTCCTTAAGAAGGTGAATGGAGTTTTAAAGGATATGCATGACGATGGCAGCTTGAAGAAGATATCTTCAAAAATGATAAAAAATAATTATTAGTTTCGTTTGTTTGATATTAAAAATCAGAAAAAAACTAAAAGAAAATCCCGAACCACTCTTGATATAGCCTCCAGATCTCGTTACATTTTACACTCTCCCTAAAATATCTCAACAGAAGTTACAATCTCTAAATCGGTATAACCTACAGAGATATTTATCATATTTCTAATTATTCTTTTTTTACTTTTATAAAATTTGGAATTTATTTTTACTTTCTGATTTAATTATTGGTTGTTTTGAGTGTAAGTTTTTTATATGATAATATCCTCTCGAAACGCCTTTGATGCTATCTCATATTTACAGCCACCTACCTTCCACAACTTTATCAATAGCTTCGGACATAAATTGTAAATCATTGATGTTTTACATTTAAATGGTTCATAAAATTATAAAAATTCATCCAGAAAAAGTTTCAGTTTGTATTCCTTCTCGCGATTTTCCTCCCTCAATAGATCGGCTATCTTAAGAGAAATTGCTTCACGCTCTTCATCGACTAATTCCCCTGCATCAATGAAAACAAACAAATCCGACAGGTTAACCTTGAAAATCCTGCAAAGGCGCAAAAGTGTGTCGAGCGTCGGATTGACAACCCCCCGTTCAATTTTCCCATAATATCGATAGGAAAATCCGTAATTCTCGAGATCTTCTTGCTTTAAATGATTTCTTAGGCGAAGGGCTTTAAGTCTTAAACCCAAACGCTTCATCAACGTTTCTGTATCCATATGTTGGCCTCTGCATAAAACATATGTGATTTCGAAAGCCAAAAACAGACATCTAAATGTAATATTAATATTGACAATACGCTATATAAGTGGTAACGATAATCAACAATCATATCATCACAGTGCAACAGGCATGGTGTCCTTACAGACAAATATTGACAGAGGAGGGCGTTGCAATGCTGTTTGAAAACGTCGAGTTAAAAGTGGTGAAAAGATTCTTAGCTGTATCTTCAAGTGATAATCAAGTAAATCAAGTAATGAAACGGATGAGGGTGGATAAATCGCTTATAGCTTTTCGATGAGGCTAAAGAAAAGTTGTTAATTTAATATAGCGGTGATTTTCTTAAACTATGAGCATTATTCAATAAAAAATAAAAGGAGGAGTAGAAATGCTAAGAAAAGGTAGGGTTTTATCGGTTTTTGTTTGCTTTATATTTTTTGTGTGCTGCCAGTCAGGAATTGTATTCGGTGGTCCTTTCGATATGATGAAATCGAAGGGTGGTGGCGGCGGAACCGTTTCGAGAGGAGATCTGGACAATCTTTATAAGTATGTTGCAGATGCGGATAAGTTATTGCAAGATTCTATCAATATATCGAGCAAAATACTTTTAAATAAAGATGAACTTCAACAAATCGAAATGAAACAAAAAAATATTGCTGGTATACAAGATCCTAAAGAAAGGGAATCTGAAACAAGGAAGATTCAGGAAGATACAATTGCAATGACATTAAAGGCATCTGAAGATGCAGATGCAACAAAAAAGATTGGGAATCTGGATGAAAAACAAAAAGTATTGTATGGAAAATCAATATATAACCTTTTACTTGCAGGCTTGAAGGATAAGGATGCAGTTGCTCAGGCAAACCAAATGATGCAGAAAATCCAAGGTAACCCGACAGCAGCAGCCAGTTTTGCAAGTGATGTTACCAAACTTAAAGATATTGTATCGACATTGCCCTCTCAGGTAAAAAAGATAGTTAGTCTCGGGGACAGTCTAAGAAAAATTGCAAAAAGCAATAAGATTGAAGTTGCTGTACCTAACAGTGCATCAGATAAGCCACAAGATATTGATCTATAGTTAATAATTATGAAAGGGTTTAGTAGATGTGTGCTATATTCAATGCTCTCAATAATATTCCTTTTCGTCAGTGCCTGCGATAAAATAAAGGAACGAACACAGACGCAACGGGAAGGAGAGGCAAGGTTAAGCTCCAGGATAGAGTCGGAAGAGAAAATAACAGTTACAACAAAAGGCCTTACTGAGAACAAGAACTATCTCAATGAGGCCTTTTGCGGTCTCTACGGTAAACACTATACTGATGCTCTTCAAAATGCTGAGAAGGCGAAAAATGCAGAACCAAAAAATCCTGTTGTCTTGTTTGTCTATGCCCAGACGCAGTCGATGTGCGGAGATACCTTTGGCGCTTTAAAGACATTGGATGATGCATTAAGGAATGGTTTTGATAATAAAGATGTCTTAATCACTGATATACATTTGGCACCTGTAAGGAAAATGGATGCCTTTGGAGAACTCCTTAAGAGGTACGGAATGTCTTACAATAAGACAAATGTAAAGAAACAAGCTCATAAATCAGGAGAAAATGTGATAAAGGCAGGGGACGTTGAGATACGACTAAAATAAAGTTTTTAATGTTAACTAGGAGTCCGGGATGAAAAAAATGAAATTGACATTATTTGTTATTTTTCTATATGTTGCGGCAGGTTTCCTGATCCCGTCTCACATATTTGCAGTTGAGATAGAGGTTCAAGGTGAAGGAAAAGTCAAGATAACACAAGATATAAGTTCTGTCCAATACAAAGCAAAAAAAGAAGCTATCAACAAAGCCATAACTATGGCAATCAACAAAATTCTTGGTGCAGATGCGATCAACAATCCAAAAGTTCAGCAAAAATTCGATGAGATAATTTCGCAGACAAGTGTATATACGATTAGACAAACCGACACGCCCAACAGGGACGGAGATCTATATATTGTAAACACCAAGATGACTTTAGATGAAACAAAATTTAGAAAGCTTATTTCAGATATGGGGATTGCGCTTGGTACGAGTGTTGTAAGGCAGAGTGCGATTATTACAATTGTGGATGAGTTTTTCACTACGCCTTCGGATTTAAATAACCCTTCTCCTTTGAGGGAAGTTACGGTATACAAACGGGATCGGGATTCGAAATACAAAGAAGGTGAAGCTCTTTCCGCCAAAGCAAGTGATGACAGGTCATTATCCAAAAAAAATCAGGAATCAGCATCTCTTTCAGCAAAAGAGAAAGGCTCAGCTTCGTACTCTGAGAAGTCTTCCGGTAGAATATCTACTGTTGACGGGTCTGCGTCCGGCAGAGCTTCTGCCGATGCAAAATACTCTCAGAGTGCATCTGTCGATGCCAAGCATTCTCAAAAAAGCTCTCTAGATGCGGCGTCATCAAAGAGGAGTTCCCTTAATTATGGACATTTTGTAGACGCATCTTCAAGTGATCATGAGTTTTTTACCAATATTAAAGAGTATCAACCCAAGGATCCAAAAGGAACAGCGTCAAAAAATAACGCAACGCTGGCGGCTCTTCAGTCATCGTTCCAAACCTACGACATAAAGATACTTGAAAACTCGATCTTCAGGAGCAAATTTTTTGGCAATCAGGTTATCACGATAGATAAATTGGAGAATAGCGCCGACCTTGCAAACTATGCGAAATATGCGAAAACGGATGCGAAAGCCGATTTTTTTGCAATTGGCACATCCGTAATCGTAGATCGTGGAATTAATCAGAACACGAACACCAATTTCTGTGATGGTATGGTTACAGTCCGGGTCTATGCTACGACTGATTCTGAGAGTATTGCCTCTGGGGCACTGACAGAGTCAGCTTCTGGGAGTTCCCCCGACCAATGTAGGGTGACAGTAGCAAAAAAAATTGGTGAAGGTCTCGGCAGGGTAATTTCAAATAAAATTCAAGATTATTGGAAGGCTAGACAGATGTATGGAGCAGAATTTATTGTTGTACTTGTTGGTGATTTTCGACCTATGGAGAGGATACAGTTTACGGAAACGCTCAAGAAGGTTGACGGTGTTAAAGGGGTAAAGCTGAGATCGTCAGAACCGGGAAAATGTGAGTTTGTAATCACTTATGGCGGTAGCGACCCACTATCAGATGCGATATATATGCAGGCAGCATTATCGCCAATAGCAAACAAATTCAGTAACTATGATTTCGTTACAGACGGAAACCAGATTATATTTCAGCCCATTGTAGCTAAAGTTGCAACCCCTGAGAAGAAGCAACCTGCTAAAACAAAGAAGGGGAAAAGATAAATGAAAAAAGCACACTGGCTTCATATAGTGATTGTTTTTTTTGCTTTTAGTGCCTTTAGTGTCGATTTAAACGCACAGGTTAAATTCCAGATTTATCCTGTGCGTGGTGTTTTTTTGTCTGATAAGGCCCGAGAAAATACACTTTTTTCAAAGGGAATTACAACAGAATACGGTGGGGGTCTGTTTGTAGAAAGCTTTAAGAAGACCTTTCCAAACACAACCGACACCATTGATGATAGCAATAAATACAGCACTTTTGTTGCATATTTGCAAATTCCAAGGGTATCGAAGTACGAGGTGGAAAAAACGACACAACTTATCGATTTGTACCTGCCCATCACAATGAGTATTAATTTTGCAAATATGGTTACTGGCGAGTCGTTATATTCATTTTCCAAAACTCATTACGGTATACATAAGACCACCAGGGATTCAGGCACAGAATCAGAACAGAAAACAATTGAACTTTACAGGGATACATACAACGATTTGTTTGATGACATAATGAAGCTTGCAAGGGCAAATTTTAATCCTATAGCCGTTGATTTAAAGGTGAAAAAAAACTGGAACGGATACTATATTTTGGACAAGGGGGGTGAAAAAGGTATTTCAAAAGGAGATATATTGGTCGATCAATATTCGAACCAATTGTCGGTTGTATATGCATCCAGCAAATATTCAGTGGGGAAGCAGATTATAGGTGATCCAAAACCTGATTCGGCGTTTTTTAAGTACGCAAACGATTCTATTGATGCAATAAAAAAGCCGAAAGTGATGTTGCTGCTTGATAATGTAAAAAACGAAGTAAAATCTGTTACAAATAGCATTATTTATCAACTCTTCTCAAACGCTTTAGGAAAAAAAGCAACATTTTCACTTATTTTTGTAGATAAAAGTTTTTATGACGTACAAAACACAGTGAAAGGGTTGACCAAATTGCAACATGCTGTTACACAACAAAGAGAACTGCCTGATTATTTTTTAAGGCTTTATTTTCACGGTCCCTTCTACACAAACGTGCCAACGAACAAAACATATGTAAGCTATGACAATTATGCTATCATGACGTGCGGCGACTTCCTCGATAAAGACGGAAGGGTGATGTACGCAAAATGTGTCGATGATAAAATATCCGATGAGATTACAGGAAGCATCAGATATACTCAAGAAGCTAGAGAAGAGATTATTGTAAAAAATGGAATTACCAAACTCGCCAATGATTTTATAGAAAATATCAAATTCAAGCACATAGAATATGAAATAGAAGGCAGCGATAAAAATCAGGTGTTTTTCAAGGATAAATTTGGTGTACTTAATTACGGTTCGACGCTGAATTCGTTTCACAAATTGGGAAAGATTGACGGAATAGAAGGGGATGTATATGTCCCAACCTGGTCACTAAATGTGTCATTGAAGGAGGGGGATACTTTATTTGCAAATAAGATCCTGCCTTTATCCCCTGGTATGCCAGCACCTACCAAGAACGATAAGATTTTTATAGATACTATAGCAAAAGGCACCGGTGGTCTAAATGTGCTAAAGTTATGTGACAAAGGGGTAGTAATTAAGGGCGACAGCGATTCTGACGACCTTAAAAAAATTGTTCTATATGCGGTTGAAAGTGAAATTTCCAAACATCCTTTTTATGATACAAAGGAGTTTAAGAGAAGTATTGAGGAGTATACAAGCGGCAGTTATGGTTTTAGCAAGGGAATAAAGATAGAAGAAGTGAAAACAAATCGTTGTATAGAACCGATTGTAAGGCTAATAAGGCAAAGTGAATTACCCGGAGAAGTGTTTACAAACTATAAATATTCGGTTATTGCCGGACTCAAGGTGTATGAGAAGGACGCTGTGGTCTGGAAAAAAGGAATTAAGCAGTCATTTTCATTATTTGCACCAAAAGGATTTGAGAAGCCAACATTAGATTTTGAGTTAGGGCAAAAGATATTCTCCTTATTAACCAATGAAATAGTGAAAAAATATGAGTAATATATAGCTGCTGTGCGTAAAAACGAACAACGGTGGAGGCAAGTGCCTTATGAAAACTTTAAAACTTAGCATAATCTTGACTGCATTATGTATCTTCCATTATGGTTGTGCAACCTTGCCATGCTCATTGGCAAGCTTGGACGACGTGGCACCAAAACTTAATCTGAAAAATGTGTTCAACAATATCGCACAAGAGTTGTGTGGAGATGCGTGCATACATGGGAACGGGCCTTCTGTCAAGGTTTGTGCCGACACAAATGTTCTTGTCACCGATTTTGTAGATATCAGGTTCATTCAACAACCAAGACAAGGTATATTGATGGGTGATTTTATGAAGAACAGTTTGAACGGGATTTGCGGGTATAAAATATTTCAAGTTGGGTTCTCTGATTATTTTTTATTGAATAACAATGGTATGGTTGTGTTGGCAAGTGATAAGGAAAACTTAAAGCGTTTGAGTAACAATAGCACCGAATGCGTTGTCGGGACGTACGATTATGCAGGCAATAGTCTCCGAATATTTGTAAGAAAAATCAATATTTACACAGGAGAGATAACTAAGTTTGTGGCGAAAGAAATTTCTTTTACTTGTGTCGGAGAAAGCTTGGTCAGCAACGTTAATTAGCGTGTCCATATTAACCCTGGTTGTTGAACAAAGAAACATTTTATTGGCAATCTGCAAGAGGTGATAAAGAACAGATGTTTAAATATTTTGTTTCAAATAATGTTGATAGAAAAAAGAGATAGTTGTTTATTTTGGTCTTTTCGTTGAGGACGAGGAGAACAAATATGTTTTTTGATGTGCGGCTTCAAGCATTCGTGTCGAGTAACAACTGCTTTCCAATGAAATATTTATTATGCTATTTCTATCTGCGGTGATTTTAAAAAGTCCGGCGACAGGCTTTGACAATACACGTCCAGTATGCTATGAATTAGCTATGACAATTGAGTGCGATGGTAAAGTAATTGAATATAACAAACCTATTGATATATACAGGCTAATGGAACAGCTTTCCATTAATAGGGAAGTTTATCTTCCGATGGTAAACGATCGACTCG
>Ga0116159_1005150_pt1 | contig 10652 bp, 10 predicted proteins | sample AD_JPNAS1_MetaG_FD_89878 | JGI IMG/M metagenome (GOLD analysis project Ga0116159, IMG submission 89878) | Active sludge microbial communities of municipal wastewater-treating anaerobic digesters from Japan - AD_JPNAS1_MetaG | ecosystem: Engineered > Bioreactor > Anaerobic > Digestate | place...
GAGGACGTGCCGAGCACCGCCGGCCTGGCGGTGACCAGCGGCACCGACGTGGTGGACGACCTCCGCCGCTCCGGCGTCGCCGAGGAGCCGCTGAGCGCATCGGCGCCCACGCACCCGCCGTTCTACATCCCCGACGCGGCCGCGCGCAACGACTTCCTCGCCGTGGCGAATCATGCCGTCGTGCACAGCGTCGAGGCGATCATGCAGGCGGACGGCATCACGTTGGCGGAGTTCCGCCAGCGGGACGGGCATCTCACCCTTTCGCATTGGGGCATGCCCCCGGGTGATCTGGCGCATTTCGAGAGCCTGGGCATCACCACCCTCGATCAGGCCATCGAGGCCATCCTGGTGAACGGCGGCGCGATCACCGTGGACGTGCGCGGCCGGCAGGCGCAGTTCCAGCCCGGCGCCTCCACCATTTCGCAGTCCAGCCTGCGCCTCCTTGACCGCACCGAGTCCTCCATCGCCGTGCTGGCCGCCGGCCTCGGCCTCGGCCTCATCGCCGACTGGGGCGACCTGACGGTGAGCGCGCCGCGCTTCGGCGCCCTGTTCTACGGCTTCAGCGGTCATCCGGGCTTCCTGGGCGGGCGCGGGGAAGCGCGCGGGGTGATCGGTCGCACGCGCTACACAGTGGAAGCCAACGCGTTAAAATTCACCAACGGCCCCGCCAGCGACTGGGCGACCCGCGTCGGGTCGGTGGCCGTGGTGGAGCATAACCTGACCGATAGTCTCGTCGCTTTCGCCGGCCGCAAGCGCTACTACCACGGGCCGGTCTTCCAGAATCAGGTCGCCACCCAGCTCATCGCCGACCGCTACAGCGGCGTCGGGCTGCGCTGGCGCCACGACCGGCTCTCCCTGGAAGGCGCCTGGCTGTATGACAGCAACGGCGTGGCGGCCGGCGCCCAGCGCGGCGCGCTGCTCACCGCGGCCTACCGCGCCGGCGGCGGCGTCTTCGGCCTGCACCTGCTGGAAGCCGGCGGCGTGCGGGACGGCCATGGCCGCACGCTGAGTGTCGCCTACCCGCTGCTGCCGAACCGGCTGGAGACCTACGGCGAAGTGGGCACCGGCGTGGACGACGCGACGCTGCAGACCTACGGCCTCTACTTCCCCAGCCTCTACCAGCGCTTTGACGTGGACCTGTTCCTCGAATACGGCCATCACGAGCAGCTCGGGGAAGCCTTCTCAGCCGTCGCCGTGAAACCCGTCAACGATGACGGCGAGCTGCGCGCCTACGTGACGCGCCAGGACAGCGCGTGGGTGGTCGGCGCGGCCGCCATCTGGCGCTTCGGCAGCTATGCCGCTCACGCCGCCGGCGACGTCAAGTAGGCGCGGCGCCCTCGCCAAGTAGACACGGCGCCCTTCTGGAGGTCTCATGCGCCCGGCGCTCCGCTCGCCGGGCGCATCGTCGTGCAGTCTGTGCGCGCGCCGCCCACCGCCCGGCGTGATGCCGCCGGACGGTTACCCGCCCCCCGCGCCGGGCATACTGCCACTGAGTTGCGCCATCTCCCTTGACCCTCGCGCGTCGGCGGGGGATAATGCGCAGAGTCACGTCACCGCTGGAAAGGATCATCGGTATGAGCCCGCGCGCGCTGTTGACCGCCGCTGTCGTCCTGCTCATCGCCAGCCTGCCATCCCAATCGGTCGAGCTGGCCGACCGCCTGCTGCCCACCACGCCCTTTCGCGAATGGAGCACGCTGCAATCGCAGGTGACGGCGACCGATCTCTCGCAAATCTGGCGCATGCCGCTCGCGAATCTGCCCAAAGGCGGCGAAGGCTATCTCATGGTCGCCTATCAGGTCGAGCGCGCCCCCTCCGCCGCCGAGGCGACGCGGCGCGCGCTGGCGATGACCCGCCGCGAGCGCTTCAACGATTACGCCGCGCGCGGCTATACCGTCAACGCGGAACCCTGGCCCGTCCTCGGCACGCACGGCGTGCTCTTCACGGTGAGCGGCATGAACCATAATGCGGAGAAGCTGCGCGCACACCGCGCCGAAATCTTCACCTTCGCCACCGCCGTGGACACCGACGCCATCCTGCTGGAGGTACGGCAGTCGGTGACGGTGAGCGAGTTGGAGCAGGCGCCGCGCGCGCTGCGCACCGCGGGCGGACGAGAACTCGCCGAAAAGACCGTCGCCCTGCTGCGCGACCTCTGGCGGCCCCCGACGATCCCGCCGGCGGAGCCGGAGCCCCCCGCCCAACCAGCCGCGCCCACGTCCCCCCCGCCGCCGGCACAGGCCGCCGCGCCCGCGGCGCCCGAAAATCCGGAGAAGCCGCCGACGCCCGCGGCCCCCGTCGAACCGGCGGCCCCCGCACCACCGGACACGCCGATTGCGCCCGCGGCGCCGGTCGCGCCGCCTACGCCGCCCGCGCCGGAAACCCCGGCCATCCCGGAAGCCCCGGTGACGCCCGCCGCGCCTGCCGCGGCGCCGGAGCCGCCCGCGCCCCCCGCGACAGCAACGCCTCCAAAACCGGCGGAGCCCCCGCTTCCCGCTGAGCCGACACCCACGCCACCGGCGGAGCCGGCGCAGCCCGCTGCGGCGCCGGCGGACCCCGCGCCGCCCGTCGCCCCCGCGGCGCCGGCGCGCTGGCGCTCCGTGGACGGTCACCTGTCCATGCCGGTGCCGCCCGACTGGACCGCCGCCGGCGAAAACCCGGTGATGTTCACCGGCCCGGCGGGGGGGCGCGCGCGCCTCTACGCGCCGGAGGCCTACGCCGATGCCCCGGCACGCACGCAGGCGCTGACCGAGTTCGCCGCCAGCCAGCGCGAGGTGAGCCGCGCGCGCTTCACGCAACACCCGTTCACGGTAGACGGCGCGAACGGCGTGCAGGTGCACTTCACCAGTTACGCGAAAACGACCATCCACGCCTATCTCTTCGGCAAAGCGGGCCGACTCTGGCGGCTGGAATTCGAGCTGCCGGGCGAACACGCGCCGCTGCCCGACACGTTGCGGCAGTGGATTGAGGCGATCACCCTCCCGGAGTGACCGCGCCGGTGGTTTGACCAAACGTTGCGACGTTCTTAATGGCCCGTTGATCTCGCTGAACTCGGCTTAACGCTCCGGCGGCGTAAAACCGATTACACTAGAGTATGACCGGCCCAATGCGGGCGACGCTGGAGGAGGCGACGCACGCCTCCGTATGGTGAAAGGGGAGCAGGATGGCTCACATTCTCATTATCGAGGATGAGCGTCCCATCGCGCAGTCCATCGCGTATACGCTGAAGCGCGAGGGCTTTGACGTCACCATTGCCACCGACGGGGCCGAAGGGCTGCGGCTGGCGCAGGGACCGCTCATCCCCTCGCTCATCATCCTGGACCTGATGCTGCCCTCCATGGGCGGGCTGGAAATCTGCCGTGCCGTGCGCCAGCAGCAGCGGGCCTGGATCCCCATCATCATGCTCACCGCGAAAGCCGAGGAGATTGACCGGGTCATCGGCCTGGAGATCGGCGCCGACGATTACCTGACGAAGCCGTTCAGCATGCGCGAGCTGGTGGCCCGCGTGAAGGCGACGCTGCGCCGCCCGGCCGCGGAAGCGCAGCCGGAGCCCGTCCTCGCGTATCACGGCGTGGAAGTGGACCTGACCCGCCACAGCGCCAGCGTGGACGGCGCGCCGCTCGAGCTCTCGCCGAAAGAATTTGATCTCCTCGCCCTGCTGCTGCGCCAGCACGGCCGCGCCATGAGCCGCGAGGAGATCCTCCGCCAGGTCTGGGGCGAAGAAGGCCTGTACCGGGACCCGCACACCGTGGACGTGCACGTGCGCTGGCTGCGGGAAAAGATCGAGCGCAACCCGGCCGCGCCGGCGCGCATCTTGACGATTCGCGGCGTGGGGTATAAATTCGCGGAATGATGATGTCCCGACGCAGTACTTCCCTCCGGTGGCTCATCGGCGGGATTTATTTCAGTCTCACGGCCGTGCTGCTCGGCGGGCTGGCGCTCTTTTTCTCCTACCGGGTGGAGGCGGACCTGGAAGCGCGGACGCTGACGGTCCTCCGCGGCAACGCCCGCAACGGCGCGGATTGGCTCTCGCCCTCGGTGGAAACCTTCACCCACCCCGCCAACGCCGAGGCGCGCATCAACGCCGCGAAAGAAATCAAGCGCACGCTGTCCCGCATCTACCTCAGTACCTACGCCCGCCGGGTGGCCCTGCTCACGAAAGACGGGAAGGTCGTAGACCTGGGGGAGCGGCAGGCGGCCGAGCTGCCGTATACCGCGACCCCCTCCCCCTCCTCGCGCTACGATCCCGAAGTGCGCGACGCCGTCTTTCTGCGCGACCTGGGCGAAGATATCCGCGAGAATCCCGCCGCCGCCGGCGAGCGGACCTTCTTCGTCGCCGTGCCGGTGAAGATCCGAGAAGCGGTGCCCATCCCGAAGGACCTGTTCCTGCCGACGACGCCGACGCCCCGCACGCGGTGGGTGGCGCGCCACGTGCTCCTCATCGCCGTGCCGCTCACCGGCATCCAGGAGACGGTGGCGAGCATGAAAGTCGCCATCGGCCTGGCGTTCCTCGCCGCGTTGCTCGTGCTCCTCGTCGTCAACACCCTCGTCTCCAACTCCATCTCGCGCCCCCTGGCCACGTTGAGCGCCGCCGCCCAGCGCATCGCCGACGGCCAGTTGGACGAGCGCGTCCCGCCGGTGGGCGCCAGCGAAGTGGCCAGCCTGGGGGACTCCTTCAACCAGATGGCCGATCAACTGCGCCGCTTCATCTCCACCCTGGCCAGCGAGCGCGCCCAGGCGCAGGCCATCCTCACCAGCATGGCCGATGCCGTGCTGGTGACCGATACCGCCGGCAACATCCTCCTGCTCAACCAGGCCGCGGAGGCGCTGCTGGGTCTGCACGGCCCGGCGGTACAGGGCAAAACGTTGTCCGAAGCCTTGCTCCCGTATGAGCTGGACACGCTGCTGCAGCAGGCGCTCACCACCCAGGCGCCGGTGCGGCTCGATCTCGCCATCACCCGGCCCAGCGAGCGCTTCGTGGAGGCGCACGTGGCGCCGGTGAGCGCCGGCGAGCAGCCCGTCGGCGTGGTCATCGTCCTCTACGACATGACGAACGAGCGGCGCCTGGCGCAAATTCGCCGCGATTTCGTCGCCAACGTGAGCCATGAGCTGCGCACCCCGGTCACGTCCATCCGCGCCATGGCCGAAACGCTGCTCGACGGCGCCCTGGACGATCCGGCGGTGGCGCGCGACTTCCTGACGACCATCACCGGCGAGAGCGAGCGGCTCACCGCGCTGCTCGATGACCTGCTGCATTTGTCGCGGCTCGAGTCCGGCCGCCGCCCCCTCGCCCGCGATCCCCTCGACCTGGTGGACATCATCCATCACGTGGCCCAGCGCCTGATGACCCCCATCACCGAAAAGGGGCAGCGCCTCGTGCTGGAGATGCCGGACGCGCTGCCGTTCACCGGCGATCGCAACGCCCTCATCCAGATTCTCGTCAACCTGCTGGATAACGCGCGAAAGTACTCGCCGGAAGGCGCCCAGATCACCGTCCGCATCACCAGCACGCCCGCGCAGGTGGCCATCCACGTCGCCGACACGGGCATCGGCATCTCCCGCGAGGACCGGGAGCGTATCTTCGAGCGTTTCTATCGGGTGGACAAAGCGCGCTCCCGCGCGCAGGGGGGGACGGGCCTCGGCCTGTCCATCGTGAAACACCTGGTGGAGCAGCACGGCGGCGCCATCGCCGTCGAGAGTGAGGTGGGGGTGGGCAGCCAGTTCACCGTGAGGCTGCCGCATGTGGGCGATTCTCCCCCGGAGGACGCGGGGGAACGTCCCTCCGGATCGCCACGGCCCGATGCCGGGCAGATATCAGCCGATGGGGAGCGCTAAGACGCGCCCCGGGCTGTTGTCCCCTCTTCGCTAAACGTGCGGACCGGGGGCGGTCCAGACGCTGCTCACCGGTTGCCCAGGCGGCGTTTCCCCTCGGCGATCAGGTCGCGGACTTTCTGCCCACCCTTGTGCCCGATCTCCTCGTAGAACTGCGGGCCGCGCTCATCGCGCACGGTGGTGCCCCCCTTGCGGCCGATCTCTTCATAGAACTCGTGGCCGTAGGTCTCTTTCACCTTCGTCCCGCCTTTGCGGCCAATGGACTCGTAAAAGTCGTGGCCGTGGGTTTCCGCCGTCTTCTTGCCGCCCTTGCGGCCGGCCTGACTGACGCTCATATCGCCCTTGTTCGCCATGATGCCCTCCTTTCACCAGATCCCGGAACCGCCGACGGCGGTTCCGGGACGTCGGCCCTGTGGTCCCCGCGCGGTGGGGAGCCCGCGCGGCGGCTGTCATCACGGCAAGGGGTTAGCGCTGACCACGGGCGCGCTTGCCTTCTTCGATGAGCTCGCGCACTTTGTGGCCCCCCTTCTTGCCGATTTCTTCATAGAACTCCACGCCATAGGCGTCACGGACTTTCAGCCCGCCTTTGCGCCCGGCCTCACTCACCGTCATTTGTCCCTTGTTCCCTGGCTTTGGCATCTCACGTCACCTCCTTCTCACATCCCTGCGCGCGCACGCGGGCTTATGACGACCGCCGGCCGCTGCCCAGGGCGCGCTTGCCTTCGGCGATCAGGTCGCGGACTTTCTGCCCGCCTTTGTGCCCGATCTCCTCGTAGAAGGGGATGCCGTATTCGTCGCGGACCTTTTGCCCACCTTTGCGGCCGATTTCTTCATAGAATTCGTGCCCGTGCCGTTCGGCCGTGGTCTCGCCGCCTTTGCGTCCCGCTTCGCGGACGGTCATCTCACCGGATGCACTCCGCTTTTTGGCATTCGCCATGGTTGTCACCTCCTCATGGTGGTTATTTCACGGGGGTGCGGCCATCCCTGGCCGCGACCCGTTCCGTGCACGTTCGGGGCGTTACATCTCACCCCGCGCCCGCTTGGCCTCCTGGATGAGGTCGCGGACTTTATGACCGCCCTTGCGGCCAATCTCCTCGTAGAACTGGGGGCCGTAGCGCTTAAAGGTCGTCTGTCCGCCTTTCTGGCCACCTTTCTTGCCGATCTCCTCGTAGAACTCGTGGCCATAGCGCTCGGATGTCGTCTCGCCACCCTTGCGGCCCGCTTCACTCACCGTCATGGCGCCTTTCGACTTCTCAGGCATTGATGTCACCTCCTCTACAGCGATGTTGGCATTGATGCTGCCGCCACGTGTCTTCCTCGCCGGCACGTTATCGTTTCCGCTGGGCCTTCTTCCCTTCGGCGATCAATTCGCGAACCTTCTGTCCGCCTTTCTTGCCGATCTCCTCATAGAACTGCGGCCCATACCGTTCCAGGGTCGTCTCGCCACCCTTCTTGCCGCCGAGCTGCCCGCCTTTATGGCCGGCCTCCCGCACGGTCATGTCGCCTTTCGCTGACTTAGGCACGACCTTCACCCCCTTTCGCGGCGGTCTGCGTGATCCGCGTGATCACCCAGGCCACAATCTCCTCTGCCATATTCCGCCCCGTCGCATCCAGCACACCCTGCCACAACGGGTTGCCATTCACTTCGATCACCGACGGACCCTCCGGTCCCTCCAGGAGATCCACCCCCGTATAATCCAGGCCCACCGCCCGCGCCGCCGCCACCGCCAGCCCGGCCGTCGCCGCGTCCAGCCGGCAGCGCTCCGGCGCCCCGCCCTGGGCGATATTCGTCCGCCACCCGCCCGGCGCCGCCACCCGGTAGATGCTCGCCGCCACGCGGTCGCCCACCACGAAGGCGCGGATGTCCCGGCCGGGCGTGGGCACGAACTCCTGCAGGTAAATCGCGCCGAACCGCTCCAGCAGCACCGGCAACAGCGCGTATCCCCCCGGCGTATCCTCCACCAGCTCAATGCCCAACCCCAGCGAGCCGAACAGCGGCTTCACGACCGCGCGGCCCCACTCGCGCAGCACACCGCGCGCCAGCTCGACATCCTGCGCCACCACGACCTTCGGCGTCGCCACCCCGGCCTGCCGCAACCGGACACTCGTCTCAAATTTATCAATGGCCACCAGCAGCGCGTTGATGCTGTTCACCAGCACCGCCCCGGTGCGCTCCAGCATCTGGTAGACCGGCACCAGGAAATCCGAATTGCCCCGGTCACCGAATCCCCGCGCCAGGATGAACCCGTCCAGCGCTGTCAGGTCTATCCCCTGCGCCAGCACCGATACGCCATCGGGCATCACCGCGGCGCCCAATTGGTCCGGACGGATGATGCACGGCTCCGCGATGCGCGCCACGGCGGCCACCAGTTGCTGGCTATGCCAGTCCTGCTCCAGATACGCCGTGACGATCCCGATGCGCAGGGCCTCCCCCATCCATGCCTCCCTCTGGTCGGCCTGTCCCCCGGCGGGCGTGTCCTCAACACTGTAACCAAAAACCGTCGCGTTCCACAGACGTTCCTTCGACAATCCCGCCGCATTTGTTCACTTTCCGGCACAGCGGCACCGGCGTCGCCGCGCCGCGCGTCACCGGACATTTCTGTCGGGGTCGTCGCCCGAACTACCGGGGAACTCCCCCCACATTGGGAAGTATGGGAAAGCCGAGCACCAACGTAACACGGGGCGTGTGGATGTTTTCACGCAAAGACGCGCCGCGCTGTCATCGCGCGCGCACAGGGATCGCTTCCACGCCGCACAGGAGGGACGCTTCCCGGACGGGTTAGCCCCCACCCTGCCACGAAGCCGGCGGCCAGCAGCCGGATGTCCGCGCGGCGCGCGCCGCACCGTATGCTGATCCGACACGCGCGCAGGCGCCGCGCCCCCGGGCGCCGGGCGCGCACCACAGGCGCGGCGGAAATCCGCACATTTTCGCGGCGACGCCGCCGCCCCATGGCGGCCGGCGCCGACAGCGAGCCACGGCGCCGGGCGCCGGCGCGACGGAAAGGACTTTCTTCGCGGGCAGCGAAACTGATGACGAGGGGCATTCCCCGTGGAGCAGGCATGGAGAACGGCGTTGTTATCTGGCTGCTGGTCGGCGGCCTGCTGTATTTGGCGATGCGCTGGCTGGCGGAGGCGCGAACACCGGCGATGAATCGGCCCGCGCTGCGCGCCGCGCTGCGGCAGTGGCTGCTGAACCTCCGCCCGGAGTTGGACGTGGAAGAGGCGGAGGACGCGCTGCGCGTGACGGCGCGCGGGCGCGCGGGCGCGCTGTATCTGGAACAGCTCCTGCGCCGCTGCCGCGCCTATCCCGAGCATGCCGCGCTGTTGGTCGAGGAGGCCGCGATGGCCTTCGTGGCGGCGCTGAACGAGGAGGACGGGCTCCCCGCGGACTGGGCGGATCAGGTGCTGCCGCAACTGCTGCCGGACGACGCCGCGGATCCCGCGCTGGCGCGCCAGGCGCTGCTGGCGGGGGTGCAGGTCGGCTACGTGCTGCCGCGCGACGGCGCGTTCCGGTGGATCACCCAGGCGGAGCTGGCGGCGGCGGGCGTGAGCGCTGAGGCGCTGGGCGCGGCGGCGCTGCGCAATATCGAGCGGAGCTGCAATCGGCTGGTGATTGACGCGCGCGACGGCGAGGACGAGGGCGAGGAGATGATGCTGCGCTTCCAGACCGGCGACGGGCTGGATGCCGCGCGCCTGCTGGTGCCCACGTTCTTCCAGCGCTTCGGACCGCGCTTCGCCGAAGCCCCGCTGCTGGTGGCGGTGCCCACCCGCGACACCCTCATCATGGTCTCCACGGAAAATCTCGGCGCGGCGGGGTGGCTGGCCTGGCGCAGCCGGCAGGACTACCATCGGCAGGCCTACCCGCTGCTGCCCACGCTGCTGCGGGTGACGGAACGCGGCATCACGCCGGCGTAACGCCTACGTGTAGGGGGTCGTCACGATGGACGCGGCACGGTCTATCGTGACGGCCCGCGACAGATAGGAGATAGGCGTACGAGGTAGAGGAGATGATGTCATCCCGAAGGGATCACCCCCGCCGGCCACGGACGGCGCATCAGCGGACCCCACAGGCAGCGCCCGGTCAAGATGGCGAAGCGAGGCTCAGCGTGACGACCCACTACCCCTAATCCCTAACCCCTACCAGCGGTCGGTGCGCAGAGCACGATGCACCTACTCCTTGGCCTCGTGCGGGGCGTCGCTCTCGCCGGTCAGCAGGTGCTGGGCGGCGTCCTTCAGGCGCTGGAAGGCGCTGCGCGCCTTTGGCGCGTCTTCGCCGCGGTCGTCGGCCAACTCGGTCAACAGTTCCCGCTGGCGCGGCGTCAGCTGTTGGGGCACGACCACTTTCACCTTCACCACCAGGTCGCCGCGACCGCGGGCGTTCATGTCCGGCATGCCGCGCCCGCGCAGGCGCAGTTGCTCGCCGTACTGGGTGCCGGGGGGCAGCTCCAGCTCACCGTCGCCGTCCAGCGCCTGGATGGTGACGCGGCCGCCCAGCGCGGCGGTGGTGAAGGGCACCTCCACCTCGCACCAGAGGTCGCGGCCGTGGCGTTGAAAGCGGGCGTGCGGGCGCAGGCGCACCACCACGAAGAGATCGCCGGCGCGCGCGCCGCGAAAACCGGCCTCGCCCTTGCCGCGCACGCGAAAACGCGTGCCGTGCTCGACGCCGGCGGGAATCTCCACCGTCACCTCTTCCGCCGCCGGCGCGCGGCCGGTGCCGCCGCAGGCGTGGCAGGGATTGGCGATATACTCGCCGCTGCCGCCGCAGCGGTCGCAGGGGACAAGGGTGGTGACGTGGAAGCCGAGGATATTGGTACCCGTCTGCCGGC
>Ga0116159_1005151_pt1 | contig 10651 bp, 11 predicted proteins | sample AD_JPNAS1_MetaG_FD_89878 | JGI IMG/M metagenome (GOLD analysis project Ga0116159, IMG submission 89878) | Active sludge microbial communities of municipal wastewater-treating anaerobic digesters from Japan - AD_JPNAS1_MetaG | ecosystem: Engineered > Bioreactor > Anaerobic > Digestate | place...
GCCCGGCCACCGCCGTCAGCAGGAGGAGCGCGATGGACGCGGAGGAGGCCAGGAAGGCGGCCGTGTCCCGCCCGGCGCGGTTGGCGGCGATCGCGAAAAGGATCGCGGCGATGGTGAGCGCGGGCAGCGCCCAGAGCAGCGGCAGGCGGAGGTAGTTCGCCAGCAGGTGCGGCTGGGTGGCCGCGGAGACGATGATGGCGGTGACGGCCAGCGGCAGGTAGGCGGCCAGCGCGGCGCGCGCCCAGGCGCGGCCGCGCTCCGCCAGCTCATCCGCGGTTTTCATCGTGAAATACAGCGCGCCGTGAGCCGCGAGCATCACCAGCGAGACGGCGCCGATGAAGAGCGCGTAGACGTTCAGCAGGCTGAAAAAAGAGCCGAGGAAGTCGCCGTGCGCGTTGAGCGGGATGCCGCGCAGCAGATTGCCCAGCGCGACGCCGAAGAGCAGCGCGGGGAGCAGGCTGCCGAGGGCGAACCCCATGCCCCAACCGCGCCGCGCGATGGGGGTTTCGGCGTGGCTCCGGAACTCGATGGAGACGGCGCGGACGATGAGCGCGAAGAGCACCAGCATCAGCGCCAGGTAGAAGCCGCTGAAGATGGTGGCATAGGCGGGGGGGAAGGCGGCGAACAGGCAGGCGCCGGCCCCCAGCAGCCAGACTTCGTTGCCGTCCCAGAAGGGGCCGATGGCGTTGAACATCGCCCCGCGCGTGCGCTCGTCTTTCGCGAAGGGATACCAGATGCCGACGCCGAGGTCGAAGCCGTCGAGAATGCTGTAGACGACGAGCATGACGCCGATGAGGAGATACCAACTGATTTCCAGCGCGCTCATGCCGACACCTCCGGTTGCGGGGTGATGCTCTCGGGAGCAGGCTCGCGATGCAGCTCCCGGCGGATGAAGGCGATCCAGGCCGCGAGCAGCACGCTGTAGACCACGGCGAAGGCGCCCAGCGAGATGGCGATCTGCGCGGGAGGCACGGTGATGGAGACGGCATCGGCCGTGCGCATCAGGCGATAGACGATCCAGGGTTGGCGGCCGACTTCCGCGGCGATCCAGCCGAGTTCGTTCGTCAGCAGCGGCAGCGGCAGCGTGACGATCGCGAGGCGGAGGAAGAGGCGATTGTCATGCAGCGCGTTCCGCCACCAGAGAAACAGCCCGAGGAGCGTCACGCCGATGAAGTAGAGCCCGAACGCGACCATCAGGTGGAAGGGGTAGAAGGTGAGCGCGATGGGCGGGATATCGTCGCCGAAGTCGTTCAGGCCGCGCACGACGGCGCGGGGATCGCCCGTCGCCAGCCAGCTCAGCATGCCGGGGATCTTGATCGCGTAATGGACGGTGCGCGCCGCGGGGTCGGGGATGCCGAAGATGAGGAGCGGGGCGTGGGCTTGCGTCACATACAGCCCCTCGAAGGCGGCCAGCTTCTCCGGCTGCGTCTGCGCCACCTGCACGGCGTGGAAGTGGCCGGCGCCGAGCTGCAGCACGGACGCCGCGAAGGCGACGAGCAGCGCGATGTTGAACGAGAGGCGGGCGACCTCGCGCTGCCGCCGCCGCAAGAGCAGGATGGCGCTGAGGCCGAGGACGAAGAAGGCGCCGGTCATCAGGCAGGCGTCAACCGTGTGCAGGAAGCGCGGCAGCGTGGAGGGGTTGAAGACGGCGGCGGCGAAGCTGGCGAGCTCGGGACGGCCGTTCACCATCGTATAACCGGCGGGCGTCTGCATCCACGAGTTGGCGACGAGGATCCAGAAGGCGGACAGGGTGGCGCCCACCGCGACGAGGACGGCGGAGAGGAAGTGGACGCCGCGGGACAGCCGGCCCCATCCGAGCACGAGCATCGCCAGGAAGGTGGACTCCAGGAAGAAGGTGAAGACGACTTCCGCCGCCAGCGGCGCCCCGAAGATGTCGCCCACGAAGCGCGAATACGCGGCCCAGTTTGCCCCGAACTGGAATTCCAGCGCGATCCCGCTGGCGACGCCGACGGCGAAGGTGAGCGCGAAGATGCGGATCCAGAGCCGCGCCGCGCGTGTCACGACCTCGTCATTCGTGCGCCAGTAGCGATACATCAGGCCCGCGATGATCCAGCTCATCCCGATGGTGATGGGGGGAAACAGGAAATGAAAGGCGGTGGTGAAGGCGAACTGAATGCGGGCGAGCACGACGGCGAGTTCGAGTTGTTGCGGGTCCATACGGGTCCCCCTCGTAAGCGTCAGAGAGGCCAAAAGACAGGGGCGGCAACGACGGCGCCGCCCCTGTCGGGTTGCACATGGCGATTACCCCGCGGCGTTGGCCGCCGGCGGCGTGAAGACGCGGGCGGCGAGCTCGCGGTCGAGCATGAAGAGGCCGCCGCGGTCGTCGCCGATCATGCGGAGCTGCTTGACGATGGCCAGCGCCGATGCTTCCTCTTCCACCTGCTCGCGCACGAACCAGTCGAGGAAGGTGACCGTGGCGTGGTCGCGTTCCTCGAGCGCCAGCGTCACCAGGTCGTTGATGCGCCGGGTGACGACGGTTTCGTGTTCATACGCCTGCTCGAACGGCGCGAGGGGCGAATCCCATGCCGTCGGCGGGCCGGCGATGGGCTGCAGCAGCACGCGGCCGCCCCGCTCGATGAGGAAGTCGAAGAACATGGTGGCGTGCACGCCTTCTTCCAGCGTTTGCATGCGCATCCAGTTGGCGAAGCCGGGCAAGTCACTGTCCTGGTAATACGCCGCCATGGACAGGTACAGGTACGACGAGTAGAGTTCCGCGTTGATCTGGTCGTTGAGGGCCGCTTGCATCGTGTCGCTGATCATGCGTCACGCTCCTTTCCAGAGGCCGTGCAGGTTGCAGTACTCGCGCGCCGCGACGGTCGCCGCGGTCACCGGGAAGAAGGCCTGCGGCGCGTCGCCGGGATTCAGGAACTGGCGATAGACGATGCCGTCGGCGATGAGCTCGATGAACGCGATGTAGTGCGCCGCTTCCATCGGGTGGGCGACGCTGCCGACCTGCACCAGGATGCCGCCGTCCACGCGCTCGAGGACGGGCACGTGCTTCTCCTTCGCCGCGTCCACGGTATTCTCGGTGAACAGCTTCATCGGCTGATCGCAGCACGCCAGCGTGCCGGGGCCGCCCTGCAGCACCTCCACGATCGTGCCGCAAGCCAGGCACTTATACACGTGCAGACGCTCGGTAATCGTTGTCGTCGTCATGGAAACCTCCCGTTGTTATTGACAGTCGCGCCGGGTGGAACAGCGAGATGGGCGCGTGCTGATGGGCGAAAAGGAGGACGGAACGCGTCCGTCCTCCCCGTAGCTTACCAGTTTTCCGCGAGCAGCTCAAAGTGCGCCTGCGGATGCGCGCAGGCCGGGCAGGCCTTCGGCGCTTCCGGGCCCTCGTGAAGATACCCGCAGTTGCGGCAGCGCCAGATCACCTGGGTGTTCTTCTGGAACACCGTGCCGCGCTCGACGTTGGCCAGCAGGCCCTGGAAGCGGCGTTCGTGCTGCTTTTCGGCGACCGCGATCGCTTCGAACACCTTGGCGATGGCGGGGAAACCTTCCTCGCGCGCGGTCACGGCGAAGGCCGGATACATCTCGTCCCACTCCTCGTGCTCGCCGGACGCGGAGGCGCGAAGGTTGTCCGCGGTGGTGCCGATGGCGCCGGCGGGGAACGTGGCGGTGATGTCGGCCATGCCGCCCTGGAGGAGCTTGAAGAGCCGCTTGGCGTGTTCTTTTTCCTGGTTGGCCGTCTCCTCGAAGATATCGGCGATCTGCACGTAGCCTTCCTCGCGCGCTTTCGAGGCGAAGAAGCTGTAGCGATTGCGTGCCTGGGACTCACCGGCGAACGCCGTGACAATGTTGCGCTCGGTCTGCGTGCCGGCCAGGGTGCGGGTCGTGGTCTCCACGGTGGTACTCCTTTTACGATATTATCGGTCGGGTCACGTGCCGGCGGTGTGCCGGCGGACAGCTAAGCTGTGCTGTCTGTGTCAATGGTCGAAAACAGCGCGGGAACGATCACGCTACGTGCGGCACGCCTGACATTCTCCGTACAGCGAGATGTCCACGCGCGTCGCACGAAAACCGTCGAGGGCGCTCGCGTCGGGGGCGGCTGCGGCCGGGAGGATGATGTCGTAGACCGCGTTGCACTCCGTGCAGTAGGCATGGGCGTGCGGGGCGGTGTCCGGGTCACAGCGCAGGCCGTCTTTGCTGCCGCGCAGCTCCAGGATGAGCCCGTGTTTCGCCAGCAGGTCCACGGTATGGTAGACGGTGGCCAGCGACAGGGTGGGGTAGCGTTGGCGCGCGGTGGCGTAGATTTGCTCGATCGTGGGATGGGTACGGTTGCCGACCAGGACGTCAACGATCATCAGGCGCTGCGGGGTCAGGCGGACGCCCGCGCGCTGCAGGGCGGATTGGGCTGATTCAGCGGTGAGCATGCGTGTTGTCCTCTCCGGATGGTGTCGTTAGCGATAATCAGTACAATCTTAAAAGAAGTATAGAATATCGCGGACAATCCGTCAAGAGGGCGGGCGGGGGTCCCGTGAAGCACGCGGGGCCCTCCGGAGAGGGCCCTGCGCGGCGTTACTCGATGATACCCGAGACGGAGACGAGTTTGTCGAAGCTCAATTTCAGCTTCATGCCGCCGGCGGGCGTCGGGTCCTCACCGCCTTCGGTGTTGTTGCAGACTTTGAAGAGGAAGTAATTGATGCCTTTGGGCAGCAGATAGGTGAACGTGGTGTTTTCCGTCAGGATGTCCACGTTGGAGTCTTCCTGCCACCCGGTGGCGCCGGGACGCGTCTCGCCGTTCAGCCAGAATTTCCCGGTGTCGTCGCACTTCCAGCTCATGGTGACCGATTGCTCGGCTTCGGAGTAGACGTACAGCGCGGCATAGGTGGTGCGGCCGAAGTACTGGCAGTTATACGCGTTGCGGAGCGTGCCGTCGCCGGCGGAGCCGGTGCTCCAGAATCCCTGGTCGAATGTGGGTTTCGTCCACACTTTGAACTGCAGCGGCGCCTCGCCGCCCAGCCCGGTGTCAATCAGCGGATCCGGATCATAGATCTTTTCGGCCATCGGCGCGGGATCGCCGACGCGCGGCGAGATATCCGCCAGCCGGCGCGCCAAGTCGCCTTCCCCACACAGGTCTATGTGCAGGGTCTTTTTCGAGGACGTGCCGTTTTTGCCGTAGGGGCCGACGATGATGAGCTGCGTGGTGATTTCATCCCCGGCGCCCAGGTCCTCGAAAATCGTCGGCCGCTCGAGCATGGCGGTGCCGTCCACGACGACGATCGGTTGAATCGGGAACTTGCCGCAGGCGTAGCGCCCCGCCTGCTCCGGGGTGAGGGCGAAGGTCGCCGAGCCGTCGAGATGGCTGACGATGGCGCCTTTGAAATGGCGGCCGAATTCCGTCTCGATGGTCGAGGTGGCGGTGGCGTCCGCCGTGACGATGAGCTCGCTCGGATTCCGGATCAGGTCGCGGCGCAGGTTATGCAGGTAGCCGTTCATGCCGTAGCCGACTTTGACGTCCGGTGTGTCCGGGCAAGTGGTGACGCCATTGATGCCTTCCACCACATGGTACCAGTTCGTATCGGGATACTTTTCCCAGTCGTCGGCATACATGATGATGCCGGTGGCGAGTTGCTTCTGGTTGCTCAAGCACGACGCCTGCCGTCCTTTGGCGCGTGCCCGGCTGAAGACCGGGAAGAGAATGCCGGCCAGGATCGCAATGATCGCGATCACCACCAGCAGCTCGATGAGGGTGAACCCGGCGCGGGGACGCGCGATAGGGCGTGACATGGGCTATTACCTCCTGGATATGTTCCATTAGTAAATACACCGGCGAGAAAGAAAAGTTTCACGGTGGGCATTGCCGCGCGGCCGGCGGGCGTGGTCGCCCCGCGCCCGCGATACGCGCGCATGCGCGCGGCGCATCCGGGGCATACTGTGGGGGGAGTGCGGCGACGGAACGGTATGATGGTGCGACTGCGACAAACCCTCACGCTACTGGCGATATTATTGGTGAGCGTCGGCCTGCTGGCGGGCTGCCGCGGGAAACAGGGCGACGCACGGGAACGGCCGGCGCGCGTCGCGCGGCCCGTCTGCCCGCTGGACGGACTGCCGACGACGGAGGCGGCGATAGCCCGCCGTCCGCTGGCGGTGATGATTGAAAACGCGCCGGCGGCGCGCCCGCAAAGCGGCCTGGCGACCGCCTGCGTGGTGTATGAAGCGATTACCGAAGGCGGGATCACGCGCTTCATGGCCGTATATCTCCACCGGGACGCGGCAACGGTGGGCCCGGTGCGCAGCGTGCGCCCGCATTTCATCCAGTTGTCGCGCGAGTACGCGGCCGCGCTCGTCCATTGCGGCGAAAGCTACGAAGCGCTGCAGATTCTCGCGGCGGATCCCTCCATCTACGATCTCGACCAAATGCAGTACCCGCACCCCTTCTGGCGGGAGCGCGCCCGGCGCGTACCGCACAACCTCTACACCGCCACCGGGACATTGCGCGCATTCATGCGCCAGCACGCGTGGGAGGGCGCCGTCTCTCCGCTGCCGCGCTGGTATGGCGACCAGCCGGTCCGGCTTCATGACCCGGCGGCGGTCGCGGCGCTCAGTTTCGGCGGCGCGGTGAAGTATCGCCTGCGGCTCGAGTATCACGCGGAAAAAGGCGGCTACCTCCGTTATATGGACGGCAAGCTCCATGTGGATCGGGAGTCCGGTGAGGCGCTGGTGGCGCGGAACGTCATCATCCAGCGCGTGCGCGCCGAGCCGTATGCGGCGTCGAAGCACGGCACGTACGATGTCACCGTCACCGGCGCCGGACTCGGGTATCTGCTGGTGGATGGCCGGCGCACGGACATCCGCTGGGCGAAGCCGTCCTACTACGACATCACCACGTATACCGACGCCGCCGGCGCGCCGCTGCCGCTCCAACCCGGCCAGACCTGGGTGGAGGTGCTGCCGGCGGACGGCGCGGTGTCCTTCCCCGCGCCGGCGGCGGGACGACCTTGACCGCGCTTCGGCGGGAAGCTACAATGATGCCGTGGCCCCCGTAGCTCAGTCGGATAGAGCGAGCGCCTCCTAAGCGCTAGGTCGTGCGTTCAATTCGCGCCGGGGGCACCAAAGATGACGCGCTTCACCGCGGGGGGGCGCCCCCCGCGGCGTATGCGTCACGATAGGGTTCGCGCATCCTTCGTACTCGTGCTCGTACTCGTGCTCATCGGAGCGCGGACATCCTGTCCGCACGTAGCTGATTTCGAGGACGAGTACGAGCACGAGCGCTGACGCTATGATGACGCGTATGCCCCCGCGGTGAGGTGGTGCTGATGGCACTCTTTCGACGACAACCCGCCGTGATGTCGGACCTCAGCCTGCTCGCCGGGCTGGGGAATATCGGCGCACGGTACGCCGGCACCCGCCACAACGTCGGCTTTCTCGTCGCGGATGAGCTGGCGCGCCGTTTCAGCGGGCGTTTCCGCCGCGGCAAATTTCGCGCCGAGGATGCCACCGTGGCCATCGGCGGCCATCGTGCGCTGCTGCTGAAGCCGCACACGCTGATGAACCTGAGCGGCGACGCGGTGGCCGCGGCCGCCCGGTTCTATCGCATCCCCGCCGAGCGAATTCTGGTGATCTATGACGACCTCGCGCTGCCGGTGGGGAAGCTCCGCCTGCGCGCGCAGGGCGGCGCCGGCGGCCACAACGGCGTGGCGCATATCATCAACCGCCTGGGCACCGATGCTTTCCCCCGCCTGCGCGTGGGCATCGGAGAGCCGCCGCCGGAGATGGATCGGGTGGACTACGTGCTGAGCCGTTTCCTGGGCCGCGAGCAGCCGCTCATTGGCGACGCGGTGGCGCGCGCGGCGTCCGCGGCGGAGTGCTGGCTGCGCGAGGGGATCGAGCCGGCGATGAATACGTGGAATGGGTGAGACCGCATGACGGAGCGCACATGGATACAGATTGGCCTGGATGACGGCGAAGCGCGGCGGCTGGGCATGCCGAGCAGCCTGCCGGTGCCCGGGGACGCCTATGACGGGTTCGCGGAGACGCCGCCGACCTTCGAGGAATTCGTCGCCTGGACGCTGGAGTTCATCGCGGCGATGCCGGAACACGCGCTGGCGCAGGCGCTCGCCGTCTTCGCGCGCAAAGGCCCGCTGTGGATCGCCGCCCGCGCGCACCTGGTGGACGGCGCGTGGGCGGCGGCGCTGCCGCTGCTGGAGCAGATACTCACCCTCGATCCGGAGGACGCGGCCGCGCAGTTCAATCTTGGCGCGGTGTATCGCAATCTGGGCGATCCCGGCCGTTCGCTGGCGCAGTATGCGCGCTGCGAAGCGGTGTTCAGTGGCGAGGGGCTCTTCTATACCAATCGCGCGCGCACGCACGAAGCGCTGGGCGAGCGCGACAGCGCCATCGCCGACTACCTGAAAGCGCTGGAGCTGCTGCCCGGCGATCCCTTTGCGCTGGAGCAGTTGACGCGGATGGGCGCGCTGGTGGAGCTGGCGCCGGACCCGGATGATCCCGAATCCACCATCTACATCACCCGCGAGGATTACCAGGCGGTGGTGCGCGCCTACTGGGACGGGGCGCCGCAGACGCCGGCATTCTTCACGGAGCAGGCGCGGGTGCTGCTGGAGGAGGACCGGGCGGAGCTGGCGGCGCAGGCCGCTGACCGCGCGCTGGCGCTGGCGCCGGATACGGCGGACGCCTGGCTGTTCAAGGGGATCGCGCAATGGCGGCTGCGCCGGCTTGATGCGGCGGTGGCGGCGCTGGAAGAATGCCTCGCGCTGGAGCCGGATTCCTACGAAGGCCGCGTGAATCTCGCCCGAGTAATCTGGGAACAGCGCGGGCCGGCGGACGCCGCGCCGTATCTGGAGGCGGTGATTGACCGCGATCCGAATGCCCTGGCGCCGCTGCGGCTGCTGGCGGCGACCACGCACGACGCCGACGTCGAGGGCGCCGTCGCGCGCCTGCGGGCGGTGCACCGACGGTACCCCGACGCCTGGGCGCCGCTGCGCGCGCTGGGCGACCTGTATTGGCGCGCGGAGGACGCGGATGCGGCGCTGGCGGCGTACGCGGAGGCGCTATCCCGCGGCGCCGACGATGAGACGCGGGCCGGCTACCTCGCGCTCCTCGGCGAGCTTGGGCGCACCGAGGCGCTGTGCCGCGCCGCCGACGCGACGCCGGCCTTGGCGCGCCGCGGCCTGGCGGTGCGCTGGAACGCGCTGCGGGGGTACCTGGATGCGGGGCGGACGGCGGACGCCGCCCGCCTGCTGCGGACGATCATCAGCGACCCGGAGCTGTCGCCGGAGAATCGCCAGTACAGCCGGGAGTTGCTGGCGGCATTGACGAACGAATAACCGCATTGTTACAATATCAGGTACCATGCCCAACCCGTCTACCGCCGGAGCGCCCACCGCACGCTTTCTCGCGCTGGAAGGCGTGGACGGCAGCGGGAAATCAACCCAGGCGCAATTGCTGGCGGACTGGTACCGCGCGCACGGCATGGACGTCATGCTCACCCGCGAGCCGGGGGGGACCGCGCTGGGCGAACGGCTGCGGGCGATAGTGCTCGACCCGGCGATAACCTGCGCGGACCGCGCGGAGCTGATGCTGATGCTGGCCGCCCGCGCCCAACATGTCGCCGCGTGCATACGTCCTGCGCTGGCGGCGGGACAGGTGGTCATTACCGACCGGTTTTCGCTCTCGTCGCTGGCGTATCAGGGCTACGGGCGCGGGCTGCCGCTGGAGGAGATCCGCGCGGCGGACGCGGTGGCGACCGGCGGATTGCGACCCGACCTGACGCTCGTCATTGACGTCCCGCTGGAGACGGCGCTGGAACGGCTTGGCGCCGCGCGCGACCGGATTGAAGGCGAAGGGGCGGCATTCCTTCGCCGGGTGATCGCCGGGTACCATGCGCTCGCGCATTCAGATGCGACGATTCGCCTCGTTGACGGCCGGCCCGCGGCGGCGGCGATTCACCGGGCGATTACCGCCGGGTTGAGTTGTCCGGCGCCTGCCAATCCCGCGGAAGGAGAACCGTGATGAAACTGATCCTCGCCGTGATCCATGAAAAGGATCAACGCCACGTGCAGGACGGCCTGCTTGAACAGGGATTCCAATTCACGAACGTCGCCAGCACCGGCGGATTTTTGCGGGAGGGCAACGTCACGCTGCTCATGGGCGTGGAAGAGGATCAAATTGACCAGGTGATCGAGGTCATCCGCGAAAGCTGCCAGACGCGCGAGCAGTATGTCAACGTGATGCCGCCGACGATGGAGCCGGTCGGCACGGTGATCCCCAGTCCGGTGAAAGTGCTCGTGGGCGGCGCGATTATCTTCGTGCTGGATGTCGCCCGCTTTGAGAAGTTTTAGCAGCGCGCGGAAGGCCGCGGGCATGGCGAGGGACGAGCTGCAGACACGCGCGCTCCGGGCGATCCGCCTCTTTGGCTGCGCCCAGGCGGCCTTTTTTCTCTGCCTGCTGCTGTGCGTGGCGCTCCTGCCGCGGGGCCTGCAGGCCAACCACGGCTTTTGCTTCTATGGCGAGCAACCCCAGACCCGTGGGCTCTACCAACTGGCCTTCGTTGCCGCCGGCGTGTTGCTCCTGCTCTCCGCGCGCTCCATGCCCGCCATCGCGGCGTTCCGCGTGGTGCGGATCGGATTTTTTGCCATGCTGCCGCTGTTCCTCGGCGTCGTGCTCA
>Ga0116159_1005168_pt1 | contig 10623 bp, 9 predicted proteins | sample AD_JPNAS1_MetaG_FD_89878 | JGI IMG/M metagenome (GOLD analysis project Ga0116159, IMG submission 89878) | Active sludge microbial communities of municipal wastewater-treating anaerobic digesters from Japan - AD_JPNAS1_MetaG | ecosystem: Engineered > Bioreactor > Anaerobic > Digestate | place...
CGACTCGGCCGGCGCGCGCTCGGCACGGTGCGCCAGCCCAGCGGAGGTCCGACCTTCAACATCAAGGGCTCGGCCGCCGGCGGCGGCCTCGCGCAGGTCGTGCCGCTCGCGCCGCTCTCGCTCGGCCTCACCGGCGACATCGACGCGATCACCAATGCCAACAACCTGGCGATGGTCGCGTTGACCGCGCGCATGCAGCACGAGCGCAATTACGATGACGCGCGCCTCGCGCAGAGCCGCCTCGCACGGCTCGACATTGATCCTGACCGTGTGCAGTTGCGCTGGGCCATGGACTTCTGCGCTCAGGCGTTGCGCAATATTGAGATCGGTCGCGGCGGCCGCATGGACGGCTTCCAAATGGCGTCCGGCTTTTACATCACCGTGGCCTCGGAGGTCATGGCGATTCTGGCGATGGCTACCGATCTCGCCGATCTGCGCGCTCGCCTTGGCCGCATCATCGTGGCCTACTCGAAAGCCGGGAAGCCGATCACTACTGCCGACCTTGAGGTGGACGGCGCGATGGCCGCCTGGATGACGCGCGCGGCCAACCCCACGCTGATGCAGACGCTCGAAGGCCAGCCGATGCTGGTACACGCTGGCCCCTTTGCGAACATCGCCATCGGCCAGAGTTCCGTCATCGCCGACCGTCTGGCCTCCAAGCTCTGCGACTATCTGGTCACCGAGAGCGGCTTCGCTTCTGACATCGGTTACGAGAAGTTCTGGAACATCAAGTGCCGCTGCTCCGGGCTTAAACCTGACGCGGTGGTGATCGTGGCCACTGTGCGTGCGCTCAAGCTGCATGGTGGCGGCCCTGCGGTACAGGCCGGACGGCCGCTTGATCCGGTCTACACCGGCGAAAATCTGGAACTGCTGGAGAAAGGGTGCGATAACCTGCTGGCGCACATCGGCATTGTCAAGCGTTCCGGTATCCGTCCGGTGGTCTGCCTGAACAGCTTCCACACCGATACGCCGGCCGAGCATGCGCTGGTGCGGCGCGTGGCCGAGGCCGCCGGGGCGCGTTTTGCGGTCTCGGATCACTGGTTGCGCGGTGGCGAGGGTGCGCTCGAACTGGCCGAGGCTGTGGTAGAGGCGTGCGAAGATTCCAGCCACTTCGATTTCCTCTCAGACCTTGATGAGCCGCTGTCAGACCGTATCGCGGCAATCACCGAGGAGGTTTACGGTGGCGATGGCGTGTCCTACTCTGACGAAGCGCAGGCCAAGCTCGCCGCGTTCGAGGCTGATCCCGCCATTGCGCGTCTGCCGGTGTGCATGGCCAAAACGCAGTACAGCCTTTCGCACGATCCCACCCTGACGGGGCGTCCGCGCGGTTGGACACTGCCGGTGCGCGACCTGCTGATCTATCAGGGCGCGGGGCTGGTGGTGCCGGTCACGGGCGATATCAAACTCATGCCGGGCACGGCCTCTAACGCAGCCTTCCGTCGCATCGATATTGATACCGCCACCGGTAAGGTCAAGGGGCTGTTTTGAGCAACGAAAAAGAGACGGACACAAAGGTGTCAGAGGCGACGGATCTCAAAAAAGTTAAGCAGACGATCCGCGACGCGATGCGCGAGAAGCGTCGTGCCGTGAGTCAAGAGGCGCGGCGCGAGGCCGGACGCGCCATCTGCGATCGGGTGGTCGGACCGCCGGTCAATTTGCTGATGCGCACATGGCGCATCTGCATCTATCTCAGTACGCGCAACGAAGTCCCGACGCGCTACATCGCGCGCGAGATATGGGCGGCCGGACGCGAAGTGTGCGTACCGGCTTGGAGCGCCTCTGAAAACGGGTACCGTCTGTACGCGATTGATCCCGCGATGCGTCTGATCTCCGGCCATCACGGCGTCCGCGAACCAGAGGTCCGCATTCCCGTGATGCCGTGGGATGTGCAGGCGTTCATCGTGCCGGGTTTGGTATTCGACACGCATGGTGGACGCCTCGGTTACGGGGCCGGCCATTACGATGACCTCCTCAGCCGCGCTCCGGGCGCGACGCTGAAGATCGGGGTCTGCTACGACTGGCAGGTGCAGGACGAACCGCTGCCCCTGGATGCGCATGATATCGCAATGGACTGGATCGTGACGGACACGCGCGTGATCAAGTGCGCGGCGGCCGCAGGCGAAGCCCGCGAATAGGCTGTGAGGTGTTGAGGCTGTAAGGTTTCTGAGGCCGCGTAGCCATGCCAAAAGCCTCACAGCCTTACAGTCTCACAGCCTGTCTCCGCGCGCAGCGCGGAGGCTAGGCGAACGCGCTCTCTTTTTTGATCAGCGTCAGAATGCGCATGGTCTCGATCGTGTGGTCCAGCGGGATCGGGAAGGGCTTGTTCTCGCGGATCGTGTTGAAAACATGCTCCCAGATCAGCGCCATACCGTTGTCATCCTTGGGCGCCACCGGAACTTTGGTTTCGACCCAGCTCAGCGTCTCGGGCGTACCGAAGCTACCCAGCGGCGGAGTCCGTACGCTGGAGCGTCGGCGCGACAGCTTTTGTTTGCGGTCCAGATGACGTATCGTGCCTTCGGTCGCACCTGGGTAGAGCGTGAATTCACCCTTGGTGCCGGTCACGATGAACTGCGGTATCTCATTGATGCGCCCGCCCGAGATCTCCAGATCGACGGTCAGGCCAGCCATGTTACGCAGGATCACGCGCATGAAATCCTCGGCATCACCGACCGCCGCCACACGCTTGAAGTCCGACCACACCTTGATCGGCGGCGTGCGTAGCAGGTCCAGTGCTTGATCGAGGAACGCCGGTCCCCAGGTAAGCGCCGTGCCGCCACCGCAACGCTTGACCGTCTGCCAGTCGTCGCGCCGCTCATAGGTGCCGCGGCGGATCTTGATGTCGTAGATCGGCCCCAGCACGCCGGAGCGGATGACCTCTTTCACCTGCACGAAGGCCGGCTCGTAACGGTAGTTGTGGCGTACCAACAAGCGGTTGCCAGCCTTGATCGCTGCCGCGCGTAGGATCATGGCCTGATCGTAATCGCAACAGAAGGGCTGTTCGATATGAACCCACTTGCGGGTTTTCAATGCTTGCAAAGCATGCGCGGCGTGCTCGTCGGAGCGTGTGGCGATATCGACCAATTCGACATCGGGGTCTGCCAGCAAGTCTTCATAGCGGCGGTAGGTGCGCACGTCGGGTAAGCGCTCCAACGCCAAGTCGCGGCGCTCTTTGACCGGATCGCACACAGCGATGATCTTGAACAGTTCCGGAACCTGCGTCAGCTCAGGGCAGTGCATCTCGAGTCCAGCCCGTCCTAGGCCAGCGATACCGATCCGGATCGGGGGCCGAGTTGTGCGAATCATGTAAATCTCCTTTTTTCGCGTCTGTCAACAATGTGCCGTTCAGTGAACCGAACACCCGAACAGATAACCTGAAAATAACAGGTTCTGAGAAACTCGTCAATATGCGCTTTTGTTTTCACTACGAACAAACTATGCTACACTGGACAGTAAAAAGAGGAGATTCACGTCATGATTCGTCTAGGTGTCAACATTGATCATGTGGCTACGCTGCGGCAGGCGCGACGTACCGATTACCCGAGCCTGCTGGAGGCGGCGGCGCTCTGTGAAAAGGCGGGTGCGCACGGCATTACCATCCATCTGCGTGAAGACCGCCGTCACATTCAGGATGCGGATGTCTACGCGCTGCGCGAGACGCTCTCTACACGCATGAATCTGGAAATGGCCAATCACCCTGACATCGTGAATATCGCGCTTGAGGTTAAGCCCGAGGAGGTTTGTCTGGTGCCGGAGCGGCGGCAGGAACTGACCACCGAGGGCGGGCTGGATGTTGTCGGGCAGCGCGATGCGCTGACTCCGGTGGTGGCGGCGTTGTGCGAGGCGGGCATCGCGGTGAGTCTCTTTATTGACCCTGACGCACAACAGGTCGAGGCTGCCGCCGCTATCGGCGCGCCGACGATTGAGTTGCATACTGGCGCGTACGCCGATCATACTGGCACGGAACGCAAGAAAGAATTGGCGCGCCTTACAGACGCGGCGCAACGCGCCCACACACTTGGTCTTGTGGTCAACGCCGGTCATGGCTTGACCCTCGAAAATGTTGATCCCATCCTGACGATCCCGTACCTTAATACCTTGAACATCGGGCACAGCATCGTTTGCCGCGCGTTGTTTGTCGGCATTGAACAGGCCACGCGCGAGATGCTGGAAAAACTACAGCAGCGCCAGTAGCCCGAACGGCGGCCCTGCGGAACGGTCCACATGTCTTTTCGACGACAGCGCGGCATATACGGCATCGAGAACGACGGACAAGAGAGTTCGCCGTTGCGGAAGCTGTGGTTGCCGGCGGTCTTGGTTCTAGCGATCGGCGTGCCCCTGCTGGCGGTGCGCAGTTGTGCGGGACGTTCGAGCGCGAAGGTGGCGGATGACGAAACGGAAGCGCCGGGACAGACCCGCTACAGCGTGCCTGAGGTCGAGGCCCAGCGCGAACGCCCTTCGTTTTGGCGGCACTTCCTGAACTTCGGCCAGCGCGAGAAAGCAGCGTCCGATGCAGCAAAAGACAGTGGTGCGGTAACGACCGTAGCCGAGCGCTGGCTGGATGCGGAACGCAAGGCGGCACCTACCGCCGCAGCGCAATCGGCCGAAGTGCAGCGTCTGCTTGAGCAGGTGGCCCGTCACGAGGCAGCGGATGAACTGGTCGCCGCGCGTCAGGTTCTGCACCAACTGCTCGCCCGCCGCGACGCGGAAGACGTGCGTATTTTTGTCGAGCGGAGAATCGGCGAGATCAACATAGCGCTGTTTTTCAAAGACCGCGCCATGCCCGAAAAAGCGCGTCACCGGGTCGCGTCCGGCGACCTGATCAGCAAGCTGGCTAGGCGCTACGGCACTACGCAGGCGTATCTGCTGCAGGCCAATGGCATCGATCGGCCCGACCGTTTGCGCGTCGGCCGCGAGATCTGGGTGCTCGATAAACCGGCTTTTGAATTGACGGTTTTTAAGCAGGCGGCTACGGCTGTCCTCGTGCTCAACGGCCAGTTCTGCAAACGATATGTGGTGGGGCTGGGACCTGCTGCCGACATACCGACCGGCACATACGCTGTGCGCAACAAAGTGCAGGAGCCCGCCTACCGTCTGCCGGACGGTGGCGAGGTGCCGTTTGGCCATCCGCAAAATATTCTGGGCACACGCTGGATCACACTTTCGGCAACCGGCGCGACCCCGCCCGCCCGACTGCTCGGGCTGCACGGCACATGGGACGTGTCATCGCTTGGCCGTATCTCTGATGCTGGACGTGTGCGTTTCAGGAACGCGGACATCGAAGAACTGTGCGTGCTGTTGCCGGACGGAGCGCCGGTCAAGATAGTTGATTAGTGCATTAGTTTGTCTGGGAGTGCACTGCCCCCAAAAAACCTTGGTACCCTTTGTGCCTTCGTGTGAGGAAACAACTTGTTTTTTATCGCGATTGTCGAGCCGTAACGCACTAATGAACTCATGCACTAATGAACTAACGCACTGCATCCATCCCCCACTCTTCCAATTTGGACGCGATGAACGCGATGCTTTGATCATGTGTGGCGCGTGCGCCGAGGGTGGCCGGCAGCACGGGGCCGCAGGCGAACCGGATCGGCCTGTTGGGATCGACCTCACCGAAATCTTTGATCCATTTGCCGGTCTTGAGGAAGTCGGTCTTGACCGCCAGTGGCACGACTGGCACGCCAGCGCGTTCAGCCAGCTTAGAGCCCAGCGAGTTGAACTTCTTGCCGTCAAAGACCGCCTGACGCGTACCCTGCGGGAAGAGCAGGACCGAGTGACCTTCAGCCAGCCGCTGAGCGCCGACCTCCAGCACGGTCTTCAAGTCTTCGCGTGCGTTTTTGCGCGTTATCGGAATGCAGCCGATGTGCAGGGCTGCCTTACCGACCAGCGGGATTTCGGCCAGGCTTTTTTTGAGGATGATCGCGATCTTGCCGAAAGTGAGCAATGTCGAGGGGAAGACAAAGGTCTCAAGCGTGCTCATGTGGTTGGAAACATAAACGACCGGTCCGTCATAGGCGGTGCGCTGCTCAAATCCCTCAAAGGTCATCACGCCGCCCAACTTTTCTGCGAAGGACACCGCAGACATGCAGGTATGTCCCCACGCATCGTAATCAAAGCGTCGGAACAGGTGCAGGACGGCACAGCGCACGGCAATGCCGATAATCGTGAACGCATAACGGAACGAGTTGAATGGTGAGATGCGTAACGTTTCTGCTGGGCGAGCGGCTGCTGCTGTTTCGTAACGGCCTGTCGTGCGTAATGCGTGCTGGAATTCCTGGTAGGTGCTCATAGTGAAATGGAGATAACAGGGGGGTTAACGGATAAAGATCTCAGTGCCTTTCGGATGTACCGGGGAAGGTGGCGGCGGCAACGTCAAGTGCAGGAACGGATCACCAAGATAGCCGTGGTCGCAGATAGTTCCATCGTTGGCGTCGGTGATGGCGATCGACAGATAGCGTCCTGATGACACTTCGGTGACGGTTATGAAATCCTCGCTGTCACGAACATTGAAGCGGTTGGTCACCAGCACACCGTCAACAAAGACAAAGTAGCTGATGGAACCGCCAGCCTTGGGCCGCGAATCGCCGATCGTGGCGGTGAACGATTCGATATACAGGCCGGTTGCCGCACGGACCGCCTCCAGGTCAAAGGTGATTCCCTTGCTGGCGTGTCCGGAGAGTAGCGAATGGTTTTCAGGGTCGCCGTTGAAATTCGGCAACAGGCCGCCCGCCACCGAGGGGTCAGTATCCATATTCAGCCCGTTACACCACGGTAGCCCCGCGCCGCCGGTGCTGTTCTGGTCATTGAAGTCGTATGTGCGGCCCGCGCCATCGATGACACAGGCGACATCATTCGTGTTCGGCGCGAAGACGCCATCAACAAATCGATTGTTCGGGAAGGTTTTGTAAACCCCCATAGTGACGCCCAGATTGCCTGCGCCGCCCAGGCCGGGCAGGGTGCCGTCACCGCCACCGACGGCGTCGGCTAGATCGAACACGCCGACCTTGTAGAGCGGTGCGGTGAGCGGTGTAAGCGTGCCATCCGCCAACCCTGCGATTGAGTCCGCAGGCAGGGCGCTGTCCCAGATGGCCACATCATCGAGCCGTCCCATCCACCACTCGGCAAACTTGTCGCCGCCCATGTAGAAGGGGCGCCCGGTCGCCGTGCTGGTGAAGGTGACATTGGTCGTTATGACGGCCACGCCGTTACGATAGTAGGTGAGTGAGCGGTCTACGGCCCGTTTAACGACGGCATGATGGATCCATTGATCCTTGGGGAGGTCCGCGTAATCCAAGTGGGGCGAGGGGCCGATGTTGCACTCGAATTTGGTGGGCGTGAACTTGATCCACTGGCTTCCGGCTTGAGAGTCAGAGTTATAGCGGTTGCCTAGGATCACACCGTTGTTCGCCGCATCCTGATGATACGCCCAAAAGCTCCAAGTGAAGTCGGTAGCGTTGCCGATCGGCGGCAGGATGCCCGCATCGACATAATTCGTGATGCCCGCCGAGCCGAAGCTCAGCACCTGACCGCGCACAGGGTCGTTCATCCAAGAGATGCCGGTGCCCACCAGTATTCCGTTCGTACCACCGGATGCCAGATTGGTCGCGACCGTGCCGGATGTTTCATCCAGCGGCCAATAGCCGAGCAGGCCCGCGCGGGCCACGCCGCAGAGCGCTGAAGCGGAGGTAACCAAAAACGCAACGACACATTTTATTTTGAACATGATTACGGCCTCCTTATGAGAATTTCCCGACTGCTCGTTGCTCACTGCCAACGCCGACAGTATCCCCGATACCGATTCCTATGACAAGCCAGAAAGGGCAGAAAGGGCGAGAAAGGACGAGAGGCTGGCCGTCATTATTTTACGGGGCAGTCACTCACGGCACCGCTCTTATTTTCGCCGAAAACAAATTCTCTGGCCAGACAGACACCGTATGATAGAAGACGGGTTTGCCGTCAGCGGTTTTCTCCTGAAAACGTGGGTAAAGCTTTTTAGCAGGCTCACACTCCTGGCCAGATGCACTTGCGCGCGAGGCGGCATTTGCCGATGCCGCATTTTCATCGGCATTAAACACGACAATGGCATGTTTTTCAAACCGGCATTCGTCGACCAACCCAGTCACTGCAGGCAGTATCCAGTTCTTCAACATGTACAAAGACTCGGAAAGTTTCGATTCAACTTTATACAGAACATTACCGATCTTCTTTAATTGTGTCTGTGAAAGTTTGCTCAAATCAAGTCCGAAGATACTTACATCGTCACCTGAACTTTTGAATTCGATTAGATAGAGATGTTCCTTTAACAACAGGGCATCACAGGAACAGCATTTGTGCAATGTTTTATTCGCATAGAACGCCCCGACGACAGCATCGTAACTATATGCCTCCGTCGTTGGGTCAGGCACAAGTGAACCATCTTCCGCGTTTTTCGACAGGTCGCGGTACGATCTAGGTGTTTCCCCCCGCTGCCGCAACCAAGCTTCAATTTTCTCAAGCTCGGCATTCATTCTCCAGACACCTCTTCTTCCCGATCAGTGCGAATCAATTCCAGTCGCCTAGGCTCTAACTCCAAAAACTTCTTAGACAGGTGAAAGTAGACATCGTTCATGGTCTTGTCGCCATCAACATCGTCATCGACCTCGTCAAAGGTAACCAATCCGCTTTCGAGTTTATTCGATATGTAGAAGGTCGCCTTTTCATTGATACCATGCTCTCGTACAGCAACATCTAGTGCAATGACAAAATCAGGGCTATGCGTAGTTAACAGCACGGTACATCCAAGATGTTTGATCAGGAGGACAACGACTTCTGCGAACAAGCTCTGCCACTCGGGGTGCAACCTCGTTTCGGGCTCATCCAAGACGAGAAGGGAGTCTTTGCGCAACTGTCCATTTTCAAGAAGCAGTTTAATGACCAGAAACGCTTTAGAGCCCTGCGCAAGATTGTGTAAATCAATTTTAAAATCAGACGACACGAACCGGCCGTCCCGCCACTCAACCCCGAAAGCCACCGCTTCCCTGATTTTCCCCATGATAACTTCTGTGTCTCGCGCAACAGCCAGCTCTCCGGTAATAGTATCTTGTGTCGCAAGCAACCCCCTAATGAGATCATCCCTGTGCCCTTCGACTGAAAAGGATCCCAGAAATTCCTTGTTGTTCGTCATCATCCGAGAGTAGCGAGGACGGTATCCCCAAACACGACTATGTCGAGCATATTGCTCCTTTTTCTCGGACAATTCATCCACCACAGATCCGTCATCAAGAAAGAACGCGTTCCCCAATGGATTCTCCGATGATTTATACTCCACTTTGCCAGTATTTTTGCCTAACGAAACATTGAAAACATCTATACCTCCTCTTGTTAAAATACAGACCGAGTTACCATCCACAGGAGGTGCTGAAAGCGGGGAAATCTGGCCATAGAACTCTGTGCTAAACTTCTTTTCTATCCGTTTACTGGCATATTCGCGACAATCAGAGTCTTTTAGCATTGCATTTCGCAATGATTTCAGGTCGTCGACAATGGCTGGCTGTCGCTTCAGAAAATCTTGAAATATCTTTTCAGCCATTCGGGGAGGGGCTTCCCGAAGCTCTAAACTCTGCTCAAAAAAGCTCTTTTCCGTAGCCACAACCTTCTTGCAAGCTTGATCAATGAACCCAATGATGTCTTCTATTGACACCATCCGCGCATCACCAGTTACAGCATCCTGCTCCATCAGAAAAGATCGGAAAAAGATTGGATCTAATAAACTAGCTATTACAGATTGAACATATGCTAACTTGTCAAGCACAGCATTCCGTTGCAAATTTTCAACCGCAGAGACAAGTGAGTACACCGCCCGTCCCACAGTGGTTTTTCCAGAGTTATTGGCGCCGGTGACCACCGTAAGCCCATTTAGCTTGACCGTCGCATCACCAACAATACCAATATTCTTCAGGGTAAGTTGCATGGTCAGAGTCTCCTTTAGGAATAGGATAATATCACTGTTTGAGGAACGTCGCGAGCAGTTTCTCCAGCCGTGCGACCGTTTCGGTCAGCTCTTTCTGCTTGGCGCGCTGCTGCTCGACCACGGCCGCGGGCGCCTTGGCCACGAACCCCTCGTTGCCGAGCTTGGCTTCGACACCTTTGAGGAATCCGCGCGCTTTGTCCAGTTCGGCCTTCACGCGCGCGCTTTCGGCTTCGATATCGACCAGCCCTTCGAGCGGCAGATAAACGGTGCCGAGCTTGCAGAGCGTACCGGGCATGGCTTTCTCGCCGCCGCCCGCGACGACCTCCAGATTGTCCGAACGTAACTGCTGTTTGAGCGTTTCCGCATCGGCCTTCAGGCGGTCGGCCGTTGCATCGTCTGTCGCCTGAATGATGTAATGGAGGAACTTAGAGGGCGCGACATTGTAGTCGGCGCGTAGTGCGCGACCGGCGGTGACCAGTTCGCGCCGGGCATTGACGTAGGCGGTGACCTCGTCGCTCAATCCCCACGCAGTGCGCTGCGCATCGGTATAGGGCGCAGGCCACGGCGCGCGCATGATGCTTTCGGACTCAGTGGCGTAACCCATCTGGTGCCATAGCTCTTCGGTGATGAACGGCATGTAGGGATGCAGCAGCTTGAGCGCCTTGGCGAAGACATCAGTC
>Ga0116159_1005171_pt1 | contig 10616 bp, 9 predicted proteins | sample AD_JPNAS1_MetaG_FD_89878 | JGI IMG/M metagenome (GOLD analysis project Ga0116159, IMG submission 89878) | Active sludge microbial communities of municipal wastewater-treating anaerobic digesters from Japan - AD_JPNAS1_MetaG | ecosystem: Engineered > Bioreactor > Anaerobic > Digestate | place...
CGTCATTTCCGGAATCATCTTCACGTGCTGGAATGTACGGCTCATACCGCGGCGCGCGATTTCTCGTGAAGGCAGGCCACTGATAACGTCACCGCGGAACTTGACCGTACCCGAGGTCAGACCCAGCACACCGGTGACCAGATTGAATGTGGTTGACTTGCCTGCCCCATTGGGACCAATCAGGCCCACAATTTGGCCAGCCTGGATCGAGAAGTTGATGTCGTTCACCGCCACCAGACCGCCAAACTCCTTGCGGATACTGTTGACCTCGAGCACCGTGTCGCCCTTCGCTGGCTTGGTGCGCTCAGGCAAGGCCGGCGCGCTGTGCCAGTCTTCCTTGCGGTTGGGCTTGGGCAGGTATTTGCCTACCAGCGACCACATGCCGTCAGGCAAGTATTTCAATACCAGTACCAGCACAACGCCGAACACAATCACTTCGTAGCTGCCGCTGGTACCAATCAGCTTGGGCAGCAGCACCTGCAACCAGTCTTCCAGCAGCTTGGTCGCCACGGCACCGCCTATCGCACCCCACACAAAACCTGCACCACCCAACACGGCCATGAACAGGTATTCAATGCCCATCTTCAAACCAAAGGGGGATGGGTTGATCGAGTGCTGGAAGTGCGCAAACAACCAGCCGGAAATGCTGGCAAACAACGCAGCAATCAAAAAGATGCCCACCTTGTGCTGCAACGTGTCCACCCCCATGGCCTCGGCCATCAAGGTGCTCGAACGCATGGCGCGAATGGCACGGCCGGTACGCGAGTCCAGCAGGTTCAATACCGCAAAGGCGCCCAGCAGCACCGCACTCCAGGCCAGTACAAAGAAACTGCGGCCACTGCTGACTTCCCAACTGCCCAGCATCAGGGGCGGAATGCCCAGCATGCCGTCGTACTTGCCCAATGCATCCATATTGCCCATCAGGTAGTACAGCGACAGGCCCCAGGCAATGGTGGCCAACGGCAAATAGTGGCCCGACATGCGCAGCGTGATCCAGCCCACCAGCAGTGCACTGACTGCGGTGATGCCCAACCCGGCAAATACCGTGAGCCACGGTGACCAGCCCATTTGTGTGGTGAGGTAAGCGCTGGTGTAGGCACCAATGCCTACAAATGCAGCCTGACCGAACGACGTCAGGCCACCGATACCGGTGAGCAGCACCAGCCCCAAAACCACCAGGCTGTAGAGCGCAATGTAGTTGAGCTGTGCAATCCAGAATTCCGGCACCGGAGACACTGCGTAGAGCAGCATGAACGCAAACACGGCCACGCGTTGTATGCGCGCGTTGTGCACCCAGTGGGAGAGTTGATCTGTGAATTTCATGTCAATGTTCCTCGTCGTGGCCGCCAGCCACCGAACGCCACAACAGGATGGGCAGCACCAGCGAGAACACCACCACTTCCTTGAACGCACTGGCCCAGAAAGAAGCAAAAGCCTCCACCGTGCCTACAAACAGCGCACCCACCAGCGCCAGGGGGTAGCTGGACAAGCCACCAATCACTGCGGCCACAAAGCCCTTGAGCCCGATCAAAAATCCCGAGTCATAAAAAATGGTGGTGGTGGGACCAATCAACAGCCCCGACAACGCACCAATCAGCGCGGCCATCAGGAACGTGAGCTGCCCCGCGCCATTGCTGGATATACCCATGAGGCGTGCCCCCAGACGGTTAACCGCGGTAGCACGCAGTGCCTTGCCATAGAGCGAACGTTCAAAGAACAGCCACAGCAACACGATGAGTGCAATCGACGCGGCAAAGATGATCAGTGCCTGACCCGAAAACACGACGGGCCCCAGAGGCAAACGCAGGTCCGAGAAGGTGGGGTTACGGAAACCCTCGGCACCGAAAAACAGCAAGCCCAGACCGGTCATGGTGAAGTGCACCCCCACCGAAACGATCAGCAACACCAGAGGCGTAGCAGCCTCGAGCGACTGGTAGGCCAGGCGGTACACCAGCGGGCCAAAGGCGGTGACCAGCGCGACGCTGAGCACGGCCTGGATGCCGATGTGCAAGTTGTGTGGCGCGGCCCATGCCGTCCCACCGGCGATGACGACGGAAGGCAACAGCATTTTCAGCGCCGCCTTGATGGCGCGCGTGGCATTGCGCTGGTGCCGCCACTGGGCCACGCCTTCGACCAGACTGGTCACCACAGCCAGAATCAGCAGCAGCCAGACCGTACCCGGTACCTTGCCGGTTTGCATGATGGCCAGGGTGAGCGCGCCGTAGGCGACAAACTCCCCCTGGGGAATAAAGATGACGCGCGTGACGGCGAATACCAGCACGGTAGCCAGACCCAGCAGGGCGTACACAGCACCATTGGTCAAGCCGTCCAGCAGCAGGATGCTGGCGATCGTTGCGTCCATGGGAGAACCTTTTAAAAAATCAGATGGGGGTTGGGCATGCCCTGCCCGCGGGTGGCGGAGGACTCTTGTACAGAGCCCCCCGCGCGAATGGCTAGGCTGAGGTCTTATTCAACCTTGAATTCGCCGTTGACCACCTTGAGCATCACGCCCGTTTCCAGGGTGTAACCCCAGTGGTCGGTCTTGGACCAGTTCATCACGCCATGGGCGAATACCGTGCGGCCCATGGTTTCAAAGGCATCACGCAATGCAAGGCGGAATTCAGGGGTTCCCGGTTTGGCTTTCTTCAAAGCGAGGGGAACGGCTTTCTCCAGCGCAATCTGTGCATCGTAAGAGTGTCCGGCAAACTGGTTGCGCAAACCAGCACCCACCGCCTTCTCGTACTTCTGCACAAAGTCAATGGCAACCTTCTTGGAAGGGTGGCTGTCAGGCAACTGCTCTGCAATCACTGCAGGACCCGACACCACATAGGTGCCTTCCACGGCCTTTCCGCCCACACGCATCAAGTCCCTGGAAGCGGCCGCGTGGGTTTGGTAAACCTTACCTTTGTAACCGCGTTCCACCAGACCCAGTTGTGGCATGGCCGCACCTGAACCGGAAGCAACCACCAGAATGGCATCGGGGTTGGCGGCCACCAGCTTCAGCGCCTGTGCAGTCACGCCTGTGTCCGTACGGGCGAAACGCTCAACAGCCACAATCTTGATACCCGCTTTTTCAGCCTGGGGCGTGAGCTCCTTGAGCCACTGCTCACCATAGACGTCGGTGTAGCCCAGGAAACCAATGGTCTTGACACCCTGCTTGACCATGTGCTCCACCACGGCATGGCCCATGACAGTGTTGGACTGGGGCAGACGGAACACCCACTCGTCCTTGCCCGGAGGCAGACCCACGGGCGAGCCCGCCAATTGCACCGTCTTGGCACCGGTTGCCACGTCGGCCATGGCTGCAGCCACAGGCGTCAGGCACGAGCCGATGATGACATCCACCTTGTCATCGGTGGTGAAGCGGCGTGCATTCTGTGCGCCTTTGCCGGGGTCGGACGCGTCGTCCAACACAATCAGATTCACTTTTTCGCCCGCAATGGTGCTGGGGAACAGCTTGAACTGGTTCTGCATGGGGATGCCCAGACCCGAGCCGGGCCCGGTCAGCGACAGACTCACGCCGATGGTGATGTCTGCCAGTGCAGCACCCGATACGGCCAGTGTGGCGGCCATTGCGACGAGGGATTTAACGAGTTTCGTGCAAAGTCTCCTTTAGTAGTAGTTGGAACGGGAACAGGAATTAAATCAGGGTGAGTCAAGAACACAAGGCCTTGATGTCGGCCGGCACGGGAATGGATTTGATGCGGTCAGGATTCTCGGGCAGGCGTACGCAAAACGCACGCACTTCGGTGCCTTCGCACAGCACATCGTCGCCGCGTTTGACCACGTGGCGGTGCACAAATACCTTGTCGCGCCACTCCTGCACGCTGGTGTGGATTTGCAGGGTTTCGCCATAGGTGGCGGGTCGCATGAATTTGGTGTTGATCTCCAGCAGCGGCGTACCGATGATGCCGGTGGTCTTCACCAGCTCGCGCCAGGTGGGCACACCACATTTCACGAAGAAATTCAGCGAAGCTGCATCCATCCATTTGGAAAAATTGGGAAAGAAAACGATGCCTGCAGGATCGCAGTCACCAAACATCACTTCCACTTCGTACACAACGGTTTTACTCATGCTCATCTCTCAGCGGGGGGCCATGCGCAGTGCGCCATCCAGACGGATCACCTCGCCATTGAGGTGGCCGTTGGTCACGATGTGGACAGCAAGCTGCGCAAACTCTTCGGGCTTGCCCAGACGCTGCGGAAACGGAATGCTCGCCGCCAGAGACTGCTGCACCGGTTCGGGCAAAGTGCGCATCAGCGGTGTGGCAAAGAGCCCCGGAGCGATGGTGCACACGCGGATACCGTGCTGTGCCAGATCGCGTGCCATGGGCAGGGTCATGCCGGCCACGCCTGCCTTGGACGCACTGTAGGCCTGCTGACCGACCTGGCCGTCAAACGCAGCCACCGAAGCAGTGAACACCATGGCACCGCGCTCACCATCTTCCATCGGGTCCAGCTTGGCGCAGGCAGCAGCAAACAGGCGCGCCACGTTGTAGGTGCCAATCAGGTTGACGTTGATCACCTTGGCAAAGTCTTCCAGTGGTGCGGCATTGCCATCCTTGCCCACCACGCGCTTGGCACTGCCGATGCCGGCAATCTGCATGAGGATGCGGGCCGGGCCGTGGGCAGCTTGCGCCTCAGTGATCGCGCTTTGCACGCTGTCCGGGCTGGTCACATCGCACTGCATGGCAATGCCACCAATGTCGCTGGCCACCTTCTGCGCGGCCGCCAGATTCACGTCGAGTATGGCGACCTTGGCACCCAACCGGGCCAATTCCCGTGCGGTGGCCTCGCCCAGACCGGAACCACCGCCGGTTACCAATGCTGCTTGTCCTTGAACATTCATCGCTCTTTCCTTTTGCTATTATTTTGATAGCTATCTACGCAATTGATACGGGGGCTAGGGCCCGATTTAGCTCGCAAGCGGGTTCTCCAGCAAGAGGGCAATCCCTTGCCCGCCACCGATGCAGGCACTGGACACACCGTAGCGCAGCCCACTGCGCTGCAGCTCGCGCGCCAGCGTGAGCGTCAAACGCACGCCAGTCGCAGCCAAGGGGTGACCCAGGGCGATCGCGCCGCCATTGACGTTGAGCTTGCTCAGATCCAGACCCAGTTCGCGGCCGACCGACAGGGTTTGGGCGCCCTGCGCCTCGTTGATCTCAAAGCGCCCGATCGCGTCGAGTTGCAGACCCGCGCGCTCCAGCAACAACTTGATGGCCGGCGCAGGACCGATACCCATGATTTCGGGGGGCACGCCCACCACAGCAGCAGCTACCACACGGGCCAGCGGCTTCTTGCCTTCGGCACGTGCATAGGCACCGGAGGCCACAATGGCCGCCGCAGCGGCATCCACCAGCGCCGAGCTGTTGCCACCGGTCTGCACGCCACCGGCGTGCACTGCACGCAGCTTGGCCAGCACTTCCACCGGCGAGATGCGGGCGTGGGTGTCCTTGTCGACTTCGGTGATCTTGCCCTGCAGCTTGATGCCACGGGTCGCATAGCCTTCCAGTTCAAACTTCTCGGTCACCACCGGGGAAATTTCACCCGCCAGAAAACCACTCTCCTGCGCCGCCACCGCCTTGGCGAACGAGGCGGAGGCAAACACATCCACCTCTTCGCGGGTGATGCCGTATTTCTTGGCCAGGTTCTCTGCCGTCTGGATCATGTTGATGCCGCAGGCGGAGTCGTTCAGGGCCTCCCACAGGAAGTCCTTGAACTCCACGGGTGAGCCCAGCTTGAAGCCGGTGCGGTGGGTGAAGGCCGCAATCGGGTTGCGGGTCATGTTCTCCGAACCCACCACCAACGCCACGTCGGCACAACCGCTCTGGATCTGCTCTCCCGCCTGGCGGAAAAGCTCGAAGCCGGTGCCGCAGATACGCTGCGTCATCAGCGCGGGCACCGACTGTGGCACACCGGCATACATGCCGATGTGGCGCGGCAGCATGAACTGCTCATAGTCGCCGGGGGCCATATTGCCGGTCAGCACCGTGTTGATGTGCTCGGGCGACACGCCGGCCTTGGCCAGTGCCGCTTTGGCTGCCTTGATGCCCAGATCGGTGGGGGAAATGTGGCCCAGAGCGCCGCAGTAGTCCACCATGGGGGTACGCATGCCGTCGAGCATCCAGATGTCATCGAATGCGTTGAAAAAACCTTTGGAAGCCACGTCAATGTCCTTCTGCTTGCGTGAATCGGGTGTTATTGGGGTTGGAGCGTATGGGGCAGCGTGCCTTCGTGCAGCGCATCCACCATGGCAGCCCGGCAGGCCAGTACGGCGCGCTGGTTGATGGAGCCCTTGTCGGTCACTTCGCCCCGGTCCAGCGAGGGCGGCTCCACCAGCAGGCACAGCTTGGCAGTGCGGTTGGCACTGCCGGTGGCCGTCGCAGCCAGCGTGTTCAGCAGCTTCTGGAAATGCGCGACCACGGGTGCGGAAGTCAGCACCTGGTCCATACCCGCATCCGCCGGCAGACCGCTCAGATTGCGGCAACCCAGCACATTGGGGAACACCATGGCTCCGACTTCGTGCATGTTCAGGCCGGTAATCACCACATCCTGAATGCAGGGAGCGCCAGCGGCAATGATCTTGCCGCGCAGCGGGCCGACGCTGACAAAGGTGCCGGTGGCGAGCTTGAAGTCCTCGGCAATGCGGCCATCGAACTTCAGGCCCAGATGGATGTTGGTTTCGTCAATCCATTTGACCGCATCACCCGTGCAGAAAAAACCTTCGCTGTCAAAGTGTGCGGCGGTCTCCTCGGGTGCACGCCAGTAGCCTTGGGTGATGTTGGGGCCGCGATAGCGCACCTCCAACTTGCCCTCACTGGGTACCAGCTTGAGTTCGAGGCCGGGGGCCGGCAGACCCAGATCGCCAGAGCGGACATCGGGGTTGGTTACAAAAATTCCAAAGGGTCCAGACTCGGTCATGCCCAGGCCGGTACCCATCACGATGCGCTGGCCAATCTCGGCCTCTTCGCTCTCGAAAAGGCTGTCCCAAATCGGCTGCGCCAGAGCAGCACCGGCGTAGAAGAACATGCGCGCCTGGGAAAGAAAGTTCTTCCGCAGCGCCAGATCCGTCTTCATCGCGCTGGCGATCGCTTCAAAGCCCGTAGGCACATTGAAATACACCGTGGGCGCAATCTCACGCAGATTGCGCAACGTTTCCCCGATCAGCGCGGGCACCGGCTTGCCATCGTCGATGTACATCGTGCCGCCGTTGTAGACCACCAGGCCGAAATTGTGGTTGCCGCCAAAGGTGTGGTTCCAGGGCAGCCAGTCCACCAGCACCGGGGGCTGCTCGGCCAGCACCGGCATGCTCTGGCGCATTTGCTGCTGGTTGGTACACCACATGCGCTGGGTATTGATCACCGCCTTGGGCAGTTTGGTGGATCCGCTGGTAAACAGAAACTTGGCAATCGTGTCCGGCCCGGTGGCTGCAACGGCTGCATCCACTGCGGACGTTGCCACAGTGGCAGAGAGGTCAGCAAACGATGTGCTCGCACGCCCTTCCATGCTGCCGTTGGAAAAGGCCACTTCCACGTCGGGTGCAACCACCGACTGGATCGCCTTGGCGTAGCGGCTGGCGTCGCTGGCAAACACCAGACCTGGGGTCAGCGTGTTGTAGACATGGCGCAGCTTGGAGTAATCGGTGCTGATGGTGGAATACGCGGGCGACGCCGGACACCAGGGCACACCGGCGAGCAGACAACCCAAAGACAGCAGGGCGTGGTCCAGATCGTTCTCGCTCAGGATCAGCACAGGCCGCTCTGCACTCAAGCCGCGATTCACAATCGCCTGGGCAATGCTGCGCGCGCCGGCCAGCGCCTGCGCGTAGCTGATGCGACGCCAGTCCCCCTTGGTTCCGTCGGCATTGCGGGCACGCTGGGCCATCCAGATGCGGTCCGGCGCAGTGGTGGCCCAGTGCACCAGCCGGTCGGTCATGCATTCGGCGTTTGGCTCCAGTGGCTGCTCGGCGCGAAGGTATTGCACCCCGCCCTCGCCGGCGGTGAGGACACCCCGGGTCACCCCGAAGTGCAATGGCCGGTAATTGTGTGTTGTTGTCATTTGTCTTGTCTCCTGCGCTGATCGTTGTCAGGCTTTTTTGACTTTGGCGGCCTTGCCATCCAGAAAGGCCTTCACGCGCTCCTTGGCTTCCGGTGCACTTTGGGCAATGGCGGCCATCATGGCTTCGGTGAAGAAGCCCTGGTCAGCGGGCTGCTCGGCAATGCGTGGCAGCGCGTGCATCAGCGCGTAGTTGGTCAGCGGCGCGTTGGTGGCGATGCGCTGGGCCAGCTCGAACGCCTTGTCAAAGGCAGTTCCGGTGGGCACCAGGTACTGCGCCATGCCAATGCGCTCGCCGTCCTGCGCGTTGTACACGCGGCCAGTCAACATCATGTCGGTCATGCGGGCCGTGCCAATCAGGCGTGGAATGCGCACCGCACCGCCGCCGCCCACAAAAATGCCGCGGGTGCCTTCCGGCAAGGCGTAAAAGGTGGATTCGTCGGCCACACGGATGTGGCAGGCGCTGGCCAGTTCCAGGCCGCCACCCACCACTGCGCCGTGCAGTGCGGCAATCACCGGCACGGGGCCATACTGCACCCGCTCCAGCGCGGCATGCCACATGCGGGAATGGTGCAGGCCCTGGCCCGCATCGCGCTCCTTGAGCTCGGACAGATCCAGACCAGCGCAGAAGTGCTCGCCCTCGCCATCAATCATCGCGGCACGCACGGTATCGGGCAGGTTTTCAAAGATGTTGCGGATGGAAATAATGAGCGCATCGTTGAGCGCATTGCGCTTTTTTCCGCGCGTCAGGCGAATAACGGCAACCTCCTGGTTGTCGCCGCATATTTCGAGTTGGATGTCTTTGGATGGCATAGCGGGTTTCCTCAATTTGGTCGAATTATGGTTATAAAAAATAACCAATTCAACCCACCCAGCCGCTTATTTTCTAGGTGTTTACCCGGCCATCACGCGCGCGCGAGCACGCCGCTCCAGCCACTGGAGCAGACACTAACCAAAGGAAAATCAGGGGTTGGCCGGACGCTCGGGAACCACAGGCGGCGTATCGCTCGTCTGCAAGTCGTTGTCTTTGGCGAAGTTGATGCAGAAGTCCCACGCCATAACATCGTAGTCGCGCAGATCGCTGTGGACGATGACGCACTTCACTGGACCAAACGACCGGGGAATGCACCATGGCGAATAACCCAGATGGCTGCCTGGCTGAGGCCCACCCGGGCGAAACTGACTCATCACGCCGGCAAGGCGTTCGGCCCAGTCGCTGGGGCGAAAGGTCTTGCCCTGGTGTGTCAGCCCCAGGATGTAGATCTCTTTGGAAGGTGAGGAGGCCATCAGTTGGAAGTTAGTCGCAGCGTCTGGTCGGAAGCAGCCTGTTGGGCTGCTGCGCCGCAGCATGGGCCGGATTCTATCTGAGACAAGCCTCCAATTTACTGACACCCGCGGCGGTGGGGATACTCCTCAGCCGAACTTCAGAAACATCTTGCTGTAAGGCCCCTTGATCTTTCCGATGGCTGCCTTTACAGCTACTGGGTCCTGTGCCAGCAGGGCTGCCTTCAACTCAGCCACAGATTGCTGCACAACTTTCAGGGCAGCCACAAACTCCGGGTCGGAAGCCTGTGACGCCGGTGCCTGTGTACCCAACTGTGCTGCCAGGTATTCCAGCACACCGACCTGCGCGGTCAACTGCAGCAATCCCTTGGGTTGGTCGAACAGCTTTGCGCCTTCTACCAGCACGTGCTCCATCTGTGCGTGGTAGGCATTCATGTAGTCACTGAACACAACGATGTTGTTACGCTGCCGCATTTCTGCCATGACGTCGCGCGCACGCTCCAGGGTTTCGTGGGCGGCGGCCAACTGGTTCCTGCCTATCTCTTCGGCCGCCTTGGCGTACACCGCAGTCACTTCGGACAGCGAGGCCGCGAACCGGGTGTCGCGGTCGTAGGGAGCAGCAGGCTTGCTGCCAAACTGCTTCACGATCTGTGCCCAGGATGTCTGGGCCTGGGTGACTGCCTGTTGCGACTCGGCGGCTGATCCACTGTTGGTTTTGAACAGTGCTGCACGGTAGGGGCCATACGCTTGCTGCATGGCATCGGTCACCGGATCGGCCGCCCAAGCAGGCAGGCCAGTAGCCAGCGACATGGCTGCCAACAAGGAACACGCAATGGGGCGAAAGAATGCTGTCATGGAAGGGAATTTCTATATAAGTGACTGGCGAAGTTTAATCTTCAAACCACCCCGTCGACAAGCCGCCAGACCTGAACACGGAGGGTGCGCCGGCGATGGCCCTAAAATTACCTTTCAACGGCCCAACCTGCAAAGCCATTGCGTTGGGCCGACTTGTTTTTGTGCAACCCCTGGAGCTTCACATGACCGCCGCCACGCCAGCCACCACGCCGTCTTCACCCCACGTGATGAACACCTATGGCCGCCTGCCCATTGCCATGTCGCACGGTCAGGGTTGCCGCGTGTGGGACACCCATGGCAGGGAGTATTTGGATGCATTGGGTGGCATTGCGGTCAACACCCTGGGCCACAACCACCCCAAACTGGTGCCGGCACTGCAGGACCAGATCGCCAAGCTGATCCACACCTCCAACTACTACCAC
>Ga0116159_1005180_pt1 | contig 10604 bp, 8 predicted proteins | sample AD_JPNAS1_MetaG_FD_89878 | JGI IMG/M metagenome (GOLD analysis project Ga0116159, IMG submission 89878) | Active sludge microbial communities of municipal wastewater-treating anaerobic digesters from Japan - AD_JPNAS1_MetaG | ecosystem: Engineered > Bioreactor > Anaerobic > Digestate | place...
CCATGCGCACGAAAGAGAATTTTTTCGTCGAAAAGAAGTTCCAATTGCGCATGTTCGATGGTTTTAAGCCCTTTCGATGCCAAACGTCTTACTTCTTGCCCGTTGTGAACAATGTCGCCCAAGCAAAACAGTTGTGAAGATGTTTCCAACTCCTGTTCAGCCTTTTTTATGGCATTAACCACACCGAAACAAAATCCCGAACTTTCGTCTATTTTTATTTTCATACACTTTCAAAAAACAAGTACAAATATACGCTAAAAATCAAGACTAAACAACAAACGGATACCCCAATTTATGGCATCGGGGTCTTTGCGGTGCGTCAAACGCCAAATGGATTCGACAGAAAAAACTTTGAAAATATTATTGATACCGAAGCCGAACTCCATATACGGAACAGAGAGCGATTTTACACCTTGCGGCAAAGCGAGAATATTGGAATGACCATCGCGCAAATCACCCCAAGCTATTTTAAAAATCAGTTCTTCGCGCCAATTCAGCTTTTTTATGCCCGGAATGTAATTAAAAATCCAGCCGTTAGTGCAATAGCGGAAATGTCCTGAAACAAATGCGTCCGCCATAAATTCCATGGAATTCAGCAAACTAAAATCGTTTTCGGGAAACCACAATCCGCGCGACCCACGCATCACGTTGAGCAGGCTAAAAGGCACATCGCCAAACAGATAACCGGCTTCTATCGCATATTTCAATTTACCGAACATGAGCGGCGCCGATTGCTTTACTGAAAGGTTGAGTTTTCCGTACTGCTCCATTCGGTCGCCCACATAAAAACCGCCGTATTCACCGACAAAACTAATCACCGGCAGCGATGTCCGCAAATAGTATCGGTGAAAAAAGCCGTCCAAACTATTCTCTTTGAATGAAAACCGCAACCCTATTTTTCCGGATAATGTGCGTACAAACGGTACAATCTTTTCTTCCCGCGTAAACGGTACTAAATCGTTGTTTAAAACATCTTCCATCTTCACTGCCGCTGTCAATCGAAAGCCTTTTTGTTCGTAGCGATAACTCAATTCAGCTATGTGATGTTCCGCCAAATTGGTATAGAGCATAGCTCGCGAAAGTGTCGTGAAAATATTTTCAGAACTTCCCACCATATTGTCGTTCACCATCTGTGAGCTTTCGTAGCCGTAACGTAAAACATCATTATCATAAGTCAGGCTGATAGTATTACGATTATCACCAAAGCGTGCCCTAAATTCACCGCCGTATTTCCAACGCTTGTCGCCAAAACCATAACCGAAATAGCCGCCTATGGTAAAATGTTTCATCAAACTTTCGCCCGTGCGCAACGTAAGCGTAGGACGAAAACCTTCCAATTTATTGTACCTCAGCATATTCACAATAGGACCAATGTCCAATTTCCATGCGTGTACATAGCCATGCATCATAAAATCGACCAAGCCATAAGCCACTTTTTGCAATTTGCTCCGATTGAGACTGTCGATGGCTGAAACAAATCGGTCTTCCTGCTGAATTTCTTTGTTTTCATCGACAAAATTCTTTGGAACGGAATCTTCTAACAGCCATGTATCTGAAAAAGTTTCGTGCTGCGACAAGATAGCAGAAATGCGTGTACTTTTTTCTTGCGAAATATTATCAAGTTGAAAACATAAAAGAGCTTTTTTGTCGGTATAAAAATAATCATCGGACGAAAACTTATCAAATGTCTGTTCTACTTGCAAAGCCGTCAAAAAGTTGATGTTGGCAGTATATGGCATTGAAGCTTTTATTTTGGTCAACGCCCACGAAGTACCGTCTATCCACATTTCACCTTTGAAAGCCAATTCTTTATCATTTTTCGGATAAAAACGAATGTGATAAACGGTAGTAGAATCAGCCGATTTAATGCTGTCTATCAAATAATATTGGTAATAGATGTTCCCCTGATTAGCTATCGGACTAATGAAATTGCGCTGCAAAACAGGAATAATGTTGCGGTAAAAATTAATCTCCGGCAGTTGGCTGTTAAGAAAGGTTTCTAATTGTCCGTCGGGCATTATTTCAAGTGTTTTCACGTGTTGGTCAATGGTTGTGCGATCTATAGAATCAGGCGAAAAACAGGCTATTTTCTCACTTTTCATCGAATAAAACGCCGGAAGCTGAAACGTTGAGTCGGCATTTTGTAACGTACTTTTTGCCAACTCACGAAATAGTTTGCGCTGCAAGTATTTGGAACGAATATTGTTGAGATAAAATTTACGTTCGTCTGTACGATGAGTGGCGAAACCTGTTTTTTTATCGGGATTGTTTTGTTCTTTGTTTTGTCGCACCTTCTCTAAAATCGGCAATGCCTCATTTTCGCCAGGTAATACCACCAATTCATTAAGTACGTTCACTTCCTCTTTCAAAGCTATTTGCACCACCTCATCTTTTTTCTGCAATGTTATTTCGCGCTTTTTGTAACCCAACACCGACACGCACAACTTTTTATGATATTCGGCATTGCGAAAGAAAAAATAGCCTTCCTCGTTGGTAGTCGTTCCTATTGATGTGCCTTTAAACCAAACGTTTGCGGCTTCTATCGGCTGCCCGTCTTCGGCACTCAGCACCTGCCCAAAGACAATAAAATCCTGCGCGGAAAGCCACGCGGGACACATTATCAGCACAAACAGATATGTTGCTAAACGTTTTTTCACACCAATCATCAATAACTTTTTGGGAACTCCACCACTTCGAGATTTTGTATGTTTGCGCCGTCAATTTCCAACCGAATAACCGTGCGCACCAAATGCTGACCGGACATTCCCGCTGCACCCGGATTGACACAAAGCATATTTAAATGTTTGTCGTACTGCACTTTAAGAATATGTGAATGTCCACAAACAAACAATTTCGGTCGACAAGCCACTATTTTTTGATGCGCTTCAAAAGCATAACGATTCGGATAACCACCAATGTGTGTAAGCAACACAGGCACCTCCTCGCAATGAAAAAACTCAAACTGACGCAACATTACATAACGCAAATTACCACCGTCCATATTGCCATAAACAGCCCGCAACGGTTTCATTGCAGCCAACTTATCGTACACCTCTTCGGAACCGATGTCGCCGGCATGCCATATTTCGTCGCACTTGTCCAGCGCGTTCATCACCGGAATATCCAGCCAACCGTGCGTATCGGAAATAAATCCTATCTTTTTCATGCATTTTGCTTTTTGTTGCGTTTTGCCTTTTCAGCCGCCCTTTGTTCGAGATAGGCAGCAAGGCTTTCGGGAGTCGTTTTCCAACGGCGGTGCATCCACACCCATTGCGTGGGATATTGGCGAATTATTTTCTCTAAAACCAAAGTTTGCTGTTGTGTGTTATCGTACAAATCTTTCTCTAAATTGCCGGTATTTATCGTTTCCAACGGCGGTCGAATAATGAATTTATATTTGCTGTCCTCTTTTCGCACCATAGCCATCGGCACCACAATAGCACCTGTTTCCAACGCCAAACGCGAAACGCCCATCGGCGTATAGGCTTTTTTACCGTAAAAATCGACAAAAACGCCTTTCACTTTCGTATCTTGGTCTATCATAACTATCAGGCAATCGCCGGCTTCCAACGCTTTTACCAATTTCTTATACGAATTTTCACGCGAAATATTTTTCATACCGCGCCGACTGCGAAAACGCACCATCATTCGCTGAATGAGAAAGCCTTTTATGGCTTTGCTGGCTGCCGAAGTGAAGTAGCCCAACATAGGTGGCGTTACCGCCGACAATTCCCAAGAACTGAGATGGGGAACTAAACAAATAACGCCTTTTTTCTGTTCATAGGCTGTTTTCAGATGTTCCTCTCCTTCCACTTCAACCATTTCAAAAAATCGCTTTTTATCGGTGATATGAACAGTGGCATAAAAATCTACCACCGTTTTAGCAGTATTGACGAACACTTCTTTCGCCATTTCCTCGATTTTTTCAGGCGTCAACATATCACCATAGGCTATAGTCAAGCTGTTCAACGTACGTTTACGCGAAGTTTTATTGAATTTGTAAGCTTGCTTGCCAAGAAATGTTCCCAAAGCTGCGCGATGCGATTTTGGATAGAAGCGAACGAACAAAATCACCAGCCTCAAAAAAGGATAAGCGAGCAACAATAACGTTTCCCTGCGAATAATTTTTACTTTTTGATTTTTTACAAACGACATTGTGGCTCTTTTAATAGTTCGTTTTGTCGGGATGTTTTTTGATGCCGGAAAAAATAATCGACATGATTTGTGAACGATGGCTTCTTATGTAATTTCCGATATTTTCTTTGATATAAGGTGCTTCAAGACCTTTCAGTGCATAAAGAAACATCATCGCAACCCACGGTGTGTTATTAAGCCGAAATTCGCCTACAGCTACTCCTTCGTCGAAAATTTGTTTAAGCATACGTATTTCGCGCACATCAATGGGGCGACGCGCTTTTTCCACTTCGTAGATATTGCGAAAAAAATCGGAACGCAACGACCCGTTTCGCGAAACAGCTTCTTTTATCGCCTCAAAACGCACAAAAATATATTCCTCTAACTTCCGTGCCGGTGACAATGATGAAATAATTACCTTTTTCAAGCGGTCAATCAACAAATTCAGCTCGTTTTCTATCACCGCCAAATAAACTTCATCTTTATTACGAAAATAAGTATAAACGGTTCGGCGACCTTTGCCTGCCACAAGAGCAATTTCATTCATAGTAACATTATCTCTGCCATGTTCGGCAAAGAGTTTTCGGGCTACATCTACCAATAAATCCCGTGTTTTGGAGCGTTTCTCTTTTCTCATATTTTAGGTTTTGTGCAAAAATAGTAATTTTTTCTTGAACTGCCACTTCAAAAACTAAGAAGTTTTTTCACAAAAGACGCAAAACGTGCAATTCGGGAGCTTGCTGTTAAAAATAATTATAGTAGGAATTGTTTTTTTTAGTACCTTTGCGATTTGTTATAAAATTCCTCATCTATGTCGAAAACGAAGTACATTTTTGTTACCGGCGGGGTTGCTTCTTCACTTGGCAAGGGCATTATTTCCGCCTCATTAGGTAAACTTTTGCAAGCTCGTGGTTATAAAGTAACCAACCAAAAGTTAGACCCTTATATTAACATCGACCCGGGAACTTTGAACCCTTATGAACACGGGGAATGCTACGTTACAGTTGATGGACACGAAGCCGACTTGGATTTGGGACACTACGAACGATTTTTGAATGTGCAGACACACAAATCGAACAATATCACCAGCGGACGCATCTACCAAAATGTAATACTTCGCGAACGCCGCGGCGATTTTTTAGGAAAAACAGTACAAGTCATTCCGCACATTACTGACGAAATTATACGCAACATCAAACAACTCGGTACTAACAATCAATTTGATTTTGTTATTACCGAAATAGGTGGCACTGTGGGCGACATCGAATCGCTGCCCTACATTGAAAGTGTGCGCCAAATGTTATGGACAATGCCCAAAAACTGCTGCTGCATACACCTTACTTATGTTCCCTACTTAGCCGCTGCCGGCGAATTGAAAACAAAACCGACACAACACTCGGTAAAAGAACTGCAACAAGAAGGTGTTCAACCCGATATATTGGTTTTGCGCACGGAACATCCCATCAATAAAGAAATTCGTAAAAAAGTGGCACTGTTCTGCAATGTAGATTTTGATGCCGTTATTGAATCGGCTGACGTAGAAACCATCTACGAAGTACCGCTGCGGATGCAAAAGGAAGGTTTAGACAAAGTGGTATTACGCAAATTGGGCGTCCCCGACGACAAACCTGCCGATATGGAGAGTTGGAATGCTTTCCTCGACAAGCTCAATAACGCCAAAAAAGAAGTAAAAATAGGTTTGGTGGGCAAATATGTGAAACTGCCCGACGTTTACAAATCCATTACCGAATCGCTTATACACGCATCGGCATATAACGACCGCAAACTGAACCTTAAACTGATACTTTCCGAAGATATTACGGACGATAACGCCGACAAAATTTTGGGTGAAATGGACGGTATTCTCATTGCGCCCGGATTTGGCGAACGCGGTGTGGAAGGCAAAATTTCAGCCGTGAAATATGCTCGCGAAAACAATGTTCCCTGCCTTGGAATTTCTTTGGGAATGCAGTGTATGGTTATAGAATTTGCCCGCAACGTGTTGGGACTAAAAGGCGCACACAGTACTGAAATTGACCCCGGCACGCCGCACAAAGTCATCGACACTATGGAAGCCCAAAAAACAATGCTTCAAAAGGGTGGCAATATGCGTCTTGGAGCCTACAATTGCAACATAAAAGACAACACCTTGGCAAAAACCATTTACGGCAAAGAAACTATCAGCGAACGCCACCGCCACCGTTTTGAATTTAATAACGAATACAAAACACTCTACGAAGAAAACGGCATTGTCTGTTCCGGAATCAATCCCGAAACCAATTTGGTAGAAATCATTGAACTGCCTAAACACAAATGGTTTATCGGCGTACAGTTTCACCCCGAATACAGCAGCACAGTACTCAATCCACATCCTTTATTTATCAATTTTGTAAAAGCGGCTATTGAAGAATAGTCTTACATTTTTTAGAATTATGGACAAAAACACAACTATCGGATTTATCCTCATTGCAATCATTCTCATCGGCTTTAGCTGGCTCAACAAACCTTCTGAAGAACAACTTGCGGCACGCAAACGCTACAACGACTCCATCGCTTTGGTAAACCAAGCGAAAGAGCAGGCGATGAAAAAAATAGAAGAAGAACAAACAGCAGCCACGCCCGAACAAAAGGTTACAACCACCGAAAATGACCCGTTTGCAGCTATTTTGAATGGCGAAGAAGAGTTCGTTACTTTGGAAAACGATTTGCTGAAACTAACTTTTTCCAACAAGGGCGGATTTGTATATTCGGCTCAACTGAAAGAGTTTAAAACGCACGATTCGCTGCCGCTAATTCTTTTCGACGGGAAGGACGAAAACCACTTTAATCTGGCGTTTCTTACCTCAAACAATCGGATTTTGAATACCGGCGAACTCTATTTCAAACCGTTTGTCACCAAAACCGACAGCACCGACAATTTAACTATGCGTCTAACCATTGACTCGGCAAGCTACATTGATTTTAACTACACGTTGCCAAAAGATAACTACATGATGGACATCGCCATTGTACCGCACAATATGCAGCAAATTTTGGACAGTCGTAACCAAGGAGTTGAGCTCACGTGGACGGGCAAAATACGTCAGCAAGAAAAGAGTCGCAAGTTTGAAGGACGCTACACTACGCTAAACTTCAAATATACAGGCGATGACATGGAAAGACTTAGCGAATCGAAAAACGACCGTAAACAAGGTGCGGGAAAAATCAATTGGATTGCCTTCAAAGACCAATTCTTCAGCACGGTACTGATTGCAGAAAACTCATTCAATTCGGGTACATTTGAAAGTACTGTGGCTAAAAGCACCTCTCCCTATTTGAAATCGTACAACGCACGCACCTCTCTCAATGTTGATGCCGGAGGAGAAGCGACTAAATTGAAACTCTACTGCGGACCCAATCAATACAAAATATTGAACGCCTACAACAAAACTCAGCCGGAAGAACAAGATGCATGGGAACTGGAAGAACTTATTCCGTTGGGATGGAGCCTATTCCGCTGGATAAGCCAATGGCTCATTATTCCAATATTCAACTTTTTCGGCAAATACATCTCCAACTACGGTATTATTATACTTCTGCTGACCATAGTAATAAAAATCATTTTGTTGCCGTTCACTTTCAAGTCGTATATGTCCACAGCTAAAATGCGTGTATTGAAACCGCAAATCGACGAAATAAACGAAAAAATACCGGCTGACAAAGCTATGGAACGCCAGCAAGCAACAATGAACCTCTACCAAAGAGCAGGCGTAAATCCTATGAGCGGCTGCTTGCCTATGTTGCTTCAAATGCCCATATTGTTTGCCATGTTTAGCTTTTTCCCCGCCAGCATCGAACTAAGACAAGAGAGCTTTTTGTGGGCGAAAGACCTTTCAAGCTACGACCCCATTGTCAGTTGGGATGTCTATATTCCATTCATCACACCCTACTTTGGCAATCACATCAGTTTGTTCTGCCTGTTGATGACCATTACCAACATTATTTACACTAAAATAAATATGTCCTCGCAAGGCAATTCGCAACAAATGCCTATGATGAAATGGATGATGTACCTTATGCCGGTTATGTTCCTCTTTATATTCAACGACTATGCATCGGGCTTAAGCTACTACTATTTCATTTCGTTGCTTATCACAATAGGACAAACTTACCTTTTCCGTCTGTTTGTGGACGAAGATAAACTGCTGAAACAGTTGGAAGCCAACAAAAAGAAACCGAAAAAGAAAAGCGGCTTTATGGCTCGATTGGAAGAAGCACAGCGGATACAACAACAGCAATTGAAACAACAAAAAAAACGATAACGCTTTTTCATTTATTTTTCTTTGGCGCAAGTTTGTTTAACTTGCGCTTTTTTTGCATTTACTATATATTGAGACATTATTATGATGTAACAAAAACAAAATATTTTATTCTTTTTCATAATTAGAATTGATAAGAAAATGATATACCGCCACTAAATTTGGCATAAGGTAATTTATATTTTACAAGTGACGGAGCGTAACAACCTGAAAGTTGAAATCCTATTTTAAAATGTTCCCATCCAAAACGATAAAATATGGTGGGTTCAAGCACCAAACCATGATAATAAAAATTACCACTGTATGCCGATGTTGAAATTTTATCATGGTAATAATAATGATCAAAAAATTCACCATACTGATAACCTATTTTTAAGCCGCCACCCACTTCTCCGTTTGCTTTCAAACCAATTTTACCATAATTTATTTGTGTAAAACCAATTGTATATGTTCCTGATAAAAAGTTCTCATCAACATGAACTTTACGCCAACCAGTTCCGTTTCCTATTTCTGCACCATAATAATTTTCAAGCACTGTATTGTTGGCAAACTTATGATAATAGCCAAAGGCTAACTGGGCATGATAATAATTATTAAACATGTACTCGCCTTGCCCTTGAATGGCAAAATGGTCGGTTGGAGCATAGGTTGCAGATAATGAAATTGCCGGCAATGCCAGCGTTGGGAAAGATAGTCCTACATTAATTTTTGCATCATTTTTACCCCTCATAAGAGGTACTTCCACAATATGTGGTCCATAAGCACATCCTTGCAATAATAGCCCCAAAGAAATAATTAAGTGACAAAACAATATGATGTGTTTCATAATTATTTATAAACTATCAACTTTCCTTTGGTGCAAATTTAAGCAACTATTTTAAAATCCCCCACAATTTTTGTTAAAACATTCCGACAGGCGAAAATAATTTCGTGGCACACTGCCGAAATTCCTTTGTTTAAAATATGGTTTCGCTTCCCCATTAATAAAAACAGCCTAACAACTCATTGGTTGTTAGGCTGTTTTGTCGGAGTTAGGCGACTCGAACGCCCGACCTCTACGTCCCGAACGTAGCGCGCTACCAACTGCGCTAAACTCCGAAAGCGACTGCAAAAGTAATACATTTTTTTTCCAAAAACAAATGAACGTACAAATTAATCACCATAACTTTTTATTGACCATTTTTACACTTTATTGCTCTACGCTTTTTTTGTAGTCTGATTTTTTGTATTTTTGCGAAACTTTGTTTCTGTATGAATCATATTTTTTTAGTTGGTTTCATGGGTTCGGGCAAAACAAGCACCGGCAAACGTCTTGCGAAAGAACTAAAGATGCAACACGTCGATTTGGACACTTTCATCGAATCGCGCTACTGCAAAAGCATTCAACAGCTATTTACGGAAAAGGGCGAAACAGAGTTCAGAGAGATAGAGCGAAAAGCATTGTACGAAGTGGTTGAATACGAAAACACAGTAGTTTCGACCGGCGGGGGTGCTGCCTGCTTTTTCGATAATATGCGCCTGATGAACGAAAAAGGCTTGACCGTTTTTCTCGATTCGTCGGTAGAAACGCTCACTAACAGATTGAAAAAAGCCAAAGTGCCCCGCCCGCTATTGCAAGGAAAAACGGACGAAGATTTGCGGGATTATATTGCCACACTACTGGAAAAACGCCGACCGTTTTATACTGCGGCACAACTAACCGTAACTACCGACAATAAAAATTTTGAACACGTACAGACCATAAAAAATGCATACCTGAATGCACAAAAACAACCATTATGACCACTTACGAAAGCGATATTAAAACCATCGAATGTTCTGCCGAAAAAGCCTATTCCCTTTTCGCAGACTTGAATAACATCGGCAAAATAAAAGACAAAATTCCTGCCGACAAAGTGCAATCATTGGAATTCGACTCCGACTCATGCTCGGTAGCTATTGACCCTTTGGGCAAAATTACCTTTGTGGTGGAAAATCGCGAGCCTTTCGAAACCATAAAATTTGGAGCAAAAGAGTCGCCTGTTGCTTTCAATCTTTGGATTCAATTCAAAGAAATGGCAGAAAACGATACCCGCATGAAACTTACCATAAAAGCCGAACTGCCTATGATGATAAAAGCAATGTTCGGCAGCAAAATACAAGATTTTCTCAATTCCATGGCGGAAACTATAA
>Ga0116159_1005198_pt1 | contig 10578 bp, 5 predicted proteins | sample AD_JPNAS1_MetaG_FD_89878 | JGI IMG/M metagenome (GOLD analysis project Ga0116159, IMG submission 89878) | Active sludge microbial communities of municipal wastewater-treating anaerobic digesters from Japan - AD_JPNAS1_MetaG | ecosystem: Engineered > Bioreactor > Anaerobic > Digestate | place...
CGGTGTTCCAGCCGACATACGTCCCGTCGCCATTCACGTACTGCACCGTCGGATACAGCGGATAGAACGTCGCCTGACCCACGGACAGCGTCTGCGAATCCATCGACGCGATGTTCATCAACGCCGTGAAATCGCCCGGCGCGACATCGGGCTGGCCGGGCGGCGGGTTGTCGATGGGATTGTTCTGCCCTACGACATCCGTGAACGCCTGGCCCAGAATGGCCCCGCCGAGCGTCGACGAAAACAGCGGCGAACTATTCGTGCCGTATGTCGTGCTGAACTCGAACTGCGGCATCGCCATCAAGTCCGCCGCCGACGCCAACGCCCGGCTGCGCGCCGACGCCAACCGCGGCGCCCACGTGATGTCGTTTCCGCCGGGCACGCTCGGCACGCTGGGCGTATAGAGGTTCGCCGTCGAGAACCCGCCGCCCGGATTGTAGCGCTTCCAATCGTCGATCAGGCGCTGCTCGAAATTCGCCCGCAACGGCGATCCCTGCAAGGCATGGCCAAACGCCTGAGGCCATGGAATCGGTCCGGCCGGTCCCAGCACACGGTAATAGATATCCGTGTCCATCCACGTGAGCGCGCCCGTCGGCCCAATGCCCATGTTCGGGGCCCAGTCATCGTAATTTCCGTCCGTCGCTTGCCAACGATTCTGCGTGCCGTATACATCGCCCGCGTACAACGGGTGCCGCCGCTCCAACGTCTTGTAAAAATCGAACCCCATCGTGTTGTCCGGCCAAACGTTGGGTAAACTGCCGTTCTCCGGGTTCACGCCGTACGAAAGCTTGTCGTCGATCGCGCTGTTTTCAACATCTTTCTGCCGATACGTCACGCGATCCACGAGATGATCGTTGTTGTCCCGCAGCGTGATGATCACATTATCGCCGGGGAAAAACCGCCGCTCGACAAACGCCTTCCACTCCGGAGGGAAAGCATCGCTCGTCAGGGCGATCGTTAGGCCGATCCGGGTTTGCGCCACCATGGGTTGATCGGAATAACTCCCCGGCACGCTGACGCGTTTCGAAGAATTAAAGGGATCCTGCGTTCCCGTCCACTCATACCGCCAACGCCCCTCGTCTATCCCCTCGTTGGGCTCATCGCCTTCCTTGGGAGTGACTCCGTCCGGCAACAAAGCGCTGCCGGTGTTGTTGACGCCGTCGTTCGAGAGAACCAGGTTATCGCCGTCGTTGTCGATGCCGTCGAACTCGGGATAATTCGGGAACATGCCGCCGCGGAACAACATCGCGGCGAGTTTTCCCAAAACTTCCGACTCGGTTTCCGCGCCGGTAAACTGAACTTCGCCGGGGCACTGGAGTTCCACGATGCGGTCCCACGGCTTCTGCTTGGGATCGATCCCCAGGGCCGATACGAGCGGGCCGTCAGGTCCGCGTTCCGCAGAGGATTGAACGGCATCGTCCGGAGAGTTGGCGTCGAGGACGCCGTCGCCATCCGCATCGACAAAATCCTGACCGGTATCCCGCGAAAAGACGCTGTCTCCGAGCGGCGCGTAGTCGGCCATTCCCAGGAGGAACGGGTCCATCGGGAACGGCGGAACCGTGACCGTCGCCAGCCACGGAAAGGTCGGAGCCAGCGCCGTCGCTAGAGCGCTATCGCTGCGTGTGGCCGCAAGGCCGATGCCGTTGTTCCAGAGCAGCCGGTTCGACGGGGTCAGCGCACTGTCGTCCGCCAGCTCGTCAAACTTGTTGAACCCAAGCAACAACGACCCGCCCGGCGCGATTCGAGTCCTGTCGGGCACGATCATCTCGATGTCCTTCGGATCGCCCGTGTCCAAATCCTTCACGCGCGTCTGAAGCTTCCAGCCGGACATGTCGACGACCTGCTGCTCGAACGGGATCGCTGGATCATACTTCGCCACATTCTGCACCTCGACCCATTCGTGGTCCGGCTCCTGGCTGAAATCGAAAAAGTTGATGGCGATCGGATTCGCATTGCTAGCCGCCCTGGCCCAAATGGCGACATGCAGTTCAACGCCGGAGCCTGCCGGAGGAATCTCGATGGTGAACGCCGAGTCCTGCGCATAGCCCGGAGCCGCCGTCCCATTGCGGAAAAGCGATCCCGGCAGGAACGTCGTTCCCGTGCCTACAGCGGGAGAACCCTGCGCTTCCAACACCGGCGTGCGCCAATAGGGGTTCGTCAAGAGAGTGGCGGAAGCGTCCGGATGGGCAAGACTGATGCCGCCGATGACATCCGCAAGAATTGTCGAGGGGCCGGCGCTCTTGTTGGTTGCCCAAGGAATCGCGGGCGGCGCGCTTTGGACGTACTTGACCGCATACAGAATTTCGCCGGCAGCCATGTCTTTGTAACTGCCCTCGTTGTCCCAGATGTTCATCATCAGATAGTAACGTCCGGGCGGCAACCCCTGCGACGCGCTGAACGCGAACTCGACAATATTGGGCATCTCGCCGTCGACGAGAAACGGCGGATCAGGAAGCTTCAACGGGATGCTGGAAACCGATGTCCGGAGCATCGCGCCTGCTCCCAGCACCCAGTTGGCATCAGGCCACACCCGCCACTGCGTGAAAGAATCCATCGCGTGATCGGGGTCAAGACCCTCGGGATACAGAAGACGGTCCGCGATGGCAGGAAGAATGCGCCCGCCGCCGGGACGGGGATCGCCGATCGCGAACGTGCGCGACACGCCAAAGAGCGGCATGCCGGGATAACGGCTTGGATCAAAATATGCCCCGTACATGGCGTAGTCGGACGATGTGGAAGGCGTCGCCTCCGCCTCGATGCGACGGACCGGACGGACCATCATCTCGGCGATGCGGATGTTCTCAATGCCGGCGCGCGTATAGGCGATCTGTTTGGCTTGGCCGGTCACCCGATACCCAAACGGATCATCTACCGTCAACGTGACGTCCGTACGCGTGAAATCGGCGTCGCGGAAATCTTGAACGCCCGCGCCGATCTGGTAGGCGCGCAGTTCACGGTCGGCGGGCAACTGATAGGCGCCCCCCGCCTGAAGTTCGCCCCAACGACGGAGGCCCGATCCAAGATCAAACACCGGGAACGCCCCCGCCGTAATGGAGCCGGACTCCTGCCGTAACCCCAATGCAAAACAAGCCGCTTGCCCTTCCGGAAAATTCATGTCGAAAGTCGGCATCCATGCGTCATCGATGACCATTCGTGGCGGAGAATAATCCCAATCTTCGACAAGCGCCCGGGCGATCTCGTCGGCGAAGGCATAGTTAAGGTCGAGTTTCACGCCGCTGCCCGTGGGGTAGGGATGGGCAATGGATCCGCGCTGATTTGGGGCGCCCGACAGGACGTCGCTCACGCGCGCCCAAAACCGATCGTTGCGATCCGTGCTGTTCACGGTAACGAACCGGCGAACCGCGTCGAACCGGGACGGAGCGATATCCGTCACCGCCTGAATCTGTGTGGTTGTCCGCAAAATGCGGTCCGCCAACGAACCGATCTGCGCGCCGTTCGGGAAAAAATCCCGGAGCGTGTCAGGATCGGACCGCTCCGCGACCAGGTTTCGGTAAGGGCGATACCGCTGAAATTCCTGCGGCTCGTCGATGCCCTCGAGAGTCCTGCCGAAAAGAGCGACGTACCGATCGTACAACGCTTTCTGGGCGTCGTAATTTGGGGCGTCCGCCGCCGGCGGATCGGGAATCCACAACCCCTCGTCGATCAAACCGTCGCCATCGTCGTCCAGTCCGTTCATGGAGAGCGGCAGGGCATTGCCATTGTCGTCGACGCGCCCATATCCCGGCAACGCCATATCGTGCAAATACGGCGCAAGGGCGGCGGCTTCCCCTTCGGGATTCCGCAGCAACGACGCATTCGCGTTCGCAATGGCCAGGCCGGTCCCGTCGGGAGATCCATGGAGCAGATTGCGCACATACGCGGCGCGCGCGACGCCAAAACCCTCACTGCCCGGCCCTTTGATGACGCGGGTGTCGTATTCCTGCGGCCCGATCCCTTGGTCGAGCGCACGGACCATTGGCGCGGCGGCGTAGGCGGCATCTTCCTCGCGGGACATTGCATGCGCGGCGTTCAGGTTGACCTTGCTGTTCTCGTCGGTGATCAACACCGCCACGCGCCCGACGATGTCGCACACCGGCTCGCCCGCCGCCGTGACCACGACGTCGGTCCGGTCGTGGTAATCCGGCGCAATGACGTTGCTATACGCCTTTGCCCGCTGGCTCGGCGACGGAGCCGGACTGGGAATCACGTGATAGTCCGCCTCGTTGACGATGAAATCATGGTCGTTGTCGAGTCTGTCCACGCGATTGGGGTCGATGGAAATATCCGGATCTCGCCCATCCTCGGGGATATTGGCATACGCCCGAAGCGCCGCCAGGTTGACTCTCGCCTGCACGCGCGACCAGTTGATGGAAATGAGCGCGCCACTGCCGTCCCGGATTTGGTCCATCGGACACGTCAGGAAAATGCGCTGCTCATCCGGCTCGTCGACATAGCCGTCGCCGTCATTGTCGAGGCCGTCATTGCCGCCCCAATAAAGAAAAACGCCCGTTTCGCCAGGCCGGACGACCTCGCCGTTGTTATCCAGACCGTCGGTGAATCCATCGAGATCGTTATCGATCCCGTCGTTATCCAAGATGCGATCCATCGGCACGGGAATCCACATGGAATCGAGCAAACCGTCGCCGTCATTATCCGCGCCGAGCGAATACATGCGGTTGCCGGCAACGTCGCGCGGCCCGAGCAGCTGATCCACAAATTGAGCGGGAAGCGCATCCGCCGCAGCCATGGACTGCCGCTCGCTGGGAACCAGAAAATCCCCAAACGGATCGTTCGCGTTGTTCTGGCGCCGGGGAATATACAGCGCGTCGCAGGCGTCCGTGGCATTGGGGGGGAACTCAATGCGCGGCCAATGCCCCGGCACGTTGGGCGGAACCGTATTGCCCGGCTTCGCCACCCACGGCTTGCCGAACATCCACGTGCCGTTGTAATACGTGCGCCAGGCGTGGTCGAGCGAGGTGTAGGTGGCGTGGATGGCGCGGTCATGCGCGAGGGTGGCAATGGCGTACGCAAGACCCGCCGCCGTGATGCTATCGGTCTGAACGCTATTGCGATAATTGGTCGCCGAACGCAATTCAAAACGGGCAGTCGTGTAGAACGTGAGAGCGATCGCGAACAAAATGACCAAAATGCCCAGAACAATCAACAGAGCCGCGCCACGCGTCTCGTGAAAGAGCCGCGCAGGTGCGGACGTCATCTTTGCCGGCGCGTCTGTACGCATCGATTTCCTCTTACGAGTTAAGATTCACCACAAAGACGCATAGGACACAAAGGAAAAACCAAGACCCAAAACAGTGTCTCTCTTCGCGTTTTCATCCCGTTGCCTCTTGTTCTTCTCCTTGCTCACGCTCAACTCCCCTCGACTTTGCGGACATACCCGCTGGGGATGTCGATGGCGCGCGTGTACAGACGCACCACATCCGGCGCGCCGATGTACGGACTCGGCAAAATGAACCGCAACCGCACGCGCACCAAGTCCGGGATGCGCGGCGTCAACGGCGACCCAGGACCCGCGTACTGGCGCGGATCGCCGCTGTCGAGCAACCGCGGAACGTTAGGCTCCGCGCCCCAATACGGCGTCTGCTTCTGCCGGCCCTCCTCCAGCGCCCACGCGTTGTACGCAAAAGGCGCGTACGCGTGGTACGCATCGAGCCTGTCGGGCGGAGGAGCCCCGGGATCATCCAGATAAACCGTCCCATTGACCGGATCGTTCGGATCAGGAACGACAATGTCCTCCAGCCCATTTCCGTTTACATCAAACGGCGCAAAAAGACGCCTATCGCGCTCGCCGCCCCAAGGAGCCATCGACTGGAACCGCGTGGACAACGCATTCCGAATCAAATCGCCATACTGCGGCCTCCCATCGATCGGGTCCTCCAACTCGGGATAGACCAGGTTGACGGCCACGATATAGTCGCCCACATTGGAGGACAACTGCGGCGGAGGCGCCGACGTCTGACGCCAGAGATCCCAGAGATTGGGCATGCTCGGATCGCCCGCAAGCATGCGAATCCAGAGCTCCCGCTTCTTGGCGGCCAAAAGCTGCTGCTGCGCCGGGCTCAACGACGGCAGATGCTGCAAAAAATCGATGTCCCCAACGGCATGGGCGAGTTCCGCACGCACATTCACCGACTCGGAAGGCGGCTGCAACTCCCCGATCGCGCCGTTGCCCATGAGAAAATCCCAGTCCACCGGAAAATTGTCGAGGTCCTGCACCCCAGGCTCCACGACGCGCAGCAACGGAAACGTGAAAACATGCCGCGAAGCGGGATCGGCATTGCCCCCCCCCGGCAAGGAAGGCGGAAGAACCGTCGTATCGAAAGCCGACGCCTCGATGCGCGTCATGTCTTCCCGCGAAACGATGCCCTGCGCGAGGTAGGATTCCGCTAACGGAGGCGTGTCCGCAAAACGGCGCGCCTTGACGCGATCGCCCAGGTAGACGACGTACGTGACCCGGGCAAGCCCCGTGTCGTTGTTGTCCCCGGATACGGACACCTTGCCCAACTTGGCGGCAACCCCAATGAAGGTGAAGCCGATGGGCGTTCCATAAAAATGATAATGCTCGCCGAACTGGCGGGCGGTGAAGGCCGATTGCAGATCGTTTTGGATCAGATTGACGGCATTGCGGGCCTGCTCCGTGGCGTCGATGGTTTGGTAGCCGCTGCGGACGGCGCGCATGCTGCCGACAAACACGCCCGCAATAGCCACGAGCACGGTCGACGTGATCGCCAAGGCGATGATCAATTCGACCAGCGTGAATCCGGCGATCCGCGCGCAAACAGGCCGGCGCCCCGATCCGCTCCGGCCCGCACAGCCGCCCGCCAGTCCTGTTGCGATCCTCATGCGCCCATCCATTCTCACGGGTTGGCCAAATACGTCACGAAACGCTCGTAACGCCCATCGTACATTTTCACGTTGAACACGACCCGATGGAGGCCCGCCCCATCCGATGCGCCCATGCGCTGAATCTTCGTGCTGTACCCGTCGTAGATGCCGTAGATATCGCCGACCTGCTCGATCGACGATATCGTGAAACGCAACGCGGGAGGAATCGACAGATCGCTCGCCGCGTCCTGCATGTAGCGCCCTGCATTGGGGGCGACGCGCGCATAGCCCTCCGTGCGCAACGTCCCGAACTTGGAATCGGCGAGTTGCGCGGCCACCGTGCGCTCCGCGGCTCCTTGCGCCTGCCGCAACGACATCGGAAAAAGCTTCATCACCGCCATCACCCCTGCCGCGAACAGCGTCAGCGCGATCAGCGTTTCCAGCAGCGAAAAGCCTTGTTCACGTTGCAAACGTTTCATCTATCGCTCCGCAATCTGCACACGGCCCAACGCCACGTACAAATCAATCTGCTCGTACACCGGCTTGTTGGCGTCGATCTCGCCATCGGCGCCCAGTTGATACCGCTCCCGCTCCGGAGCCTCGGGCGAGAGCCCCACCTTTATCGAAACCCGCGCACGCGGCGAATCCGTGCGCAACATGCCCGACGCCGTAAACACATGGGCGGGAAATCTTGCATCCCCGGCGTATTCCAAAACCGGCTCGACAAGCTCCAACGCATCGTCCTCATTCGTGCGATACAGCGCCACGGGCAGCACGCCGGTCTCATTCTTGTTCGCCCAATCAAGCGTTTCCTGCAAGAGGCACGCATCGCCCGGCATTTGCCGGAAATTGCCATCGCCTCCTCCCGTCAAGACGAACGAAATGCGCTTGTCGGTGGCGACGCTGAACCGACGGACCTCGTCGTCCGTGACGCGGCGCGCCATCGCGCAGGAAACGGCGCCCACGACGGATCCGCCGGGATATTGCCGTTGCACATACACGACGGCCGTGTCGGTGTGGAAAGTGCCGGCGTACATCCGGGCGGCGCTTAGCAGGTTGGCGAGATCGCGGGCCGCGCGCTCGGCGTCGTTGTGGGCGAACGCGCCCAGGCGCACGAACCCCGGCACGGCGGCCGCCAGCACGATCGCGACAATCGCCAGTGCGACCAACAGCTCAATCAGCGTGAATCCGCCGAGGCGATACGGCCGTTGCGCCTTCACGTTGTCCACTCCCGTTGGTTCTGCGCCATCCGCCATCCGTGGCGGACAATTTCCTCTATGCAATCCGCCGCGCGTCCGTCGTTGCGATCGTACCGAAGCAATCCGCACGTCCCCGCTAGGATGCGTCCGAATGCCGCTCAGACGGCGCGGCAGCCACGTCAACCCTGCCGACTAGCCTCCATAAAATCCCGACCAGCCGGCGTTGTTGTCCCAATTGTTGATATCATCGCCTCCTCCCTTATAAAGAGGATCATGTGCGTTCGGGTCGCCGTACATCTCGATGATCGCCTGATCGTTCTCCAAATTCTGGCCCGCGGACCATATGTACACGTTCATCGAACGAGGCGCCGGAAAGCCAGGGAGCCCGTCCGCCCTTGGATTGCCCGGAACGTCGGCATCCCGTTCCGCTTTGCGGTTGGCGTCGTACACGTAAACTTGGGGCTCGCCCGCCGCGTTTTCGGGAAGACGAACATGGGAGCGGAACGCCATGGGCCCTTTCCAGGGACCGGGATAGAAGAAGTAACGGTTGTCCCACGGATCCTTGCCGAGATCAAGGTAGCTGTCGCCAAGCCGGGCGACCACTTCCGATCGCAAAGGAACATTATCGTTGATGGCGGCCCGGCCGACCCGCAAAAGCTTGTAAAACCAATCTTTGTAGATTTCAAGGGCTTCCGCCACGTTTGCGCTCGGAATGCTCGTGAAAAATTGGCTGAAATCCTTTTTCCCCGAATCCGCCAGCATCTTGGTGAGGGACAACTCGATGCTGCTTATTTCGGAGACGGCCTTGGCCATTTGAGCTTTGGCGATGTACCGGGCGATATTGGGCACGGCGATGGCCGCCAGGATGCTGATGATGGCAATGACCACCAGCAGTTCGATGAGGGTAAAACCACTGCGCTTCATGTCTGACCTCCTTCGAAAACGGCCACCCGTTTCGATTCCTTCCCCACGGACCGCCACGCGGCCCGGATTGTCCCGTTTGCCGCCCTAGCCTTCGCTGAGACTGTCGGCGAGCGCGAATATCGGCAAATACAGCGCGATGACAATGAATCCGATGATGAACCCCAGCACGATGATCAGCGCCGGCTCGAGCAATCGAAGCAACGCCTCGACCGCCGCCTCCACCTCCGCGTCGTAAATGTCCGCAATCTTCATCAGCATCGAGTCCAGACTGCCCGTCTCCTCGCCGACGTCGATCATGTTCACGACCATCGCGGGAAACACCTTGGCCTCATCCAACGGAGCCGCGATGGTGTCGCCCTCCTTGATGCTGTCGTGCACCTTCTGGATGGCGTTCTCGATGACCTCGTTGCCGATGGTTTCCTTGGTGATTTTGAGCGATTGCAAAATCGGCACGCCCGACGTGATCAAGGTGCCCAGCGTGCGCGCAAACCGGGCCACCGCCACCTTGGTGACGAGATCTCCAATCGGCCCCAATTTCAACACGACGCGATCATAAATGCGCTTGGTCAACGGAACCTTGGCGATGAGCTTCCAAAATATCACGAAACCGCTCACATACACATTCATGAGCCACCATTTGTAGGTCACGAAATCGCCGCAAGCCATCAAAAACGTCGTCATCCACGGCAGTTTGGCCTTGAAATCGGAGAAAATCACCACGAACTGCGGCACGACGAAACGCAACAGAAACAACACAATGCCCGCCGCGATGATGATGACCGCAACGGGATATACCATCGCCCCCTTGACCTTGCGGCGCAGGGCCTGCCGGCGCTCCATGAAAATCGCCAGACGGTTCAGCACTTCCTCGAGCATGCCGCCCACTTCGCCCGCGCGCACCATGTTGACGTACAACCGGTCGAACTCCTTCGGATGCTTCGCCAACGCCTCCGAGAACGTCGATCCCGACTGAATGTCCGAAGAAACCTCCGTAAGAATATCGCGGAGCTTACAGGGTTTTTGCTGCGCGATGAGCACGTTGAGGCTGCGCAGCAACGGCAGGCCCGCGTCGATCAACGTCGCCAACTGGCGCGTCATGACCACCTGTTGCTTGGTGGTGACGCCGCCAAAATACAGCTCGCTCAGCCCCCCCTTTTTCTTGCCGCGCGCGCGCCGCTCATCGGCTTTGCTCGCCTGACGCACCTGGGTCGGAAACAGCCCCAAGTTGCGCACATCGTTGATGGCAAGGGCCTGATTCTCGGCGTCGATGATGCCGAACACTTCCCGGCCATCCTTGTTCATGGCCCTATAGGCGAACTTGGACATCCTGGCTCTCCCGGTTCACGTTCCGCCCGCTTGGCCGCGGGCTGTTTCACGAAAGCCTCGGCCCTGCCGGGCCCATTCCTCAATCCTCATAATGGTCCGTATGCTGCAGCACCTCCTCGGGGGTGGTGACGTGCTGCACGCACTTGATGAGCCCCGCCTCGCGCAGGGTCAACATGCCCTGATGGCGCCGGGCGTGTTTGCGAATGTCATGGGCCATCGCTCGATTCAAAATGAGATCGCAAACCTTTTCATCCACCACCAACAGCTCGAACAAGCCTACGCGGCC
>Ga0116159_1005218_pt1 | contig 10553 bp, 8 predicted proteins | sample AD_JPNAS1_MetaG_FD_89878 | JGI IMG/M metagenome (GOLD analysis project Ga0116159, IMG submission 89878) | Active sludge microbial communities of municipal wastewater-treating anaerobic digesters from Japan - AD_JPNAS1_MetaG | ecosystem: Engineered > Bioreactor > Anaerobic > Digestate | place...
AGGCTTTGATTTCTGGTTTTATCGGGATCGCTTTCTCGGCTTCGTCCTCGGCTTCGGGGAAACCGCCCTGCCACGCGGGGTAGGGACGCCCGCTTCTCCCGTCAGACCTTATGTCGACCCGCGACCCGCGACGAGCGACCTGCGGTGTCGGAAACGCGGGCGTCTTCCGCGCTACGCGCGGATGTAGGAGTTATTTAGGATTTAGGATTTAGGAGTTAGGAGTTAGGATTTAGCCTGCCGCGCGGCTCCGCCGCGAAAAAACCTTGGAAGTAAGTTTAGGACATGATTAACATGATGTTGTTCAATCCTGAAAATCCTGTCATCCTGGCAATTTATAGGCAAGGAGTTTTTCACTTCGACGTTCTGAGTTCGGCGTTGGGCGTTCGGCGTTCAAAGGCAGCGGCGTGACCGCCGCGGACGGGGACGCCCGCTTCTCTGTCGATCGTCGCGGGTCGACGATCCCGATCCCGATAGCGATAGCGATCCCGATCCCGATAGCGATCCCGACCCCGATCCCGATTTGGATGAAACCTTGAAACCCTGAAACCAGAAACCCTGAAACCCCGAAAAGCGACCTGCGGTGTCGGAAACGCGGGCGTCCCTGTCGATCGTCGCGGGTCGACGATCCCGACCCCGATCCCGACCCCGATCCCGATCCCGACCCCGATTTGGATGAAACCTTGAAACCCTGAAACCAGAAACCCTGAAACCAAAGAGAGTTGAAGGTTCAACTGCTCTTTTTAGGTATTGTCTTCGCACACTCCTGTCACGAACCGATTACGGCGTCACCCTTCCGCGAAGTTTACGGTGGCCGGTGTTTTGTGATATATAAATACGGATGTCCGGGTGGCGGACGGATGAACGCGAAACGGAGGTGTAAGATGGCGAAGCTTCAGACAGGGATCACAAGGCGCGCGTGGTTGGGCAAAAGCGGATTTACGGCGGGCGGGTTTCTGATCCTGCCGCGATCTGTGATCGGCGCGTCGGGCGGGGTGCCGCCTTCGGGCAAACTGAACATCGGATGTGTCGGCATCGGCGGGCAGGGAGGGGGCGTCGCCAAGGAGCTGGCAACGTTTCCGGAGGTCAATCTCGCGGCCTTTTGCGATGTGGAAGCCAAGCATGCGGAACGCATGCGGAAGACCTATCCGGGACGTCCCTTCTACTCGGACTACCGGGTGATGCTGGAGAAGGAGAAGGGGTTGGATGCGGTGATGATCGGCACGCCGGATCACTGGCATGCGCCGATCGCCCTGGCCGCGATGCGGCGGGGCAAGCATGTGTATGTGGAAAAGCCCATGGCGCACACGATCGAGGAGGCGCGCCGGATGGGCGAGGTTGCCGCAGAGACGGGCGTGGTGACGCAGATGGGCAATCAGGGGCATGCTGGCGAGGGTTTGCGGTTGACGAAAGAGTGGCTGGATGCCGGGGCGATCGGTGCGGTACGGGAGGTCCACGTCTGGTCTGACCGGCCCGGCACTTTCTGGAACACGCAGGGACGGCGGCGTCCCGCCGAGACCCCGCCGGTTCCGCCGACTCTGGACTGGGATTTGTGGCAGGGGCCTGCGCCGGAACACCCGTATCATCCGGATTACGTGCCGCGGCGCTGGCGCGGCTGGTTCGATTACGGTTGCGGTGCGCTGGGTGACATGATGGTGCACAATGCCGACCCCGCTTGGTATGCTTTGAATCTCGGCGCGCCGGATGCGGTGGAGGCGGTCACCTCCGAGACCAACCCCGACAGTTTCCCGCAGTGGAGCATCGTGACGTGGCATTTCGCGGCCAAAGGCGCGCGCGGGCCGGTCCGGGTGGTCTGGTACGACGGCGGCAAGCGTCCCGCGCCGCCGCCCGGATTGGAAGCCGAGCGGGAGTTGGGTGACAACGGCCTGATCTTCCTTGGCGAGAAAGGCGCGATGATGTGTCCCGGATGGTCTGGCACGCCACGGTTGGTGCCCGAGAGCGCCATGAAAACGTTTGAGCGTCCGCCGAAGACGATTCCGCGCAGTCCCGGTCACCGCAAGGAGTGGGTCCAAGCCTGTATCGCGGGCCGTCCGGAGGAAGCTCGTGCCGGGTTCCACTATTCCGCGCCCTTTACCGAAGCGCTGTTGGTCGGTGTGCTGCCGATCCGGCTCGGGAAGCGGATCGAGTGGGACGCCGCCGCGATGCGGGCCAAGAACGCGCCGGAAGCGGATGTGCTGATCCGCAAGCCGTACCGCAAGGGTTTCGGCCTCAACGGCTGAGCGCGGCGTCAAGGCATGCAGCGCGCGGCGTTGACCCGCGACCCGCGACATTCGGCCTGCGGCGTTTGGGTTGTTTGGCAGGGCGACGGATCCGCTGTCGCGGGCGGGAACGCCCGCGTTCCCGACTGAAACCGGAAACCCGTTTCCCGCTTTGGCGATGCGTCCTGACGCGGGTGCGGGGTTGGAAACTGCGACGCGAAAGGATATGATACGGCGCATGCAAGAGGAACCCGTACGCTCAACCCCGGCGCGTCCATCCTGGATCCGCGTGCGGGTTGGTCAGAATGAGCGTTTTCAAGAGACTCGCGCGCGGTTGCGGACACACGGGTTGCACACCGTGTGCGAAGAGGCGTTCTGTCCGAACCTCGGGCGTTGCTGGGCGCACGGCCGCGCCACGATTCTGATTCTGGGCGATCGCTGCACGCGCGGTTGCCGTTTCTGTAATGTGGAAAAACGGTCGGTGCCGCCACCGGATCCGGCGGAACCGCAGCGCGTGGCCGCGGCGGTGCGCGAGACCGGTCTGAAAGAGGTGGTGCTCACTTCGGTCACGCGGGATGATCTGCCGGACGGCGGCGCGGCGTTTTGGGCAGAGACCGTCGAAGCGGTGCATCAGGCGGTGCCCGGTATTCTGGTCGAGGTGCTGGTGCCGGACTTCGCAGGTGACGCGGAGGCGCTGGACAGGGTGATCCGGACGCGCCCCGAGGTGTTCGGGCATAATCTGGAGACGGTGCCGCGCCTCTATCCCGAGGCCCGGCCGCAGGCGGACTACACGCGATCCCTTGGGGTGCTGCGGCAGGCGGCGGATGCGGGGCTGATCGTCAAAACCAGTCTGATGCTGGGGTTGGGCGAAACCGCCGCAGAGCGGTTGCAGGTGTTGCGCGACGCGCGCGCGGCCGGATGCCGCATCATTTACGCAGGGCAGTATCTGCAACCAAGCCCGCGGCATCTGCCGGTCGTGCAGTATGTGGAGCCGGCCGGGTTCGACGCACTGCACGAAGCCGCGATCGGACTCGGCTTTGACTATGCGGCCTGTGCGCCGCTGGTGCGCAGCTCTTATCACGAGGAAGGGCAAACCCGCTTTGTGCGCGACGCGCTCACGGCGTCCCGTACGCGCGATCCCAGTCTTTCATGACCGGGTCGAAGCCGAGCGCGGCGATCGCGGCAGCCACCTCATGCAACGGACGTCGATCCGCCACGTCAAACTGCGCTTCGGCTTGCGTCGGTTCCGTGTATCCGCCGGGCGTGGTTTTGGCGCCTGCGGATATTTTGGTCACCGCCAGCCGCACCAAGCGTTCCCTGAAGCCCGGCAACTCGCGCGTTGAGAGGGTCATCGTCACATCCGGCAGTTGTGTGCGCAACGCGCACAGGAGCTGAACGAAATGCGTGTCTGAAACAGGGTGTGCCGGCGGTGTGCCGCCATGCGCCGGACGCATGCGCGGGAAGGAGATCGCCAGAGAGGCGCGCCAATGACGCGTCTGCAAGAAATGCGCGTGCAAGCCGAGGTAGAACGCCTCCTCGCGCCAGTCGTTGATGCCGAGCAGCGATCCGAGCCCGATGAACGTGAGCCCGGCTTGCGCGGCGCGCTCGAATGCGTCGAGGCGGTTGGCGAAGTCGCGTTTGGGTCCGCTCGGATGGCATGCCGCGTACACCTCAGGATGATAGGTCTCTTGGAACATGGTCATCCCGTCCACCCCCGCCGCGGCCAGCATCCGGTACTCCTCGAGGGAGAGCGCGTAGATTTCGATGTTGACCGAGGCGAAACGGTGCCGGATCCGACGCGTCAGCTCCGCGAAATAGGAGGGCGGCACGTTTACGGGATCCTCGCCCGAGACGAGCAGGATATGGCTGAACCCCTGATCCGCCAGACACTCGGCTTCGGCTTCGGCCTCCTCCAGCGTCAGAGCGCGGCGCACGGTGTTGTGGGTGTTGCAGTTGAACCCGCAGTAGCGGCAGCCGTTGCAGCAGAAGTTCGAAACATAGAGCGGCGCGAAGAATTGCACGGCGTGTCCGAAGCGCTGGCGCGTCCAGTGCGCGGAGAGACGGGCCAGCGGTTCCAGCGAAGCTTCCGCCGCAGGCGAGACCAACGCGGCCAGATGGCGCGGCTGATACCGTCCCGCCGCGGCCAGCGCCGACGCGACATCTTCAGGCGTACGCGAGGCGATCAGTTCCTGAACGCGGGCAGGCGTCCATTCGGCAAGCAGGTCGAGAAAAGGAGTGTGTTGCGGCATGGTCAGCTCCGGGGCGGGTCTTTGCTTTCATCCGGCGCGGTGTCGTCGGTTTCGGTTGACGGTTTGGATTCGAAACGCACGCAGAGATCCGTGGCTTCGGTGTGACGGTTGGTCAGGCCGCACCGTTGCGCGAAGGGGTTCACCACAAAGTGACGGCACCAGCCGCAGCTGTGGCGGCGCTCATCCTCACGGAAGACAACAGGCCGCACCGGTTGATCCTGTTCCGTGAAGACGCGCGGACGCGCACTTGCCGTCACAAAGGGGGTCTCCGCTGCGGAAGCGTAGCGCGCGCCGCAACCCGTGCAGAGAAACGCCTCGCCGATTTTTTTGAAGCCATCGTAAACCGGTTCAGCGCGGGCCCATGTTGTCTGGCCGCAAGCGGTGCAGAGGATTTCACGAGAAGAGGGTTTCATAAACGTGACCGGAAAAAGGGAACATTTGTGTGGGATGAATGAGTCCGCATTGTAGCGCGGCGGCGCGTGAATGCAAAAAGAAAAGAGGGTCCGTTGCTGTGCGGGGAAACCGGTCAGAAAAAAAGTCAACTTTTTTTAAAAAGTGTTCTTGCATTTTCCGAACCAAAGGATACATTACTCTCAAAACAACACGCGTTGTATTGTCTTCACGATGCGACAGCATGTTGTCGAACTGAGTCACACAAACGAAAGGACAACGCAATGGCCACAAAGAAAGCAGCCCCTGCAAAGAAGAAAGCAGCTCCTGCTAAGAAGGCGGCTCCTGCTAAGAAGGCGGCTCCGAAGAAAGCCGCTGTGAAGAAAGCTCCTGCCAAGAAAGCGGCTCCGAAGAAAGCCGTTGTGAAGAAGGCGGCTCCGAAGAAAGCCGTTGTGAAGAAGGTGGCCCCGAAGAAGGCCGCTGTGAAGAAAGCTCCCGCCAAGAAGGCTGCGCCGAAGAAAGCGGTGAAGAAGGTTGCCGCGAAAAAGGCGAAGAAGTAAGGGGCTCTCCTGAAAGAACGACACTCCCGCAGCTGTGGCTGCGGGAGTGTTTTTTTTGGTTTCGGTGCCTCCCGGGGCGTCCTGACCGCTTGCGGCGGTTTTTGCGGGCTTGTAAGCGGGTCGCTGTTTCTACTATAGTAAAAATTCTTTTTAAAGAAAAAGGAATCAGGAAAGCAGGATGTGTATGAAGCAGATCGGTGTAGGCCTTTTGGGTTTCGGGACCGTGGGCGCGGGTGTGGCCGACGGCTTGCAGCGTAACCGCAAGGTGATGGCCAGGCGGCTGGGTGCCGACGTGGTGCTGAAGCGGATCGCGGATCTCGATACCGTGACCGACCGCGGTGTGGCCATCGATCCCGCGATCCTGACTCCCGACGCCCTGTCGGTGATCCACGATCCGGAGATCCGGATCGTCGTCGAGCTGATCGGCGGCACGGGCGTTGCCAAGGAACTGGTGCTGGCGGCGCTCAACGCGGGGAAGCCGGTGGTCACCGCCAACAAGAAACTGCTGGCCGAACACGGGGAGGAGATTTTCAGTGCCGCGGAACGCAAGGGCGTGGACATCTATTTCGGTGCCAGTGTGGGCGGCGGGATCCCGATCATCCGCGTGTTGCGCGAAGGTCTGGCGGGTAACGAGATTCAGAGTATCCACGGCATCCTCAACGGCACGTGCAACTACATCCTCACCCGCATGGAGCAGGAGGGGCTTCCGTTTGACGCGGTGCTGCGGGACGCGCAGCAGAAGGGTTACGCCGAAGCGGACCCGAGTCTGGACATCGACGGGTTCGACACGGCCCACAAGGCCATGATCCTCGCCTCGCTGGCCTACGGGTTCCATGTGCCGATGACGCAGGTGCTCGTCGAGGGCATCCGCAACCTCAACGGCATGGACGTGCGCTACGCGATCGAGTTCGGATACCGCATCAAACTGCTGGCCGTGGTGCGCCGCGACGGGGATGCGGTCGAGGTGCGCGTCCACCCCACTCTGGTGCCTCTGGACCACATGCTGGCATCGGTCAGCCATGTCTTCAACGCGGCCATGGTGCGCGGCGATCTGAGCGGCGACACGCTCTATTACGGACGCGGCGCTGGCCGCGAACCCACGGCCAGCACGGTGATCGGCGACATCGGCGACATCGTGCGCAACCTGATGGCCGGCAAGTCGCGGTACCGGCGCGGCGTCTGCCTCGCCGAGGACGACGGCCGTCTGCGGATGCGTCCGGCAGGCGACATTTCGAGCCGCTACTACGTCCGGCTGATGGTGTGCGACAAGGCCGGTTCACTGGGCGTCATCACGACGTTGCTGGGCCGGCACGGCGTGAGCATTCTGGCGGCGACGCAGAAGGCGCTGTCCGGGGCGCGGGATACCGGATATGTGCCGGTGGTGATCCTGACGCATGCGGCGCGGGGCGCGGACATCGAGGAGGCGCTGCGCGGGATCCGCGCGGCAGGCGTGCTGAACGAAGAGCCGGTGAAATTGAGGATGCTGTAAAGGCAAGGGCGGGCAAGGCGCGTTCCCCGGACGCGTTGCGGACAGCTCGGGGAGTCGCCCCTGCCGAAGCGGGCGGGGTTTGAGGAGAGCGTGATGAAGGTATGTAAATTCGGCGGGTCATCCGTCGCCAATGCGGAGCAGGTCAACAAAACCGTGGATATCGTGCTGGCGGATCCGGAACGGCGGATCGTCGTGGTCTCCGCCCCTGGCAAGCGCGACAAAGAAGACACCAAGGTGACCGACATGCTGATCGCCTGCGCGGAACTCGCCTTGGCGGAAAAAGAGTGCGAGACGCCGCTCGCGGCGATCGTGGAGCGGTACGCCGAAATCCAGCGCGATCTGGGGCTGTCCGCTGGCATCACTGCGGAGATCGAGAAGGATTTGCGCTTCCGTCTGGCTGGCGACCGTTCCCACCGCGGCAGTTTTCTCGACAGCATGAAAGCCGCGGGAGAGGACAACTGCGCGAAGATCGTGGCCCAGGCCCTGCAGGCGCGCGGCGTCAAGGCCGCATACCTCAACCCTCAGCAGGCGGGTCTGCTCCTGACCAACGATTACGGCAATGCGCAACTGATCGAGGAGTCGTACCAGAATCTGGCCCAGGCCCTGCGGGACCGCGGGGAAATCGTGGTCTTCCCCGGCTTTTTCGGCTACACCCGGGAAGGGCGGGTGGCGACTTTCCCGCGCGGCGGTTCGGACATCACCGGCTCGATCTTGGCCGCGGCGGTCAAGGCAGAGGTCTACGAGAACTTCACCGATGTGGACTCCGTCTATCCCGTGGACCCGCGGCTGGTGCCGGAGGTCAAGGCCGGCATCCCGGTCATGACCTACCGCGAGATGCGTGAACTTTCGTACGCCGGGTTCGGCGTGTTCCATGACGAGGCGGTGATTCCGGCGGTCAAGGCCGGCGTGCCGATCCAGGTGCGCAACACCAACCATCCGGAGGAGCCCGGCACCCTGATCGTGCAGTCGCGCCGCGCGCTTGCCGGGGGCGTGGTCGGCATCGCGAGTGATGACGGCTTCTGCAACATCTTCGTGGACAAGTACATGATGAACCGCGAGATCGGCTTCGGCCGCCACCTGCTCCAGATCCTGGAGTGGGAGGGGGTTTCCTACGAACACATGCCCTCGGGCATCGACAACGTCTCGGTGGTGATCCGCGACCGGAACTTCGATTCCGCCCGCGAACGGCGCGTGCTCGACCGCATCCGGCGCGACCTCAACCCCGACGCGGTGCTTGTGGAACGCGGCTACGCGCTGATCATGGTGGTGGGCGAAGGGCTCTACTACACGGTGGGAATGGCCTCCAAAGCCACCCGGGCGCTCGCGGACGCGGGCGTCAACATCGAGATGATGAACCAAGGCTCATCCGAAATCAGCATGATGTTCGGCGTCAAGGCCGAGCAGCGCGCCAAAGCGGTGAAGGCCCTCTATCAGGCATTCTTCTAATGGAAAAAATCTTCCTCTACGACACCACCCTGCGCGATGGCGCCCAAGGCGAGGGGATCTCCTTCTCGGACACGGCCAAAGTGCGTTTCGCGCGGCTGCTGGATGATTTCGGCATCGATTACATCGAGGGCGGGTTTGCCGGCTCCAATCCGCGCGACCGCAAGTTCTTCGAGGACATCCGGCGGGAACGCCTCAGCCACGCGCGCATCACGGCCTTCGGCAGCACGCGCCGCGTGAACCTCGACGCGGCCAGCGATCCGCAAATCGCTGGCCTGCTCGCGGCCGATACCGAGTGGGTCACCATCTACGGCAAGGCCTGGCTGCTGCATGTGCGGGATGTCCTGCGCGCCACCGGCCCCCAAAACTTGCAGATCATCGCCGACACCGTCGGCCACCTGCGGCAAAACGGACGCCAGGTCTTTTTCGACGCGGAACATTTTTTCGACGGGTATAAGGATGACCCCGCCTACGCCCTGCAGGCACTCGACGCGGCGGTGCGCGAAGGTGCCGCGGCCATCGTGCTGTGCGACACCAACGGCGGTACGCTGCCGCACGAGATTTTCACGATCACCGGCGAGGTCTGCGCGGCCTTTCCCGGCGTCGAGGTCGGCATCCACACCCACAACGACAGCAACCTCGCGGTCGCGGCCACCCTTGAAGGCGTCCGCGGCGGCGCGCGCCAGGTGCAGGGTTCCGTCAACGGGTACGGCGAGCGCGCGGGCAACGCCAACCTCATCAGCATCCTGCCCGCGCTCGAACTGAAGATGGGATACGCCTGCGTCGGCCCCGAGCGGCTGAAGAAACTCTGCGAGGTCTCGCGGATCACCGATGACCTGGCCAACCAGCGGCCCGACCCCAAACAGCCTTACGTCGGGCGTTCGGCCTTCAGCCACAAGGCTGGCGCGCACGTGAACGCGATCCAGAAAAACCCGCGGACCTTCGAGCACATCGCGCCCGAGGCGGTCGGCAACAGCCGCCACGTGCTGGTCTCGGAGCTCGCCGGCGTGGCCAACGTGCAGATCAAGGCGGCTGAACTGGGTATCGACCTCGCCGCCTTGGACAGAAGTCAGATACGCGAGATCCTGAACGAGATCAAGAGCCGCGAGAACAAAGGCTACTCCTACGAATCCGCGGACGGCTCGTTCAAAATCCTGCTGCAGAAGGTGCTCAACACCCACAAGCCCTTTTTCGAGCTGGAGGGGTTCCGCGTGATCGTCGAGAAGCGCGGCAGCGGCGAGCCCTGCCTCTCCGAAGCCACGGTCAAAGTCAAAGTCCGGGGCGAGACCGAACTCACGGCAGGCGAGGGCTTGGGGCCCGTGGACGCGCTGAACGCCGCGCTGCGCCATGCCCTGAACCGTTTCTACCCCGAGATCGAACAGATCACCCTCACCGACTACCGCGTCCGCATTCTGGATCCGCAGGAAGCCACGCGGGCCGTCACGCGCGTGCTGATCGAATCCGGGGACGGCACGCGGCACTGGGGCACGGTCGGCGTGTCGGAGAACATCATCGAAGCCTCGTGGCAGGCGCTGCTCGACAGCGTGGAGTACAAACTGTACGAGGACCGCGCGATACAGATCCCCCCTGCACCGTGATGGGTTTGACGGGAGGGACGAGCGTCTGCCCGTCCGGGCAAGCAGACGCTTGCCCTTCCCGCCGGGGCCGCTGTCGGGATCGGGAATGTTGCCCCGCGACCCGCGGCCTTCGACCTGCGGCGTTGAGTTGAATGGATCCCGTCCCCCGCCTTCGGTCTCCTTGCCTATAAATTAACAGGGTTGTTTGACAGGGTTACTTGACAGGGTTGTTTGACAGGGTTACTTGCCAGGATGACAGGATTTTCAGGATTGAGCAACATCATGTTAATCATGTCCTATAAATTGACAGGGTTGTTTGACAGGGTTGTTTGACAGGGTTACTTGACAGGATTACAGGATTTTCAGGATTGAGCAACACCATGTTAATCATGGATATATGCGCCCGGGCAGCGGGAAATCATGTCCTATAAATTGACAGGATTACTTGCCAGAGTTACTTGCCAGGATGACAGGATTTTCAGGATTGAGCAACACCATGTTAATCATGTCCTAAACTTATTCCAAGGTTTTTTCGCGGCGGAGCCGCGCGGCAGGCTCACGTCCTTCTTCGCTCTACGGCCAGAACCGCACCACCAGAACCGCCACGCTGATGCCGACCAGCATGCCGG
>Ga0116159_1005249_pt1 | contig 10515 bp, 10 predicted proteins | sample AD_JPNAS1_MetaG_FD_89878 | JGI IMG/M metagenome (GOLD analysis project Ga0116159, IMG submission 89878) | Active sludge microbial communities of municipal wastewater-treating anaerobic digesters from Japan - AD_JPNAS1_MetaG | ecosystem: Engineered > Bioreactor > Anaerobic > Digestate | place...
AAGAAGAATTAAAAATGAATTTAGTGCGCTGAAAATAAATTTTTTTCTAGACAAGAAAAAATTAATATAGTATAATGCTCACAAGTTTAAAAAAGAGAAGGTATTGATGAATTCGTACACGCACAGCATCGGAACTTTTATCGGCAAAGGCGGTACGGAAATATTTTTCCAGAATTGGAGCGTCGATAATCCCCGCTGCATATTCGTAATTGCGCACGGCGTCGGAGAACATTCCGGAAGATACGACAACATTATTGACGAACTCAGCGCAAGCAGCGTGTCAATTTACGCCCTTGATCACCGCGGACACGGAAAATCAGGCGGAAAACAGGGCCATGTTGAGTCCTTCATGGACTACGTGTACGATCTCAAGATCTTCATCGATCTCATCAAAGAAGACATCAACGATAACCGCCTCATTCTACTGGGACACAGCATGGGCGGCGTCATCGCCTGCAAATACGCACTCACCTATTCCGAAGACATAGACGGCCTCATTCTTTCATCGCCGGGCTTTATTCCGGCGTTCAGGGTGCCGGGATGGAAAACGAAGCTGGCGGGCATATTATCACGCTATGCGCCTTCCTTCACCATGCCGACGGGCCTGGATACCGGCGGTCTTTCCCGTGACCCGGCCGTTGTCGACGACTATGAGAACGACCGCATGGTGCACGGCATGGTGTCGGCGCGCTGGTATACCGAGATGACAAAGACCGCCGGAGAATGCCTGGACAGGGCAATGGAGCTCAGGATGCCGCTTCTTGTCTTCCATGGCGATGCGGACAGAATAGTCGACTACCGGGGAAGCGAAAAACTTTTCCACAACGCGTCCTCGATGAAGAAGGATCTGCACATCCTCAAGGGTTTTTATCACGAAACCATGAATGACACGGAGAAGAAAGCGATCCTTCAGATCGTTTCGCGGTGGACAGACGGACTCACCGGCAGGAAAAAAACATCAAAAGTGGCTAAAAGAACCAAATCCAAGAAACCGATAATTAAAACGGCAAAGAAATCTGTTGCAAAGGCAACAAATGTATCTTTTAGAAAGGGCTCCCCCACAAAGGGCGCTAAAAATTTTTAAAAAAAGGAGTAAAAAAAATCGTGGGAACAAAAAAAGTAGCTAAAAAAACCGTGAAGAAAGCTGCAAAGAAGACTGCGAAAAAAGCTGCCAAAAAGAAAAAATAAGTTGTTAAGAAGGCGGGGCCAAAACCCCGCCTTTTTTTATCCTTCCTCTGTCACTCATTCCCTTTAATCCACATCAGACTCGGGCGAGCAGCATCAGGACACGCCTTGATCAGGCTGCAAGTATCATCCAGAAAAAATCGCCGGCATGATGAAGTGTGGAAAACAGCAGCACGGTCGTGACGGAAGGAGACAACCGGAGCGGGAGGAACCGCCCGCGGCGAATAACAATCGGCTTATGGCTTAATCCAGGAACACTTCTATTTTATTGTTCCCCATCCTGATGGCCCGCTTCACTGCCAGCTCCGATTTTTTTATGAGGGCGTCGAGGACCAGGTCATTGAGGAGATTGCTGTCCACGGAGTTGTTTTTCGCTATCTGTTTCGGATCAAGCTCGGCAACGCCTATCGCCAGCGAAACCTGCAGCCTCGAATCGTTTATCGCCAGGGGTTTTTTGGCAAAGGCCGCGATGATCCGTTTCGCCACCTTTTCCGCGTTGTGCCTGCTTGACCCGGGAAGAAAAATTAGGAAATCGGACACCGTGTACCGCCCGATCTTGTCATAGGGCCTGCAGGAAACCTTCATCCGTCTGCCGCATTCGACGAGCACCTCGTCCATGACGGAAATGCCGTGCAGCTCCACCAACTCCTTGAAATTCGTTATGCTCGCCACCATCGCTGAAATGTAATTCATCTCGCGGGAGGCCCTTCCCATTTCCTTGAGCACCTCGTCCAGGAGGGACCGGCGGTTGAAAAGGCCGGTAACCGGGTCTTCCTTTGCCAGGGTCAGCATTTTCTTCTTGCTCCGCTGCATTTCCTCTTCCAGCCTGATGATCCGCTCGGCGATCTTCATCCTCGACAGGAGCTCTTCCTTGCCGAAGGGCTTGAAAATGAAATCATTGGCCCCGGCCTGGAGGAATTTTTCAATGCTCCCTTCCCGCTCCCTGGTCGTGACGACCATGAGGTAAAAGAACCTGCTTGACTTGATTTTGCGTAACCTGCGGCAGAGCGACTCGATGTCAAAATCTCCGGATGCCCAGTTAATGAGGGCGACCTGAATGTTGTTTTTCTGGATATCGGCCAGGGCGTTATCCGTCCCTTCGGAAACAAAGAGCTTCGGTTTATATCCCTTCAGGGAACTGGACACCGCTGATTTGAAGGACTGGTTGCTGTTAACCAATAACACGTTCATAGGTTACTCCCGTCGCGGAAGGATTGATTGCCGCAAACCCGCCGGCGCAGTTGGCCGTGGGCGGCGCCTGGCATTTCGTTTCAGGAACGTCCCGAAAATTACTGAATACTACTATCCTCTTATCAATTTGTCAATCAAATAAATGCCCCGGCCGTCCGTACGGGCTTCAGCCCGCGCGGGTGCCGCATCCTTCTGTTATTCTATGTCAACGCGGTAGGGGAACAGGTACAGGGCCCGTTCGTTCTTCAACTTCAGATACTCGGCGTTCTGCAGCAGGCCGCGGACCTGTTCTGATATCATCCTGAATTCCGGCAGCTTGAAAAGCTCAAAGAGAGGGCCCCGCTCATCGGGGAATTTCGCAATTTCGAAGCGGTCGTCTATCCGCGCCAGGTACCGGGCGTATTCCACCGCCGCGACTATGCCGCCGGTCTCATCGGTCAGGCGCTTATCGTGAGCCTGGGACCCGGTAAACACGCGCCCCTCGGCGACCCGGGCGATGTCGGCGGCGCTTATCCTGCGCGCTTCCATGACTTTCCCGGTAAAGCGGTCATAGGTGAAGTCGATGCCCTTCTGCAGCAGGTCCTTCTCCTTTCCGGTGAGACGCCGCGATTCGGAAAAAATATCCGCGAACTCGCTCATCTTGATGACGTCCTTGTTGATGCCGAGCTTCCGGTAGAGTTCCTCCAGGGTGATTTTCCCGAAGACGACGCCGATCGATCCCGTCGTCGTGCCGGGGCTTGCGAAGATCCTGCCGCCGGCGCAGGCCGCGTAATACCCTCCCGAGGCCGCGACATTGCCGAAGGAAAACACCACCGGCTTCCGGTATTTCTTTTTCAGCTTAACCAGGTCATGCCACATGACGTCCGAAGCCGCCGCGGACCCGCCGCCGGAATTGACGCGGACCACCACCGCCTTGACGGCCGGGTCCCTGAAGGCCGTCTCCAGCGCCTTCCGGTACGCCGCGTCCCCGATGGACCGGAACCATCCCGTATCAAAGGAGCTCCCGCCGACGATGGACCCCTCGATGACTACAATGGCGATCTTCGGCGCCATGCCCCAGCGGTAATCGATCCACTCTTCCTTCAGATAGGATGAGAAACCCACCACCGACACGTTCCGGCCTATCGACTCGACGGCGTCGTCGGGATAGCCGATGGCATCGACAAAACGGCTTTTCACCGCTTCGGCTGGTTCCAGCGGGCCCCGGGAGAAGATATCATCGATGGCTTCCCGGGTGATGCCGCGGTCGGCCATGATATCCTCGACGTACTGCCTGTTGAGGTCGGATAGAAGCGAGGTGATGTTCTCACGGACGGCCTCGGACATGTGCTCCCGCGTGAAGGCCTCGTTGAAGGACTTGTAGGTCCCGCGCCTGACCGATTCGAACTGCACGCCCACCTTGTCCATCAGCCCCTTGAAAAAATAGACCTGCGCCCTGAGGCCCGTGATGTAAAAGGGGCTGTTGGGAGTGTAGTATATGCGGTCCGCCGCGGAGGCGAGATAGTATTCCTTATTACCCGGAGCAGACATGACCGCGTACACCTTCTTTCCTTTGGAACGCGCCTTTTTCAGGCCCTGGCGAAGCTCCTGCACCTGGGCGAAGCCGGGACCGGCGCCGTCGATCTGCACGATGATGCCGTCAAGGGCCGGGTCCCCGGCGGCGCGGTCGATGGCCGCGGCGATGTCATAGAAAACCGCGGCCTCCGTTCCCCAGAAGCTCCGTTTCTCGATTTCGCTGATGGACCCGTCCACGATTATCTTCAGGTACCTGCCCCTTCCCGGAAGCGCCAGGGCGGACCTGTTACCCGTGAGATATATTGAAGCGCCGAAGCTGTTACGGTCCGGCGCGCCGCCGCCGTACATGCCGCGGTAGTAATGCGCGGCGAACCCAGCGGGTGGATAGGAGCGGAACCAGAGTGGGAACGACAGGCCGAAGATAAAATTTTTGCGGGTATCGCCGGTCACGAAAAGAGAAATGTCGTACCATAGTCGCAGGTCCGCCGTAAACCGGTAATTCAGGCCCGATGGCCTGTCGCCTTTTTCATAGACAATGTCCATGGAGAGGGTGAGACGCTCCCACCAGGGCCTGATGGAAAGCGAATAGATCTGCCGCCACCTGAGCCTGTGGCCGTTGATGATGCCCCACGCGTCGTCCATGACGAAACCCAGGGAAACATAGCGGCACGGCCTGAGGAGCAGGCCGAAGTCGAGGCCCCGGTATCCCTTGAAGCTCCTCACCGACGATTTGCTGAAGGAATAGCTCAGGCCGAAGCCGAAGATATTCTTTATCATCACCCCCTTGGTGAAGGAAAAGTAGGAGGCGCCGGCGTGATCGATGTTGTCGATGTTCTTCAGATAAATATCCTGAAAATGGCCGTAAAGAAAGGTGAATCCCCGGTATCCCGCCTGGATGAAATGGTCTCCGCTTTTTCTCCCGTCATAGAACGAATACTGGTAGGCGGCAAGGGGAGTGCTCTGGAGGTCCGCAAACACCGGATTAATAGTCTGCCCGAAGGGGCCGGCGCTGTGGCTGGCGGAGCCTCGTTCATGGATCGCAAAGGGGTTGTCCGCGGCGTGGAGATGACCGCTAAAATATTGCAGCGCGATTGCAAGCGTGTTGAGACATAGCACAGTGATAATACTCTTGTTCATTTTTCATCCTTCACGGATCATCATCCGGATAATATCCCGTTCGCAGGGCATCGGGGCGGCGCTTCCGCGCTTCACTGAAACGATTTCTCCGACACCCGGTAGTACAGCCTTCGCGGGGCAAGCGCCAGGGCGAGGCGGAGGAGCCTGTTGACGAATCCGGGCACGCACACCACCTTTCCCCGCTCCAGGCACTTCATGGAATACGCCACCACGTCCGCCGGCTCCATCCAGTAGAGCCGCCTCCGGCGCATCTCCTCCTCCACGCCCATCTGCCGGTGGAAATCCGTGGCCGTGAAGCCGGGGCAGAGCGCCTGTACCTTAATGCCATGGCGGCGCACCTCCATGTGCAGGGATTCGGTGAACACGTTGAGGAAGGCCTTGGCCCCGCCATAGATGCCGTTGACCGGCGCCGGCGCCCACGCGCCCAGGGAGGAGACGTTGATGATGATGCCGTCATGCCTCCGGATCATACCGGGCAGCGCCGCGTGCGCCAGGCGGACCGGTGCTTCCGCGAGCACGCGCTCCAGCGCGATGTGGTCCCCGATCGTACGCTCGATGAAAAGCCCGTCAAAGCCGTAGCCCGCGTTGTTCACCAGCACGGCGAGCCCCTTCTCCGCCGTGATCGCCTTCTCGACCCTGCGCACGTCCTCCTCCCCCGCCAGCTCCGCGATGATGACGGTGACCCGGACGCCGTGCTGTGCCGCGATCTCCCCGGCGACGGCCCTGATGAGCGCCTTTCTGCGGCCCGTAATGATGAGGTCATGGCCCAGGGACGCGAAGCGCTCCGCGAATGCCCTGCCGATGCCGGAGGTCGCGCCGGTAATGAGTGCTGTTTTTCGCGCTTTCATAATTGTATCGGCGATTTCCCGGCCACGCACCGCGCGCGGTTCTCCTTCGCCATCTGGAAAATACCGGCCGCCATCCGCTTCTGCTTCGGCAGGGGCGGATCATATATCGCGCGCTTCATCGTCTCATCGGCCGTTACGTCCATCCGGTCCTCGATGACGCGGATGCAGGCGCCGCCCGAGAAATAATAGCGGTCCTCCTCTCTCGCGGGGCCGCCTCCCGAGAGCCGGTCAGACCGGTAATACAGCGCGGGACTTCCGTCCGGATAATAGACGAATTCCTCGTATTCCGTGATGTTTGTCATCGCCGATTCCCTGCTGATCTTGTCCACGGCCCTGCTTCCCGGCTTCGAATAACTTTTCGCGGTTGTGACGATCCATGATGAAGGATCGACATTGGGGTCGCCGGTCGACGACGAGTATGTCTTCGCGACAAGTCGGCCCGCCCTGATGTCCGCCTCGATGCGGCCGTACAGGTCCTTAATTTTCTGGATATCCGGTTTCTCAGCGCCGGTAACCGCGGCTGCGGCAAGGAGCGCGGCTGAGAACAGGAGCATTGTGTACTCTTTCATGAGCGGTCCTCCCCTGATATAATTGATTCCGCGATTATTGGAATACAGGGCGGGGAAAATGGCAAGTAGAAAAGCCCCTTACCCTAACCGGGGACGGGGATCATGCCGTGTCGACCACGGGTCAGCGGGATAGCAGCTCTTCAAAATCCTTTTTTACTTCTTCAAATATCTCATCTGCGCTTCCCGTTCCATCGAGGATGAGGAACCTCCCGTCTGCAATCGAAAGGAAGTTATCCCGCACCCTCTGCAGAAAATGCTCTTGCTCAAAGACCTCCTTCTCGCCGCCGCTGCGTATCGTGATCCGCTCCATGGCACGGTCAGGCGGCAGATCGACAAAATAGACGCGGTCCGGTTCCGGGAAGTCCATCTTCCTGTTCTCGGCGATGATCGCTTCCGGCGTCATGCCGGCCGCGCCCTGGTAGGCCGCGTTGGAATAGTAGTACCGGTCCATGACGATGATCCTGTTCTGTTTCAGGGCGGGAATGATGTTCTGTTCCGCGTCCTCCTGCCGGTCGAGGATGAAAAGCCTCATCTGCTCCTCCGCCGGCGCCATCTCCTTGTTCCTCAGCATGGCCCGTATCTTTTTCCCCCATTTCCCGTCCGTCGGCTCCGCGAGCTTGACTGCCGGGAGCCCCATTGACACGGCGTGCCTGAAAAGAAGATCGCACTGGGTCGATTTGCCTGAGCCGTCAATACCCTCGAACACGATGAAGAGCGGCCGGTTCATTTGGACGCGCCCCCGCGGTCGCCCCGCAACGCCGGCATCACCCGTTCGGCAAAGAGCATGGCGGCCGCCACGGTGGCGATGTTCAGGCCGAGGAACCCCACGACGGGGATGAAGGTCATCAGGAACATCGAGGCGCCGACCCCGGTGACGGTCCTCTTGAAGCGCCAGGCCACCGCCATCTTTTCACGGAAGTTGAAGCGCCGCCGCTCCAGGGGGAAGTCGAAGAACTGGAACCCGAGGAAAAAAGACGTGGTGAGGAAGCCCGTGACCGAATAGAGGACGCTCCCCGCCGCAGGGATCAGGTTCAGGAGGAGGAGAAGAAGCTGCACCGTGACAATGAGCAGCAGGAGCTTGACCACGTTGGCCATGACCCGGAGGATGTCCTTTACCACTGCGGCCAGGGAAAGCGTTTCATCGAACTGCGAACCCGTGATCGTTTCCTCAACTTTCTGCGAAAGATAATCGTTGAAGGGTGCGGTAATGACGCTCCCCAGGATGGAATAGAGAAGCACGATAAGGATGGCCAGCAGCAGTACCAGCAGCGGGGCCAGGACAAATTCGAACAGCCGGTTGTACCACGCGGAGCCTTCCACCAGGCCGAGGAGAGGATCATAGACAGCGGTATAGGTGAAGAAGACCACAGACGAAAGAATGACTATGTTCAGCAGAAAGGGGACCGCGAAGTACTTCATCAATCCCCTGTGCGAGCGGATAAAGCGGAGCGACCGCGGGGCCGCGGCCAGGCCGCGGAAGAAGGAATCGTCCGCCCGCGCGTCATTCCTGAAAAGCGTAGTCGCCCTGGTTCCCATGTCCCCGATCACTCCTCCGGCATCGCGGTCTCTTTCCAGGCGGCCCGGCGGAGCCGGTCCATGATGGCCAGCCCCAGGCCCTGCTCCGGCACCGCCTCGGCCATGATGACGCGGATATCCATCCTGTCCAGGCGGTGGAGGGACGAGAAGAGGTTGGCCGCCGCTTCCTTCAGGTCCCCGTCAGCGGAAAGGATTTCGGTGCGGTTTTCCGGTATGTCGAAGGAGGGCCTCCTTAAAAGAAGGAACCCGGCGTCTTTTCGGGTAAAATCGATCTCGCGGATGCTCCCGGCAAGATGCACCGGTATTGACGGCGAATAATGGGACGGCAGCTGTCCGGGCGCCTCGGGCCCCGTCGACATTGCCGAACCCCTCTCCACCGGGCCTATCACGGCCTCGATCTCCTCGACGGGAACGCCCCCGGGGCGCAGGATGACGCTCTTCTCTCCCGTGAGCTTTATGATCGTTGACTCCACGCCCACGGCGCAGTCGCCCCCGTCGATGATCATGTCAACGCGGTCCCCCAGCTGGTCAAGGACGTGGGCCGCCTTGGTGGGGCTAATGTACCCGAAGCGGTTGGCGCTGGGCGCCGCTATGGGCGTCCCTGAGCCCATGATCAGGTCCCTGGCTATCAGGTGGTCCGGCATGCGCACCGCCACCGTGTCGAGCCCGGCGGTGACGATGTCCGGCACCAGGTCGTTCTTCGGCAGCACCATGGTGAGGGGACCGGGCCAGAACCTGCCGGCGAGCCTTCCCGCCCTCCGGTCGATAGCGGCCGTAAGCCTCCCCATTTGCGACAGGTCGGCGATGTGAACGATGAGGGGATCGAAGAGGGGCCGCCCCTTCGCTTCGAAGATGCGCGCCACGGCAAGTGGATTGAAGGCGTCCGCGCCGAGGCCGTACACGGTCTCGGTGGGAAAGGCCACGATGCCCCCGGATTTTATCATGGCCGCTGCCTTCCGCATCACCCCCCGGGAGGGATGGGATATCCGCATCGGCCCCGCCGCGGGGCCTGAAATGCGGGAGCCCAGGCGCCTGGCCAGGTCATTCAGAGACATCAGCTTCATAATGACTTATCATGCAATTAGTGATCGCAGAATTTCAAGAAAAATCTTTGCCGGCAAGCAAAATAAGTAGGGCCTTTCAGGCAGCGGCCTGTTTCATATGATTGACCGTTTTTGCAGGCGGGGCGGGGATAATCACCGGACCGCATGTTAATATTTCTTGACAAAACCCTCCATTACAGAGACTTTTTTTATCATCACACAAAGCGTCAGGCACACCGGCGCCCGTCAGGAAAAAAGAGCGGGAACAGGGTCATTTTTTTTGTGCATTTTATCATACATCAAGAACAATATTAATAGGTAGACAGAGTGATTCAGCGGGCCGTAAAAAGAAAACAGGCGGAGGAGTTTTCTTTGGCGTATATGGAATATTACCCGGTCGTGTACAGCTCCGTCCTTTCCCGGATCCAGAGGAGGGAGGACGCGGACGACATCTGCCAGGAAATATTCATGATTTTTTTCGACAAGTTTGAAACGATCGAAAACAGGCGGACCTGGCTCTACGGCGCCATGAAAAACGTCCTCTACAATCACTACCGTAAAAAAAAGATGAATGTCGCCTCAGTCGACGATTTCGACGACGTGGGCCTGACCTTCACCAACGGCTTCCGCGACACCCGGATCCTTATCGCGGAGGCCATGGAGAAGGTGGAGTGCACCGAAGACGAGCGGATCATCCTGGAAATGGTGGCCACCTATAATTACACCTACACCCACGTGGCGGAGGCCCTGGGCCTGTCGCGTCGCCAGGTTGAATACCGCTATGCCCAGGTGGTAAAAAGGATACAGGATTATTTCAGCCAGAAAGGAATCAAGGACATCGCCCAGTTACTATGACCACGAACACCGAACAGTTCACGGCGCTGATGGGGAAATACAGGCTGTCCCATCCGGTATCCATGGATGACCAGCGCTACGTTCTCGACAGCACCCGCCCGAGCCTGACCGCCCTGCTGAAGCGGAAAGGCGCCTACGGCGCCGCTCTCGGCGCCGTTATCCTGCTCCTCGGCGTCTTCAGGAAGGCGGGCGTCAGTCTTACCCTGGTCCAGGCCAAGATCGTGGCGGGCCTGGCCGCCGCCGCCCTGGCCGCCGCGTCCGTAACCGGCGCGGTCACCGCGACCCATTACGTCAAGAAAAAGATGGATGAACAGAAAAAATCGGACGTTGAAAAAATGGACATCCCTCTGCCGGACCTGAAAACCAATGACCAGATACGGCGGCACTACAGCAAGCTGGAGGAAGTGTATTGTGACGACGGCTCCCGCCTTGTCGGCGCGGTGATCTCCCAGGACAGGAAAACGATAAAGGTTCACACCATCCACGGGGTGGTTCAGCTTCCCGTGAACAGCGTGCGGAAAATACTCGTGCGCTGAGCGTCGCGCCGGAGGACAGGATCCATGAAGCCAGACAGAGACTACCAGAACAAGCTCATCTCCCCGGAAGACCTCCTGGAAATCCTCAAGCCGGGCGACA
>Ga0116159_1005251_pt1 | contig 10512 bp, 8 predicted proteins | sample AD_JPNAS1_MetaG_FD_89878 | JGI IMG/M metagenome (GOLD analysis project Ga0116159, IMG submission 89878) | Active sludge microbial communities of municipal wastewater-treating anaerobic digesters from Japan - AD_JPNAS1_MetaG | ecosystem: Engineered > Bioreactor > Anaerobic > Digestate | place...
TTGCTATTTTTCTTGTTACCCCCATCTCGGTATCCGTTGTCACTATTAGCTGTCAGTTACTGTCCTTCGCTGTGTCGCCTGCCACGTGCACCCAACTTTTTGGCGGTATGTTTTTGTTGCCGACTTAGTAGCACTTCACTATCAAGTTACACAGAACTTTAATAAGAGCTAAAACCTTGAAATTTGCACTGCAACGGCAATTAACTATAGCGCGTGTTAGCAAACGTGGTTTTTTACATATTCTTTAACCAATAATCTATACTTCATCATTTTCAGTAAATTCTCTGTCCCAATTGGTTGGCTTTTTTAAATCAATAAATTCATTTTCAAATCGTCAGATAAAGATTTTATTATGAAGATAAAAAGGGAAAACGGCATTACTTAAAAATACAATTGAATATCCTAAATCTAAACAGAAAAGCAGTTTATCATTGTTTAAAGAGGAAAGCATGCAAAAATGCCATACTGAGATGTATAGAAAAAAAATTATCACTAAACTCGCTAAACTCATTTGCAATGTGAAATTTTTCGTGAAATTTTTCTTTTTCTTCTGTTCGAAATAATCCCAATCTTGTAATTCAATGCCATCAATAATTAAATAAATCAATACAATATACCCTATCGGTGGAAAACAAAATAGAACAAGTAATTTATATCCTGTAATTTTAAATTCTTCTGATAGTACAGGAGTACAGAATAAAGCTAAAGCATAAATGATTAAAAATATATAATTAAGAATCCGAAGAAGCGAAATGTACCAAGTATTATTTATATCACTATTTGTCAGAAAATTTTTCATATAATTTCGAAATTTCACTTTCTACAAGGTCTTTTTTTACTATGTTTGGTAACGTCTTATTTACGCCATAAATATACAACATTTGTAAATAAAAACAATAAATTATGAAAATTATTTTATGTTTTTGTTTAATAGAAATGATAAATCACATAATATCAATACAATAAGTTGTTGTGTTATTTGTAAAAATAACACTAGGTCGCTGGAATTTGCAATCCCAGCTCTTTAGTTATTAGGATTTATAATCCCGATTAATAAACTGGGTTCAAACTACCGTTACATCCACTACCGTGTCTGTTAAAAAATACACTTCACCTGTTATGCGGTTCTGTATATCCATGACACAAATATATGAACTTTTACTGGAATTATGTTTAAATCGGATTATAAATCCGACCAGGGGAAATTTAAGGAAATAAAAAAGCCCGGTTTCAATCGCCGGGCTTTCTGTTTATTCAATATGAAAAGTTTTGTAATAATCCATTGTGATATTACCGTGTTCAATCACTATTTTATATGTTTGTGGCGTGATAGCAAAAAGTGATATGTAATCGCCCATAAATTGATAATGCGCCAATTCTCCCGGCTTGTAACCTCCCAGCGTTATATCCTGATTCCAGTAATGGCAAAAGAACCGAAAAACAATATCAGCACTTCCAATTATTTCTACCTTTTCAACTACCTTGACAGGCGAATAGCTTTCCAGATAGGGAATTTTGCTATTATCAGTTTTCAATGTAAAAATTGCTTTCAAGTATTCTTTACCGATGGAAATTCTCGGTACAAAATTGAAAATAACCGTATTTTCACGCACAATACAATCGTTTTTCGGGGCAGGGGTCAGATGCATGTAATCGTCCTGTACAAAGAGTTGAAAACGCATGCTTACAAACTCAAATTCCAGCCCAACAAAACAGGTAAACTCTCCAGGTGGCAGTGTGGGATTCACATTGTCCAGAAAACGAATCAATCCCTGATAAGGGTCTTTCTGTCCAAAACAGCAAAAGGACAAAAGAAAAAAAACTGTTAATAATTTGCTTTTCATGATACAAAACAATTAAATTAATCATGAATCCCCTCTTAAAACCAGATTTTTTCAAAAAAGAGAAAAATAAGATTTTTTTGAAGAGAGGCATTAAATTTTTTGTTGTTTTGATATTTTACAATAATTTGCAATATAAAGTTATTTTTGTTACAAAAGTAGTTTTTTGTAATGTATTAAGCTTTCTTTGAGCGGTTTGCACTATATATTTCAGTATTCGAGCAATGTTTATTCAAAAAGTGCGAGAATAAGCCCATAAGCAGCGTTTGGCAAGTCCGCGATAACGTGTCTTGTCATTGCAATAATGGTATCCTAATTGAAAAATAGTCACTTCAACATTGTTTCTATGGTTAGGTTCTTCTTTTGGAATGTCTCGTAGTTTTTGTATTAAAACAGAAGTTCGCCCCTGCTCAAGGTTAAAATAACGATAGTTGCCATTTTCTGTCTTGATACGCCATTTTTTATGATGGCCCAAATAACCGCTCGTCGCTCCAGCCCTGACCTTCTTTTAAAATCATCATCCCCACCAAAACCCTGCTAAGATACTGAAATATAAGAATATATGCAAATTTTTCAAAGAACTTTTTGAATATTTTGTATCCTTTTTTATCTCAAAGTCTTAAAAAAACTAATTCTCTTTGAGTAACTTTTCGGAGGGGACTTAATAGATTATTCAGTGAACCTTAATTGATATTCTTATGTAAATATAATTTTTTTAAGGAGTAACTCATTAAGGATAAATAATTGGAAAATTACTCTTTGTTTTATAAAACTTCGATATTATTTTTTTTATTTTTTCATCTTTGAGTCCTTCGTTATAAAAAAATATTTCACCATCAGTGTTAAGTTTTCTGTTTGTTTCTAATTGTTTTTCAATTTGAGTTGCATCAGAAATTTGTCCGTTTACCATGAGAAGGACTCCAGGCGTAAAAAGAATTTTTTTATTTTCAGGCATTTCAATAAAATCTTGCGAAACTTTAACAGTATTAGCATATGAAATGCTGTCATTTCTATAACATTGAACAGCTAAAACATCACAGTTGCCTTTTGATACCCATTGTGGCCATTCTTGCATGAGATTAAAAAGGCTCCAGGGATATGGATTGGGAGCAAAACTTACTATCATATCTGGATTTTTTGCTTTTACTTTTTTGTAAAGTTTTTCAGCAAAATTGTTCAGTATACCAAGTCTCCAATTTACCCATGCAGAATCATTAAAATTTAGTGGAGGAGTAGCTCCATTATGTTCTTTTTTGTACATTTTTATGGTAAACAAATCATATCCTGAATTTATACAAGCGGCTGGCAAACGGTCATCTCCTTGAATACCATCTATATCTGGATATTTTTTAATGCTTTCCATGATCAAATCGATCATATATTTTTGTACTTTAGGATGAAATGAGTTTAAATAATAATCATGCTGATTATAATTAGCAGGCTCTCCATTATTCCCTATGGCTTGCCAGTCAGGATGTTTAGCTAAAATTGGATTGTTTTCCGGCGTAGCTAATTTAATATCAGCCATAAATCCGAATTCAAACCAAAAAAAAACTTTAATGTTATGTTTATGGGCTTCATTAATCAAATCTTTTACAGGATCTCCAGTTAGGCTTTTCAATGGTATATTATATGTTTTCATAAATGGAGAGAGGAAGCATGTAGAATCGATATGTTTATAATTGGAGTTTTTTAAAAGCACTTTACTTGGATAAAGAGTTTTATTGGAGGCATAGGAAACTACAAAAATGGCATTAAAGTTTAAAGAGTCCAATTGACTTACAAACTCCTTAATATTTTTGTAAGATTTTAATACATTGGTATATTGAGGATCAGGAACCCAAATACCTCTTACTTTTGATGAATAAATATTACCCGTAACTATAAAACTAAAAAACAATAAGCAAAATAATTTAAGTTGCAATTTCATTGAAATTTATTTTATTGGTTGAACAATTGATTAAGCCATTTCACGGTAAACAATACATTAATATAAAAGCAACATTCAAGTTGCTAATTTACTTTTTTGAATCTTTTTATTCGATTTGGTTTATTTTTGCTTTAAAAGGAGCTAAAATTGTAACAATAAATGATGGAATTGTCGCAATCAACACCATTAAAAAGAATATTTTATAACCCATCAAATCACTAAAATAGCCGCTAATTGAGGAAGGGATCATAAACCCAAGAGCCATTATTCCGTCAGCAAAAGCATAATGAGCTGTTTTATACTTGCCGGGAGCAATTTCTTGCATTATGTATAATATTAAACCAACAAATCCAAATCCATAACCAAAATATTCGAGCGAAATGGCTGCCGAAATAATATAAATACTATCGGGCTGAAAATGAGAGAGTAAAAAATACATGACAAATGGCACATTGAATGCAGCGCAAAGTATAAGTATTGTATTTTTCAAACCACGTTTTGCAGTGTAGTAGCCTGCTAATATGGAACCCACAACAAAGAAAATAGAGCCAAAAATGCCATAAATACTCCCAATTTGTGATGTGGATAAACCTAAACCTCCCTCTGCTACTGAAGCTTTTAAGAAAAGAGGAGCAATTTTTATTGCAAAACCTTCAGCAAACCTGTAAAATACTACAAATAATAAACTTAGAAGTATTCTTTCTTTCTTGAAAAAAGTTATAGCTATATCCTTAAATGTATTTACTCCCTCTTTGAAAGATTTAATATTCCTATCAATTGAACTGTCAGGTAAAGCTTTTATATGATATAAAGATAAAACTATCATGATGGCAGCATAAATTAACATAACAATCATCCACGCTAATTTAATGCCATAAATATTTTCAAGTTTTCCAGCAACAAAAACCAAAGCTCCTCCCGATACCAATTTAGCAATATTGTAAAAAGCTCCCTGCCATCCCACATATTTAGCTTGTTGAGTGGTTGTAAGTTCTGTTAAATATACTCCGGCTGTAGCAATGTCATGTGTGGCACTACTAAATGCAATGATTCCCATCCAGGATATCGCATATTTAAAAAAGTCGGGAAGTTGCAATGAAAAAGCTACTAAAGCAAACGAAATGCCGGTAACCATCTGTGTTAACACAACAAAATGTTTTTTACTTCGAAACATTTCAAGCAAAGGACTCCATAGCGGTTTTAAGGAGAATGGAAGTATTAATAATGAAGTCCATAAAGTTATTTGGGTGTCCGTAATCCCCATGTTTTTAAACATTAACGACGAGGTTTGAGCTAAAGCAACAAACGGTAGCCCCATTGCAAAATAAACAGTAGGCACCCAAAATATCGGATTTTTTTTTAAGTTCATGTTTTATTTATTTCTTGGCAATGTATTTTTTAAAAAAAAGGATTGTTTTGTTAAATTTATTTTGTATTTTATTTCATCAGAATATAATTTTTTTTTTAAAGGTCTGATGGAACCCACATGTCTGAATATTATATTCATTCGTGTTTGTGTATGCAATACATGTGGGTTTCATTGGATTATTCCGAGCATTTTACTCCGAGCAAGTAGACATGCTCCCATAACACCGGCTATATCTCCAAGTTTACTTAATTTTAAAGAAGTATCTTTGCTCACTAGATTCAATGAAAATTTTTTTACAGCACTTCGGATAGGAAGCAGTAAATAATCGCCAGTTAAGGCTACTGCTCCACCAATAATAACCAATTCGGGATTAAACAAATTAATTAACCCCGCAATTTGTTTGCCCAACGTAATCCCAACTTCTTCAATAAGTTCTATGGCGAGCATGTCTTCTTGTAATGCTGCTTCTAAAATATCTTCTAAAATAATAATTTCTCCTTTTTTCTTTTTGTTGTCCAAAATTGAAGAGTTTCCTTCATTCATTTTTTCGATAAATCGCCGATGAATATATGATCCAGATGCTTGTGTTTCGAGACAACCTTTTTTCCCGCAATGACATATTACATCATTATCGAAAACACTTAAATGGCCAAATTCACCAGAAAATCCCGACTTTCCATAATAAAGCTGACCGTTTGTGATGATCCCCAATCCTAATCCCCAGCTACAGTTTACAAAAAGGATGTTTTTTTCATCTTTTACTACACCTTTCTTGAATTCTCCGTACGCCATGGCTCGAGAATCATTATCGATAGTAACATGAATGCCAAGTCTTTCATGGAAAATATCTGTAAGGGGTTGCTCACTAAAGTAGTACATGCTGTAACTATGACCTGTTTGAGTATTAATTCGACCTGAAATGTTAATTCCAGAGCTAAGTATTTTTAATTTTGGTATGGTTAAGCTTGAAATATAATTTTCTATTATTTTGCACAAACTATCAAAACTTTCGATGGTATTTTCATAATTAAATGGTACATTCAACAAAGAATCAATCATCTCTCCCTTAAAATTAATCAAAGCAAGATTCACTCTAAATTTTTTTATATCAACACCCAAGAAACAACCCGAGTCTGGATTAAGTCCGTAAATATTTGGATGCCTTCCTCCTGTTGTTTCGACTTTCCCAAAATCAATTACATACCCTTCATCAATTAATTCACCTACTAGTTTGGTTACTGTCGGTATACTTAAATCCATTTCTTTGCCAAGTTCTGAAAGGGTATTATCTCCCGAATCAACATAAAATTTTAATATGTTTAATTTTAATTGAGCTGTTCTTGACCCCCGATCAATTTCTTCAAGCAAGGTGTGTTTCATTGTAGTGAAAATTAAATAATAGTTTATTTTGCAAAGCAATCGCAAAAATAATAATTTTAAATTATTTCTGTAATAAAAATGGAAGAAAACATTAAAAATATATTAATCATAGGTGTTGATTCAATATTAAATATGTTTTACAGCAGATTTTAAAAATTATTTTATTATTTGTGTTGTATAATAAAATATTTTACATACATTTGCCGTGTTATTAAAATATTTTTATATCTATTATTTCTAAAAAATTGATAAAAAAAGCAATTATGGTACAAATTAAAGCCACCTTCTTAGACGAAATAAGTCATGATATTCCGCATCAGAACTGGAGTGAAACAGAGTGGGATGCTGATTTTGCTTATATGAATGCGATTGGAATAGAGATGGTAGTTTTGATTCGTTGTGGATATAAACGTTTTTTAAGTTATCCCTCAACAGTTCTTCTGAAAGAAGAAAATTGCTTTATTCCTACCACAGATTTAGTAGAAATGTTTTTGAAATTAAGTGAGAAATATGGGATGAAGTTTTATTTTGGGCTTTATGATTCAGGTCGTTACTGGACAGATAGTAATTTTTGGACAAATGGAAATTACGAAAAAGAAGTTGCAGTAAATAAATTAGTTATTGATGAGGTATGGAAAAAATATGGACATTATTCCTCATTTGCAGGTTGGTATCTTTCTCAAGAATGTAGTAGAAATAATGGAAAAGTAATTGAAATGTTTTCATCTCTGGGTAAATATTGCAAACAAGTTTCAGGTGGATTAAACATACTTATTTCACCATTTATCGATGGGAAAAAAAATATCAGCCAGTATGCTATTTCAACTCAAAAAAATGAAGGGGTAAGCATATCAAATCATGAAACTGAATGGGACTTAATTTTCCAAGGAATTAAAGATGCAGTAGACATTGTTGCATTTCAGGATGGACATGTAGAATATGATGAACTTATTGACTTTTTGAAAATAAACAAAAGTTTGTGTGATAAATATGGCTTACAGTGTTGGACAAATACCGAAACTTTCGATCGCGACATGCCCATAAAGTTTTTACCAATTAAATGGGAAAAACTAAAACTGAAATTAGAATTAGCGGCAAAAGTCGGAATCGAAAATGCCATTACTTTTGAGTTTTCTCATTTTATGAGTCCTCAATCAATGTATTTATCTGCTAGACATTTGTATAATAGATATTTTGAATATATTAATTTGTAGCTGAATAATTTTACTTATATTATACTTATCTTAATTATGGATTTCAAAAAAATTGCTGAACAATATAAAACTGAATTATTTAATAATATTTTACCTTTCTGGCTCGAAAAATCACAGGATGCACAGTTTGGCGGATATTTTACCTGTCTGGACAGACAGGGAAATGTATTCGACACCGATAAATTTGTGTGGTTGCAGGGTCGCGAGGTGTGGATGTTTGCCATGCTTTACAACAAAGTAGAGAAACGACCCGAATGGTTGGATTGTGCTGTGCAGGGAGGTGAGTTTCTGAAAAAACACGGACACGATGGCGATTACAACTGGTATTTTTCGTTAACGCAAGAAGGGAAACCATTAGTAGAGCCTTACAATATTTTTTCGTACACATTTGCCACTATGGCTTTCGGACAGTTGGCATTGGCTACAGGCAATAAAGAATACGAACAAATAGCAAAAACTACATTCGATAAAATTCTTTCGAAAGTGGATAATCCCAAAGGAAAATGGAGTAAAGCACATCCGGGAACGCGTGAATTAAAGAATTTCGCATTGCCTATGATTCTTTGCAATTTGGCTTTGGAAATAGAACATTTACTCGATGAAGAATATTTACTTAAAACCATTGAAACTACTATCCACGAAGTGATGGATGTATTTTATCGTCCTGAATTAGGAATCGTGGTTGAAAATGTTACAATCGATGGTGAACTATCCGACACATTTGATGGTCGTCTTGTAAATCCGGGTCATGCTATCGAAGCCATGTGGTTTATAATGGACCTCGGTGAGCGCCTGAACCGACCGGAATTAATTCAAAAAGCGACAGATATAGCCCTGAAAATGGTAAAATACGGTTGGGATGATAAGTTTGGCGGTATTTTTTATTTTATGGATCGCAATGGCTTTCCGCCACAACAACTGGAATGGGATCAGAAACTCTGGTGGGTACACGTGGAAACGCTTATCACAATGATTAAAGGGTATCAGCTAACCGGCTCGCAGGAATGTCTGGAATGGTTTGAACGCATTCACGACTATACGTGGACACATTTTAAAGATAATGAATTTCCCGAATGGTTTGGCTATCTCAACCGGCAGGGCGAGGTGCTGTTGAACCTGAAAGGAGGAAAATGGAAAGGATGTTTTCATATACCGCGTGGATTGTATCAATGCTGGAAAACGCTCGAAAAATGCGAAATACAAACCAAATCACAGAAATCAAAATCTTTTATGAATTTACTTAAAAACAACGTAGCATTATAAATCAATCAATTTCTTAAACAATTATTTATTAATCAATTAAAATTTACAATCATGAAAAAAATTACATTAATTATTGTTGCAATATTAGTTGCAGCAAATTTATGGGCAGTTGATCCTTCATGGACAAGGGTATGGGAAAACAGTGCAACTTTAAGTACATTACCAGCTTATATTGGTACAGGAAATAATGTACGTGGTATGGGAGTTGGTACTTTTGAAGGCGAGAAAGTCGTAGTAATACCTACTCGCGAGGGTGGAACAGCAGTGAAATTGTTAAAAGCCTCTGATGGAACAGAGTGGAAAAACCTTAATGTAACAGGAATTTCAGGCGGAACTTTTGCCATTTCGGATGCAGGTGTAACTACCGATGGGAAAATTTTGGTTTGTAATATGGTTAATTCAACTTCATCAGTTTTTAAAGTATATCGGTGGGATAATTCAACCGATGCACCTACTGTTGCAATTTCTTATACACTTCCTGCTGCTCATCGCATTGGAGACCATATTACTGTTAAAGGAAGTATAACCAATGGTACAGCTAAAGTGTATGCTTTTAGCACAGCATTGGTTAATTCAAAAGCTACACTTTTTAGATTTGATATGGTTTCGGATGGTAACGGAGGCTATGTCTTCGATAATACTCCTACCATTATAACCGATCAGGTTGCTGCAACAGGTGGATATAATTCTGTTGATTTGATGCCGCATGGAAAGTATATTTACAAATATAACGGATCGCAAATGCTCAAGTTAAATGCGGATGGTTCAATTCCAAGTCCTGCAGAATCTTCATCTTCTTCTGTAATTGCCACAGGAGGAAACAGCGTTAGATTTATTATGAATCGCCCGGCAGTAAATGAAGGCGATCCTGATACTGCTTATGTGGCTTATTTCAGATATGGTTCAGGACAGGAAAGAGCAAATATTGTGAAATTTCCGGGCGGAACTTTGAATAGTTCCGGAGCTGCAATTTCCGTATATTTACCGTCTCTTGGAACAAATGCTAATGCAAATGGTGCAGGTCGTGTTGCAATAGATGATGTTACTACAAATTCTGCAAATGTTTATGTATTCAGCACTAATAATGGTATAGGTAAATATTCAATTACATGGCCTGATACTCCATCATCTCTTAAAGTTACCAATGAATCACTTAAAATCTCAAAAACTTCTTCGTTGCTAATAGTGGAAGGAAATGTACCTGCATCTATCGAACTTTTCAACTCACTTGGAGAAAAAGTACAATCTGTAATTAACAAAAATGAGTTGAATATTAGTAATCTACGTGGTATTCATATTGTAAGAGTGAATGTAAACGGAAAGATTACCACACAAAAAATATTATTGTAGTATTAATTTCAGATAACCGCTTATTTTAAAGCGGTTATCTGAGTTAAAAAAACTAATTTTATGAAACCTACATGTATTGCATACACAAACACGAATGAATATAATAATTCAGACATGTGGGTTCCATCAGACCATTAAAAATAAATTATATTCTGATGAAAAAAA